>ENA-OSEO01003144-OSEO01003144.1-sediment-metagenome-genome-assembly--contig:-NODE-3144-length-20387-cov-4.001674_pt1 | contig 20387 bp, 24 predicted proteins | sample MGYA00237883_ERZ534232 | MGnify/ENA metagenome assembly ERZ534232
AAGGGTAGATAAGGGCCGGGGTCCTCCTGGCTGATCTGGCGGATCTGCTCCCGCATGCCCGCCACCAGGACCTCCAGCAGGTTTTGCCACCGGGAGATTTTGGCGTCAGTGGAAAGCCTCCGGGTCACCAGCCAGGAAATGATCAGCAGGAGCGCCATCACCAGCCAGGTGTAAAGGATGGTGGCGTTCAGCAGCACCGGCCCCCAACGCCAGAGCACCACGCTATCCAGGCTGATTTCCATGGTTCCTCCGCCTTATACCGCGTCCTGATTCTTCGATAACAAACCCAATGGTCAGACTCAAGCTATCCCAAAAGTCTGGCTCAACCAATCCCCCCTCCCCACGGGGGGAGGGGGCTAGGGGGAGGGGGGCGTCTTTCGTCAGTAACTAGTTAATAATACACCCCAAACTTCTCACCCCCACCCTAACCCTCCCCCCTCAAGGGGGAGGGGATTAAGGAAATTTGCTGATTATATTATTTGTATTTGCAGCACCTTATTGGATGTACAACTTATTGATATTATATAAATAATTTAACTAATAACTGATAACCGAAAACTGAAAACGGTATTATTGGTCTTTTTCGATTTTTTTCCGCTCCTGGCTGACCCAATGCCAGGCGTTAAGGGAGCCCAGGATGATGCCGGCCAGCAGGAGCATCAGGGTCCAGGAGTAAGGGCTGGGCCAGGTGCGGTCGATCCAGGCCCCCAGGGCCACACCCGCCAGGGCGGGCAGCGCCACCGACCAGCCGATGAGGCCAAACATCCCCAGGCCGAACCAGACCCCCCGGCCGTCCCGGCTCCGGGCCTTCAGCTTCCGGGATTCTTGCCGCTCCACTGCCTTAGAGAAATCCTCCTCCGGGGCCGGGGGCGTTTCTCCGGGCGTGTTGGATTCAGCCATGTTCCTCCAATTTCAGGAAGCGCCGGATAAAGTTGGCCTCCAGATTGGCCAGGGCCGAGCGGGCTTTTCTTTCCTGGTCGGTTAGGACCTTGAAAGTCCGGTCCACGGTCTCCTGCAATTTGCCCAGTTCCGGCCCCCGCACCGCCTTGGGGGTGGAAACCAGCACCTCCGGCCCGCACTTTACCAGGATGCCTTCATCCACCGCTAAGAATTCTTCCGATCCATCGTCCGCCTTCACAAACGACAACAAACCCGGCGCCAGGGCCGCCACGAAGTCGATATGCCGGGGCAGCAGGCAGAAAGAACCGTTCCCGGCTTCGGCCGTGACCTTGGTCACTTCCTCGTCCACCATGATTTCCGTGGGCAGCAGAATTTTCAGTTTCATGGCCTCTTAGCTTCATCGATTTTCCCGATCATATACAGGGAGCTTTCGGGATAGTCGGAAAACTCGTCATTCAGGATTCTTTCACAGCCTTCCAGGGCGTCCTCCAGGGGGACCATCTTCCCGGCCTGGCCGGAGAACTGCTCGGTGCTGAAAAAGGGTTGGGTTAAAAACCGTTCCAGCCGCCGGGCCCGAAACACGGTGCGCCGGTCTTCTTTAGAGAGCTCCTCCAGCCCCAACATGGCGATGATGTCTTTTAACTCCTCATATCCGGCCAGGGTGCGGCGGACCTCTTGGGCGATGTGGTAATGCCGGGGCCCGGCGATTCCGGGCACCAGCATCTTCGAGCCCGACTGCAACGGGTCCATGGCGGGATAGAGCCCTTCGCTGGCCCGTTTCCGGGACAGCACGAAGAAGGAGGAGAGGTGGGCGAAGGTATGGGTGGCCGCGGGATCGGTGAAATCATCCGCGGGGACGTAGACCGCCTGCACCGAAGTGATGGCCCCGGACGCGGTGCTACAAATGCGTTCCTCCAGGCTGGCGACCTCCGTGGCCAGGGTGGGCTGGTAACCCAGGCGGGAGGGCACCAGCCCCATGAGCCCGGAGACCTCGGAGCCCGCCTGGATGAAGCGGAAGATATTGTCGATGAGCAGCAGGACGTCCTGCTTGGCGTCGTCCCGGAAGTATTCCGCCATGGTCAAGGCCGCGTGCCCCACCCGGAAGCGGGCTCCGGGGGGTTCGTTCATCTGGCCGAAGACCATGACCGTATGGTCCATGACCCCGGCGGCGGTCATGTCCCGGTAAAGCTCTTCCCCTTCCCGGCACCTTTCGCCGATGCCGCAGAAGATACTGATGCCCTGATGCCGCCCCACCGTGTTGTGGATCAATTCGGTGATCAGCACGGTCTTGCCTACCCCGGCGCCGCCGAAAAGGCCCCCCTTGCCGCCCCGCTCCAGGGGAGCCAGCACGTCGATGGCCTTGATGCCGGTTTCAAAGATTTCCGAGATGGTGGTGTGACGGATCAAGGGCAGGGGCGGCTGGTGGATGGAGCGCCACTCTCCCCCGGTTATTTCTTCCTTCTCATCGATAACCGCGCCGAAGACATTGAACATCCGGCCCAGGAGCCGCTGGCCCACCGGTACTTTCAGGTGGTGGCCCAGATCCCGCACCGCTGAGCCCCGGGCCAGCCCCTGGGTGGGGGTCAAGGCGATGCCCCGCACCATCTCGGAACTCAGATGGGCCACCACTTCGATGACGATCTGGCCTTCGGGACCGGCCGCCAGCTGGTGGTTGATGGAAGGAAGCTGCCGGGGAAAATGGGCGTCCACCACACTGCCGCGGATGGTCAGCACTTTGCCCAGATTATCCAGGTCCTGGCCGGGGGTTTCCTCCATTGATCACCCGTCTATCTTGCTCACTTCTTCAGCCTTACTGCTAGCGCCTGGTCCTCTCCAAGGGGAGCGTCGCCTCGCCGCGGGTAGGGCTCCGGAGCAGCGCCACCCATCGAGCAAGATGATAACTGGGTCCAGACTACGTTACTATTGATATTCTATAATATTTCCCAAGATTTATATATGGAAAAACTGCCAGGGCTAAGCGGGCCCAGCCTGGGCGGCCTGGGCCCCGAAACTTAAGGGGACAAGCAGGGCCATTACCCGGAGGTTCACAAGCTCAACGAGTTGCCCCCCAGCCGGAATCAAGAGAAGTCCATTGACTTTCTTTTCTTGCAAGTTTTAGAATTAATAATAATCCTCCAATCATGGTGATGGAGCCAGGCTGGCCTTATTTCCTAATCCCATCAACAGCAGAAAAGTTAATGCCTTTTTAACCCTTCTCCTCATGGCCTAGTCTAAAATATCAGGGGCAATCTGGTCAAACTGCAGTGAGTTCATACATCAAAGCCTTGAACTTTTAAGGGAGATAATTTTATGAACGCCATCTTTGCATGGCTTCAAGGGAACCTGTGGCAAACAGGCTTCGTGGCTTTATTGTTCGTCTGCGTCTTTGTGCCCTTTATCCTGGTGCGCCGGCGGATAACCGCGATCATGCGGCAATTTGAGCATTGGCGGGAATTGGAGCAGAATATCCAGGAAATCGGCAAGGAAGAGGTGCGCTTTTACCCCCATCCCACCCGGTATGTCCTGACCTCGGTTTTATCCTCCACCAAAGGGACGGCCCGGGCCGGGGCCGTACCTCCGGCCCTGGATTATCTGGCCGCGGCCGTCGAGAGCCCCATCCTGACCTTGCGGTCCTTAAGTTACCTGGCGGTGCTCATCGGCCTGCTGGGCACCGTCACCATGCTGGCCCTGGCTCTCCAGAGAATGGATTCCCTCAGCCAGTTTAAGGCGGACCTCATCAAAAACATTTACCCCATCAACGCCTTTGCCATCGGCATAGCAGTGGCGGTTTTTCTCAGCTACTCCTGGTACCGGCATCAAGGCGACCAGCTCCTCCTGCTGGCCTCCAGGGTGCTGGGACGTTTGCAAACCGACCAGTTGGGGGGCGCTGACCCTCAGTTGTTGGCCGCTCTGGAAAAAGTGGGGGAAAGGTTCAAGGAATGGGGCGATGAAATTTACGAGCGTTATCTAGGAAAAATCAACGACCTGCTCCAGGAAGTGCGGGACCTGGGGGAAGCCATCCGGGAAGTGGTGGGCGAGGCCGTGCTGAGCCGCAAAGAAGAGGATCAGGCCATTCTGCCGCTGCTGCGCTCCCAGGAGGCCAAGATCGAGTCCCTGGGCCAGCAGTTGGACCAAAGCTATTTGGCGCTGCAGCAAGCGGGCGAGAAGATGGACCCGGATTTACCGGAGTCCGGCCTTCCCGGGAAAACCCGGAAAGGAGCTAAGACCAGGGATGGCGAGAGTAAATCCCCCGGCTTTTTCCGCCGGGTTTTCGGTTAGGGAGGTAAAATTCCATGGCCTGGCGTCGACGGGAAGATGCTGAGAACCCGGCCTGGCCGGGGCTGGTGGACATTTTCGGCTTTACTCTGGCCTTTCTGCTGCTCCTCTGGTTTGCCGCCAACTGGCCACAACAGGTGGAAAACCTGGAGCGGAAAACCCAGGATCTGGGGCAGCGAGTAGGGTCTTTGCGTACCGAAAATAAACAGTTACAGGAAGCTAACCTAAGCCTGGCGGAAAAACTGCGTCTCCAGGGCCTGGCCAACCAGGATTTGACCGGCCAGTTGCAGCAGTTGCAGGAGAACCAGAAAAATCTTGACGCTCAAACCAAACTTTTAGAGGCCAGCAACCTGAACCTTAACGAGAAAGTAACGCAATTAAACCAGGAAAAAGCGGCGCTCCTGGATATTGGCCTCAAAGATTGGCAGGAGCTTCTCAAGTTAATCCAGGCCAAACTCGCCAAAAGCAACATGGCGGTCATCCCCAACAAAATTGATAAGGCCATCGTCATTCAAGGAAAACCCCGGGTTACTTTTGAAACCATGAAATATGAATTATCCCCATATGACAAACAACGCCTGGAAGCCCTGGCGCCGATTCTTTATGCCCTGCGGCAAAAAAAGAATTTTTTCATCAACATCAACGGTACTGCTGACCCTCGAGAACTGCGGAACGCCGCGCCCCCTAAGAATAACACCGAATTGTCCGCCTTAAGGGCCGCGGCGGTGGCCGAGACTCTGGAGAAGGCCGCCCCCGGTCTCGGCCGCTACTTGCGGGTGACCGGTCTGGGAGTCAAAGGCCAAAAGCGCACCCTGGCCCCGGGGGAGAATCCGGATATGATTTACCGGCAGTATCGCAGCGTCAACCTGGTTTTAAAGATCGACGTGGCCGCGATCATGCAAGAAAGGTCGGCCAATCAGGCAAAATGAGTATCTGGCAAAACATCCTCCTGCGCTTTTGGCCCCAAAACACCATGAGGGTGGCCTATTGGCAATGGCAGGCCCTGGAACACAGGCTGGCGGAGGCGCGTCAAGGACTGGAGCGCCGATATCTGGTTATCCGGGACCAGGCCGGGCAGATGCCGGCTGAAGCTCATCGGGGGATTTTGCGCCAGGCCCGGGCGATGCTGGAACAGCCTCCGGACCCGGGGATGACGAGGGTGCAGGACCGCTTGCAAAGGGCCTTTGCCCGGCGGGGCCGGGGCTTCTGGCGCCGGGCGCCGGAACCTTTGCTGGTGGAATTGAGACGCCTTAGCGCCGGGGTGGGGAAAATCTGCCGGAGCTATGGCGAGTTGGAGACCAGGTTAAGATTGGCCCAAGAAATTATCGGGGTATTTGCCGGGAACCCGGAATTTTGCCGGGCCCATTTCTTCCGGCTGGCCCTCATTTCTCCGGAGTCGGCCCGGCTTCTTTACCATCTCCGCAACCAACGACTGCGGGACCGCCGGTTAATTCAGGATTATCGTCCGAAAAATTGTCCCCAACAAGTCTAAAATAGGGGTAGCCCCACGCCTATCTAGGGGCGTCAAGGGATATTTTCTTGCGGGGGCGAACACCGGGTTCGCCCCTACGTCCCGGTAGCGCTATTTTTCGGCTTCTTCCCGGAGGCGGATGAAATAGAGGGTGCCGAAGGCCTGGGGCTCCACTTTGTGGGTGGTGCCGCTATAACGCTGGATGTGACCCTCGTCGTAATCCGTTTCCGCCGAAAGGCTCATCGCCCGGTCCATGTCGCCGCCGCAGGCCATGAGCATGGCTTGCAGCAGCACCGCCCCGCCGTTTCGGGCCGTGGGATCATGAGCGAACACCGCGCCACAGGCGCAGTAACCTCCGTTAAAGTCATACCACTGGCCTCCCTTGACCTCCCGGGGCGGCAGGATCTCCCGGCGGCAAAAAGGGCACAAGGCCGGTTTGGTGCGATCAGAAAATAGCTTGGGCATGCTTATCCTTTCTACTTCAGGCCCTGGACCTGTTATCTTCCTAAAAGTATTTCTTAAAATTATCGCCCTTTTTCTCCCGGATGGCAAATGGCTCCTATTGACACCTCGGCCCCACGAGCTTAAATTGTGTTCACCAGAAGCGAAAGGAGAAGCACTCATGGCGGATAAAACCATTATCTTTTCGGACCAGGAGCAGATGCAGGCAGAAGGTATCGTGATCGACAAAGACGGAGCAGAAGCCCTGCGGTTTCTAGCCAACGTCTTGGAGCGTATTAAAGGCCATCCGGGGCATGCCTGCGGGCCCAAGGCCGCGGAAGGCCCTCCGGGCCACGGTTGATATAGCACCTACCGCCTGCTCAAGCTGACAAAATTAAGGAGACCTCCCATGGCTGATAAGCAAATTGTCTTTTCGGATAAGGAACAACAACAGATCGAGGCGATTCTCATCGACAAGGATAAGGAAGAAGCTCTGCGCTTTATGGCCAAACTGGTGGAGATGATCAAAGGGCACGCCGGCCACGCCTGCGGCACCGGGCCTATTAAATAACTTGTTTGCTTAATGACTTCCGAGGAGGGGATGGACAGGCTGGCCCTGGTGGCAGATACGCATGCCTATCAGGCCGGCCTGCCTCAACTCCTTAATTTTTTTAAAAATCGAGGGATCAGCCACCTGGCCTGCCTGGGCGATTGCCCCCCGGAACCCTTCCGGCCCTGGCTGGAGATGGACGCCAGCCACCGCCTCTACTGGGTCTATGACTTCCAGGGCCCAGAGATGCCGGAGGCCACCGGATGCGCGGAAGCCCTGGAGCTGGCCGGCCGCATCTTCCTGGCCCACACCCGGGCCATCCTATGGACCCATTTCAAAGACCAGGTACACGCCTACCAGGAGAGCCGCACCGTGGCCCGCCCTCCCCTGCTCCTGTGCCACGGCCATACCCATGTGCCCAGCGTCACCCGCTATACTCCTCCCTTCAGCCGCCTGCTCTACATCAATGACGCACTCCGGCCCCAGGAATTTACACCCCGCCAGGCCTGTTTGACCCTGGCTCCGGACACCATCTATCTCATTGTTCCCGGGGCCTTTACCATGGAGGAAGGACGTTTCCCCACTTTCAGCTTCGCGGTCCTGGACGTCCCGGCATCCCGGATCGCCATGGTCTCTCTCACCGATCTGGCCGCGCTTAAGTCCACGGTGCTTTTCCCTTCTTAAGTTCCTCCACCACCAGGGCGTCGGTGGGAAAGGCCAGGGGGACCGGCGGGGCCGCCAAGGGGAAAAATCCCACTTCCTCCAGATCATCCCCGGCCTGGAGAACTCCCCCCACCACCTTCCCCGCGAACCAGATGCCCACGGTGAGGCGCTCCGGGTCGTGGAAATTGGAGTGCACGGCCAGCACCTCCCACAACTCCACCATGAGGCCGGTCTCCTCCAGGAACTCCCGGGCCGCGGCCACCCGCACGTCTTCGCCCCATTCCACGTAACCGCAAGGGATGCACCAGGCCCCCTGGTAAGGTCCGCCTTTCCTGCGGCCCCAGAGGATTTGGTCTCCTTGGCTGACCACCACCGCCACCCCCACCGCGGGGTTGATATAGAGCACCTCCTGGCATTTGCTGCACACCAGGCGATCCCGGTCTCCCCGGGGCCGGGTGGCCAAAGGTCCGCTGCAACAGGGGCAGAAACGGTAGTGAGGGGGAGTGCAGGACGACATCAGGAGTATTTTCCCTTTTGGGTTCTGATTATTTAGTTAATCCATCATAACCATTTCCGCAGACTTCACAAGGTTTGATATCCGCTCTAGCCGTAACGACAACGCCACTCTAAACCCCTTTTCATGATTGGCTGAAAATCGCCAGCCGCCAACTGAAAACCGGCTTTTTATATTAAGGGTTGAAACTGAGGACAAATTCATTTACAAAAGTCGAGGCCCTTTTGCGGTTTTTCCGGAGACCTCTGTCGTGACCACCCCCAGGCTGAAAGCCATACGCAATATCGGCATCATTGCCCACATCGATGCGGGGAAGACCACTCTCACCGAGCGGATCCTTTATTATACCGGCCGCACTCATAAGATGGGGGAGGTGCACAACGGCGCCGCAGTGATGGACTGGATGCCGGAAGAACAGGAACGGGGCATCACCATCACCGCGGCGGTGACCACCTGCCAGTGGAAGGGCGCGGTGATCAATATCATCGACACCCCGGGGCACGTGGATTTTACCATTGAGGTGGAACGGTCGCTCCGGGTCCTGGATGGCGCCATCGGCGTCTTCGACGCGGTCTCCGGGGTGGAGCCCCAATCGGAGACGGTGTGGCACCAGGCGGACCGCTACCGGGTGCCAAAGTTGGCCTTCATCAACAAAATGGACCGCTTGGGCGCCGATTTTTATCAATCTGTGAATTCCATGCGGGAGAAACTGGGAGCCCATCCTCTGGTGATCACCATCCCCTGGGGCCAGGAAGATCAATTCCGGGGGGTCATCGATCTGCTCAACATGAAGGCCCTGGTCTGGCAGGAAGAGACCCTGGGCGCGGTCTTTGAAGAGATGGAAATCCCGGAGGACTACCAAAGGGAAGCCCAGGAGGCCCGGGAGGCCCTCTGGGAGGCCCTGGCGGAAGTGGATGAGGTGGCCGAGGAGGCCTTTCTCTCGGAAAAGACTCCGTCCCTGGAGGAAATGAAGGCCGCCATCCATCGCAGCACCGTGGCCCTGAAAGGGGTGCCCACTTACTGCGGCTCGGCTCTGAAAAATAAAGGCATCCAGCCCCTGTTGGACGGCATCAAGGATTTTCTCCCCAATCCCACGGAGGTGCCTGCCATCACCGGGCATCATCCGCGCACGGGGGAAGTGGAGGCCCGGCCCCCGCAAGACGACGGCCCCCTGTCGGCCCTGGCCTTCAAGATCATGATGGACCCGGCCCAGCGCCTTACTTTTGCCCGCATTTACTCCGGCACCCTGAAACCCGGGCAGGAGGTCTATAACCCGGTGAAGGGCGTAACGGAAAAGGTCGCCCGCATTTTGCGCCTCCATGCCAATAAACGGGAACCTCTGGACGCGGCCCCGGCGGGGAGCATCGTCGCCCTCCTGGGACTGAAGGCCGCCACCACCGGGGATACGCTGTGCAGCCCGAAACATCCCATTATCCTGGAACCCATCTCTTCCTACGTGCCGGTGATCTCCCTGGCTATCGAACCCCTGACCCGGGACGACCAGGAGCGCCTGGGACCGGCCCTGGCCCGGGTGGCGGAAGAGGACCCCAGTCTGCGCTGCCATACTGACGAGGACACCGGCCAGACCCTGCTTTCCGGGATGGGGGAACTCCACCTGGAGGTAATTCTCCACCGCCTGGAGCGGGAGTTTCATGCCCACGTCCGGGCCGGCCGCCCCCAGGTGGTCTACCGGGAGACCATTATCGGCAGCGCCACGGAGACCGGGGTCTTCGACCGGGAACTGGCGGGCAAACAGCATTTCGCCCAGGTGGAACTCAGCCTCTCCCCCCGGCCCCGGGGCGCGGGCAACTCTTTCACGCCTCTGCTGCCGGAGGATCACCCGGCCCAGGCCTTGGTGCCGGTGGTGGCCCAGGCCGTTAAGGAAGCCCTGGAAGGCGGGCCGGTTTACGGCCACCCCGCAGTGGATATGGCCGTGGCCTTGAAAGAGGCGGTGGTCAAAGAGGGCCTGGCCTCGGAGATGGCCTTCCGCATCGCCGCCATGACCGCGGTGAAACAGGGCATGATGAAGGCCCAGCCCCAACTGCTGGAGCCCATCATGCAGGTGGAGATCATCGCGCCCGAGGAATTCACCGGGGAGGTCATGGGCGACTTCAACGCCCGGAAGGGCAAGGTGGAGCAACTCCTGGCCAAGGGGCCGGTGCGCCTCATCTCCGGCCTGGCGCCCCTGGCGGAATTGTTCGGCTATGCCACCCATTTGCGCTCCCTGACCCAGGGGCGGGGGACTTTTACGCTCCAATTCGACCACTTCGGCTACGTGGAGCGCCGGGAGGAGAAGTAGGGTGCGCCTTGCGCACCAGCTTTCAGCTATCAGCGGTCAGCTTAAAAAATGCCAAGCAAGAATGCAGGAGATATCCCATGGCAACCGAACAGACATTATCCATGATCAAACCCGATGGCGTCCAGCGCGGCCTCATCGGCGAAGTCATCGGCAGATTTGAAAAGAATGGCCTGAAAATCAAGGCCATGAAGATGCTGCACCTTTCCCTGGAGCAGGCCCGGGCCTTTTACGCAGTACATCAGGAACGGCCCTTTTATGACAGCCTCACCGGTTTCATGAGTTCCGGCCCCATCGTCGCCCTGATCCTGGAGGGGGAAAACGCCATCCAGAAGAACCGGGACCTGATGGGGGCCACGGATTACCGCCAGGCCGCGGCCGGCACCATCCGGGCGGATTTTGCCAAAGACATCGAGGCCAACATCGTCCACGGCTCGGATGCCCCGGAGACGGCGAAGACGGAAATCGCCTTTTTCTTCAACGAACTGGAAAAAGTGTAAGCGTCTCCCCTCCAGCTCTGAAAGGACGCCTCACACTGCTCATTTCCCAGCTTGGCCGGGGAACGAGTATATATAAAAATGATCGCGGCTTCTCCGGTAATGAGGCCGAGGTGCGCCTCAAGCAGGCCAAATTTCTTTTTTAGCAGTAACCGGTGTCGAAAGTTTTTAGATAAAGGTTGAACTTTTTTCACAAACTGGCAAAATAGTTAAGGGACCTAAGGCTTACTTTCTCTTCCGCGGGGGCCGGCCATGAGGCCGGTTGTCAGCAGGGCCTGGAAGGCAACTATCTTTGATTTTTCCTCTGTTTAAGGAGTCCATATAATGTTTCTGGATCCCATTCTGGGATGGTTTTCCAATGACCTGGCCATTGATTTGGGCACCGCCAATACCCTGGTCTATGTTAAAGGCAAGGGCATTGTCTTAAGTGAACCCTCGGTGGTGGCGGTCCGCAAAAACGCCAAGGACCGGAACCGGGTGTTGGCCGTGGGCCGGGACGCCAAGATGATGTTAGGCCGCACCCCCGGAAATATCGTGGCCATCCGCCCCATGAAGGACGGGGTCATCGCCGATTTTGAAATCACCGAGGCCATGCTGCGCCACTTCATCCGCAAGGTGCACAACCGCCGCTCCCTCATCCGGCCCCGGATCATCGTCTGCGTGCCTTCGGGCATCACCCCGGTGGAGAAGCGCGCCGTGCGGGAGTCCGCGGAATCCGCCGGAGCCCGGGAAGTCTATCTTATCGAAGAGCCCATGGCCGCGGCCATCGGCGCCGGGCTACCCATTACCGAACCCATCTGCAACATGGTGGTGGACATCGGCGGCGGCACCACCGAAGTAGCGGTGATTTCCTTGGCCGGTATCGTCTATTCCCGCTCCGTCCGGGTGGGCGGGGACAAGATGGACGAAGGTATTCTCCAATATGTCAAACGGAACTACAACCTCCTGATCGGCGAACGCACTGCGGAGATCATCAAGACCACCATCGGCAACGCCTTTCCGGGAGACATGGAAACCATGGACGTCAAAGGACGGGACCTGGTGACCGGCATCCCGAAAATCATCAGCATTAATTCCGATGAAGTGCGGCAGGCCATCCAGGAACAGATCGACTCCATCGTGGCCACCGTCAAGACCGCCCTGGAACAGACCCCCCCGGAATTGGCCGCGGACATCGTGGACCGGGGCATCCATCTCACCGGCGGCGGGGCTTTGCTGAAGAATCTGGACGTGTTGCTCCATCAGGAAACCGGTCTCCCCATCAAAATCACTGAAGATCCTTTGGCTACCGTGGTTTTGGGTTCAGGCAAGGCCCTGGATAACCTGGATATACTCAAGGAAGTGATGGTAGATTAAGGGGGTAGCTGTGCGCCCGCGATTCCGCTTTCGGGCCTCCCTAATAATTACCGCCACCCTTTTGTTGATTATCTCTCTGCTCTCCCTCAGTCTCAAGCGGTCACCGATCCTGGAAAAGGTGGAGGGGATGGTGGTTTCTCTAACGGCTCCCGGTCTCCATGGCCTCCGTTATGTGGGACGTTCCCTCTCCGGCGTCTGGGAAGGTTACTTCTATCTGGTGGGCGTCCAAAAGGAAAACGCCACCCTCCGCCAACGCTTGCAAGAGTATGAACAAAAGGAGTTGCGGTATCAGGAGGCCCAGCATACCCTGGCCCGCCTGGAGTCCCTGCTGTCTCTGAAGAAGCAGGTGGCTCTCCCGGTTACCGGCGCCCGGGTGATTGCTTATGACCCCTCCCTGTGGTCCCGGTGCGCCTTACTGGATCAAGGTGAAGACCACGGCGTGAAGCGGGGCCAGCCGGTTCTCTCCGCCGGCGGCATCGTCGGGCGTATCCTGGAAGTATATCCCCACTACTCCAAAGTAATGCTCATCGTGGATCGCAACAGCGGCGCCGACGCCATGGTGCAGCGCACCCGGGTCCGGGGTATCCTCCAGGGCAAGGGGGCCAACCGCTGCTCCCTGGGTTATGTCCCCAAAAGCGCCGACGTCAAAGCCGGAGATCTGGTGCTGGCCTCCGGCCTGGGAGGCGTCTTCCCCAAGGGGCAGGTCTTTGGCAAGATCAGCGGAGCCAATAAGAAGACTCCGGGCGTCTTCCAGGAAATCGAAGTTACCCCCGTGGTGGATCTGTCCGCCCTGGAAGAAGTGGTAGTGGTAAAAGTAGTTAATCTGGCCGCCACTCCCTGACCTATGACTGTTCCGGTAATCCTTTTCAGCCTGGTGGGGTTGGGACTTTTTTATTTCCAAAACCTGCTGCTCTTCCCCCAGGTGCGGTTGCGCCTGGTAGGCCTTTTCTTGTTCTACGTGGGTCTGAGACCCTCCTTTTCCCTGGCCTTTTCTCTGGCCGTGGTCCTGGGAATATTACAGGACAGTTTCGCTACCACTCCCTTCGGCCTGCATCTAGGGGCGGCGCTGCTGTTAGTGGGCATGGCCCGCTTCTGCCGCCGCCGCTTGCTGCTCCAGAAAATCGGCCCCCTGATTATCGCCAGTCTGGCGGCTTTAACTCTCCAGGAGATGGGCGTAATGCTCATTCTAATGCTGCTGGGATTGCGGCCCCTGGCCCTGTCCGATTTGGCTTCTCTCCGGAGTCTGGAGATCCTGGCCACCGCGGCTCTGGCCCCCTTGATGGCTACTCTGGTAATAGGGTTAGAAAACTTCTTAAGCCGCCACGGCTGGCACACTTCCCGCTCTATGCCCCAGGAATAGCTCTTGGTACGGAGCCACGGCCTCTCCACGCCCCCAGGGGGAGAGAGAAAAGACCGCCAAATTCTGATAAAATAATCCTGGAACTCACTTTTTTTTTTGGAGGAAAAGCCATAAACCGTCTGGCCTTCAGATACCCCGGAGAAACTCTGGGGGGCAAGTTATCCGCTGAAGAACAGGAACGGGTGCGGTGGGCTTTCTCCGCAGTGGCCCTCATCGTCATCTTTCTGGCCGGACTCCTTTTTTTGCGTCTCTGGTTTCTACAAATGGTGGAAGGGGAGGAACTCCGGCAGCGCTCCGAAAACAACCGCCTCCGCCTCCAGGAACTGCCGCCTTGGCGGGGCATGATTTTGGACCGGAACGGGGAAGTTCTGGTGGCCAACCGCCCCAGTTACGACCTGATAGAAGTCATGGAAGACGTTACCGATATTCCCCCCTTGGCCCGGCGCCTGGGAAAAGTGCTGCACCTGGACCCGGCCCAGGTCACTACCCAATTGGAGGCGGCCCGGGCCGCGGGCCTGACCCAGGTGCGGATCAAGGGAGATCTGACTTGGGACGAAATGGCCCAGGTGGAAACCTTTCAGCCGGAGTTGCCGGGAGCGCTGATCCAGGTGCAGTCCAAGCGGGAATATCGGCAAAAAGGGCGGGCCTGCCATGTCCTGGGCTATTTGGGGGAAATTAGCGAATCCCAGCTAAAAAGCAGCCGTTTCCCCAATTATAAGATGGGGGATTCCCTGGGGAAATGCGGTATAGAAGCGGGTTGGGAGAGATTTCTCCGGGGTAAACGGGGCTACCGCCGCATCGAAGTGGATGCCTATGGGCGGGAGTTGGGCCAGTTGGAACGCCTCTTCCCCACCCCCGGAGCCAATATCGTTCTCACTTTAGATAACCGTCTGCAACAGGAAGCCGAGAATTGCCTGGAAGACAAGGCCGGGGCCATCGTCGCCCTGGACCCCCGCTCCGGCAAGATTCTGGCTATGGCCTCCTCCCCTCCTTATTCCCAGGAGGCCTTTGAGCGGGGACTCACCTCCTATGAATGGCAAACCCTGAGCCGGCGCAAAGACCATCCCCTGGAAAATCGTTGTATCAAAGGCCAATACCCCCCGGGGTCCACTTTTAAAATCGTCATGGCCGTGGCCGGCCTGGAGGAAAAGGTCATCAGCCCCAGAGACACCGTTCTGTGTACCGGGGAGATGACCTCCGGCAACCATGTCTTTCATTGCTGGCAAAAGAGAGGCCACGGCTCCGTGAATCTGCACCGGGCCCTGGTGGAATCCTGCGACGTCTATTTCTACCAATTGGGCCGGCGCCTGGGTATTGAACGCATCGCCAAGTGGAGCAAGCTGTTCGGCCTGGGACGTCCCACCGGTATCCACCTGGATCGGGAGATGCCGGGATTGATCGGCACCCCGGCCTGGAAACTGACCCACTTCCGCCATCCCTGGCAAGAGGGGGATACCCTCTCCGTGTCCATCGGTCAGGGGTACAATCTGGTTACCCCCCTGCAACTTGCCCAAATGACCGAGGCCATCGCCAATGGCGGCCAAATCTTTGAACCCCAACTGGTGGCGAAGGTGGAAAGCCCCGCCGGCGAGGTCCTCTATGAAGCCCCCTCCGCGCCCAAGTCTTTGGTCAACCTCAGTCCGGCCACCTTGACGGCGGTGCGCGAAGCTCTCGAGGGGGTAGTCGAGGAAGAAAGGGGAACCGGGAGAAGCGCCCGAATCCCCGGCCTGGAAATCGCGGGCAAGACCGGCACCGCCCAAGTAGTGACCCTGGAACGGGAAAAAAGAGAAAAAGAAAAGCGGGGAAAACCTGCTTATCACTATGAAAACCACGCCTGGTTTGTAACTTTTGCCCCGGTGGAGGACCCGCAAATAGTCGTGGTCGTACTGGTGGAACATGGCGGTCATGGGGGGTCGACGGCCGCACCTTTGGCCCGAAGAATCCTGGCCGCCTATTTTCCGAAGGTAAAGCCTCCGGTGGAAGCGCCCCAGGAGGAGGCGGAGGAAGACCAGGCGGACTAAACCCTGCCCTTGCTCCTACTCCTGCTCGTTAAAAATCCACCCCTCCAGCTTTCCAGCCATGGGCGCCGATAAGGCGCACGAAACGGCAGCCCCCCAGATAATCGTATTTCACCCCTTCGTTAGTCTGCCGGATCCGGGTCAGGGTCTGGGAGAAACGGTCCCCCACGGGAATCACCAAGCGGCCGTTTAAGGCCAGTTGGTCCACCAGGGGCCGGGGCACCTGGGGAGCCCCCGCGGTCACCAAAATAGCGTCAAAGGGACAGGCCTCCGGCCACCCCAGGGTGCCATCCCCCACCCGCACCTGGAAATTTTTGTACCCCAATCCCCCCAGCACTTTTTGGGCCTGCTCCGCCAGGGAGGCCAGGCGGTCGATGCTATACACCTCCGCGGCCAACTCCGCCAGCACCGCGGCCTGGTAACCGGAGCCGGTGCCGATCTCTAAAACCCGATCACTTTCCTTGAGTTCCAGGGCCTCGGTCATCAGGGCCACGATATAAGGCTGGGAGATGGTCTGATCCTCGCCGATGGGCAGAGGGTAATCATTATAGGCCTGATCCCACAGTCCTTGGGGCACAAAACGGTGCCGGGGCACCCGCCGCATGGCCGCCAACACCCGAGGGTCGGCTATCCCCCGGGCTTCTATCTGGGTATCCACCATCCGTTGGCGGATGGCGGCGAACTCGTCTTCTGGCATGATCTCCCCTATCAGTAATCAGTAGCCGGTAGTCAGTGGTCAGTTTTTTTCCATGGCCACTGACTACTGACTACTGGCTACTATTCTCACTCCACTCTCACCCAGGTGGCCTGGGGGCCTTTTTCTCCTTCTTCCATGGCGAACTGCACCGTTTGCCCCGGGGTGAGAGAGCTGAACTTGCCCTTTTTCACCGCATGGGCATGGAAATAGACTTCCAGGCCGTCCTCGGTTTCCAGGAAGCCGAAGTCTTTCTCCGGGAAGAGACGCAGGATTCTGCCCTGTTGGGCGAATTCCTCGTGGCTCTTAACCTTCTGCTGCCGGATATGGGAGTGTTCTTCCAGACGCCGGTCCAGGACGTCCAGGGCCTCTACGATCAAGGGCAGGACGTATTCCCCCTGGCGGCTGACGGTCAGGGTGTCGCCGGGCACTCCGGCCACCAGGTGGATTTCAAAGGCTCCGAGCCGGTGGTGGGCGGTGCCTATGAGTTCCACCCGCGCGTGGAGGATGGGGTTTAAGTAATGCTTCTGGAGGCGGGCCAGTTCTCCTTCGATTTTCTCCCGCCATTCAGGCAGAATTTCCAGATTGCGGCCTTCGATATGCACGTCCAGGGGCAACATGAAAAACCTCCTGCATAGAATAGCTCAAAGTTCAAGGTTCCAAGTTTGGGAGCCGCAGGCTTCAGCCTGCGTATCCACCGGTATTGACAGCCGGGGAAAGAGGCCGCCAGGCTCCCCCACCCCGAACCTCATGGTATAATAATATAAGTTCGCCAAAGGGAAAATAAAGGGGCCGTTAATCAATGGAATGCCGTTATCACCCGGAAAGAGAGGCTCGCGTGCAATGCCAGAAAATGGAGTTCTGGTACTGCCAGGAATGCCTGGATGCCTGCCGGGCCTGCACCGATCCCTGTCTTTACTGTAAATTCCGCCCCGGCTGCGTCATCTGGGAACTCTGCCGCAAGGAGGCCCGGAAACGGTGCCAGGAATTGGAGGAAGAAAAAAGTTGACGGGGAGGCTGAGGAGATGTGGAGCAGGCACCCTCGCCTGCCCAAGAACAGCCGGGGGCGGCTGTTCCACATTTCCTTCATTGCAGGCCGGCGAATAATGATTAAATTGATGCCAACAGCGGCTTTTCCCTAGCGGCCAAAGCCGGAGAGCCGTAAATAATCTGATTCAGGAGACAGGATAAAGATGACCAAGAAAAGAAGATACGTGGTGCACGCCGAGTGCCCCCAGTGCGCCTGCGGGGACGTGACTTTTTTGGGCCCGGAAGAACTGAGGAAACGCTTCATCGGCGATGAAAAAGAGATCAGCATCACCTGCCCCTTATGCGGCACCAAGACCTCGGGCAAGGTGGAAGAGAAAGAGAGCTAGGGTATACGGCCGTATTCCCAATTAAGGTCAGTATATCTTGAGAGTGTCATTCTGAACGGAGTGAAGCGGAGTGAAGAATCTCTCTTGGCCAACGCCGGGGGAGATTCTTCGTTGCGCTCAGAATGACAAGGTGCGGGGAACGCACCCTACATTTTCGTTTCGGCTCCGGCCAATTCCTCTTTAATCACCCGCCGCAAGGTCTCTGCCAGAATGCCCTCCCGGGACTGGATATATTCCCGGAGGGCCTGGTTGATCAGGCTCTGGTAGTTGCCGCCCCCGGCCTCATGCACCTTCTGCCGGAACCAATCCAACACCTCATTATCCAGGCGGATGGTGATGCGGGTCTTGCCCGGCGGCAGTGGCACTACCGGCCCGCACCGGGCTTGGCTGAAATCATATTCCTTTTCTTTTTCCTTCATAACGATCCGGATTTCTTAATATCTATTGTATGTACAAATAGCATACACGCAAGGATAAAATCAGAGAAGGGGATACTTATGGGGAATTTAAGCGGGGAAGGGCGTTTTTGGGGAAAAACTATGGCGGATAGTTTTTCCGTGGGGATTTGTAGGTCGTGTCCGATGCCCAATTTCCCCAGCACTCACTGATGAAATAATAGCCAAAATAGTCAATTACTTAGGTGGAGGGCACTGTTATGCCTTTTGATTTTTTGTTTCCAGCTGCGCTGCGCGTTCTTGGATTATTTTTGCCTGCTCGAGAGATTCAGTCCCAGACTCTTCTCCAGAAATTACCTTCCGTGATGTAGAAAGTATTTTAAATTCAAGGCGTTGCTTGAGCCACGACACTCTACCCAACCCGACTCTATCGAATTCATTAAGCTCTTCAGGAGTTAATACAGCAGCCATCACTCCTTTTATACCGGAATCTTTATGCCACTCCATTTTTTCAGCGTTTTCAAGCCCAAGATGCAGTAAATAAAGAAGTCTAAGCATAATTGATTGATAGGAGACAAAGAGCGCCCACATATATTCTCCAACATATGGCCTTACCTTCTCAACCGAACCGCTAAATTGTTCAGCTATGGTCATAATTTCATCTCCAGATAGCTCGGAGGCTAATGCCTGGAAGGTTGGGTGGTTCCTGGCCTCTCTATATTCATCGACATTTAAGATATCGATAAATGTTAATATTGGAGGTAAATTATTTCGAAATCGCAATAAGGTGTCCCAAAGCGCGTCAATTGCATCCAACTTCCTCTCCATCGCGGCTTTTTGGCCTTCAGAAAAAGATGCATGGGCGGCAGCATGAAGGGCGGCTTCTCTTTCAAGCGCAGTCTTAAGTTCAAGAATCGAAATCTCGCTTTCCGCTTTTAGCTTTGCCTTGTGCGCTTCAAGCTTTTGGTCGTACTCATGCTGAATACTAGCCTTGAGCCGAGCACTGATCCATTCGCGAAATAGCCAAATTAAAGCCCCTGATGTAAGAAGGCTAACTATTATATCTAGCAGTATCATAAAATAATCCTTGTCAACTGCTTTGTTTCATTCGCCAGAACGACATGTTTATAATTTTGTCATCATCTTACACCTTCTTCTCCCACCGCAGCAAATCCGTTACCTCTGCCAGCGTTCGCCCTTCTTTGATCTCCGCCCGGATGCGGTTTTCTTTTTCCAGGACGTCCATGGCCCGGTTGGCGTATTCTACGGCGATTTTTTGAGGGAGGACCGTGACTCCGTCGTCGTCCCCTAAGAGCCAGTCGCCGGTCTCCACCCGGACGTTGCCGATGCGGAGGGGGACGCCGATCTCGCCAAAGCCCTTGGGTTCTCCGGCGTTGGGCACCACCAGGCGGCTGAAGGCCGGGAATTTGAGATTGATGATGTCGCCGGAGTCCCGGATGGCCCCGTAAATAACCACCCCGGCCACGCCTTTCTGCAGGGCGGAATGGGTGGCCAACTCTCCCCAGACGGCCGGGCCTACGCCCCCGGTGTCGATGACCAGCACGTCCCCGGGTTGGGCCGCGTCAATGGCCTCCACCGGTTTGGCCCAATCCCCGGGATAGGAGCGCACGGTCAAGGCCCGGCCCACCAGGCGGATGCCCGGAAACAGGGGCCTGATCCCCTCCAGCACCCCGCCCCGGTGCAGGGCGTCCGAAAGGTTAGCCGCGGAGACCAGCTCCAGGACCCGGCGAACCTCTTCCTCGCCCACCCGCTTAAACAGGGTGGTGGGAATGATCGCGCCCTCATCCAAGGCCCGGCGGATCTCGGCGGTGGCCGCGGCCGGGTCCTGGGCCTTGGTAATGGCCCCGCCCACGATGACGTAAGCGGCCCCGTGTTCCAAGGCTAAAGCCGCGGTCTCGGAGTTGATGCCCCCGGCCACGCCCACGGGCACTTTCACTGCATGGCTCACCGCATACAGGGTGGCAAAGGGGTCCTCTCCCCGCATCTGCTCATCAATGGCCACGTGCACGCTGATGTAATCCGCACCCAGGGCCTCCACCTGTTGGGCCCGGGCCACGGGGTCGGGCACCGCGATCAAGTCCACCACGATCTTGGCCCCGTAATTCTTACCCGCCTGGACGCACTCTTCAATGGTGGCGTCCGTGGCGGTCCCTAAGACGTCGATGAGCTGGGCTCCGGCCTTGGCCGCGGCTTCCACTTCGATGCGGCCCGCGTCCATGATCTTCATGTCCGCGACAATGGTCTTGCCCGGGAACCGTTTTTTCAACTCCCGCACCGCGTCCAGCCCTTCGCTCTTGATCAAGGGCGTGCCCGCCTCCAGCCAATCCACGCCCGCGGGCGCCGCCAATTCCGCGACCTTCAAGGCCCGGTGGAGATCCACAAAATCCAACGCCAATTGTAGTATTGCCGTCATAGTTAGTCCCTGAATGATGTGTAAGACGATTTAGGAGGGAGAAATAAGGGATGTAACTGTAGGGGCGAACCTTGTGTTCGCCCGGTAGCTCCAGGGCGAACACAAGGTTCGCCCCTAGGTTCACTGACCACTGTCTTCACCCGGCC
>ENA-OSEO01003145-OSEO01003145.1-sediment-metagenome-genome-assembly--contig:-NODE-3145-length-20382-cov-6.931642_pt1 | contig 20382 bp, 13 predicted proteins | sample MGYA00237883_ERZ534232 | MGnify/ENA metagenome assembly ERZ534232
TCGATGGGACGCATCATGGGAAAGAGATTGAGATTGACCGCAAAGGGCCGGTCGGTCAGATCCAGAAGCTGATCCAGGGCCTCTCCAAAGGACTCCCGGCTCGGATAGATGGCCGAGGCAAGGATGCCCAGGCCCCCGGCATTGGAGATGGCCGCGGTAAATTCGGCAGTTGAGATATGCATCATGGTGCCCCCTATGATGGGGTATTGCGCCCCTAACATCTCTGTCATCTTTGTCTGAAACATGGAAATCCCCCTTTAACTGTGACTATTGAAGATTGAAGAATGAATATTGAAGATGGACGCTGCAGCCGGCATCACGGCTCAGGCGATGGCACTTGGCACACAACGACAGGTTTCATATGAGGTTTTTAGGGTGACGAGCATCCAGCATCAGAAACCAGAGGTCGATGGTTCAAAGCCAGGGTTTAAAAGAGCCTGTCCCAAGATCCAGCATCCAGCAACCAGTTTCATACACGATGGTTCTTACAATAAATCCATGGAACAGACAAGAAGAATCCTGTAGGCCGGCGCGGGCCACGAACAGACCGGCCAGGCATCAGGGATTTGTGTTGCACAAAACAGCGGCATTTGCTATCAAATTTAGAGATGACATGATCTGAGGGTCTTCCCCTCTTCCGATTCCTGCCAAGGGAAATTTCAGTCTCGCAAATAAAGGAGGTTCACCATGAGACGTTTTCAATTCTTATGTTGCCTGTTGGTCGGCGGATTCCTGTTCAGCTTCATAATTCCCGTGGGGGCCGGCGCAGAGAGAAAAGAGGGACCGTCAGGCCGGTTGACGTTGACCAAGGTGGCGCTGTTCAAAAGCGGCGTGGGCTATTTTGAGCTGCGCGGGAAGGCCCCGGCAGGGGAAGGGATTCCCCTTGGTTTTAAACGGGAACAGATGAACGATCTGCTCAAAAGCCTTACGGTCCTCAATCTGAGCGGAGGGGGGGTGGGCAGCATTGTCTACGACAGCACGAAGACCGCGGCCCAGGAACTGAACGAGTACGCTTTTGATTTCAAAAAGGGCGACGGCCTCCCCCAGGTCCTGGAACAACTTCAGGGAAGTCCCATCGAAATGGCGACCGGGAGTTCGGCCGTCAAAGGGACGATTGTCGGGGTCGAAAGGCGGATGACCCGGAAAAATGACATTCAGATCCCGCTTTTTTATCTGAGCATGATTGACGAAAAGGGCCAGTTGCGAAGCTTTCATACTGAGGAGATAGTCGGAATTCGATTTCTTGATGAGCGATTGAATCAGGATCTGAATCGGTATCTGGCGATTCTGTTTCAAAAGCACCGCAAAGATGAGAAGGCGCTCGTTGTCACGCCGACCGGCGAAGGCATGCAAAATCTTCTCGTCAGTTATGTGGCAGAGGCCCCGGTATGGAAGGCCACTTACCGAATCGTCATCCCCGAGGAGAATAAGAGGGCGAAACCGTTTCTCCAGGGATGGGCCATTGTCGATAATGTGAGCGGAACAGACTGGAAAGGGGTTGAGCTTTGCCTGGTCAGCGGACTCCCCATATCGTTTATCCAGAATCTGTATGACCCCCAGTTCATAAAGCGGCCCGTGGTCCAGATGGAAAAGGAGGCCCCCGTGGCCCCGGCCATACCGGAGGCAGGCGTGCACACGGACCGAATACGGATGGCCGCGGCGCCCATGGCCAAGACTGCCATGAGGCAGATGGAATCCTTTGCAGCGGGTCGGGACATGAACAAATTGCGCTCTGAAGAAATCAATCTGGACGAACGGATGAGGGAACTAAAGGCGGAAACGGCGACCCGTGAGGTGGGGGAGATGTTTGAATACAGGATCGACCACCCGGTGACCGTTGAAGCCAATCGCTCGGCCCTGGTCCCGATCGTGGCAAAAGAGATCGATGGCGAGGCCGTGGATCTCTACAACGAGGCGGTTAGGTCCGGCAATCCGCTGGCAGCCGTTCGTCTCAAAAACAGCACCGGTTTGACCCTGGAAGGGGGTCCGTTGACCGTCATTCAGGGAGGCAGCTATGCCGGAGAGGCCCTCACCCAAACCCTCAAACCGGATGAGGAGCGGTACATCACCTATGCCGTGGACCTGGGCCTCCATGTGCATACCCAAGCGGGCACCAAAACCGAGGAGGTGGACCGGGTAATTATCAGCCGGGGGGTGGTGCGCATGCATCGCGCCGTTATTGAGACCAAGGTCTACACCCTCGACAACAAGGACCCCCGATTAAAGACGGTGGTGATCGATCATCCCCATCATTCGGACTGGGAACTGCTCAATGAAGACAAACCCTTAGAAATAACGGACAATTACATCCGATTTGAGGTCAAAGCCCCCGGGCGGGGAATAACGACCTTTGCAGTCCGGGAGCTGCGTGACAGCTGGGAAACCATTATGGTCACCAACCTGACGCCCGACCACATCGTGCTGTTCGCGGGCAAGAACTACCTGAGTGAAAAGACCCGGCAGGAGTTGGAGAAGATCGTGGCCTTGAAATCCGAAATCAGCTCCATAGACCGGGAGCTAACGGCACTGGAAAAGGGTCGCGACCAGATCTTCAAGGACCAGAAACGGCTCCGGGAGAATCTCCAGGGGTTGGGACAGACCACCGAAGAAAAGGACCTCCGGAGCAGGTATATCAAGCAGCTCGATCAGCAGGAAACCGGTTTGGAGAAAGAGCGAGAGAGGCAAAAGGCATTAGAGGGTCAGCGGGAGACCCAACAGCGCGAACTCAACGGTCTGATCAACTCACTGGAGCAGGATCTGAGCGTAAAGGAGCAATAACCGGGCGGTAAAAACCTGTCATGGAGGATCTCTAAACCCCTATGAGAGGCCAGTATGGTTTGGAGTGTGCCTGTGAGGGGGATTGCCGGGGAAAACGACTCACGGCGTCACCGCGAACCCTAAAGAAGTGCTCAATTATTCCGGGATTGGGACTATCACTGACGCATCACCTTGAAGTTGCCGACGCCGGCCCTGAACGGTGACAGTTGACAGAAGCATAAACGAACCATGATAAGGGGAGGCAGACGGGCATGAAAAAGGCGGCTGTCGTGCTATTGATCGTCTTGCTCGCGGTCGGTGGGTCGCTCTATTATCTCTGGCGCCAAGCGACCCTCCTTCCTGAGTGGTACCAGACCGGGAAAGGGGGGGCCTCGGACGGGAGCGTCGTCTGGTATGAAAAAGACATGGAAAGAACGAGGGCGGCCCTGGAGCGGGAGATTGAAGATCAACTCCGAAGGTCCTCCGCCCGCGCCGGACAGGTCGAGGTCGTGCTGGATGAAAATGACGCCAATAAACTGTTTGCCGTGGCCATTTCAGAAAGCAGCGATCGATACCCCTACCTCAATGCCGTCAAGGCCTTAAGGACCCGCATCCGGGATGGAAATCTGGATTTCGGGGTCGTGGTGGATGCCTCTGAGATCTTCAAAAATGCTCCGGAACAGAGCGCCGAAGCGGACCGTCCCGAGGCGACCCGCCTTTCCGGTCTACTTCAGGAAAGGGAGGTTTCCCTGGGATTAAACGGGAAATTCGGGGCGAAAGATGGCCGTCTCCAACTGGACGATGACGGAAAAATCAGTATCGGCGGCCTGACGGTTTCTCTGAAGACGATCACCAAGCGACTGGGCATTTCAGAAGATAAACTCAAAAAAAACTTTAAAGATTTAGAACTTGGGAAGTTCAAAATAGATAATATTGAGTTCATCCGGAACACTTTGCTGTTAAGAGGATCGTTATAGGTTTCGTATCGTGTCATCCCATTATTCAAAAGGGACTTCGCATACTGCCAAAAATAGGTTTAAGCACAAACGCATACAGGGGGGCAACGATGATTACGACCAGCGGCCATCACCCTATCCTCTTTACCAGAAAAAGCGAATTATTATAAAAAGTTGCAAGCGCTACCTCCCTGGCTCATAAAGGTTGCTTCCTCTCAAGACGACACTCGGTTCTCTTAGACGGGAAGCCATTGCAACGCGCACCCACAAGGAATTGTTACAAACAAATCCGCCGATGGCCCACGAAAGGTGGGCTAAGATGATTAGCTGCCGTGAGCCCATCCCTGGCCGTGGGGGCCTTGAACCACCTCCAGACATCATTCATCAATGTCTCACCCTTTTCCAGGGTCTCGGCATACCGCTGAATCGACCGGATCGATGCCGCCAAGGAAGAGGCAATGGCATGTAACCACCTTATTTCATAAGGTCTTAGAGGCTTTTTATAAGATGGATAGATTTTTAGCAAACCCATGATACGGTCCTTCCAGCATATCGGGATCGGAATATGAAATTGTGCGCTGGATTTTTGATTTACCACGGTCTTTGTCCCATATTCAGCTGACCAGGCACGATCTGTTTCATGGATTTCCGGAAAATAACCATTAGTTGAGGTCACTTCACATCCGCTGTTCTCTTCCTTGAAAACGATACCCTCGCAACCGTGAACATCCAGGGTCGACATCACCTCTTCGACCACCGCGTTAAGCAGTGCCTGGAGGTTGAGTTTTCCGTCAATTATCGTCTGTTTTGCTGAAAACCGAGAATATGACTGTGATTCGTACGATTTCATAGCCCCCTCCTTTCTACGACTAAGCGTCTTCACTCTCGACGGGGAGATGATTCTGACAGATGCTCCCCTGACGGTTCTGACAACAGCCCCCAGGTTCGATCCCTGGGCTGTTCAGTAGAAAATCATTCTTGCGTAGGACTTCACCTCACGCGGCTTTTTGGGCACAAGCCGCGACAGCGTTCGAGAAGGCCACATCGGGAAATTTGTGCAAATGCGTCTCAAACGGCGAAGATTTTGATGTCGAAGCAGCCTCAGCGCTGCGAGGCCGGTCTCTTTTGGATTTTCGGGATCAACAACACTTCCAATGCGTATGTCAGCCAGGTGACCCGGCAACCCATTCTGACTGATGGCCACAACAGGGAACCCTCGTTCCGCTATGAGTGGCGTCAAATCAAATGTCACAGGGCTTTCAAAATCAGCAAAGACAACATCGTATGTGTACATGAGCAGCAGTTCTTGACCATCTTCAAAGGTGGTGACCAGATCGATCAGACACCCAGGTGATAGGCGCAACATTTCTCGCTTGACATTCCAGAGAATCGATGGCTCATTTCCAATCCCTAAAGCTCTCCAATGTTTCATGTCTATCCTCCTTTCTGCCGTGATTCCCACGGCCCCATCCACAATCCCTTCCATTGGTGTTGGACCTCTCTGTTTTGTCTCCCTTCTAAAATGTGTGTTCTTTAAAACTTTCAGAAGCAGCTTACCAGGATATGAAAATATGTCTGCATCCCACCGCACAGAAGAAGTGTGCGCTGGCTAACAACTAGTTAAAAATTCAGGTATTTTTTTGGGTAAACGCATTTTTTTTAGAAATAAGGGGTGTGGCTGGCCTCACTGGGGCATTCTGTTTTCGGGGTTTCAAAGGAGGGTTTTGAAAGGTGGGCAGATGGGTCCTTTTGCACGGAAAAATTTTCTTGTTGCAATCTCTCTCCACTTCATAGATATTAATCAGACTATTGGAGGTCGGTAACGGAAGGCGAATCACTTCTTTAAATGCCTCGTCGTTCACGGGAACATAACCGATGGTACCTCCCCATGGATCAAGAGATCATCTGTAAGCGAATGGACTTTCTTCGGAAGGTTCCCCTTTTTGCCATGTTGTCCGAGGATGATCTTCGGGCGATCTCAAGGGATTTTCGCGCCCGAACCTATGGAAAAAAAGAAATTATTTTCCATCAAGGAGACACATCTCATGATTTCTATCTGATCATGAGCGGCAAGGTACGTATTTTTTGCAACAGTCCCCCGGGGAATGAAACCTCCATCCGGGTCCTTACGACCGGTGAAATGATCGGCGAATTCGCTCTCATTGACGGACAGCCGCGCTCAACTACCGCACAGGCCATCACCAACTGCGCCCTCCTCGAACTTCGACAAGAAAGATTTTTAAGGCTTATCAAGGAAATGCCGGACTTCGCAATGGCGTTGCTCCAACTGTTGGTTCAGAAGCTCAGATGGATCACAGAATATGCAGAAACCATCGCCCAGTATGATATCGGCGGGCGGCTGCTGCATATTATCCTTTCCTACAACACAAGAATCGGTAAAGAGATAGAAGAAGATAAATGCTACGAAGTGGATCTTGGCCTGAACCAGGGAGATCTGGCCTCTATGGTGGGCGCACGCAGGGAGTGGGTGAATCATCTTTTGGGCCAGTGGCGTGAGCAGGGTCTTATCGATTTCAGCCGCGGCAGAATAACCATCCTCGACCTACCTGCGGTGGAAGATGAAAGAGACCGTAGAATCGAACTCCTCTCAGAGAATAAGGAATGGTAGGGCCCGCTCCGTCAGGGGACCAGACCTCCCAGCCCATGGAAGACCGAAAGGACCTTCATTTTCACCAAGCTGGTTGCCGCTACAACCTCACGTGGCTTGCGGCTGATAGACATACAAGTTTGGGTCACCTATAGTCTGAACACAGAAAGGTATTTCTAACCAGAATCTTGTGGTGGAACATACATGTCCGGCTTGATGCCTAAAGCACGTGCACCCGGATTCGTCTTCGATGATCCATATAAGGATCTCAACAATGAAATGCCCGAACTGCCAGTCTGAAAATTCCCCAGGCGCCAAATTCTGCAACGAATGTGGTCACCTCCTTATTCCGCCTACTGAGTCAGCCACTGCATCTGCCCTCCTTGGAGAGAACCTCGACAGAATTCAGAAATACCCGCCTCAAGGTCTCGTCGGAAAGATCCTGTCTCCCAGAGAAAAAATTGAGGGGGAACTGCGGCAAGTGACAATCATGTTCTGCGACATGAAAGGGTTCACGCCGCTCTCCGCCAGCATCGGCCCGGAGCGAACCTTCTCTCTTATGGACAAAATCTTTGAGATCATCATTCGAAGGGTCAACGAGTACGAGGGTATGGTGAACGAACTTCGGGGGGACGGCGCCCTGGCCTTTTTCGGGGCGCCCATCGCCATGGAGGAAGCCCCCATCAAAGCGTTGCATTGCGCTCTGGCCATCCAAATGGAGATCGCCGCATTCAACGCAACGATCTCGGATCAGAAAGATATCCCACCTATTTTATTCCGCATCGGGATCAACTCGGGCCCGGTGGTCGTCGGGGTCGTAGGAAATGATCTTCGTGCTCAATTCACCGCGCAGGGGGATACCGTCAATGTTGCCGCCCGCATGGAAGCGATAGCCAAACCGGGGACCATTTACGTGACAGAGGAAACCTATAAGGCCACCAAGCCGATGTTTCGTTTCGAGAACCTGGGCGACATAAGGGTCAAGGGTAAGGAAAGGCCGCTTCGCGTCTATCGACTGATTTCGGCAAAGGCGGATACCTACAGACCCCGTCTCGGGTCCGAGCGCTTTCTCTACTCCGAAATGGTTGGCAGAGATAAAGAACTCGCACGGTTGGAACTTCAGGTCATGAAAGCCGTTAACAGGCAGGGATCAATTGTCAATATCGTCGGAGAAGCCGGGATCGGAAAATCGAGGCTGCTGGCCGAGCTTAAGAAACGGGATGTGATAAAATGGACTACCCTCCTTGAAGGAAGAGCGACGTCTATCGGCAGGAAACTGAGTTTTCATCCGCTCATTGATCTGTTGCGGCGATGGGCAGGAATCATTCAAGAGGACAGCAGCACCACGGCGGCTTACAAGCTCGAAAGGATTATTCAAATAATTTGCAAGGACGACATCGATGAGGTGATGCCGTTCATAGCCACCTTTATGGGGGCTAAATTGTCCGCCAGTTATGAGCAAAGAACGAAGGATATCGATGGGAGAGACCTCAGAAAACTGATTTTCAAGAGCGTCCGGGAACTCTTCAGCAGGGCTGCGGAACTCAACACGCTCATCGTGGTGATTGAAGATCTTCACTGGGCGGACGCAAGTACAGTGGATATTTTGGAATCCATTTATCGCCTGGCTGAAAACAAAAGGATTCTCTTTCTAAATCTTTTTCGTCCGGGGTATAGTGACGCGACAGTCCGGATTGCGGAAGCGATTAAAAAATTTCCACAACATAGCCTCGAAATAGAGTTAAAGTCCCTGGATGAGCGAAATAGTGAGAGAATGGTTAGGAACATGCTGCCATCCTTTGGACCTCATCATCCGGTGGTGGTTCAGATCGCGCGGCATGCTGGGGGAAACCCGTTTTTTATCGAAGAGGTCGTGCAATCCCTCATTGACGAGGGTGCGGTGGTCCAAGAACGCGGCACCTATCGCGTGACCCAAAAAATGGAGTCTTTTTCCGTACCGAGCACGGTCAATGACATACTGATGTCACGGATCGATCATCTCGATGAAAATTCACGAAAAGTCCTAAAAGCGGCATCCGTTATCGGCAGGGCATTTTTTTATTGCCTGCTGTCAGATATGGTCGGAAATCTTGGGAATATCGATGATAGTCTATCTCTTTTGAAACAAAAAAAGCTTTTGCAGGAACGGATTTGGATGGGTGAATTGGCGTATCTGTTTTACAACGAACTCACTCACAGGGTTGTATATGAAACAATCCTTCCGGAGAAACGCAAGGAGCTGCACCGCCGGGTTGCCCGGTCCATTGAAAAGATCTTCAGCAATCAACTTGGCGAATTTTACGGCATGCTCGCATATCACTACAGCAGAGCAGAAGACGTGGAGAAAACCGAGGAATACTTGACCAAAGCCGGTGAGGAGTCGCTAAGGAGTTCGGCATCCAGCGAGGCGCTCCAGTACTACGAGGAAGCCCTGCGCGTTTACATGACTAAACACCGGGATAAGGGCGATCCGGAAAAGATCTCCATGCTTGAAAAGAACATCGCACTTTCGTTGTATAATAGGGGGCAATTAGCCGAATCCATAGAGTATTTTAACAACTCACTGTCTCACTACTGGGGGAAATTTCCGGCAAATTTGATTACAGCTATCCCAAAAATCACATCTGCCATTCTTCATCTTTTTGTAGCGCTATATCTTCCCGTTCTTAAGTTTAGAAAAATGCCGACACAAAGGGATATGGAACTAATTGATTTGTTTCATAAAAAATGCAAGGCGTTGGGAATTTTGGATCCCATGAGATTCTTTTTTGAATTTTTGTATCTGAACAAAAAAATTACCAGATTTGATATCACAAAATTCCAGTTAGGGCTTGAGGTTTTTATGGGAGCAAGCTCGTTATTTTCTTTTTCCGGAATTTCATTTAAGTTGAGCAGAAAGATACTGGATGCTGCAAGAGATAAATTTGACAAAAATAATGCGATCCTATTTACCTCTTATGAATGGTTAGACACAATCCACAATTATGCGAAAGGCGATTGGAAAGCAATAAGCGATCATGATGATGATTTGGTAAACAACAATCTTAGGTTGGGAAGAACTTGGGACGCATCGCAACACCTGTACTGGCATGGTCTTTTAAAAATTTATCAAGGCTCCTTCAAAGACGCCAAAAGGATCGTGGATAGACTTAAGGGAATCGCTCAAGAGTATGATAATGAGTTTTCCTTAATGCTTATGTATGAACTGAATATAAATATGCTGCTTGAGTCCCGCAACCTTAAAGAAGCCCTCCTTGAGAGTGAAAAGGCCATAATCCTGGCGCAGGAAACAATTTTTCACATATATCTGTTCGATCTCTATTCATACAAGACATGGATACACATCCTGCTCCAGGATATGGCCGAAGCGGAGATCTGTTTACAAGAGATGCGTAAGATCAGGCCGACGACAAGTGCTGTACCCATAGAGCTGATAAGCTTTTATCGAACAGAGATGGAGTTCTGTCTTTGTAAATTAGAAGAATCTATTCAGAAAGGAGAACCCCGACTTTCGCCTGATTTTAGAAAAGCGTTTAAAGCATCCCGGAGAAGGATGGCGAGGGTTTCAAAGAAAGCCGCTCAACATCGCACCGAATTATGCAGGCTTACAGGAAAATACTACTGGTTGATCGGAAAGGAAGACAAGGCACAGGTGTGGTGGCGGCGAGCCATTGATGCGGGGAAACAATTGGGGAATCGTCTTGAATTGTCAAGGACTTACTTTGAAATTGGAAAAAGCTTCCTTGAATCTAACCACAATTACAGAATGCTGGATGGCATCAAAGCAGAAGAATATCTTGAAAGAGCGAGAATATTGTTTGAGGAAATGGACCTTCGGTGGGATCTGGCAGAATGGCGAAGAGTAGCCATGCGGTAGCGCTGGGCCGATCGAACGTTTTATTAAGGAAGTGGCGTATTTTCAGTCTTTTGCTATGTATTCATGATAAACGACGGAATTGACAAAACACGTTTTGCTTATTCCAAGCTTCGCTTTGGCGACGTACCCCTTTCTGGGGACCAAGAAGCATTCCGCAATGAACTAAATTGTGAGATCGTATCGCTCTGCAAGTCATTGCCGACTTCTACACAAACTGATGCGCTTCTGTTTACCATGAAGCAGTTCAAAGTGTGCGTTGCTGACGGCTTCAATTTTCTTCGATACTTTTATCCACCTGCCTGGTCAATTGCATATTGGCTTATTAAGGCTTTTCCTAAGGAAAGAGCTTTCTCAGAGAGGGATTTGTGCGACGCAAAAACCGCGCATTGCATGGCTATGCTGCTTCATCCTCTTGATGACCATCTAAACGACAATGATTTGCAGGTAACCCATTTGGTGCTTCTACTGAGAAGTCAGGCATGGCTGATCATGATAAACGCGGTTCATCGACTTGCAGGAACAGTCGAAAACGGCCCTGAAATTGTTCGGGATTTTATCGACACGTACTATTCCGGTGTCTGTGGTCCGAGGGTTACCGATTCATTGGACCCCTACTGCGCCATGTTTAGAAAGGAGATGGCGACATGGCTGATCGTTCCTGCTCTGTTGATGAAAAAGATGGGCATCATGGATGAAGCCGGTAAGGCAATTCTGTCCGGATATGAGTCTTTTGGCATTGCCTGGAGGCTGTTGGATGATATTAATGACATGGAAGCAGATATCAAAAATGGCGTCCGCTCATCTATTTATTTGGCCCTTTCCGAGGATGGAAGGAGAATGTGGAATAAACGCTCAACGGTAGGTAATCTCAGATCAGAAAGGGATATCTTAGAAGTCGTTTATGAGACAGGAGCCATCGATGTTGTCAGGGAGAGGATTTTCAGAGAGCTGGAATCCGCTGCTTCTATTACGGGCAGCGGTCGATTCGCTATTGAAGGTCTTGCAGGTGAATATCGTTTTTTGATGGGACCGCTGAAGAGGATGTAAGCGCTGATATGGAAAACCACAGCGGAAATAGATCTTGCATGTCTGTGGGTGAAGACCTCCTGAGCATTGAGTTGACAACTCGCTGCAACCTTAATTGCCTGCACTGTTTTGTTCAAAGTTCGAGGCGAGAGATCTCATTTTTATCCCTTTCACTGGTTCTAGACATTCTCAGGGAAGGCTATGAGATGGGGTATCGTCGTCTTCATCTGACTGGCGGAGAGCCGCTCCTCTGGAGAAGCCTCATTGCCGCCCTCGATGATGCGTGTTTACTAGGGTATGCATCCGTCCTGATTAACACGAATGGGACACTCCTATCAAAGGATATTTGTTCCAGGCTGGGCGCTTACGATAAGGTCTCCATTTCCGTAAGTCTGGACGGGTCGGAAGAATCACATGACCATATCCGTGGATGCGGACAATATGAACGAACACGGCGGGGAGTTGCAAATGCGCTCGATGCCGGGATCCCTACGATTGTTTTCACCATTATGTATAGAAGCCTGCTGCCTCAACTGCCTCTCTTCACCAGTGCCATATTCAATGAATTTTTATCTATGAGCCACATATGCGTGATACCACTTATGAATACCATGTATGCCAGCTTTGCCCTGTCGAATGAGCTGTTAGCGCCAAACGACTTTATCCAGCTAATTCGAGGCATCTCGCTGCTTAACATGTTAGGCTTCAGGATTGACGTGTTAAATGAGCCCCTGGCATACGTTGCCGCACATTTGATGCGATGTCCTTTGACCCAATGTACACCACCACCTAATCGCGAGAAATGCATTATTCTAATGGCGGATGGAAGCCTGGGACTGTCTCATTTCGACAAAGCCAATTTCGGTCAATACAAGGCCGGAAGGCTTGAAAAGATTCTGACCTCTGATGCTTATAGAGAAGCCGTTTCCCCTGATCAAGAGATTTGTCCCTCATGTAGATACTACAAGCTTTGTATTGGACACGGGTTGTACCGACCTTGTGAGCCAACCAAGTATTCTCTGGAAAACACACGCTACTGTAGATGCGTCTTTGACAGTATATTGCAGCACAAACAAATCTGAATTTGAGAAGCGAGGTGATGCCATATGCGCAATTAGAGGGTCGTCAGGCATAGAGTCAAGAAGTCGAACATTACCAACCGTCAACTGGGGTAAATGTTTCAGAGGATTTTTGGCGATAAGCGAATCAATAGGAGGTGACGTCATGGCAGGCAAAAAGACGCTACTCGATTTTCCGTTCGACATCTATTATATGCACGGAGATTACGAAGAATTACGTGAGAGACTGGCACAGCAGTGGAAGGCAGCAATAGCAGATGACAACCCTGTAGAGGCCGTTTATATGCTTTTTCAACTGGAAGATTACGATGTTCCTTATGAAGACTGCGTTAAGCTAGTCAAAACATATCAGAAAATGAAGGACGCTCCCCCGTGGCAGGAGGGGCCGGTGTGCTATTGAATTTTTGAGAGGCGACAGATTAAATCTCCAACAGGTGGTGAATGCCCCCCCTCCGATTCAACGTGCCGCAAGTGAAAGCTTGATGAACGGTCTCAATGCCATCGCCAGTGGAAGGGTGCGGGGCATTCACCGGAAACCAAAATGACTGCAAGAGATGTTTTTTTAGGAGGTTTTGAAAACAGTGCATTTCAACCTGTCGCCTAAAATGAAAGGAGAATGGGCCATGAGACATCTCTTCATCCTGGGTATTGCCGTATGCTTGGTCATAATTTCAGCAGACTTTGTAAATGCCACCCCATTTACCCCGTTGCAATGGCAGCGAAGGGTGTTGAAGTCCTTTGATCCTCATTTTGTCGATCAGCGAAAACACACCACGTGGGTGCGCGACCGTAATCGAAACTTCATTGATGATATCATTGATAAACGAATGAAGAGAGAGGAGTCGAAAGAGGCTCTGTTCAATATCATTGTGGATCTCAACGCTTTTTTGTCAATAAAAGAGATCAATAAGATATTTGACAATAAGGGGCATGTGACGTATGTCGGAAAAATGATTACATTTGTCTATGTTGACCATGTGAGAGGCAGCGATCTGGGCAAGATCGCAAGAATGGACACAGTCGCAATGGTAGAGATTCAGCCAGACCTTCAACCGGTACTCGACACAAGTGCCCGAGCGGTTCAGGCAAAAGCCTGTCAACATTGTTTGTACGCTCAGCAATCCGCTGCAGAGGCAGGCTATACAGGATCTGGAATAAATATTGCTATCATCGATACCGGCGTAGACGACTTCCATGAGCAGTTTGCAGGAAAGTTTAGGGCTGGCTTCGATGCAACTGCCTTTGATGACCAGGATCATGATGGCGTTGATGATTCAGGCAACGAACCGGCGGACGGCACAACCAATCCGGATGATGATTGGAATTTCGCCAGTTCAGCCGGGCATGGGACACATGTGGCGGGTATCGCACTGGGTAAGGGCGTAGGAGAGAGAAACTGCAGAAAGCCGGAAAGTGAGTACGGGTATTGTGGTGGTATCGCGCCGGAGGCAGGACTCGTCGACATCAGGGTATGTAAAGCGGGAAGTCAAGAGAGCCAAAATTTGGCCGAAGCCCTTGACTGGCTTGGGCTCAACTTCAGCAGGAGCAACATCAATGTGCGGGTCTCCAACATAAGCCTTGCCTTCTCCATTGGTAGTGATGATCGCGGGAATCCAATCTACGATGACGATGGCACGAGTGCACTCGCTCAGCAGGTGAATTATTTGTCGGCCTTGGGGATCGTTATGGTGACGGCACACGGAAATTCAGTCCCTAATTTTCAGGATGGAGACAGGGTAACCCATTCACCGGGCTCCGCTTCCTTTGCCGTTACGGTTTCTGGTACCAACGATCACGAGACCGTTGAGCGCAGTGACGATACGATATATCGGAGGTATTTGGTGGGTCCCCGTTGCGATTTTGAGCAAACAGGTGATATTTTGGCGCTCAAACCGGATCTATCAGCCCCTGCAGAAAATATCTGGTCGGCTGAGTTTGATACCACAACCAGTTATCACAAACTTTCAGGAACATCACTGGCAGCGCCCCATGTCTCAGGGGCAGCAGCCCTGATGCTTCAGGCAAGTGCGCAAATGAATCGTGGAGCAATGCCTCCGGGGAGTGTAAAACATGCGTTGGTACGGTCAGCGGATAACATGCAAAACCAAATGGCTTTTCCTAACACACATCCTGACTGGGAATGGGATAAGGCCTTTGGATGGGGACTTCTGAACGTTCGAGCCGCTGTTGACCTTATCACTGATCCCAACGCCGATGCGGACGTGGGGTTTCCGACCTGCAGCGGTGCACCCGGCCATGCGGCCGGACCGTGTACACTGTCATTCGGATTGCCTCCCTGGAACAATAATCGGGACTTATCCACGTCCGCACCGCCTCAGGCAGGCGTGGAAAATGAGATTCAGGCCATCGTTCGGAATGCGGGTCCAAACGCTGTCAAAGTCCTGGTGAATTTTGGGGTTTATCATTTTGGAGTTGGGAACAATGCCTTTTTTCATATTGGGACCAAAGAAGCGGAAATTGCTCCAGAGTCGACTCAACTTATTACACAGCCGTGGAAACCGGAATCGGCGGGCCATCAATGCATCCAGGTCTCCATCGATTATGGGGCTGACACTAATTTTCACAATAATGTCACCCAACGGAATCTGCAGGTTTCAGCGTCGGAATTCACTGTGCGCGTGGAAAATCCTTTTTCTGTTCCGGCGGAATTCCACGTTCGGCCCGCGTCACAACGTGAGGGATGGCAGTGCAGCGTTGCTAATCCAAAATTTACGCTCCACCCTTTCCTCGATCCTCCTGAAAATGTGCAAATTCACTTTGACGCACCGGACGATGCTCTTCCGGGGCAAAGAGCCGAGTGCGACATTGCTGTACTGGCAAGGCCAAAAGGAGCGGCGACATTTAATTCCATCGGTGGTGTCACGATTCAGACATTCGTTCCGAAACCGTGTCGCATTATCGGGTGGCTACGAGATGAGGAGGGGCGTCCACTGGAAGGAGCGAAAATGATATTGCGGTCAATACGACAGTCTATAGAAGCTGAAAGCGATAAATACGGCTTTGTTTCTTTCGAAGGGGCACCGTATGTGGAACAGAAAATATCCGTCCATTCATACAAGTACGGTAACCAAAGCTCGAAAGAGCCGGTTCGGCTCTATTGTGGTGCCGGCACTTTTGAAATTGTCGTCACAGGCAAAGGCCTAATTGTCGAAACAAATCGACGCACCAAAGACTGGGCATTTGATTCACAGCTTAAGGAGGGATATGACCTCAGAAGAAAATAGCCCGCAACATGGCAACCGGCTGGTCATAGTCTGTTTCTGCTTATCCTGTAAGTCTTTTTCTTCAGAAGCGGCCCTCAATTCCTTTAACCCTTGTGGGGTGTCTTTCCAATGACCATAAGACCAGATTATACATCACCAACAAGACCAAGTCCATGCTCTGAGGTTTTGCTTGTCCAGCCGGTAATCCGACATCCTGTGGATCGCGATGTACATAACCCCCATTTCGCCCTGTATTTCAACTATATGAAAGTGATTGCCGAAGAATCGGGTTTCTTGAGCCTCGTAACAAGCGGTGAGCTATCTCCCCCAACGCATCTTCTATCCATCGCAGCCTATTTGCGAGAACAAAACGTAACCGCCTCAGTAGCTGATCTGAATCTGTCGTATCTTTCTGATGGAGCAGAACCCGAGAAGAAGCTGATCGACACTCTGGAGCAGCTTCAACCGAAGGTGCTGGGCATCAGCGCGATGGAATCCTATGTGATGGATTCGGTTTACCGATTAGTAGAGACTGCCAAAAATTGGGACCCAGAACTGTTCGTGGTTTTAGGCGGCGTTAATGCCACGGCAATGGATGAGGAAATCCTGCAAACCAATAAAGTTGATGCCGTGGTGCGCGGGGAGGGAGAGGCCACATTTTTTGAGCTATGTCAGGCATTCCTAAATCGTAAATCGCTTTCCAGCGTGAAAGGCATATCCTATCTCAATGATAATCGCTTGATCAGGAATCCGGATAGGGCCTTTATGGATCTGTCCAAGCTTCCTCTGCCTGCTCGGGAGATTTATCCACTGGAGAAGATCTACATGCTCAACAAGGGCGTGGATGCCGTTTATGCCAGTCGGGGTTGTCCATACAAATGTCTTTTTTGCCATAGCCCTTCCTTCTGGAAAAGGCAGTGGAGGGGCCGAAACTCTGAAGACGTGGTAAGAGAACTGGATTATATTGAGAGCAAAGGCGGGAAGGTTGTCTTTTTTTATGATATGAATTTTGGCTGTAGCAAGGAATGGGCACTCAATCTCTGCCAGCAAATTGCAGAGGCAAAACTGGGGCTTATATGGGGCTGCGAATTGAGGGTTGAAAACCTGTTGGATTGGAAGTTCCTGGAGGAGATATATCATGGAGGGTGTCGAAGCGTTTTCGTAGGGATCGAATCGATGGATCAGCAGTCCCTGACCGGAGTTGACAAAGGCTATTCAGTTAATGAGTTATATCAAGGCCTAAGAAATGCTGTCGACATTGGCATCAATGTTGAGGCAACGGTGATGATTGGGATGCCTGATGATACTGCGGATTCAATCCGTCATACAACGAATGAAATGATCGAGTTATTTCGAAACGGTCTGCTCAAACTGGTTCATTATTTCCTCTGTATTCCTTGGCGGGGGACTGAGATAGGTAACCATCCTGAAAAATATGGCTTGAATATCGTCTGCCGAAATTATCGCCACTTTATAACTGCACCCAGTGTTCCCATCGCATCCACGAAGTACTTGACCGCGGAAGAAGTATACTCGTTATGGGAAAAAGGTATCCAATCGCTCTGCAGTGAGGTTGAAATGAAACTCTTGTTTATGAACCTCAAGAAGGTTCTCAACACCGAACGGCCACCAAAGGAATAAGAAATTCTTCTATGGCAACGGTGCGTTGAAAGAGGACCGTCAATCCGTGCTGGGCCGTCCGCGGTCCCGGGTCCCTGATTAGGAGCAGGAAGGCTTACCCCAGGCGCCCGCGATTCAAGGGTGGTCCCCCTTGATCGTCTTAAGGAGGACCCTGCAAAAAAATGGTTCTTCTCATTGTCGTTGCGGGGTGGATCTCTCTCGGAAATATGGCTTCAAGAATGTACGGTAAGAGTCAGGCGATGTTGATCATACTCGACTGGGATATCTTAATCTGATATTTGCCCCTCTGTTTTCAGAATCACCCGGGCATCCAGGGCCTGCGACCCCTCGCCCATGGCCCCCACCTTGACCGGATTGATATCTATTTCCTGGATCTCAGGGAGGTCCAGGAGGATCCGGGAAAGCCGGATCAGGAGATCTTCCAGGGACTCCAGGTCCGAGGGGGGCTCTCCCCGAATGCCGGTGAGGAGCTTGAATCCCTTGATCTGCCGGATCATGGCCCTTGCATCGTCCCGGCTGACCGGCGCCACCCTCCAGACCACGTCCCCCAAGGCCTCCACAAGGATCCCGCCCAACCCGAAGAGGATGACCGGGCCGAAGACCTCGTCCTGCTTTCCGCCCAGCATCACCTCCCGACCCTTTGATATCATGGGCTGGATCATCACCTCCGGATCGTGAGGCGAGACCGCCCGGCAGAGGGCCGCAAAGGCGGAACGGATCTCCTCGTCGGCGTTCAGGTTCAACCGCACCAGCCCCTGGTCGGTCTTGTGGGAGATGTGGGGCCGAACCACCTTCATGACCACCGGCCCATGAAGGGTCTTCCATGCCTGAAGGGCCTCTTCGGCGGATCGGCAGAGAAAACAGGGAGGGGTGGAAAAACCGTACTCCCGGATCAGGTCCATGGCCTCATTCAGGTAGAGGTCTTTGCGGCCCTTTGCGGCGCCGAGGATATCCTTTGCCTTTACAGCCGCCTCCCCCGTGGCCTCGCGGATCCCCAGGGGGCTGTGTTTGCGTAAGGCCCAGGTGTGGGAGAGATGGAAGGCCCTCATGGCATTTTCAGGGGAGGTGAAAATCGGCACGCGACAGTGTCTCTTCAAATAGTCTATCTCCACGGCCTCGCTGAAAATGACCGCAGCCACGGGCTTGTCGTAGATCTCCACCAGCCTCTCCACCTTCTGGATCAGGGCGCGGGAGGCCTCCTGCTCATACCCCCGGCGGTAACCGTGGCCCAAAAGGACCCCGTCCACGTCGTCGCGGCGAAGCATCTCTTCCACAATATGCTCGTAGACGTCCAGGTCAAAGAGATCCCCCAGGTCCAGGGGATTCTGGAGTCGGATCACATTGGCCCGGAAGCGGCTCTCGATCTTTTCCAGAAATTCCTTGGGAAAGGGAGGGAGATCGAATCCATAATGGCCGCAGGCGTCCGCGGCAATGACCGCATGGCCCCCGGAACGGGAGACCACGGCCAGCCGGTTTCCCTTGAGCGGTGGAAAGGTAAGGATCTTCACGTGGTCAATGGCGTCCACCATGGTGTTGACCCGGACGCATCCGGCCTGTTCCAGGGCGTGGTCCACCAGGCGATCATCCACGGACAGGGCGGCCGTGTGGGAATGGGCGATCTGGGCGCTGGCCCGAAACCGGTTGGACTTATGGACCAGGATCGGTTTCTGGGAACGGGAGGCGATCTCCAAAAATCGTCGGCCATCCCTGAATCCCTCCAGATAGAGAAGGATGATTCGGGTCCCCTCGTCCTCTATGAGAAAGGAGAGGAGATCGTTTTCATCCACATTGAGCTTGTTTCCCATGGAAACGAACTTGTTGAGCCCGATATTTTCTTCCGCCAGAAACCCGAGGTAGCTGAGCCCCACCCCGCCGCTCTGGGCCAGGATGGAGACCGGGCCGACCGACAGGTCCCTTCGAACAGGCATAAATGGGAGGACCAGGCCGTTTTCCAGATTGGTCACGCCGATGCCATTGGGACCGATGAACCGGATCCCGTACCGCGCCGCAACCTCCGTGCATGCCCGCTCAAGGGGGAGACCCTCCTCTCCCATCTCGGAGAATCCGCCGGATTCGATGACCGCCCGGGTGATCCCTTTTCGGCCGCATTGCTCCAGGATGTCGGGAATGGTTCTGGCAGGGGTGAGAAGGACTGCCAGGTCCACGGGGTGGTCGATCTGATCCAGGGACGGATAGATCCTCTGGCCGAAAATGACCCCCGGTCGCCTGCCCACCGAGAGGATTTCCCCCTCATATCCAAAGGCCAGGAGGTTTTGGACGATATTCTTGCCGAGATTGGCAGGATCCGGAGACACGCCCACCACTGCCACGCTGTTGGGATAAAAAATACCCTGCAATTCATTCTTCTGCCCTGTCATAAAAATCTCCCTCTCCTCTTTCGTGCGGGTCCCCTCATCCCTGCGGTCAATATTACATCCCGGCAAGGGATAAAGGCCTCTATCTGCCAGATCACAAGGTTTTGGAAGGAGTCATCCCTCTCAAAAATATAGCTCCAAAAATATACGGTAAAATAGAGGCGATGTCGACCCAAGGCGGTCCAACCGCCACGACCCAAAAGGGTTTGGCGCAAATCCCGGCAATTTTCCAGGCGCGCATGGGGGTCTCTTTCCAAGAGGCTGCATTAAAATGGGTACATAACCGGGTACATAACGCGCGGCGACCGCCCCAGGGCTTTGAATACCTTTTTTGGCAAGCTTCATATAGCTGTAAGAAGAACTTAACACCTTACTGCGTCCCTATCCCAACTGAAAATGAGCCAGGGGAATATTTGCCACCCCTCCCTGGTTATTTCATATAGCTATCCATGATCTTTCGGTCCAGACCTTCCTTTTTTATCTCTCTGAGAACCGTATCAAATTTGCGGGCGAGCAATTCGCCCTTTTCACCCAATGCTTTAGAAAAAACAATAAAGGCAGGATATTCGGTTGCAACATGTGCGACTTCAAGCTCATTCTGAAGTCCGACCTGCCTTGCATTGAACATTAGAGGAATTTCCGAACCCATTGCGGCATCGATACGCCGTGCCGCAAGCATGTGTACCAGTTCTTTCTGATCTCCGCATACCTCTTTGTTAAGTCCACGGATATTGTCAAATTCCGGACCGTAAGAAAAATCCATCACAACACCCGTTTTTATATTCCTCAGGTCATCAAATCCCCTTATCGTTAAATCGCTGTCTTTCCGGATCATAATG
>ENA-OSEO01003146-OSEO01003146.1-sediment-metagenome-genome-assembly--contig:-NODE-3146-length-20382-cov-5.313519_pt1 | contig 20382 bp, 14 predicted proteins | sample MGYA00237883_ERZ534232 | MGnify/ENA metagenome assembly ERZ534232
GCCTCATAGGGCGCTGCCTGACCGGCGGCATCCCGGGTAAGCCCGCGCTCGATCAGCCGGTACACCCGGCGGGTGGGATTTTCATTGGGCGTCTCGTTGCCGTCGTTGTCATAGTCCCAGATGGTCGCCTTGCTGCCGGTTCCCAGAAGGCTTTGCTCGGTGCGGGTCAGTTTGGCGTCGATGTCCGGATGAAAGGTATAGGCAGTGGTCTTTTCATCCTGCGTGCCCGCGGCCTGCCTGACAATGTGGGCATTACCGCGGCCGTCGAAATCGGCATATTGGTCGATCCGGCCGCCGGCAAATTCTACCTCGATCACCCGCCCCCGGCTGTCGTATTCGATGCGCACGATATCCTTGCTGCAGCTCGCACACCCCGACGGGCCGGTGATGTCCGTCACTTTCCTGCGGCCGCCTAAATCCCAGATGCTGTAGGTGCGGGCAGTGCCGTAGGCGTCGGTGACCCGCACTTCGTTGTCGCTGACATAATTGATGCTGACGCCCCTGCCGTCCCGGGTGAAATTGGCAGTGGCCCTATCGGAGGTGTCATAGGTCCAGGAAGACAGCAGGTGCCCCGCTTTGTCTTTTTTAGCAGTAAGGTTATGATCGGCAGGATTACTGTATTCGTAATTAAAGCCGGAGCCGTCGGCATAGGTGGCGGATATCAGATTGCCGGCGTTGTCGTAACCGTATCGCACCCAGATGCCGTCCGGCACCGCGACGGTTATGGGGCCGGAAATATGCTCAAGTAAACCGCCGGCATTATAGTAAAAGGCAAGGGTGCGGCCGCTGGCTTCATCGGTAACGGTATACAAGCGCCCGCTGCCGTCATAGGTCAGGATTTTGCGATGGCCGGCTTTATCTTCAATCCAGAGGAACCTGTTCGTGGCCGTGCTAAATACAAAACGCCGTCCGTCCGGTCGATACCAGACATAATGGCCGCTTTCCACCTGCACGCGGGAGGGTTCCTTGAAGGCGCCGCTGTATAGGCCGCCTCCCTGATCGGCAAAGTAAACGCTGCGGCCGGTTTCATCCAGAATCCTCAGATATGAGGCGCCGGCATATTCCACCGCGGGATTTAAAAAAGCCCGGTAGCTGTGAATCCAGCCGTAGCCGCTGCCGGCCGGAATAGCAGACCGGCTGTTGTAATATCGTTTAAATTCAAAAGGCTCGCCCCCGGGAGAGGGAAAACTCAGGTCCGTCTCAGATTCAAAGTTGTTGCCGCTGTATATCGATACCGGATGGCCGACCTTTTCTATTTCACACACGGGGTATTTGGCATCCGGGTCTTTGCCAAAGTCAACATCGGGCGGCGCCGGTTTTTTCGGCTGATAGTCCGCAAGCAGCGCTTCCGGACAGCAGCCGGCAGCTTTCATCGCAGCTGTTCGTTTGTCTGTCGTCTGCCCCCATCCGCTAAAACCTCTGTACTGAAAAATATCTAAAAGAACTTCGCACGTATTGGTGCCAAAATCACCACCCGACATAGTGTATGGCGCACAGCACCCCCAATAGGTTCCCCCCAAAGTCCCTTCCCGGTAACCGGCGCATTCAAGCACATGAAGCGCAGTTCCCGCACACGTGTAAAAAGTTCCATACGCGCAATAGGGACGATCATGCCAGGGATCGCTACCCCCGCAATTGCCCGTGCACCCGGTTTTCTTGTAAAGGCAGCCGGAAAGGGTCTGGTAAGCTATGGCGGTGCTTGAACTGACATTGATGGCAATCCTTAGCGTGCCCGCCGGCGACCCGTTGCACTCTGCGGAAATCGCAGCGTTATTTGCGCAATCGGGATTCATCGCAGGGGCCGTATAGGTAACCCTTTCCCCGGTATCGGAACTCAGACTGCCCCCGCCGCTTTGAATGCGCCAGGTATATGTGCTGCCCGTTTGATAGTTCATGATGGACAGAACCTGAGATGCGCCCGGTGACATCTGTGTCTTGCCGTTGATGATCGGAGCCTCAACGGCGATGGCGAAACCCGCTGCCTGCATGAGAATCCAAAGGATGCCGGAGAGTAAAGAAAACAGGCCCCTGCAAATCATTCTGTTGAACGTGTTACGATTCATCGCAGCACCTGTTTTCTTTGAGAAAATATATTTTCGAGTACATCGCTAAGGGTTTTGTTTGTGGAAATCACCGCCAGGTTCCGGATCAGACTGATCCCGAGGACCGGACAGACCCACCGCCTCAGCAGATCCATGGTTACGGCCAAACGGCTCATTTGGGGCTTGGTTCTGTTAGGTAACTGTCTAAATTGCGCAAAACCGCTAATGCAAAGACTCAAAACACAGGTTCCGTATTCGATGGCAAACCCGCTGAATTTATTGATGCATAATTCATGGTGAGACTTGTGTAATTGTCATTGGCAATCGCTTCAGGCCGGCAAACGCAAGACCCTGCGGGCATTATCGACAAAAATTTTCTGCTTTTCCGTATCCGGTATGGGCATTTCTTCTATGGCCGAAATCGTCTCGCGATAGACCCTTTCGCCAAGCTGGCTGTCGTAAGGGGTATCGGTAGCAAACAGCATATGGTCCACGCCGAAAAAATCATAAGCGCACATCAGTGCCGGCGTGTTTCCCTGTATGGCCGTGTCGCAGAAAAACATCCGATAATACTCAAGGGGCGCTTTGCGAAGCGGTGGTTCGGGTCTATAGCCCATCCGCATTTCGTTAAAGTCCCAGGACAAATCGATCCGTTTGGCGAAAAAAGGAATCATCCCGCCGGCATGGTGCGTAATGACTTTAAGATGGGGGCAGCGATCAAAGACGCCGCCAAACGCCAGCCGGGCCATCGCTTTTGAGGTTTCAAAAGGCCAGCCCAAATTTGTGGAGATCAGATATTTCGACAGGGTTTCACCAGGATAATCGGGCACCGTATTGGCTTTGCGGGGGTGCAGAAATACCGGGAGGTTATAGTCCTGCATCTTTTCATAGAGCGGCATAAATTCGGTTGAATCCACCGGTCGGCCGTTTATGTCGGTAAAAATTTCCACGGCCCTGAACCGCAACTGGCTGACGGCCCGGTCGGCTTCCTTTAAAGCGGCGTCCACGTCGTTCATCGGCAGACAGGCGATGGCGCCGACGAAACGATCGGGGTAGCGCTGGATTAATTCGGCCATCTCATCATTGGCGATCCTGGCAAGTTCAACCGTGTCTTCAGCCTCCGTGATACTTTCGACATTCGGCCCCGCAATGGACAGCACCTGCACAAGGCCATCGAATTTATCCATAATTCTGAATCTGATGTCCAGATCGGTTAACCCCGGGTTGGCGCCCGGATATCTGGCATACTGGGTCTTAAAGGATGTACCGGCGCGCCTGTTTCGTTCCTTAAAATAGTGCGGCGGCAATATGTGGGCGGCAAGGTCTATTTTCATCGGTGTATCTCCTGTCATCATGATGAGTCTTCACGTTCTTCCATCTTCTCCGGCCACCCGCATATATAGCGGTATGTAAAAGCAGATGGCATTCCGGGGGCACTCGACGGCACAGGCCCCGCAGTGCCAGCATTCAGCCGGGTAGGTGACCACGGGGGTCTTTTGGGTCTGAGACCCATAAAAAACATCTTCCGAACACACATCGGCGCAGTGCCCGCAGGCATTGCAGTTTTCCGTATTAATTTTTGGCGGCAATCTTTTCACCCCGTTAAGAAAATGATCACAGATCAATTGTCGTCGTTTGCAATTTGCCGCCGGTGCGCCGGACGGCGATAAACTTTCGCCAATTCTCATCGTCCGGCCGGGGGTAATCCGCCCGGAAGTGATAACCGGGGCTAAAGCGGCTTTCTTTCCGAACAAGCGCTGCCGTCATGACCACTTCGCCGATGTCAAGCAGGTTGAAAATTTCGCACGTGCGATAGACTTCATGCGGCGTCGGCGCACCGACCTCTTTCTGCATTCTTGCACGCAGCTTTGCAAGCTGTGCGAGGCCTGCCGTGAGCATGGTTTCCGATCGTATCAACCCCCCATAGTCATCCATGATGCCTTGAAGCGCAATTTGAGCATCCTGCCAGGTGGCATCCGCTGTGCGGTTTGAAATTTCGGACACGGATTCCTTCCGTTGTTGAACGGTTTGAGCTTTGGACAATTCGAATGTGGGTCGGGCCCTGGACCGGCTGCGGCCGGCTGCCTGCTCGCCGGCCTGCCAGCCTAATGAAAGGGCGCCTGGACAGACCGCCCGCTTCACGCCGCCGATAGCATCCCCGGCGGCATAAAGACCCGGCAGGTTCGTCTCGCAGCGCACATTGATTTGAAGCCCCGAATTTCCGTTACTCAGTTTGGGCTCATATACGCCAAATTCGATGAGATCTTTTGAAAGACTGATCCCCTCATCGGCCAGATAGTCGAGAAATACGGTATTGCCTTCGTTGCGAAGCCCCCAGTGGATGTATTCGATCTGCTCCGGGGTGTCGGCCGTACAGTCCATATAGATGGGGCCGCGCCCGCTCTGGTGAATACGCATGAACCCGACCGGGCTCTCCACCGCCGCCGGCATGGTTCCCATGGTTCTGGCGCCCGGCAGCCCTTGCGCTTCGATCGTTTCGACCGGGTCAGGGGATTTTTCCCCCAGGGCAAGACCGAACCCGTCGCGAAGAACGCCGGGGACGTAGGTCCCGCGCCCGCAGCGTTCAAAATTTTTAGGACCGGTTTGCATGGTGACAAATTCCATGTTGATCAGCGCCGCTCCGGCCCTCAGTGCCATGGCGCTGCCGTCACCGGTTTCACTCGGCGGGTGACTCAAATTAAACGCGATGCCGGTGGGGCTGCGATAGAGCCGGAATACATTGCCGGTGGTAATGACAACGGCCCCGGCTTTAATGATAAACAGCCGGCATGACCTTGTGCTCAAACCGACGCAGCCGACCACTTCACCCTCCGCGACAATCAGATCGGTGGCCATCACCCGGTTGATAATACGGGCGCCCCGCCGGGTTACCTCCCGGGTCAACTTGACTTTCATATCCCGGCCGGCAAAATGGAGAAAATTCGGTACCCGGTGAATCTTTTTAACCAGACGAAACGCACCGTTTTCATCCCGCATCGGAACACCGAATTTTTCCAGATCCAAAATCCTTTGATAACTGTTGGCGGCTATGAAATAGACCAAATCCTTAAATATGAACCCGTCGGCATTGCGGCAATGATCCGCCACAATATCTTCAACCGAGCAGTGGGAACCGTGAATGGAGGGTATGTAAGTCCAGCAGTGGTCAATGCCGGTGGCGGCGCAGCCGCTGCGCCGGGTATTGCCTTTTTCCAAAAGCGTGACGTCCGCACCCAGTTCTCTGGCACGAATGGCGGCCATGCAGCCCGCAATTCCGCCGCCGATCACCAGGACATCGGTTTCGATTATGACTTCTTCCCAGGAATTGATCATGGATGTCACCCTCTGGTCAAATCTTCGTCATAACTTCTGCAGCCTTCAGACATATGGTTTATGCCAAAAATTATTTGTTCCAGAAGGCTTAAAAGGATCATGGATATAATCGTTGACAATGGGGTTAACCTAATTTAGGTAAGGGATACCTGTCAATATGTTTTTATGTTTGAACCTTCAAGCGGCATCTTCCATGAAGTAGCGCCATGAACCGGGATCATTGCACCGTCTGTCAAATCTGTGCCTGCAGTTGTGGTCTTCTGGCGACCCTGAATAAGGGTCTGATAACAAAGGTTATGGGGGACCCGCACACGCCGCAGAACAAGGGGCGCCTGTGTATAAAGGGAAAGCTGTCCCCCCGCATCCTATATGCCCCCGATCGGCTCAAGACGCCCTTGATCAGACGCAACGACGGTACCGGTTTCAATTCGGCCGGTTGGGAAGATGCTCTCGACAGGATTGCTGAAAAACTGAGAAAAATAAAGACAAATCACGGCCCTGAGTCCCTGGCGATATACGTGGGACGGTCCTGTCGCTTCATCGATCGCAGTTTTATAAATGCTTTTGCCCGGTTGTTCGGTACGCCGAATGTAACCGGTATGTGGTCGGTCTGTGTCGGCCCCAAAATCGTCGGCTATCAGGCAGTCTTCGGCCCGAAGCTTACTGCCAGATGTGATTTTCCCAACGCAAAGCTTATTCTCCTGTGGGGAACGAATCCCGCTGTTTCCAAAATGCATCGTTATTTTGAACTTCCCAACGATATCCGGGCTGCAATGAAAAAGGGGGCGCAGCTGGTGGTGATTGACCCGCGACGTCATCGATTCGCCCGGGAGGCGAACCTGCACCTGCCGATTACACCCGGAACGGACACCCTCCTTGTTTTCGCTTTAATTAAAACGCTAATCCAGCGCGGCTGGGTAGATGAAGCTTACCTGCAATCCCATAGTCTCGGGTACGAACGGCTGTGTAGAGAGATCGAAGGAGTCGACCTCAGAACGGTTTGCGAAAAGACCGGCATCGGACTGGGAGCCATCACCGGTCTGGCCGAAAAACTGTGGACGGTCAAGCCGGCTTCCATTGACCGCAGGGAAGGCGTTATTCATCAGTCTAATGGAACGCAATTGAATCACGCCCTGGCGATTTTAACCGCCATTACCGGCAACGTGGACATATCCGGAGGGCTTCGATTGATCCCGAATGACAGCTGGAACACCGATCTCGGCATCCACAATAAAGTTGAAATTCCCGCTATCTGGCGGGAGCGCTATCCATTATCTCTCGATGGGGCCCAAACGATTCCGGAGGCTATACTCGAAAAAAGGCCGTATCCGATAAAAGCCCTGATAACGATTGGCGGGAATCCGGTCGCTGCGCTGCCGGACACCCGAAGGACGCTGGCCGCACTGAAAAGCCTCGACTTTCTGGCGGTCAACGACCTGTTTATGACGGAAACGGCCCGGTTGGCCGATGTTGTTCTTCCGGGTGTGACCTTCTATGAAAAAGGTGAGTTTCATAATGAACCCCTCAAGCCGGTTCCCTGGATGCAAACCACCGGACCTTTGGTCGCTCCGATCGCGGAAGCTTGGCCCGAATGGCGGTTCATGGCCCAACTGGCCGCCCGCATGGGATGGAAGAGTCTGTCTGAATATGCTGATGAGGACGAAATCCTCAAGCGTGTTTTCAGCGATTCCGGCCGGAATGATCTGGATCCGGTCGCCATGCGCCGTGGAGCCCCTCAGGAATCGCCGCCTTTCGGCAGGCTGCTGAATGAGGGGTTTAATACCCCGTCGGGGAAAATCGAGCTTTACTCAAGCCGGTTTGAACGGATGGGATATCCGCCGCTGCCTGAATATAAAGATGCCTGTATCGGCAATGACCGTTACCCCTATCGCCTGGTTACCGGATCACGGATGGGTCCTTTTAACCATTCCCAGCACCGGAATATCCCTGAACTCCTCAAGCGCTGCCCCTTTCCGGTAGCGGAGATTTCTCCGGAAATCGCGGTCGCCGAAGGTTTGAGCGATGGAGAATCCGCAAAGATAGAAACCGAGTGGGAGAGCCTGAGAATAAAGCTTAACATAGTAGAAGGAATGAATCCTGCAACCATTTCAATTCCCCACGGCTGGGATGGAAAAAGAAATGCGAATTATTTGACCGGAGATGTGGATCGGGATCCGGTCTGCGGCACACCGGCATATAAGGCGATACCTTGCCGGATTCAAAAAGCAGAACCGGAAATTAAAAAGAACATGAATATATAAATGAAGGCGAGACGTTTTCAAGAAGGGAACGATACCATCAGCGCCGCGGAGAGAATAGCCCGAAAGAATCTTTTTTTCTTGACGATCGGATTGATGCCTGTGATAAGGTTCATCCGTTCATGGCATGGGAATATTGTGAAACAGGTAACTTAACATGTCAACAAAGGAGGAACGTCGTGATAAGGAAAAACAGCAAGCGTATAGGCGGCCCGGTAGTTCTGTTTATGGTGGGTTTCATTTCCTTGACTTGGCTATCGGCAGCCGGCTTTACTCAAAAAGCCTTTGCCGCGGAAACCCTCAATATTATGATGAACGGCGGGGCTTATGAAAAACTGGCCAGGAAACTGGTCGTGGATCCCTTTGAAAAGAAGTATAATGTGCAGGTGAGCATCACACCCGGCTCCGGCGCACAGATGCTCACCCGGCTTAGGGCCGAAAAAATGAATCCCTCCCAGGACGCTGTCGTGTTGGACATCGGCCCGGCGGTAGCCGGTTACGGGGAAGGTCTTTTTGAAAAAATAGATCCCGCCAACATCCCCAACCTGAAGGATATGGATGAGCTGGTCCTGGATAAGCGCGGCTATGGCCCCATCGTTCATAGCCATTCCATCGGTCTTGCCTACAATGCAAAAATGCTCAACAAACCCCTGCCGGAATCATGGATGGATCTGTGGAAGCCGGCCTACAAGGACACCCTGCTTTTGGTGAACGTATCCCTTACACCGGGTTACCTGTTCCTCCTCCAGGTGGCCATGGAAAATGGCGGGAGCTATGAAAATATCGATCCCGGCATCGAGAAAATAAAGCAGTTGAAACCGAACATCCGGCGGTTTGCCCAGGGGATTGCCGAAATCCGGTCTTCTTTGCAATCTGAAGATATACTCACAGTTTGCGGTCCGAATATTCCCGTACAAGAGGCCCAGAAGACAGGGATGCCCATCAAAGCCATTTTTCCGAAAGAGGGTAATGTCCTTTCACCCGCCACCGTTCAGGTGGTAAAAGGGACGAAGAAAAAGGACCTGGCAGAAAAGTTCATCAATGAATATCTGAGCCCCAAATCCCAGTTAGGCTGGTCTGTGGAATACAATATCGCTACCTTTAATAAGACAGTGCAGCTTCCTGCGGAAGCTAAAGAGCGCCTGCCTTCAAAGAATATTCTGTACGATTTCGAAAAGATCTCGAAAAATTTGGAAAAATGGATCGAGAAATTCACTAAAGAAGTGAAAATGTAACCTATATTTTCATAACTTAAGATACGGAAACGACATCTCCTGGGGAGTTAGATACTGACGTGGCATTTGTAGAGATCAAGAATCTGAAAAAAGCTTTTAAACGCCTGGTCGCCGCGGATATCGATCTATTGGAGATTCAGGAGGGGGAGTTCGTTTCCTTCCTCGGCCCCAGCGGATGCGGAAAGACCACTACCTTGCGCTGCATCGCCGGCATCATCGAACCCGATGCGGGATCTATTTATGTCAAGGGGAGAGATATCACCCACATACCCGTTTACAAAAGGGCGCTCGGGTTTGTTTTTCAGGATTACGCCCTCTTTCCCCATATGACGATCTTTGACAACGTCGCTTATGGATTACGGTATCGCAATGTCGCAAAGGATGAACTATACAGGAAAGTCTCCGCCGCCCTGGCCTTGGTGGGACTGACCGGTTTTGAAAAGAGGTATCCCCACCAGTTGTCGGGGGGGCAGCAGCAGCGCATCGCCTTTGCCCGTTCCGTGGTGTACGAACCTGACGTCCTCCTTCTGGACGAACCCCTTTCCAACCTGGATTTTAAACTGAGAAAGGCCATGCGCTTTGAGTTGAAGCGGATGCAGCGCCAGTTGAAGGTCACCACGATTTTTGTAACCCACGATCAGCAGGAGGCGCTCTCCCTTTCAGATCGTGTGGTGGTGATGCATCAGGGGAGGATAGAGCAGGTGGGTACGCCGGTGGAAGTGTATGAAAACCCTGCGTCGGTCTTTGTGGCAGACTTTATCGGATCATCCAATCTGATCAAAGGAACGGTCGGAGACAGGGATGAACACAAAGGTCTTTGCTTCGTCCATATCCCCCAGGCCGCCGCCGTGCCGATTCCCTTTCGGGAAAACCTGAAAAAGGGGGAAGACATCAGCTTCATCATCAAACCTGAAAAGATCGAACTTCGCGACGCGCGCGAAAGTGCCTTTGATGTGGAAGGTAAGGTGTCGGGCGCTTCCTATCTGGGATCGGCTTTCAACTATGAGATCAATATCGGCGAGCTTCGATTGGAGGCCCTGGATAGCCGCATAGACTATGGAAAACATTATGAGATCGGTGATCCCGTCTTTGTAAGTCTATCCCCCGAGGGGGTGAGGGTCTTACGCCGATGAGCGCACCGATGAAAAGCCCTTTTTGGAAACGCACCTACATCCTGTTCCTGGCGCCCCCGCTGCTGGTGATCACCATCTTTCTCATTTTTCCGCTTTTTATTCTTCTCCAGTACAGTTTCAGGCTGAGTGTTCCGGGGGAAGGAATGAAGATGGTTTTCACCCTTTCCAATTACTTGCGATTTTTCACGGATGCCTATTACCTTAATGGCCTGTGGATTACCCTGGGGACGGGGTTTGTCGTCGTTGTTATAACGCTCCTCTTCGCTTATCCGGTGGCTTATTTTTATGCCAAGACGCGTTTCAGGCGCCGGGGAATTCTCCTGATTATGCTGCTGTCTCCATTTTATACCAATGTCATCATCAAGATTTTCGGGTGGATGGTTCTGCTGGGACGACAGGGGATCGTTAACAAACTCTTGGTTTCTTTTCACCTGATAGACCGCCCTTTTGAGTTTCTTTACAGCTATATCGGCGTCATTCTCATCATGGTTTATATCCATATCCCCATGATGACGCTGCTCCTGATCGGATCGATCCAGAATATCCGCGACAGCCTGATCGAATCCGCCCGGATTTGCGGGTCCAAAAACCTCGGGGTCTTTCGCGATATCATCCTGCCCCTCAGCATCCCCGGCATCCTTTCAGGATCCATCATTGTTTATACCTCGGTTATCGCCGCCTTTATCATCCCCCTCATGGTCGGGGGGGACTGGGGGAAACGGTTTATTTCGGTGATGATGTACACCCATATGAATGTCACCCAGAACTGGTCCTTTGCTTCTGCCATTGCGGTGATCTTAATCATCACCTCCCTCACCATAATCGTTACATCCTCAAAAATCGTCAAATCCATGAAACTGGGGGTCCTGATCAGTGAGAAGTTCGCCAGGTAAATTATTACTGGTCGCCAGTAATGTGATCGTCTATGCTTTCTTGTTTCTACCCCTTCTGATCGTCGTCGGGATTTCCTTCAGCCCGACATATCAGATGGGGTTTCCCCCGGAAGGGCTTTCACTGCGCTGGTTCAAATATATCTTCGACCGTACGGAATTCACGGATGCATTTTATGTCAGCGTGATCGTCGCCTTCTTTGCATCCGTTTTTGCATTGATCATGGGAGTCCTCTGTTCCCTGGCGCTGGTGCGTTACAAATTCAGAGGAAAGACCTTTATCGAAAATATCTTCATGATGCCCATTATCCTGCCGACCGTGGTGACCGGTGTGGCCATGCTCCAGTTCTTCAGCATCATGGGATTTTACAACTTCTGGATAAGGCTTATTCTAGGCCACATCATTATCACCATCCCCTATACCATCCGCAGCATATCGGCCAGTCTTTACGGTCTCAGCATGAGTTACGAAGAGGCTTCTCTTGTCATGGGAGCCAATTATATCCAAACTTTCAAGAATATCCTGATGCCCCTGATCAAACCGGGCATCATTGCCGGGTCTCTGCTCGCCTTTATCATCTCCTTTGACAATGTGACCGTATCTCTTTTTCTCATCGGTGCAAAGACCGTTACCCTGCCCGTTCGGATCATGCTCTATCTGGATTGGCAGTTCGATCCTTCGGTTGCCGCCATCTCAACCATTCTGATTTCCCTTACCGTCATCGGGATCATCATTGCCGAGAGAATCGTCGGGCTGGCCAATATCATGAAGGTAGAGTAGGAATGCAAAGCCGGGAGGGAATACCCCGGTAGAAATCGACGCATGGCGCTTACGACTGTGCGCTCCTGCGCGGGGCTTACGAAAAAAAAAGGGGGGTTTTGGTTTTGCAGTACACGCTTCTCCGGTACGGCTCAGACAGGATTTTCCAGGTCCTCGGCTGCGGGCTTGTACACAAGCAGCATGGGCAGGGGGATGCGCAGGGTGATGGCCTGGGCCGGGCAAACCGAGACGCAGCCTGAAAAATGGCTGCACTCCCGGGGGTAGGCTACGGTGGGGATTTCACCGGACACGGAGCCGTAGAAAACGTCTTCAGAACAGATCTCCACGCATGTGCCGCAGCCGGTGCACCTTTCCGGATCGATGACGGGTGGCATGATGTCGCTCCTTCCTCCTGCTATTCAGTAAGGCCGCCACTGCAGGCGCGGGTTTCCGTCCTGCCGGCTGTAGATGTGGGCCTGGTTCAGCATCGGATTGGTAAAGGGGTAATCCGGCCGCACATGCAGGCCCCGGGTTTCCTTGCGATCCAGGGCCATGATGAAGGTCGTCTCGGCCAGGTCCAGCAGATTGAGAACTTCCAGGCAGCGCCCTAGTTCATGGGAGTTGCGCGCCAGCAGGGCGGCGCCGGCCTTCTCGCGGATGCGGCGCAGGTGATGCCAGCCCTGCAGCAGAAGGCTTTCATTGCGCACGTGGCCGGCATAGTCGAGCATGGTCTGCTGCAGCGCCGCCTGGGTCTCCTCCCAGTCAGGCCCGTTGGTGCGGCCGCGCAAGCGGTCGACCAGGGCTTTTTTCTCGTCGATGAAGGCCCGGCGGTTCTCGATGTCGGTTTCAGCGGCCGCCGCGGCATAGGCGGCGGCGCTTTCGCCGCCGATGTAGCCGAAAGTGGCGGCCGCGGAGATGTCGCCGTAAGCCTCGTCGCCGGCTGCGTAAAGGCCCCGGAGACTCGTTTCGGTCTTGCCGTTGGCCACGATCAGACCGCCGCCGCGAAGCGGATAGGTGGCGAACTCGATGGGGTGCCGGCGCAGGTCGATGCCCTCGGCCTGCATGTGGTCGAGCAGCGAACTGTTGCCCTCATGCACGAACCAGTGCAGCATGTACTGCAGGTCTTCTTCGGAGATCCCGGTGCAGTCCATGTAGAGCGGGCCCTTACCGGCCTTGGCATACTGCTCGGGGGCCAGCTTGTTGACTTCGCAGAGCATGTCGCCGTAGCGGCGGTCCGGCTTGTCGGCAAAGGTGCCGGCGGGTTTTCCGGTCCAGTCGCGCACGACCCCGATCCAGGTGGCCTGTCCGAACTTGGCGAAGTACTTGGGGCCGATGTGACGCTGGGGCATCTCCAGGTTCTGCAGTTCGGCGCCGGCCCGCAGGGCCATGGCCCGCCCGTCTCCGCTCTGCACGTTGCCGTGCGGGTCGTTGAACGTCCATCCCGGCGTCAAGCCGGGATATAGCCGCGAGCACTTGCCCGTTCCCAGCAGGACCGCTTTGGCCTGGAAAATATAAATTTTGTCTTCCCGCGTGTCTGCGCCGACGGCCCCGATGACGGCGCCGCCCGCAAGGATCAGATCGAAAACCATGACGCGGCTCATGATCTCCACGCCCCGGTCGCGGGCCTGCTTGACCAGAACCTTTTTCTGGAAGCGGCCTTCGTACTTGATGTGCGTAAAAGGCCGGCCGGGGAAGGTGTGGCCGCCGAATTCCCACCGGCCCTTGTACTTCATGGGGATGCCGTAGCCGTCCCACAGCCGGACGACGTCATAGGCCTTCATGAACTGAGCCCGCAGAATGTCCCTGGAAATCAGGATTTCTCCTTTGGCGGTGCGCAGCAGTTCTTCAATCCAGGCGTCGCGGTCCCCGCCGTGCACTTCCGGGATCCACGTCTCGAAGTGGTCATTGCCCATGCGGCCGCAGCCGCTGTACAGGGGGTTGCCTTTTTCGGCCACGACCACCCGCGCGCCGAGTTCGGCAGATCGGATCGCAGCCATCAGGCCGGCGATGCCGCCGCCCACGCAGAGGACATCTGTCTTGATGATCTCTTCCTGCATGACGATTCTTCTACTCCTCGATAACCCTTACGGCATCACAGTGCGCCGAAAGGAAGCCGCAGGATGCGGACGGCGTTGGCATAATAGATTTTATGCTTGTCGGTCTCGCCCAGCCCCATGGCCTCGACCGACCGGATCGTGTCGCGGATCAGGCGCAGACCGTTCTGGGTGTCGAAGGGCAGATCGGTCGCAAACACCATGTGATCGATGCCGGCCAGCGAGAGGCCGCACTGCAGCGCCGGGGTATTGCCGTTGACGGCCGTATCGTAATAGAATTGCCTGAAATACCGGATGGGCTTGTCCTTGAGGTAGACATCTCGATATCCCATGCGCATTTCATTGAAATCGTAGCTCCAGTCGATCCGGCCGATCACAAAGGGAATGATGCCGCCGCAGTGGTGCGTTATGACGCACAGCTGCGGGAATTTTTCCATCACGCCGCCGTAGACCAGGCGTGTCATGGCCAGACCGGTGGCATAAGGCCACCCGATATTGGTCCATGCCCGGTATTTCGACATTTCCTCGCCGGGATAGTCGGCAACGGTGGCCTCACGCATGGGGTGCAGGTAGACCGGACGGTCAAGTTCGACCATTTTTTCGAAAAGCGGCAGGAATTCTGGCGCGTCGAGCGGTTTGCCGGCCACATCGGAGTGCAGCTCCACGGCGCGCAGACGCAGGTCCTTAATGGCGCGTTCGGCCTCGGCCACAGCGGCGTCTACATCTGTCAGGGGCAGGCAGGCGATGCCGGCGGCAAAGCGGTCCGGGTATTTAAACACCAGTTCGGCCAGTTCATCATTGGCGATTCGGCACAAATCCCTGGCCACCTCCGGGGGTGCGATGTCGTAGATTGGTGGAGAAGCCACCGAAATCACCTGGATATATTCGTCATAGGCATCCATGACCTTAAAACGGGCATCCAGGTCCAGGAGGGGCTTGACAATTTTGGCGTAGCGCACGGTGCTCAGGCGCGGGTCCCTTCCGGTAACTCTTTTTTCCAGGCTTTCCTGGTATTTTTTGGGCAGGATGTGGGTGTAAGCGTCAATGATCATGGGGGCTCCTCCCTTAACTTCGCATAGAAAACAGGTCAACGATTATCATGCAGGTTCTGAGGCCGCTTGATGGTAATGCGGCCGCTGTTCTTCTGAAAGACATTTTCCTCAGAGAAATAGGAACTTGTTTTATGGAAGCCAGTGTATGGCAAATGCCTGCCGGGTTGTCAATCAAAAATCCGGACTTTCGTTATGACGTGTTCTCTAATGCCTTTAAATCTTTAAGCCGGAGGGGTTATCGTGCAATTTGAAACTCGGCTGAGTCAAATCGATGTGCCGGTCTTTTGTTTGGCAGCTTTTCTATCAGGCCGAATTCATTAGCGGTTACTTATTTCCTGAAGTATGTCTTTGACGAGATTGCCGTCGGCAAGCTTGCCATAGTGCTTCATGATCGACCCCATAGCCTGCAGGGGGGATTTGAATTTGGAAAAATCGATGTTCGCGTCTATCCAGACTTCTATCTCCGCCCGGCTTGCCATTTGCGGAAGATACGTTTCAAGAATTTCGAGGTACGCCGAACTGTCCCCTCCGGTTAATTCAAGCACTGTTTTCTCGGATTTAACCAATGACCGGATAACATCCTGAATATCTTCATTCGTAATTTCGTCCGGTTTTTTGGGTCGGGTCGTTTTTTTGCCGCTTTCCAGCGTCAGGGGAACCGTCAACTTGGGGAATTCCGCCATAATCTGGCGGACGGTGTTTCGGACGTCGGTGTTTTTGCTGATCATAGCGGCCTTCAGGTCTGACTTCAGTTTTTCCAGCAGGGACATCGGCATCGCATTGTGCCAGCCATAAGACGTGCTTTCATTTTGTGCCATGTATTGCTCCTACATGTGATTGGACTTTGCTTTGAAAAGATACCGGCCGGCCGAAGGAAACCGCATAAAATCGCTCATCTGCACTCCCACCCCGCGACTGCGGCCACTGTCGAATACCAGCCCGTCGTCGAAACGATGATTCAAATGTCGTTAAGTTAAATAATTTACGCTTTCAAAGTCAAGTGGTTTCAAATGAGTATGTTTACTTTTTGTTGCAAAAGCAGGGGTTACTTTCAGCCGTTAAACTTTCCGGGTAAACTTGAAATGGGCTTGACAGAGGGTACCGGGGTACTATAGAAAATACAAGCCGCCATAATTACAAGTTTTTATATCAATTCTTCGTGTCTGCACGAACAGTTTCATTTTTGGAGTTCAACGATGAATGGTGCTCAAGTTCTGGTACGGATGCTGCAGGAACATAAGGTCGAATGTATTTTCGGTGTCCCCGGGGATACCAGCATTAAGCTTTATGAAGCCCTTTTTGATGCCTCATCGGCCATTAGCCATATCATGGCCCGGGATGAACGTTCGGCATCTTTTATGGCCGATGCCTATGCGCGCCTTTCGCACCGACCCGGCATCTGCGAGTGCCCCAGCGGCGCCGGCGCCCTGTATTCCGTGCCGGGGGTGGCCGAGGCAAATGCAAGTTCAATACCCGTAATTCTAATTACCTCTGATATTCCCCTGTCCGGCGAAGGCAAGAAAACAATCACGGAACTGGATACGCAAAGTCTTTTTGAATCCATCACCAAATGGTCCAGCGTCATCAAACAGGTTGAAAAAATTCCTGAGACCATACGCCGCGCTTTCCGGATTGCCACTACCGGTCGACCGGGAGCCGTTCACCTTGCCTTTCCCCAGGAAGTTCTGGACGGCAAATTCACCTCCGGGGCTAAGGAAATATACGCAGATCCGGAATGCAGCGTTTACCCGGCCTACCGTTGCCGCGGGAGCCGGAACGTCCTGCAAAAACTGGTTGACAATCTCCTGGAAGCCAAAAGACCCGTCATCGTCGCAGGCGGCGGAGCCAATCATTCCCAGGCCGGCAAAGAAATTATCAGCCTCTCGGAATGTCTGCAGGCACCGGTGGTAACAACTATTTCCGGCCAGGGGATTATGCCCGACGACCATCCCCTGGCGCTGGGGGTTATCGGGGATAACGGATTTCATCCCCATGCTAACCGTGCGGTTGAAGAAAGCGACGCACTGCTCTATATCGGCTGTAAAATGGGGTCGGTATCCACCATCAAGTGGACCCTGCCTTCTTTCAAAGCCGGTCGTAAGATATTGCAGATCGATCTTGACCCGGAGCTGTTGTCCAATAATTTTAAGAACACCTTGAGTGTCGCCGGTGACGCCCGCCTGGTCCTGGAAGACCTGGTGGCGCTTCTTAAAAACAGGGAAAAACTCACCCCCCCCCCCACATGGGTGCAAGACCTCAACCGGGCAAGGGCGGAGTTTTGGGAACACAGCGAGACCGCTTTTCATTCCGCCGCGACCCCTTTGAAACCGCACCGCATTATCTCGGCTCTGAATAAAAGGCTTCCATTGACGTCCATCGTCATCGCCGACGCCGGTACACCGACCCCCTATATTACCCGATATTTAAAATTAGGAGGGAAAGGCTCCCGGTTTATTATCCCCCGGGCCTATGGCGGCCTGGGGTATGCCATCCCGGCCATGGTAGGAGCGCATTTGGCCCGGCCGGAAGCGCGACTGGTGGGTCTGTTCGGCGACGGGAGCCTGGGTATGTCTGCAGGCGAGCTGGAAACGCTGGTGCGGCTGAAAACGCCGGCTGTATTGATTCATTTTAACAACGGCTCCTTTGGCTGGATAAAGGCGCTGCAGGCCCTTCACGCCAACGGAAAGTTTTTTTCAGTTGACTTTACGGCCGGGCAGCCGAGCCGGGTGGCGGAAGGGTTCGGCATGAAAGCATTTCGTGTGAACACCGCGGCCGAACTGGACGACACACTCGACGCGGCGTTTAGCAGCGACGGGCCTGTTTTTCTGGATGTGGTAACGGAATCGGAAGTTAAAGAACTCCCGCCGGTACATTCCTGGCACCAGGCTGCTCTAAAATCAGGCACATCGATATGACTAATCTTTTTTAAACAAGGAGAAGGAATCCTATGAAAATCATCATCGTTGGCGGAGGCTGGGCCGGTTGTGCGGCCGCCCTGTCAGCCCGAAAGCAAGGGGCCCAGGTTATGTTAATTGAAAGGACCGACATGCTGCTTGGAACCGGCCTGGTCGGCGGCATTATGCGCAATAACGGCCGCTACACGGCCGCAGAGGAAATGATCGCCATGGGCGGCGGCGAAATCTTTCAATTGACGGACCAAAATTCCCTTCACCGCAATTTTGATTTCCCGGGGCACCGGCATGCCTCGCTCTACAACGTGGCCACCATGGAACCGGTCATCCGGCGGTTTCTGCTGCAACAGGACATCACGCTTCAGCTTTCCACCCGCATCACCGATGTGGAAATTTCGGGCAGCCGGATCAAAAACATCACCGGCAAATGTAACACGGAAACGCTCTCCTTTGCCGGAGATGTCTTCATCGACACCACCGGAACCGCCGGCCCGCCGGCCAATTGCAATAAGTACGGCAACGGCTGCGCCATGTGTATTTTACGCTGTCACTCTTTCGGCGGCCGCGTCAGCCTGGCCGCCAAGGCCGGCGTCAAGGAGATGATCGGACGAAAGGGCGCCCAAATCGGCGCCATGAGCGGTTCGTGTAAACTGCTGAAAGAATCGCTTTCAATTGAAATCCAGAACCATTTGAATAAAACGGGCGTGGCCGTGGTCCCCATTCCCCCATCCAAAATCATCACAGGCAAACTCGCCCTGAAGGCCTGCCAGCAATACGCCCTGCCGGAATTTGAAAACAACATCGTTTTGCTGGATACCGGTCATGCCAAACTAATGTCTTCCTACTTTCCCCTGGACGCGCTGCGGGAAATACCCGGATTTGAAAACGCCCGCTATGAGGACCCTTATGCCGGCGGCATGGGCAATTCCATCCGCTATGTCGGTATGTCCCCCCGCGATGATACCCTCCGGGTGGAAGGCGTTGAGAACCTGTTCTGCGGTGGCGAAAAGGCCGGACTGCTGGTGGGGCATACCGAGGCGATTTGTACCGGCACGCTGGCCGGTTACAATGCCGTAAAGTATGCTAAAAATGAAAAGCTTCTGGTTCTGCCGGTCGAACTGGCGGTCGGCGATGCCATCCAGTATGTCCGCACCCAGATGAATACCGAAGCGGGGCTCGGTTTAAAATACACCTTCTCCGGTTCGGTGTTTCTGGATCGCATGAAGGTGAAGGGGCTCTATTCAACCGATACGCGGGAGATTGCGCAGCGGGTCGACAAAACCGGTATGACTGAAATTTTCAGCAAAAACTGAATCGGACCAACTGCAGGGTTGAAATGTCGATCTATCGAATCGTATTTTTTCTGATCCTCAGCCATATCGGTCTGAAAAGCAGCCGCGTCCTGGTAACGTTATACGCAATCGAGCTTGGCGCCGACAGTTTCATTGTCGGCGTTCTCATTTCTTTTTACGGCTTTTTTCCTTTTTTTTTGGCCGTCTTTGCCGGCAAAGCATCGGACCGGTTTGGATTTCGTTACCCGATATTTTTCGGTCAGATCGGGGTTGCGCTGGGTTTGCTGCTTCCCTACCTGTTTCCTCATCTGGCGACCCTTTTCGTTTCCTCGGCAATCATCGGCGCCTCTTTTATTTTTTGCCAGATTTCTTTTCATAGTCTTATCGGATCACTGGGCGCTGCCGAGGCGCGCACGCGCAACTACAGCATCATGAGTCTGGGCGCATCAGCTTCCAGCTTTATCTGCCCCCTGTTCGCGGGCTTCTCCATCGACCATTTCGGCCACGTTTCAACGTATTTGTTTCTGTTCGGCATCACCCTATTGTCAGGATTCACGTTTTTATTTTATTCTAGTACGATTCTCCCGCCCACCACAACAGCCGAAATAAAACGAAAAAAAAACGTGGCCGATCTGTTAAAGAACAAACCGTTGCGGCAGATTTTGATTACCAGCGGCATCGTTATCACCGGAGTGGATCTGTTTTCGTTTTACTTCCCTATTTATGGGCACAGCATCGGTTTTTCCGCCTCGCTGATCGGAGTCGTCTTAAGCCAGTATGCGGTCGCCGCCTTTGTCATCCGCATTATTATGCCCGTTGTCGTTAAGAAATATGATGAAGTAACCGTCCTGACCGTTTCTCTGATTTTATCGGGAATAACGTTTCTGTTGTTCCCGTTTTTTAAAAACGTGATTGTCCTGTCTGTAATCTCTTTTATTCTCGGACTGGGGTTAGGGTGCGGACAGCCGCTTGCGATCATGCTGACCTATAACCGGGCGCCGGTCGGCCGGTCGGGAGAAGCTCTGGGGATGCGTATTACCGTCAACAAGTTTATCCAGATAGCGGTTCCCATCATTTTCGGCTCCATCAGCCATATATTCGGACTGCTTCCGGTTTTCTGGACGAATGCAGCGCTGCTCATGGGGGGCGGATATATCGGAAGAATTCCAAAAAACAAAAAAAGCAAGGCAACAGACTAAGGTTGCCTTGCTTTTTAAGTTTTCATAAAACGTTACAAAATAACGATGATAAATCCGGTATGAATTTTGAGAAAAGGTAATAGTGTAGCTTTTTGAAAAAAGGGGATAAGCCTGATTGGGTTTGGGGCGCAGCGCACCGCAACACATGCAACCGTGCTTTCGTCCAACGCCCCCAAACTTTTAAGGGAATTTTAACAGGCAGCAACTGTATCCGCTGTCGTG
>ENA-OSEO01003148-OSEO01003148.1-sediment-metagenome-genome-assembly--contig:-NODE-3148-length-20379-cov-3.979509_pt1 | contig 20379 bp, 13 predicted proteins | sample MGYA00237883_ERZ534232 | MGnify/ENA metagenome assembly ERZ534232
TCCTGGGGCTGATCCCCATGGTCACGGGCGTGTCATACGACTTCCACAAAATGGAGATAGCCTGGGTCAGCGAGTCAACCCAGTGGTGGCGGGCCATGGCCACGGCCGTGGTCTTCGGCCTGGCCCTGGCCACGGCCCTGACCCTGGTGGTGGTTCCGACCCTCTACTCGCTGATCCACTCGGTCACCGAGCGCTCGGCCCAGGGGGCCAGGCTGGTCCGGCGACTCTACTGGGCGCCCTTCTACAAGCTGACCGGGACCCGGCCGGAGAGGAAGGATTAGGCGTGGCCAGCCCGGGGCAGTCCTACGCCCTGGTCGGCGACACGGTCAACACCGCCTCCCGGGTGGCCGGCCTGTGCAAGAAATTCGAGACCGACATCCTCATCAGCGAGGCCACGGCCCGCCGCCTCTCCAGGAAGCTGGACCTCAAGGCCCTGGAGCCGGTCCCGGTCAAGGGCCGGCAGGAAGCCATAGTCGTCTATAAGGTCTGAAGGGTACGCCGGGCCAGGCCTAGAGCCCGCAGCCATATGGCAATCATGGGAGCCCCGCACTTAAGGCAAGCACGGACACCTTTTCAAAAAATACCCCATTCCCACTCTTCTGCCCGCCGCCGCGCCCTCTCCACGTCCTGATTAATGGCCGCAAGGACAGCCCGAGCCCAATCCCGCACCGCAGAATGTCGATGGTTAAGAAGGCTTTTTAAGGGATCAACATATTGCTCGTAATAGGGCGCAGCCGAGCCCCAAGTGATGAAGGTCCAGATATTGTGATGCAGGGCGCTCAATACTTGGATATTTTGGCCAAATTCGGCGAGCAGGGCCTGCACTAATTCACTCCATGTTTTTTTACCGTCGGGAGTTAACTGGAGCAAGGGGGCGTATCTTGCCAAGAACCGTGGCCCGACCGCCGGCTTATTACGACACCACGATAGAAGGAGTCCATAAGGGAGCCCGAAAACCGGGCCCGGTTTCTCTTTGTCCTCTAAAAACCGCCCCCCAAGCAGGTTTTCTATGCGGAACCGAGACTCAAGCGCGACATTTTCAATGGCGCTACTTATCATCGGCCAAACCAATCCGCTATAGTGCTCCAGCAAGAGGGAGAAAAGCTTTTTTGCCGTGTCATTTACAGGGGTTAACAAGCTCTCACTGCCGCACAAGTCGAGTATCTCCTGTGTCAGATGCTTTGCAATCGCCGGGCGAGGATGCTTACCTGTAAGCAACCGAATGGCAGTTTCTTCGAAATGGTATAAGTCCAGATCACCCTGTGTTTTCACTTTCATTAGGCCCGTGGTCAGAATAATCCGCTCTATCTGTGGTTCTAGGGCCTCAAACCGAGCTTTGTTATCGTAGGAATACATGGCCGCAATTTCCAGAGCTACCCAGGCGCTCCCCCCGCCGCGAGCGGCAAGGGCTTCGATAAGCGGAAGCACTGAAGAAGGGTCAAGGTGCTTAAGAACCGAGCCATGGGCTAAATACCGCAAATTTTCTGGAGGTAGGCTGCCCGATTCAAGTGACTCGATGAGCCTAAGCAAATCCGACTCGTTAATAGTTGGGGAAGACGTAAGATAAGGCAGATAGTGGCAAAGTTCCGGCATCCGGGCAATCCGATCCAACGTCTCGTCCACTAACGGACGATTTGTATTCTCAAGGCCCGAAAGTATTCCGCCAAGCAAGGACGGATTTGCCTCGTCACGCGGCACGCTAACTAGGACGGCGATAGAGCGGTCGACGAGTTCGCGTGGGGATTGGTAACTTGAAGCTAGTTGCTTGCCAAACCGCCAAGCTTGCCGTTGCTCGCCACGCAGCAGTGATGGTAAGCGCCTGAAAATCTCGTCAGGGGTTTGGATCAACTCACGCACTAGCCTATCAATATGGGATTGAGCCCAGTTAGCGCCAATCTCAAGTGACGGGTCATCGTGACACATACCCCAAGGTGCTTTGCTTACAAAAAATTGGAGCCTCCCGTCAAGGTCTGTGGGCATTAACTTCTGAAGAAACGCATGTACTTTGGCTTTGTACTGCAGGTCTTCTTTAGCTTTATTGCTATTGAGCCAGAAGACCACCGCATCAATTAGGTTAGTCCAGTCGGTAGCATGTACAGCACTAATCCGATCGACAACATCAGATAATTCATCGACCAGACCGAATATAATAAGGCCCCTGAAATGTTCAGAGATCATTTCCCGTGAAAGATCGGCCAAATTGCCGTGTCCACAGGCGATCCGGCTAAGGCGAGACAAACACTGCGATAGGTAATCCCCAATTTGCTTGTAGTCTTTCGGGTACCAGTCTCTTAATGATGGGCCGCTTCCCTGGTCTTCAGCCCCCCCTGACCGACTAAAGTGCCCTGCCTGTAGCCCTCGGCTCAGAGCCCTGACGGCAATCTCCATCCTCGCTTGCTCCCTGGAAGCGAGAGCCTCTTCAACTATCACGAGCTTCTCCTCTGGAGTCGCCTGTGTGCCGGATAGAACTAATTGATACAAGCCAATGAATTGCCCAGTGGCATTGTTGCCCCATGGCTCATTCTCTGCGGTCGCTAAAGACAGCAACAAGCGGGCCGCACTGGGGAAGGTTTGGGGACGAAAGCAAAGTTTCTCCAATGCCCTAATCAGGTTGCGGCGACCAGGACCTACAGCCATAAGCTGCTTAGCGGACCAACTCCCAAAAGCGCGCTCAAGGGCCGCCATTGCCGCTTCAGGGTCGGTTTCCACCAGGGAATTGAAGCAGCGCGAACCTCGCTCCGTGTTTAGGACATCCGCCTGGCCTAATGGTCCGCTCGACCCCAGCACTTCCCGGACAACCTCCTTTGCCTTTGGCAGAAAATCGAGTTTCGCAAGCTGATCACAAAGTGACTCCATGAGGCCGTCCGGCAGATCCTGCTTGAATAAAGCAATTGCTTCGGCCACAGAGAGCTGCTTCCATTTCTCCGCTGCAAGTCGCAATGCCATGGGTCTAGGTTGCACCTGAATAAAGTCACCTCTTTGTTGTATTAAATCCCTTTCTATGAACTCGTTCACATACCGTCGAAATTCTTTATCAGGTATTTCGGCTATGGTGTGGGTGACGAAGGCCGTCTGCTCGCTGACCCGACCATCAAACCCCAGCTTCTCGAACATTGCGCATGATCGGATCGCTTCTCTAGCTCTCGGATCTTCCTGGCTGCGGCCCCATAGCAACCGCTTGAGCAGTGAATCGTCAGTCAACGACCCGGCATCTGGCGCGCCGCCTAGATATGCCCTAGCCAGCAAGGTCGCAATCTGGGGGAATCCTTTAGCAAAGGTCGCCACCTTGGACGAGTCGTGCGGGGATAACTTAGGATAGGCCTGTTTGATGATTCCCTCGATAACACTATCCGGTGCGGGACCCAAATTAAAGAAATGATCCTCGCCGGCGTTATCGGTCGTGTCATAGTCTAGTGTGAGCAGGCTGATTCTACTATTAGTGTGACAAACGATCTCAGCCAAACGCCGATGCAGGAGTGCGTCACAATCATCCACGATTACAAGCGCGTCCACTCCTTCGTCTCTCAAAACACTGAGCGCTTCGATAATTCGCTCCTCGAAGTGGACCGCATTAACGTAGACTAGACTGAAGTTCGTGGCTCTACTTATAGGGTCTTCACTATCATCCGGCGGGCGAAACGCCTCAAGAGCCAACCTAGTTTTACCGCGGCCGGACAAGCCAACCAGCCTGGCGGTCTTGCGTGGTTGCGCCAAGTGGCCCCGCAGATTGGCCATTAAGGCCCCAGCCTCCTCACTATTGATAAATCTGTATGAAGCCATTTGTTTATCGCCGCTCCAGTTCAGCCATGTCCTGAACCCTGCAAGCGGACGCCCCGCCTTCTCCAACACCCAGAGGGCAACAGCTGGATGGCTATTCACCCAATCTCGCACCTTGTTGCCGTCGTAAAAATCAACATTCGTGGGCCTGTTGCTCCCCCCATTAGCTTCAGCGACAACCTGACTAATTGCCTCTATCCTTTGGCTAATCTGCCTCCCTGTATAGACGCGGTTACAAAACATGATGTAGGTGCCACCGCTGGAAAGCACATTGCGAACCGCCCTTTTTAAGCTGCCATCACTAGCCCTAACCTCTTTTCTGCACTTCGAGGGCGGTATATCTGTAGCCTTACATTGAAACAAACATATCCGCGTGGGCAGGTAGTCTGTTCGATCAGGACCTTCTTCCCATTGAATGCGGCCATCCTCCCCCTCATCCGGCACCGTTATTTTTGCTTGCACATGCACCCCGGCCCTGGCGATGCCGTTTCGGCGTGCCTCAGCGTGCAAAAGGTGATTTAAAAGCTCTACCAGTTGCTCCGGACCCAGAGCAGATAAGTGATCCACTGTGACTTCAAAGGCATGAGCCATTGGAGCCTCTCAATGATATTGATGGAAAACCCCGCAAGATAAGAACGCCTCTTGTGTCCTATTTATGGCCACATAATAACCGTAGACGTTAGTCAGTAATATCGTCAAGTAATTACTCTTGGAGCTGAGCCTTTTTGTTGTATTGCTTATTGTGCTTTCGGGAAATCCGGGCTATTAGCAGCATAGCCCTTCACCGCCTGCGGGTGCCGGCTAGGGTTCGTGTAAAGCCGGGCAAATGGTCGGCGTTTGCCGCCTGCCCTACTCCACCTTGATCTTGGTCGCCTTCTTGGCCGGCTTCTCCTCAAAGGAGGCCAGCCGCTCGTCGATCAGGGTCTTGAGGGCCAGCCAGACCTCTTTCTCGGCCGTCTTGAGGTGATCGAAGAAGGCGGCGTGCTGCCCCTTCTTGTCCTCAAAGGCCTTGATCAGGCAGCAGAGGGGACACTCGGTCTCGGTCTTGGCCCCGGCGGCGCGCCGGCTAGTCCTGGGCATCTTTCCCTCCAAACTCGACGATCAGCTCCTCCCCGCTGAGCTGGGCCCCGCTGGGCTCGAGCAGGGCGAAGGCCCGGGGCAGGATCAGGTTTTTCTTGAAGTTGCCCACCTTGACGATCAGTTCCTCGCCCACCTTGGACAGGTCGATCTCCGGCCTGGTGGCAAAGGGCAGGAGGAGCCGGACCCGGTGGCGGCCGTTGCGGCGCTCGAAGGCCAGGGTCCGACGCTGGTAGAAGACGGCCGTGGGGTCCAGGTCCTGGAAGAGCCGGCGGCCGAAGTCCAGGAGCAGCTCGCAACCCAGGACCTCGCTCTCGGCCAGGGGCGCCTGGAGGATGGGCACCGGCCGGAAGTAGCTCTCGGCCAGGTCCAGGTACTCCCGCTGGAGCCGCCCCCAGCTTTCCATCTGGCCCCCGGTCCCGGGCGGCAGGACCCGGTTGACGATGACCGCGTCCACGGCCAGCTGGTGGAGGCAGAAGAACATGAAGGCCCGCTGGGTCTCCTTGAGGACCATCTTCTCGGGGTTGGTCACCAGCCTGACCGAGGTGATCTCGGGGTCGGACAGGAGCCCGTCCACGCCCCTGAGCCGCTCGTAGAGGCGCTGGATCCCGGCGAAGTAGCCGTCCTCGGGGATGGGCACGTCGATCAGCCGCTTGGCCACCGGCCTGATGTAGCGGGCCAGGCGCCGCTCGACGCTGAAGATCTTGTCCATGTACCAGTCCAAGGTCTTGGGCAGGCTGACGAAGCGGAGCGACTCGGCCGTGGGGGCGCAGTCCAGGACGATCAGGTCGTAGGCCTTGTCGCGGAAGTAGCGGTTGATGTAGAGCAGGGCGCTGACCTCCTCCATGCCCGGCAGGACGGCCAGCTCCTCGGCCAGGACGTCCTCGATGCCCGAGGTGTTGAGGAGGTTGGTGACGTAGCGGTGGACCTCGCCCCAGTTGCGGGCGATCTCCTCGTGGACGTCCAGCTCCTGGATCCAGAGGTTCTCGGCCACGGCCAGGGGCTGGCCCCGGTTCTTGTCCATGAGGCTGACCTGGAGGTCGAAGACGTCGCTGAGCGAGTGGGCCGGGTCCAGGGACAGGACCAGGGTCCTGAGCCCCTTGGCGGCGGTCAGGGCGCCGGTGGCCCCGGCCACCGAGGTCTTGCCCACGCCGCCCTTGCCGGCGTAGAGAATAATCCTCATCCGGACGCCCCTTTGCCCAGCTCTGACTCTGAAAATATCCTATACCGGCCCGGCCGGTTTGGCCAGTCCAGGGCCCGCTCCCGGGCGGCGGGCTTGCCTGGTCGAGCCAGTGTGCTACCATGAAGCCGTTGAGTCTTGTCCTCTGATCTTGTGGCGGGACCGCTGGAACATGTTAGGCAAGCTGCTTCAGAAAGTCGTGGGCACCAAGAACGAGCGGGAATTGAACCGCCTCGCCCCCTTGGTTGACGCCATCAACCAGTTAGAGCCCTCGTTGCGGGCCCTCTCCGACGCCGAGCTGAGCGCCAGGACGGCCGATTTCAAGGAGCGCCTGGCCAACGGCGCCTCCCTGGAGGATATCCTGGTCGAGGCCTTCGCCGTCTGCCGCGAGGCCGCGGTCAGGGCCCTGGGGATGAGGCCCTTTGACGTCCAGCTCATCGGCGGCCTGGTCCTGCACGAGGGCAAGATCGCCGAGATGAAGACCGGCGAGGGCAAGACCCTGGCCGCGACCCTGCCCGTCTATCTCAACGCCCTGAGCGGCCGCGGGGTCCACGTGGTCACGGTCAACGACTACCTGGCCAAGCGCGACGCCGAGTGGATGGGCGGCATCTACAACCTCCTGGGCCTGAGCGTGGGCTGCATTCTCAACCAGCTCGACGAGGCTCAGCGCCACCAGGCCTATCACGCCGACGTGACCTACGGCACCAACAACGAGTTCGGCTTCGACTACCTGAGGGACAACATGAAGTTCGCCCTCAGCGACATGGTCCAGCGGGACTTCTACTACGCCATCGTCGACGAGGTCGACTCCATCCTCATCGACGAGGCCCGCACGCCGCTGATCATCTCCGGCCCGGCCGAGAAGTCCACCGCCCTGTACTACCAGGTCGACCGAATCATCCCCCGCTTGAGGGCCGAGGAGGACTACTCCGTCGACGAGAAGGCCCGCGCGGCCAGCCTGAGCGAGGCCGGGGTGGCCCACTGCGAGAAGCTCCTCAAGGTCGACAACCTCTACGACCCGCGCTACATCGAGCTCCTCCACCACGTTCAGCAGGCCCTCAAGGCCCACGCCATCTTCCAAAAGGACGTGGACTACATCGTCAAGGGCGGCCAGGTCATCATCGTCGACGAGTTCACCGGCCGGCTCATGCCCGGCCGCCGTTACTCCGACGGGCTCCACCAGGCCCTGGAGGCCAAGGAGAACGTCAAGATCGAGAACGAGAACCAGACCCTGGCCACCATCACCTTCCAGAACTACTTCCGCATGTACGACAAGCTGGCCGGCATGACCGGCACGGCCGACACCGAGGCGGTCGAGTTCAAGCAGATCTACAACCTGGACGTGGTCGTCATCCCGACCCACAAGGAGATGATCCGGCTCGACCACCCGGACCAGATCTACCGGACCGAGCGGGAGAAGTTCGAGGCCGCGGCCGGCGAAATCGAGGACCTTTACGCCAAGGGCCAGCCGGTCCTGGTGGGGACCATCTCCATCGAGAAGTCGGAGCGCCTGTCCAAGATGCTGGACAAGCGCGGCGTCCCCCACACCGTGCTCAACGCCAAGCACCACGCCAAAGAGGCCGAGATCGTGGCCCAGGCCGGCCAGAGCAAGGCGGTGACCATCTCGACCAACATGGCCGGCCGGGGCACGGACATCGTCCTAGGCTCGGGCGTGATCGACCTGGGCGGGCTGCACATCCTGGGCACCGAGCGCCACGAGGCCCGGCGCATCGACAACCAGCTCCGGGGCCGCTCCGGCCGCCAGGGCGACCCGGGCTCCTCGCGCTTCTATCTTTCCCTGGAAGACGACCTGCTGCGCATCTTCGGCTCGGACAGGATCAAGGGCGTCATGGAGAAGCTGGGCATGGAGGAGGGGGTGCCCATCGAGCACAACCTCATCAGCAAGGGCATCGAGAACGCCCAGCGCCGGGTCGAGGGCCACAACTTCGAGATCCGCAAGCAGCTCCTGGAATACGACGACGTCATGAACAAACAGCGCCAGGTCATCTACGCCCAGCGCCGGATGATCCTGGAGGGCCAGGACCTCCAAGAGACGGCCCTGGACATGATGACCGAACTCTACGACGATCTGCTGACCAAGTACACCGAGCCTAAGTCCCCGCCCCAGGACTGGGACCTGAAGAGCCTGGCCGAGAGCCTCTTCAACCTCTTCGGCCTGGCCAAGCAGTTCGATCCCCAGGCCATCGCCGCCCAGGGCTTCGAGGCCTTCCGGGACTCGCTCAAGGCCGAGGTCGAGGGCCTCTACCGGGCCCAGGAGGAGCGCTTCGGGCCGGAGCTGTGGCGGGACGTCCAGAAGATGATCATGCTCCAGGCCGTGGACGGCCAGTGGAAGGACCACCTCCTGGCCATGGACCACCTCAAGGAGGGCATCGGCCTGAGGGGCTACGGCCAGCGCGACCCGCTCAAGGAGTACCAGCGGGAAGGCTTCGAGATGTTTGAGGAGCTGATCGACCGGGTCCGCCAGGAGACGGTCACCTTCCTCCTCCGCCTGCGCCTCTCTCGGCCCGAGGAGGCCGAGGATTTGACCCGGCCGGAGCAGAGCCCCATGTACTTCTCCCACAACGACGACTCCCTGGACCGGACGGTCAAGCGCGGGGGCAAGAAGATCGGCCGCAACGATCCCTGCCCCTGCGGCTCGGGCAAGAAGTACAAGAAGTGCTGCGGCCGCAAAGCGGCTTGACATCAGAGCCCGGCTGGCTCAGAGTCTAAGCGCCCGCCTGGGCCGCGGCCGGGTTTGCTTCAGCGTCTCGCGGTCTGGAAAGGATCATCCGTGCCTCAGGGATTTCTCTACTCCGCCGTGGAGGCGGCCATCAAGAAGCCGGGCCGGCTGGACCTGGCCCTGATCTATTCTGAGCGGCCCTGCCAGTCGGCCGCGGTCTTCACCACCAACTCGGTCAAGGCCTGGCCGGTCATCCTGACCCAGGAGAGAGCGGCCCAGGGCCGGCTCCAGGCCGTGGTGGCCAACTCGGGCAACGCCAACGCCTGCACCGGCCCCGTCGGCCGGGAGCACGCCGCCCGGATGACCGGACTGGTCGCCCAGGGCCTGGGGATCGACCCGGACCTGGTCGGCGTCTGCTCCACCGGCGTTATCGGCCGGCCCATGCCCATCGAGCGGATCGAGGCGGCCGCCCCGGCCCTGATCCGGGGCCTCAGCCCCGAGGGGGCCGACCGGGTCGCCCGGGCGATCATGACCACCGACACCAGGCCCAAGAAGGTCGAGCTGAGTCTCGACCTGGAAGGCAGCCCGGCCAAACTGCTGGGTCTGGCCAAGGGCTCGGGCATGCTCCATCCCAACCTGGCCACGATGCTGGTCTTCCTGATGACCGACGCCCAGGTCACGGCCACGGCCCTCAAGGGCGCCCTCCAGGACGCCCTGCCCACCTCCTTCCACGCCATCACCGTGGACGGGGACACCTCGACCAACGACTCGGTCATCCTCCTGGCCAACGGCGCGGCCGGCGGGCCGGAGATCCACGGGGTCTTCACCCCGGCCGGCCGGACCTTCAGCGCCGCGGTGGAGCAGGTCTGCCGCGAACTGGCCCAGATGCTCATCGCCGACGCCGAGGGCGGGACCAAGGTGGTGACCATCAGGGTCAAGGGCGCCCAGAGCGATATGGAGGCGGACATGGTCGCCCTGTCCGTGGCCCTCTCGCCCCTGTGCAAGACCGCCTTCTTCGGGGGCGACCCCAACTGGGGCCGGATCATCTGCGCCGCCGGCTACTCCGGGGCCCGGATCGAGCCGGACGAGGTGGACATCTTTTTCGACGACCAGGCCGTCTGCCTGAACGGCGCCGCCGTGGGCGACGAAGCCGTGGCCGCGGCCGAGGAGGTGATGCGCCGGGCCAGCTTCACCGTGACCGTGGATCTCAAGCAGGGCCGGGCCGAAAAGAGATTCACCACCTCGGATCTGAGCTACGACTACGTCAAGATCAACGCCGAGTACACCACATGACCGGCCGGCGTGGCCCGATGCTTGCAGAACTTCAGATCGGGGTGGACATCGCCCCCGGAAGAGACCCGGGCGCCGGCCCGGCGCCCCTAGCCGAGGAGGTTCAGATGAGAGCAATCGCCTTTATCCTGCTGGCCGTGGTTTTTCTCCTGAGCGCCCCACTGGCCCTGGCCCAGGACGATCCGGAGAGCCAGGTGCCCGAGGCCGGGACCCTGGACACCGGGTCTGACCAAGGCCTGGTCAAGGACTCCAACACCTGCGTCAACTGCACCTGGCAGGGCCGGCACCGGATCACCTCCATCGAGGTCAGGCGGGGCTCGGTGGTGGTCAACCTGACCAGCGAGACCGGCGCCCAGCTCAACACCATCTACAATAACGCCACAGCCATGGGCACCTATCTGCCGACCATCATTCAGGCCTTCGTCAGCCGCAAGTCCTTCCATCCCTGCCTCGACCCTCAGGGCTACCTGTGCAAGTGGCTGATCTACGAGCGGGTGGCGCCCTAGGTCGCCGGCCCTGATGCCGCCCGGCGCTCAGCCGGCCGGTCCACCCGGTCCAGGCCGTTGGCTCCTCGGCCTCGGCCTGGCCCTGACTTTGTCTCTGGCCCCGGCCCAGCCGGCCCGGGCCCAAGACACGGCCCTGATCAAGCTGGCCGGCCAGGCCCTGGTCGTGGACCTGGCCCTCACCCCGGAGGCCAGGCGCCAGGGCCTGGCCGGCCGGGAACGGCTGGCCGAGGATCAGGGCATGCTCTTCCTCTTTCCCGAGGCCGGGCGGCGCTCCTTCTGGATGGCCGGGATGCGGATGAGCATCGACATCATCTGGATCTCGGGCTTCACCGTGGTCGGCCTGGCCCCGAACATGAGGCCGCCGGCCTGGGGGACCAGGCCGGCCGCGGCCTACTCGCCGGACGGGGTGGACAAGGTGCTGGAGGTGGCCGCGGGCTGGGCGGCCCGGCACGGGGTCAAAAGGGGGGAGAGGGTGATCCTGCCACTGGACCTGCCCAGGCCCCAGTACTAATTGTTCGGTGACGATATTCATCACCCTCCAGGACGATTGTTTTCGGGACAAAATGCGACGGAATCAGCACAAGTCCTTGGGCGAGATGGAAAAGGATCTGGACTCTTTCCTGGCCTTCTCCAACAAAGCCAAAGAGGAGCCCGATAAGAAGGCCGCTTAAAAATCAACCCCGGCTGGAGGCCACTGTCAGTTAATTACCGCCACTTTACACACTATACATAAAATGGCTAATCGAAAAGCACGGACCAGAAGCCCAGACTCAGATCCGGAAGCTACAACCGGCATCAGTAACCCGCTAATTCAGGAGACATAAAACGAGTAATGTTATAGAGATATTTGATTCGCACTTGGCGAAGTATTCGGCGAAGCTTCAAGGCGATCTGCGGCTCGATCCTTTTTCTTCTCGCAGTCTCGCGACGGCGATTTACCGAGAAGTATCGGCACTCCCGGCCGAAAAGAAGAAGGAAATCATTAAGTACTCGCCGGTGCCAACGCGTAAGCGTCTCCATCAGCTCCAGCAAAGCATTGCATTCAACGCTATCTGCAATCCCGCCGCTTTTGCGAACCTTCCTGGACTTGCATATGCGCACACGGTAACTCTTTGCTACATCAGTGTGGTCTATCTTAGCGAAGCACTTTTCGATTTAGTATCCAAAGCCCTTCCCTCGGGCTCGACGGGCAAAAAATGCGCCCGCTACCTCCGTAACAATCCTGTCCGAGCCTTTCGCAACGCGTTTGCACATGGTAACTGGTCCATCCGCCAAGATGGGTCTTTCATTGACTTTTGGGCAAGCAAGGGTTCGTGCAAAGAACCCGTTGTGAAGTTGGAGGTGTCCCAGAATGATTTGGTCTTCTGGTACAGTCTTGCACGCGCCACGGGGTACGCGGCCTTTTCCGGCCTAATAAGCGAGAGCGGGCCGCTCCGAATCGCTAACTCGGATATTTCGTGAACGGGCCGATAAAGGGCCTGGCTTGCCGCGTTGGGCCATTGCGGCCGGGGCCTTCCGCCCGGAGGAGTCGTAGCGAAATGATGTCATCTCGCCATCGACCGTCCCGGGTTTGACACCCCGCTCTTGCTGGTCACTCGCCCGCCGCTGAACTCGCCTCCGACCTTCCGGCTTTTACGGCTTGAAAGCCCGATCACTTTGGAGGCCCAGCCCGTCATGACGAAGAAGTCACCTTTCTTATTGAGAACTAACTGAAGTATAGGGGGTATATGCTGCTTTACCACCTTTTTCATGGAATACCCGGGTTAATGCACCGTTTAGACCACTGATCCCCAAGCCCTACCACCAAACCACCTTACCCGGATCTCGGGGCGGCAGGCGGAGGTACTTGTACCTGGGCTGACCCAGGAGCATGGCCCCGTAGAGGCGGTGGCCCTGGGGCAGGCCCAGGGCCTCATTGAGGGGCGGGTGCAGGGCCCCGGCCAGCATCATGTAGCCCACCCAGCAGGCGCCCAATCCCATAGCGGCCGCGGCCAGGTCGAGATAGGTCAGGGCGATGACGCAGTTCTCCCTGGCCATGGAGGCCGTCTCCAGGGAGTGGGTGATCACCAGCAGCGGCGCGCCCCGGAAGATCCGGTCCTGGCCTTTGTCCCAGGCCTCGACGACCACGCCCAGGTTCATCCTGATGGCTATATCTGCCCTAGCCTCGACCGCCTGGCGCATCCAGTCGATGACCAGCCCGGCCAGGGCCTTGAGCCGCTCCTCCCCGGCCACGACCACCCAGTTGACCGACTGTGAGTTGCTCCCGGTGGGGGCGCAGCGGCAGGTCTCCAACAAGCGCTCCACGGTCGCCCGGTCCAGGGGCTGCTTCTTGAAGCACCTGATGGACCGCCTGGCCCTGAAGAGATGGTCGAGCTGCTCCGGTCCGGGCAGGAGCTCGGGCCGGATGGGGGGGCAGTCCTGGGGATCGACCCCGGCCACGGAGACGGCCCCGGCCGGGCAGGCGGCCAGGCAGTGGCCGCAGCGGATGCACTGCTCCCCGGCCGTGGGGATGGGCCGGGGCGTGGGGTCCTCCGGGGTGAACTCGATCAGCCGCCTGGGGCAGACCGCGGCGCAGATGCCGTCGTGCTCGCACTTGTCCAGATCGATCACCACCTGATTCATGGTCCCTCCCCCTCAGCCGTCCTTTTTCTTGGCCTCCAGCCGGCGTCTCAGCTCGGCCGCCTCGGCCTCGGCGGCCCTGATCCTGACGGCCAGCTCGTCCAGCTCCTCGAGCCGGGCCTCCTTGACCCGGGCCTTGAGGTCGTCTTCATTGGTAATAATCATGGCGGTTTTCTCTCTGGGTTCCCATATCCGCTAGGACCGGAAACTGGGCACGCTGGGAAAACGGGCGGCGTCGGTATGGGGAATGAAACGTGCCGCGGAAAAACGGTTCATGAGCGCCTGGTTAACGTTCAATTCCAAGTAGGTCAACCGCTCGGTCAGGGCATCCACCGACGGGCGGGCGCCGGGGTCTGCCAGCAGGATGCGGCAGCCGGCCAAAGAGGCGTTTCCCAAGGGGACGAACCGGGAAAGCGGCAGGTCCGGCAGCATCCCCAGGGTGATGGCCGTAGGGGGGTCTATGACGTTGCCAAAGGCGCCGGCGATGAAAAAGGCCTCCAAATCCGCGAAATCCACCCCCACCTCCAGGGTGGCCGTGCGCAGGATGGTGTACATGGCCGCCTTGGAGCGCAAAAGGATGTCGATCTCCACCTCGTTCACCACGATAGGCTCGCCCCCGGCAGCCTCGGCGGCAAATGCCACCACATAGCCCGGCCCCTCGTCGGTCATCACCATGCGCGGATGGTTCTTCAAGATAAACCGCCCGCGCATGTCTATTATCCGGCATAAGTACATCTGGGCCAACAGGGAAAGAAGCCCGGAACCGCATAGTCCCTTGGCCGGCGGCACCCTGCCCTGCTCGTCCGGTATGATGCTAAGGCTGGGTTCCTTGCTGGCGGGGTCTATGCGCACGCAATCCACCGCCCCGGGCTGGGCCAGGATGCCCATCTTGGCCACCCCGCCCTCCAGGGCCGGCCCGGCCGCCCCGGCGCAGGCCACCAGCCAGTCCCGGTTGCCCAAGACCACCTCGGCGTTGGTGCCCACGTCCACCAAAAGGGAGGGAAGCTTTCTCTCATGCAGGCCGGCCGCCACGATGCCGGCCATGAGATCTCCCCCGAAATAGGAGCCCACGTTGGGCAAGGCCCAAACCACCGCCTCAGGCGCCAAGGCCAGCCCCAGGTCCGCGGCGAAAAAGGGCCAGGGCCGGTTCACCACGGGCAAATAGGGCTCCCGGCAAAGGGTGTCCACCGGAAGGCCCAAGAAGAAATGGGTCATGGTGGTGTTACCCGCCGCCACCATCCCGCTAACCTCGTCCGGGCGCCGGCCGGCTCGGCCGCACAAATCCGCCACTACCTGGCCCACGGCCTCCACCAGCATCCCGTGCAGCCGGGCCAATCCCTCCGGCGTGGCGGCAACATGGATGCGGGTCAGGATGTCCGCCCCTTCTGACACCTGGGGGTTGAGCCGGATTAGGCGGGACAGTTCTCGGCCATCGGCCAGATCATGCAGCGCGGCGGCAAGGTGGGTGGAGCCGATGTCTAAGGCCACCCCCAGGCCTCGTTTTTCCCACAACTCGGCCGGTACCTCGGCCGCCCGCCGGGCCAGCTCGGCCGCGGGGGGCGCGGCCGTGGTGTCCCCGGCCTCCACCTCCAGCAAAACAGCCCCTTGCCGACCCCGGGCCAGGGTGGCGGTCGCCTGGTACCCGCCCCGACGTATGGCCTCGGCGAAACCGGCCAGCCTTTTAAGCGGCGCCGCCGGCCAGAGGCCCGTCTTTTTGCGCAGGGCCTTGTTGAGCCGGTCCACCGGCGCGGTGTTGTCCATAAGGTTCGGCGGGGAAAGGCTCAACTGATACTTGTCCAGGGAGATCATGGCTTGGCTCGGCCCGCCCCGGGCACTTATAAATTCCGGGCGCTTTGGGCGGTTTTCAGCTCCTTGGCATAAGCCGCTATGCCTAAGGCGATGCCCTCGGCCAGCTTTTCCCGGTAGGCGGCCGAACCCAGACGCTGGTGCTCCTGGGGGTTGGTTATAAACCCCACCTCGATCAGGGCCGAGGGCATACGAGCGCCGATGAGCACGTAAAAAGGCGCCTGCTTGACCTTGAGGTTGCGGATGCGATGCTTTTTGTTGAGCGTGGTCAGCATCTCCTTGTGCAGTGCGCGGGCCAGACGATTGGACTCGTTGATCTTGGAGTTGAGCATGAGGTCGTTCAAGATGACCTGCAGATCGCTGATGGAGCGCTTGGTGGTGGCATTCTCCCGGGCGGCCACCCGCATGGACTCCTCGTCCGAGGCCAGGTTGAGGAAATAGGTTTCCACCCCCGAAAGCCGATGGCTGGGCGCCGCGTTGGTATGGATGGAGATGAATACATCGGCGTCGTTGGTATTGGCGAAGGCGGTGCGGTCCTCCAGGGGCACGAAGGTGTCCTTATTGCGGGTCAGAAGCACCTCGCAGCCCAAAAGCTTTCTTAGCTTCTTGGCCGCCTGGCGGGCCACATCCAGCACGATATCCTTTTCCATCAGCCCCTGCCAGACGGCGCCGGGGTCCTTGCCGCCGTGGCCGGGGTCTATCACCACTCTTCTTATCCCCAGGCCCAAAGCGGCGGCCAGGCCCACCTCCGGCGGCTTTTCCGTAGCCCGTCCCCGGGGGACCTTTTTTTCGCGCCGGGAAATTTCCGCCGCCTTGCTGGCCTTGGGCGTCTCGCCGAAACAGTCAACCACCACCCGAAAGGGGTTGTCCAAAGTGAAGACCTTGTAGGAGGCCAGGTGTTTGATGTCCAGCACCAGACGGACCGTGTCCCGAGTGAACTGCCCCAGCCGGGCGCTCTGCAAAAGCCCGTCGCCGATGGGCACCGTGTCCTTGATCTCCCGGGGAAGCCTGGCCCCCCGCAGGTCCATATAAAGGCGGCGCGGCTTTTGGGCGGCGGGGTCCTTTTTCAAAAGATTGGTGGTGTAGGGCACCGGCCGCTCCAAGGCCAGGATCACCCGGGTATAGGTGGGCGTGGTCCAATGGCGCAGTTCGCTCACCTCGGCCAAGGTGGTGTCCTGCCCCGGGGCCGGCGGGCTGGCCGCATCAACGGGCGTGCGCTGGGCCGAAGGCTTTTTGGCCAGCACCTTCTCCAGGGCGTTCAGGCGGGCCTTGGCCTTTTTCACCATGTCTCCCCGGGGGTGGTCGGTGGTGACTTTCAGGTACTCCAGATAAGCCTTCTGCAAATCGCCTGACTTCTCATACAGTTCGGCGATCTTGATCTGGGCGTCATCGGCCAGGTTGGACTGGGGGAAGTGGCTGATCAGGCGGCGGTATAGGTCTATGGCGTCAAAAAAGTCGTTCTCGCGCTTGAACTCCTTGTAAGCCTCGGTATGAACCCGGGCGGTCCAATATAAGGAGGGCGCGGCCAAGGGCCCCCGGGGGTTGGCCGTGTAGATGCGGGCGAAGCGGTCGGCCAGGCTCTGCCAATTGTGGTAGACCGCCCGCGCCTGGGGATGGCTAATCAGCCAATTATAGTCGCCCTTGGCCCTGTCGTAGACCGCTTTCTCATCCTGGGCCCAGGCGGCGGAGACCAAAAAAACGGCCCCCAAAAGGCAAAGCGTGGCTATTTTAAACGGATGTCTCATCCAGGTCACGCTTCATCTCGGCTAGGGTGTTAAGCGCCTTAAGCGGAGTGAGATGGTCCAGGTCCAACTCTTTGAGGCGGCCAAGCACCGGGTGCTCTTTGGCGGGGAACAAGGTGAGCTGATCCCCTTGGCGGCCACCCGGGGCCTCGGGCGGCATGCCGGCCTCGCTAATCCCTCCCTGTTCCAGGCGGGCCAGAATCTGCCGGGCCCTAACCAGCACCGGCTCGGGCAGCCCGGCCAGGCGCGCCACCTGCAGGCCGTAGGAGCGGCTGACCCCGCCCGGCCGCAGCCGGCGCAGAAACACGATGCCCCCCTGGTATTCCTTCACCGCCACGTTGAAGTTCTTCACGCGGGGAAGCCTGGCCGCCAGCTCGGTCAGCTCATGGTAGTGGGTGGCGAAGAGGGTCTTGACCCCCATGCCTTTAAGGTCGTGCAGGTGCTCGGCCACGGCCCAGGCCAAAGACAGCCCGTCAAAGGTGGAGGTGCCGCGGCCCACCTCGTCCAAAACGACCAGGGAGCGGGGGCTGGCCTGCCTTAGGATCTCGCTGGTCTCGGTCATCTCCACCATGAAAGTGGAGCGGCCCCGGGCCAGATCGTCCATGGCCCCCACCCTGGTGAAGATGCGGTCCACCAAAGGAAGCCTGGCCTCCTCGGCCGGCACAAAAGAGCCGGCCTGGGCCAAGAGCACGATAAGCGCCGCCTGCCTTAAGATGGTGGATTTGCCGGCCATGTTGGGGCCGGTGATGATGAGCACCTGCTGATCCCGGGAGTTAAGGCGGATGTCGTTGGGCACGAACTCGCCCTCTTTTAGCATCTGCTCCACCACCGGGTGGCGTCCGGCCGTGATCGCCAGCTCCCCGTCCTCGGACATGACCGGCCGCACGTAGCGGCGGCTGAGCGCCAGGCTGGCCAGGCCGGCCAAGACGTCCACGGCCGCCAGGGCACGGGCGCAGGCCATGAGCGGCCGGCTGTGCCCGGCCACTTCCCGGCGTAGCCTCTCAAAGGCCTGCCGCTCCAGGACCAGGGCCTTTTCCTCGGCCCCCAACACCGCGGCCTCGTGCTCCTTCAGCTCCGGGGTCAGAAAGCGCTCGCCGCCGACCAGGGTCTGCTTGCGAATAAAATCAGGCGGGACTTTTTCCAGGTGGGCGCGGGTCACCTCGATGTAATAGCCGAAAACTTTGTTATAGCCCACCTTCAGGGAGTTGATGCCGGTTTCGCCGCGCAACCGGGCCTGCAGCCCGGCGATCCAGCCCTTGCCCTGGCTGCGCAAACGCCTTTGCTCGTCCAACTCCGCGTCAACCCCCTCGGCGATCACCCCGCCCTCGGCCAAGGAGCCCGGCGGACTCTCGGTGAGGGTGCGTTCCAGCACCCCGGCCAGTTCCTCCAGGCCGGAAAGCGCCTCCCTCTGGCGGACGAGAAGCGGGGAGTTTACGACCGCAAGCTCCGCGGCCAGACCAGGCAAGGAGCCCAGGGCGTCACGCAGGGCGGCCAAGTCGCGGGGCGAGGCCTGCCCCAGGCTGGCCCGGCCCACCAGGCGGGGCACGTCGGGCAGGCCGCCCAATATGGCGCGGACGTTTTCAGCCAAAAGGGGGGATAGGCTGAACTCCTCCACCGCCTGGTGCCGGGCCTCGATCTCGGCCAGATCGTAAAGGGGAAAGCCCAGCCACTCGCGCAAAAGCCGGGCGCCCATGGGGGTGGCGGTCTGGTCCACCGCGTGCAGCAACGAGCCCTTGCGCGAGCCCGCGGCTATGGACTTGAAAAGCTCCAGGTTGCGGCGGGCCCAGGCATCCAGAACCAGATGGCCCTCCACCCGGTAGAGGCTCAGGTTCTCCACATGCTCGGGCCGGCAGCGCTGGGTGGCCTGCACCACGGACCAGGCCATGGCCGCGGCGATAAGCGCCGCCCCGGGCGCCTCCTCCGCCCGGGAATCCAACCGCCCTTCCAGAAGCTCACGAGCCTGGGCCAAAGACGGCGGCCGGCCGGGATACAACGAGCGGGGTAGCTCGGTTCCCAGGCCGTTTAAGCCGGCGAGCGCCGGTTGGGCCGCCTGACTTTCGGCCAAAATCAGCTCGGCCGGCTCCAAACGGGCCATCTCGCTTTCCAAAGGCGGGCCAGGGGCCACCGTGCTGGCCCGAAACTCGCCGCTGCTCAAGTCCAGGCAGGCCAGACCGGCCTCGTCCTTGGCCAGATACAGGGCGGCCAAAAAGCGGTTGTCCTTGGCCGGCAGATGCTCCGGGTCCAGAAACATCCCCGGGCTGACCACCCGGGTGATCTCCCGACGCACCAACCCCTTGGCGGTCTGGGGGTCCTCCACCTGGTCGCAGACCGCCACCTTGAAGCCCGCCTCCACCATCTTGGCCAGATAGACGTTCACCGCCCTAAAAGGCACTCCGCACATGGGCACCGGGTCCGGCTGATCCTTGTCGCGGCTGGTGAGGGCTATGGAAAGCACCCTGCTGGCCACATGGGCGTCCTGGAAAAACATCTCATAAAAGTCGCCCATGCGGAAAAAAAGGATGCAGTCAGGCACCTGCTCCTTTAGCTCCAGGTACTGGCGGAGCATGGGGGTTTCCCGCGGGATCAAGCGGGGGGCGGTATTGGATTGGCCGTTTGGCTTGGTTTCGAGCTGGGGCATACCTACCAGCTATTGTTACCTGCACCTTTCACACCTACAACATATCAGGAAATGCCGGATTTTACCAGCCTGCTTGCAGGGTCAGGCCAGTTGCTGCCGCGGGAAGATGGTGTCCCAGTGCAGGCAGCGGGGGCATTTCCAGGTCAGCTGGTGGGTAACGAAGCCGCATTGCTGGCACTGGTAGGATGCCCATTCGCCGTCGATATGGGCCAAAACCTCGGCGTAGGCCGCAAGAGCCTTTTCGTTTTCACCCCGGGCTAAAAGGATCTGGCCGCGCATGCGGTGGGCCCCCAGGTGGGCCGGGGATTTCTCCACGGTAAGCAGCAGCATTTCCAGGGCTTTTTCATCATTTTGGTGGCTCCGATAGTAACCGGCCAGGGCCATCAGGGTGCAGACCTCGGATTTTTTCGGGTCTATCTCGGCGAAAAAGGCCTCCACGTTCCGCTCACCCAACTTGTCCTCGGCGGCGGCCACCCGGTTGATCACCAGGTGGGCCAAAAGAGGCTCCAAAAGCACCGCCTTGCGCCACAAGCTCAGGGCCTTGCGGGTACGGTCCCGGGCCAGCTCCAAATCACCCAGGTGCAGGTAGGCGTCCAGGCAGCCCTTGTAAACGCTGATGGCCTGGTTGAAAAAACTTTCCGCCCGGTCCAGTTGCCCCGCGGCCATGAGTTCCTTTCCCCGTTCGGTCTGATAGTGGGCCAAAATAGGCCGGCTGTCCTCCTTGGTGAGGCGATCCAGGCGCTTTAGGGCCTCAAAGGCCCTTTCCCACTCGCGCATTTCCTCATAAAGGGTGACCATTTGGCGGCAGGCCTCCACATGGCCGGGATTCATGTCCAAAACCTCGCCAAAGGCCTCCACGGCCCGGTTGAACAGACCGCCCTTTTTGTAGTCCACCCCCAGATCGAAGAGGGCCTGGATCTTGACCTGCCTGGGCAGGTTGGTCCGGGCGATGATCGACTGCCTGATCCCCACGGCCCGATCGAACTGACCCTTGGTCCTGAAGAGGTGGCCCAGGGCGATGTAGGTCTCCACTGTCTCGCTGTCCAGCTCCACGGCCCTGGTCA
>ENA-OSEO01003149-OSEO01003149.1-sediment-metagenome-genome-assembly--contig:-NODE-3149-length-20376-cov-9.391202_pt1 | contig 20376 bp, 14 predicted proteins | sample MGYA00237883_ERZ534232 | MGnify/ENA metagenome assembly ERZ534232
TCATCTGTCATCTGTTGGCTGTCTGCCAAACTCCTGGCAAAGTCAGGTAAGAAGATGAATGTATCCACAGATTACGCAGATTGCGCAGATTTTTTTTGTGGTTACCACTGAAGCTCCTTGAGGTGCGAGGTTCGGGGTGCGAGGTACGAGGTTTTGATAATGGGGCTTGCAGCGCAGTGTTTGCTGGCGCGAACGATTCGGGGTGCGAGGTGCGAGGTTTTGCCCTTGGAGCTTGCAGCTCGCTGCCGACTGCCAACTGCCAGGCGCAGCCTGGGCCTTATTATCCTTATCATAATGATAAATAATTGGTAAAGTATCCTTCATGGAGAGTCAATACAGAGAAATCGTGCGGCGGAAGATTGTTGACGGGCTCGTTGCGGCACCGCCTGCACTGACCAGGCGCGATGTCTGGCTGCCGGCTGTTCCGGACAAGGCAACAGCGGTGATCGGCATGCGGCGGGCGGGCAAGACCAACCTGTTGTGGCAGATTCTTGCCGACCGCCTCGCCCAGGGGACGCCGCGCGAGGGTCTTCTGTATTTCAGCTTTGAAGATGAGCGCCTGGCCGGCATGCAGGCCAGTGACCTGGACCTGCTTGTCGAGGAATATTATCGCCTGTATCCGCAATGGCGGGACAGGCGGCGGGCCGTTTTTTTTCTTGATGAAATCCAGGTGGTTCCTGGTTGGGAGGTGTTCGCCCGCCGTATCCTGGACAGTGAAAAGATCGACCTGTTCCTCTCCGGCTCATCGGCCCGGCTGCTCTCGCGCGAGGTGGCCACCAGCATGCGCGGCCGGGCCATGGAAGCCGTTGTCCTGCCGTTCAGTTTCCGGGAGAGTCTGCGCCACACAGGGGACGAACCGGAAACAGAAACGGATCGCCTGCCCAAGTCCGAACTCTCCCTGCTGGACAATCGGCTTCTTCGCTTCCTGGAACAGGGAGGATTTCCAGAAGCCCAGGGACTCGATGTGCGCGGCCGCATGGAGTTGCTGCACAGTTATATTGATGTCGTGCTGCTGCGGGATGTGGTGGAGCGGCATTCGGTCTCCCAGCCCGTGGCGCTTCGCTGGATGGTCCGTCAATTGCTGGGCAATGCCGCCGGGAGCTTCAGCGTCAACAGATTGTATGCCGATCTCAAGTCACAGGGCTTTGCCGTTGGCAAAGATACGCTGCACAGCTACCTGGGTTACCTGGAGGATGCCTTCCTGTTGCGCGGCCTTGCCATTGCCACGGACTCTGAACGGCGGCGGCGGGTAAACCCCCGCAAGATGTATCCGATCGATACCGGCCTGATACCGATTTTTGACCGGTCCGGCAAGGCAAACCTCGGCCATCGGCTTGAGACCGCCGTGTTTCTGGAGCTTGTCCGCTGCGGCGCCGACATCACGTATGTGCGAACCGCCGGGGGCTTTGAAGTGGATTTTCTCGCCCGCCACGTCAACGGCCTCCAGGAACTGATCCAGGTCTGCGCCGGCATGGACAGCCCGGCCACCCTTGCCCGGGAAGTCAGGGCACTGGAGGATGCCGCCAATGAATTTCCCGACGCTGACCGCATCCTGATGACGATTGATAAACCGCCGGTGCCGGATGTCCCGTCCGACATACGAGTCGTCGCGGCCCGTGACTGGCTGCTGGGCGCTTCGCGCATGTTCGCCGGCGCGAACGGTGCGAGGTACACGGCTTCGCCGTGACGGTACAAGGTTCGAGGTACAAGGTGCAAGGTTTTGAGCTTGGAGCTTTCAGTTCAGGGGGGATATTTCAATCCCCTTCTCCCATGGGAGAAGGTGCCCGAAGGGCGGATGAGGGGGCCAAACTGCCGACAGCCGGCTGCCCACTCAGGAAAAATCTGCGTAATCTGCGTAATCTGTGGATAAGTTAAGTTTTTATCCGCAGATTACACAGATTGCACAGATCAGGTATTTTATTGGAGACGAGACTGTCTGCGGATTTGAGAAATCTCCCTGCGGGTGCATATAAACAAGAGTCAAGCAAAGACTTGACCCCTCTTGAGACATTTTATCAGGCTGAAAATTTGTATTTTCATTCTCCATCGCAGTGAGGGACAAGGCGTAAAACACATCAATGTGTTCGCCTAGCCCAAAGTAAACAAAAACACATTCCTTTACAGAACTACATAATAATGCGCAAATCAAGCCATAGTAAAACAACCATATTATATATGGCTACTCAGTACGTTCAAATTATTCTAACCATAATCTATGGTGTTGTATTTATACCCCTTTATCTAAAATACATTTCGGTTGAAATGTATGGTGTCTGGATGGCAACTGGTAATATTATGATGTGGTTTAGCATTCTAATGCCTGATTGGAGCCAACTCCTTTTGCAACAATTGGGTGTCGCATATGGTGCCGAAGATAAAAAAAAATTTAGCCGAATTTTTGTAAGCGGATTTATTATAGCCTTTTTTTTTGGGATTCTTTTTTTTATTGCATCTTGGGGGGCTTCCTCATTTTTTGATAAGTGGCTAAACTTATCTAAAGATTTCGATAATAATGCATTGATTGACGCTTTTTTACTTGCATCCGCAGGAACAGCACTAACTTTTGTTGCTTCAACATTTAGTTCTGTTAATTTGGCTTTACAAAAGACACTTGCAGCCGGTTTAATCAATATTTTATCAATGGTTGTAAGAATTGGTGTAGTTTTAATTATGATTTATAGTAATTACGGAATTCTTGCTTTGGGTTTTGGCAATTTATTTTATGGCATGACAATGCTAATGAGCAATATAATTATAGCTAATTATAACTTACGATATTTTAATATCATCTTTAATTTTAGTCTTACAGAAATGATTAATCTTATAAATTTGACATTTTTTACTTCTATAAACAAATTCGGCAATACGTTTATGAAGCAAATAGATTATTTTCTGGTCACGAGGTATCTAGGAGGTGAAGCAACAACCATGTTGCGCCTTGTAAAGGTAGTGCCAGAGACATTAATGCTTTTTGCGACAAATACCAGCTATACACTGATGCCTGTGATATCATTTATGAAAGGCGCTGATACTCTCAAAAATAAAATAGAAAAATTAATGAGGGTCACAGGAATTATGTTCACTTTCTCCTGTTTTTTAGGAGGTGGCGTATATGTTTTTGATGAAAGTTTTATTACTTTATGGGTCGAAAACGGTCTTTTTGCCGGGCAAACTATAGTGTTTCTTGTAGTATTAAATCTAATAATTGCAGGGATATCTGACACGTTTGGAAGGTATGTTTTTACAATTGGCAAAATTAAGACGGTATCCTCTATTCGTTTCGTTTTGTCCATTTTGCAAATAGGTTTAATGTTTATTGGAGTAATTTATTGGGGAATAACTGGAATGATAATTGCTTCAACTTCTGTTTTCATTGTCACTACAGGAATTTTCTGGTTTTTGTTTGTTCGAGCCGAGAGAATCCCTTCTCGAATATCGCTGATACCTCTTCGTGAACTTGGTTTAGGATTAATAGCAACTATAATTGCCTCAACTTGGGGGAGCAGGATTGAAATAACACAGTGGGTACATATTATTTCAGGAATTATGCAATATTCTATTTTATTTTTTCTGGTTTTAATTTGTATATCATCTAATTTTAGATGGCTAATTTTGGAAGTTTTATATATTATAAAAAAAAGGTTTAAACCCACTGTTAAAGCGGATCATGTCAATTGATTTCTGCTGAAAATTCCTGAATATGAAAAAAGAATTTTGGACATGTGCAATAATAGGAGGATCAGTTACTATATTAACGCTTTATTTAGCCAACTTTGATGGGATATTTATAATATATAAATTTAGCGCTTTCTGCTTGTTCATATTTTCTTTATTTATGGGGTTACTTAAAGATAAAGATTATTTCAGCCCATTTACTCTTTTTGCTGTTTCTCCGTTATGTATTCTTCTGTATACAGATAAGTTAAGCTCTTATTTTCTCCCCCTGCCAGGAGAACAAGCTATATTTAATATTATCCTTGGTCAAGTTTGTTTTCTTTTGGGGTTAACTCACTATAGATACCATGTCACAATTTATCAAAAAAGATTTGTTGGTGAAAGCCAAAAAAATCAACGGATATATAAATATTCATATGTTAATTTGTTTTTACTTGGCATGGTTCCTTTTATCCTTGGTGTTTTTTTTAATGAATTAGATATAACCCTATCCGCCGATAATATACATGAGTTGCGTTCTAGGTTCAATGTTCCGATCATTTCGGCTATTTCATGTTATGCTGTTGGTGCCCTGTTATGCGCTGCTAGAGAAAATAAATATAAAATATTTATATTAATGATGATTTTGATGTTTTGTTTTGGGTTGCTGACTCAAGCCCGAGGAAATGTGGTAATTTTATTCCTTGTGGTAATTTTTTCCTTGCACCGCTACTGGAAATTCAAACACAGTAAGACGATTATTCTATCAGCTCTTATTGTTTCACTAGGTTTTTTTCAATTATATTCGTTGGTAAGGCAAGGTTTTTTCGCTTCAAAAACATATAGGAGCGGCTATGAATACTATTTTGAAAGTGGCCGCGTTGCATCTTTGCCTCCACTATTACGAGGATTTTATTCTCCATACATGTACCTGACAACACCTTTATCAAACTTTGCTTATCTGGTGGAAAGAAATCAAGAATGGACTACCAATGGGATGTTGACCGCATGGCCTATAATCTCCACCTTTCAGTTCAAGCGATTATATGCAGTAGATCAACCCGAAAAGCCTGTCCGTTTGTTACCTTACAATACGCACACTTTCATGGGTGATTTTTATATGGATTTCGGAACGTCCGGGATAGTCATTCTGTCTATATTGCTTGGTAATCTTATATATCATTTTTATATCCGTAGTCTGAAAAATGATGACTGCTTAATCCATGCAGAATACCTTTATTTTGGATTTGCTACCTTCATGATGTTTTTTAGTAATCATTTTACCTCTGTTGCTTATCCTTTACGTATTTTAATTATTTTCGAATTTTATCGTTATTTATCCAAAGAACTGAAAAAAATATGATTCTATTGTTAAGAAAAATAGCTGTACAAATTTTTGTTTTGATTAAGATGTTTACAGGTCGGCACAGGTCGAACAAAAACAAAGTAATTCATTTTTCGAATGTCAGAAAATTTCCTGTAATAATAAATGTTCCTTCAGGAAGAATTTCATATATTAATGATTTGACAATCTCTGGCAAGATGTCAATTAAACAGTCAGACGTATTTCAATATGACAACATAACTGACCCCTATTTTTATAGCTGTTTTTTTGAGCTTATAGAAAAAGATTCCAGGAAAAAACAACCTTCCTTGAATCCTCGAACTTCACTAGGCTGCAATATTCTGAAAGAAGAATACCTCACGATTTGGGACCTTTTTATAAAAGCTTCACGAATACCTGCCCCTTGGCGTAACAATGGATTCCATTATTCATGCTTCATTCTTGATGAAGATCGATGGAGTTCTCCCAGTTGGGTTTGGACTAATGCGGCAATAGGGAGATACTATTTTCGCCGAGGTAGAATATCCGAGTTATGCGAATTAGCTGATAATTTTCTTCAATTACAGCTAAGCAGCGGGGGGTGGGTAGTTAGATATGATCTTAAAGGCAAAGAAGGAATGTTATCGCAGACGGTTGCTCCAAACGATTCCGCCTACATATGTGCGAATACTCTCTTGCCGGCATTCCTAGCTTCTGGAGATGAAAAATATTTGTTCAACAGTACCCGGTGCGCAGATTGGATCATGAAGTTTGCCCATAAGGACTTTTTGGTTCATATTGGTTATGAGTTGGAAAACAAACGATGGGATACGAGCGCTAATATTGTTGATATCGGTTTCACAGCAGATTTTTTTATCAAACTATATCAGATCAATGGCGATTCCCGATATTTTGAGTTTGCTGAGAAATTTATCAAAATTTATTTGCAAACTTTTTATAAAGGAGGGGGATATTTCTCCACTGCAATTGATGGTAGTGGAAATCATCGCGGGACAAGTGTTTTTACACGGGGACATGCTTGGGCCCTCGAAGGATTGATCCCCTTTTATAACCTTACAGGAGATCCGAAGATTAAAGAGATTATTGATGATGTTGTTTTATTTATGCTTAAACTGCAGGGTGTCAATGGTTCATGGCTTCACAATTTCCGCCCTGGATTGCTCCAGTTGTTGAGTGGCGAGGATTGTAAGGGCACCCCTGTTCTGGCGAATGCTTTGTTGCGATGGGCTGGCTGCAACACCGATTTAACCAGAAGCATCGAAGATGCAGTAAACAAGGCAATTGCATGGTGTGTTCGAAATACTGCCACATGTGGTACTGGCGCAGGTGGAATTTTTTCGTGGAACCCTGAAGGAGCATTTGCCGGCAAGAGGATGACTGCAGCGGCCTGCATTTATTCCAACTGTTATCTCCTTGAAATTGTTAAGGACGCAAAGGAACTTTCGGGCGGGTCAATAAATGTCAGATTTTAAAAATACTGCGTTAGATGCAAATTCAGCCAGTCTGTTTGTCCAAGCTGCTGAGAATTGCTTACTGAGCAAGCGCCGTGAACTTACCCCTGAAATATTCAGGGATATTGTGACGAAGTTGGGAGTGCTACAAACTCTGACTAAAGCCAGTTCGATTGTTATAAAACCGAATTTTGCTGGTGGCAGTGTTCTCCCACAGGATTCGCATGCATTGACCGATACCAAGCTGCTGCGAGAAGTAGTGGAGGGTATTCGGTCGGTCAATGATGATGTAACAATTTATATAGCTGAGTCGGACAGCGCTGGAATGGGATTTGCCTTTCTGAAATTCTCAAATCTCGGTCTCGATAACTGGGAACTGAATAATGTCAAGCTCCTTGATCTTTCTCGCGACCGGTTGCGAAAAGTTGAGCTTGCAGATGCGAAATTTTTCAAGAAAAATGCTGAGCCTCTATGGTTATCAGAGACGTTACTGGATGCCGATATATTGATTTCACTTGCAAATCTTAAAACCCACGCAGTAACCAAATATACCGGCGCATGCAAGAACCTTTTCGGTTTGCTCCCAAGAGAGGATAAATATATTTATCACCCTTTTGTTGACGAGGTGATTTATGATCTGGTCAGGCATGTAAAGCCGAGTCTAAGCATTGTCGATGGTTTCCGGGCAATGGAGCAAAACGGACCGATTATTGGACGACCAATCAGCATTGATTTAAGAGTATATGCTTCTGATGCCGTGATGGCCGATATTGTTGCTTGTCACTTGATCCGTATCAACTACCATCGAGTTAGTCACCTGAATCTTCTCGCAAAAGATATGGCGGTGCCGGAGATAGTCGGCGTACCAGTTTTTAATGTGCGGTATCGCACACCTCTTCTAGCTTTTTTCAACTATATTGGCCTGAAAATTCAACGCTTCGGACACGGGATTTATATGTACGGTCATCGTATCCATAGTGTCTTTTCTTTCCTTCTTTTCTTCATGATGTCTGTTCGTCCACTCCTCCTTCTTTTTTTTGATCTTGAAACGCTCAAACGCTGGAAAAGAAAGATAGTCAAATGAGAAAAACTGCACTCAAAATAATTGCAGAGCATTTGTTGCGATATCTGTCAGGCTGCGAGCAGGTGGAAGGTGCCAAGCAGATCTCGTTGTGTGATCCGATTGCGGGACGTGTTGTAGGGAGCCATTACTCACTGTCGCATTATTTCGGTGCTCTGTGCCTGCAGGCTTATCTTGCCGGGAATACTGTGTTGAGGGATAAAGGGATATCGGTCTTTAATCATATTTATGCAACTCATAGTAGATATGTAAAGGAGCCGGATTACCATTTCGATTTTAATAATTTTATCTGGGCATTGTTATATAAATTGAATCAGCAGCATGAAGGGCTGCTTCCAAAGTCTATCGAAGAACAGTGCAAAATACTGTTATTGAATACTGGGGACTCTCGCCATGGTACAACAAATTGGATCCCGATGCGGGCCTTCAATAATGCAGTTCGTTTTGAATTGACTGGCAAAAGGACATATTCTCGCATCCGTGATAAGTTACTGAAACAAATTTACCGAGTTCAAAACAGCGACGGTATGTTTGAAGATAACATCGTTAAAGGTAAGAGTGCCAACCCACAGTATCATGTCTATACTCTTGCAGGATTACTCCTTGGTGACCACTGCGGGTGTTGGGAAACCGATTCTGAGAAAATATCCAACAGTTTAAGCTTTTTCTTAAAGCATATTGCTCCAGACGGAGATTTTAATTTTTATGGGCGAGGTACCAATCAAATTTTTGGCTGGGGACCGGCATTGTTACTGCTGAAGAACATCACCGGTGCCGATGAATTGTTTCAACGCAGTAGTGCGTACGTGTTACGCCACCTGCCTTCCTGTCTAGACAAGAACGGACTTCTGCTCGAAAACAGTTCTGAACACCAGCAGTTTCAATGGCGTTTTTATCATTATGTTTCTGTTTATGTGGCCCATTTTTATTTTTGGGCGTCTTTGGCCGGACTGCTTGATATACCCATGCGTCCTCGCATTCATAGTATGCCTGATGAGCATAAGCCAGAAAACATAACACTGATCCATGGCGGACCAATTTTTTCTCTCATTTTTGGTGGCATGAAAAGGTATCTTCAGGAACGCGGTCCAATGATCTGCGGTATATGGTTAAAGAAACAAGGTTGTATTTTTAAGGGACCTTTTGGCCCTTTTTTTGAGTGTCCTCCAGGACAATTTCGCCATATTGCGGCTTCCTGCGTAATTGCCAACCACATGGGTGTAGTTGTTGACCGGGGCGACCAAAAAAAGTTTTCTTTAACTCAGGCTCCTGTTTTTCCCACACAACTGGAGGCCTCAATAATCAACGATGAGCTTTGTTTTGATTATCGGTTCAAAAGGTTGCCGGCAGGTGCAAAATTCGTAGTTCCAATCTTTGCGCACCACTCCTTGAACGAAGATCATGTCAATGCAATGTTTTGTGTAAATGCTGAAGGCCGCAATCTACCGCTTTGGAAATACGGTTCAGCTATTGGGCCGTATCATGATCTTGACTTGTATTGCACACAGCGGTTACCCAATACGAGGGAAATTCGATTTTTCGTACGTGATCAAGGAAATATCTGACAACAAGTGGAAGCAAGAATATTTGAACCGAAAGTGAGCGTTATTATTCCCGCTTATAACCGAGCTGGATCTCTGTCAAGGGCTGTCCAAAGTGTAAAGATCCAAGACTTTGATGATTATGAAATTGTAATATGTGACGATGCCTCGACCGATAACACTGTGGAAGTGGCCCAAAAGATGGCGGCTGAAGATTCTAAAATAAGAATTATCCAGTTAGAGCAAAATCAAGGTGCCGCAGCGGCGAGAAACGGAGCAATGCAAGCCGCGTCAGGGAAGTATTTCGCGTTCCTGGACAGTGACGATGAATGGTTGCCTGGTAAACTTACTCGTCAGGTTGGAATAATGGAAAACGCCGGGCCTTATGTTGGAGTCTGTTTGACCGGTGCCGAAATAATAAAGAATAGAACAAGAAAAGGTTACGATATCCCTCTAAAAGAGTGGGAAGTAGACCCTCTAGTCGCATTGGTAACCGGAAGACTAGCATTTACGACTTCGACTATCATGGTAAGGAGGGAATGTATCGAAAATGTTGGTTTGATGAGTTTGAAATTGAGGCGAGGCCAGGATGAGGACCTTTTAATTAGAATTTTCATGCGCTATGGGCTGGTAACGGTGCCAGATGTTTTTGTGAAGATGCATTTGGTTACTACAGGAAAAAAAACCTTCCACCATATGTTGGACAAAGCTGACTTTATGACGAATGCTTATTTCGAAAAGCTTAAAGAGTGCAGAGGAGCCTATGTTGCAAAACAATTCAAAAGGAAGCTTCTCATGAATATCATAAGCGCTGCCCTCCGTGAACATCATTATTTTGACGCTATCAATTATTTAGGTCGCTCATTTTCAGGTAATCCCCTGCTGACATGCAGAGATTACAAAACCATCGTTAAATCTTTAGTACATGGTTTCTTTTATTGGCACTAATAATATGATGTGCCCTGCTGGAATTATTTAATGGAAATTGTCTTTTGGCAAAATATGCCATCTCATCATCAGTCTGGGGCCATTCGGGTGTTGGCGAATACCTGGCATGGAGATGTATATGGTATTTACGATACAGAGATGTTGCCAGACCGTAAGGCTCTCGGTTGGCAGCACCCCAATATGGGTCCGGTTAAATGCTTTTTTCTTGATCAAAACGAGAATCCAGCCTTATTTGTACGTAATTTTATCAAAAAGCATTCCGATGCCATTCATATTTTAGGTGGCTTTCGTGGTTGTCTCAGTGTGGATTTTGCCTGGCGAGAATTGCAAACTAAACTTGGTGCACGTTTAGTTTGCATCGCTGAGAGGCCTCGTTTCGACGGTACAGTTCCTTCAAAATACCTGGCAAAATTATGGTATCGCGCTTTTGTGATGAGATTTTCTCATAAATTTCAGGCATTATTAACTATGGGTAATCTTGGTGTCGAATGCTATTCGGCTTTAGGCTTTCCTCGAACTCGTATCTATCCTTTTCTTTATCAGGTTGATGGACACGGTCAAATATTTCTTGATGAATCATCTTCATCAGACAAAGCTGTTCTATCATCAGAATATCTCAAATTTATTTACATTGGTCGATTTGATGAATGTAAAGGTGTAGATGTTATTTTAGACGCTTTTAATGGCCTGCCTGGTTTGTGGAAATTATATTGGGTTGGTGGTAGCGGTTCTCTTGAAGTTAAAGTCAGGAATTCAGCGGATGGTGATAGAGTCAATTTTTTTGGTTTTGTCCCATCCACTCAAGTAATAAGTATTCTGCAGGATATTGACGTGTGTCTGGCCCCCAGTAGATATGATGGCTGGGGCATGGTTACCAATGAATCATTTTTGGCTGGTAAGGGTGTTGTCACTTCAGATCGAGTTGGATCAAGTGAACTAGTTTTAGCTTCTGGTGCCGGATTGGTTATTCCTGCTGGCAACCCGTATGCATTGCGGCAAGCCTTGTTGGATATTTTGTCACGACCAGAACTTGTTGTTGACTGGGCGAAACGTGCACGGTGTTACCGCCATTTGATAGCTCCGGAAATCATTGGTCAGTATCTTAATGATGTTTTGAGGTATTTATTCATGCATGATGGAACAATGAAGCCATCTCCACCTTGGTTAAATGTGAATAATATTGTATGCGAATAGCAATTATATGCCATAATTTGCGACGCGCAGGTGGTCTTTCGGTTGGAAGGAATATTGTGGCGGAACTCCCTGAGATAGCACCAATGCATCAATATCTCATGGTTATACCCTCTGAGTGCAAATACCGAGATTTCAGAGAGTTCGATAATGTCGATGTCCTGAAACTCCCGCCAGTAGGGTTGCTTAAGCGGTTATACTGGGAGCATGGCGACCTACGGCGAACCCTTTGTGATTTCAAGCCCGATTGGGTTTGGTCGCTTGGGAATTTTCCGTTTCCGAACCCACCTTGCCGTCAAAGTTTATTGTTTCATAACTCTCATAGGCTATATGTTGATATATCTCGTCTCGAGTGTAGCCTGTATGAACGTTTCTTGAAAACAATCGCGGATATAAAGCTAAGCCGGTCTTTGAAGTGGGTCGGCAGGGTGTATTGCCAAACAGAAACGATGCGGCTTCGTTTCCATGAAGTCCTTAAGTATCCCTTGAACCAGATAAGTATTTGTCCGAATGCATTTTCACGTTTTGTTATACAATCCCAAAATTGGCCAGCCGCTCTTGAGTCTATCCGTGGTAAGTTTATTCTACTCGTTCTGACGAATTATTATCCCCATAAGAATTTAGATAAAATTATTGATACTTATGTAAAATATTCTGAAGATTTACATGGTACTGCATGTGTGTTGACGATATCGCGTGAGCAAGGTAAACGAGCCGCAGCTTTAATTGATCGTATCGAAAAAGAAGGATTACGAAAACAAATATTATGTGTCGGCTCCATCTCTCAGGAAAATCTGGGAGATTTTTTTTATGCAGCAGATGTGATGTTTCTGCCGACACTATTAGAATCGTTCTCAGGTACCTACTTAGAAGCGATGCAATTAGGGGTTCCGGTTTTGACCAGTGATCGGGATTTTGCCCATGAGGTTTGCGGTGAAGCTGCTGAATATATCGACCCTGGTTCTACTGAAAATATTAAAGACGGAATCCTTCGGCTTAAAGTCGACGGTGATAAACGCGCAGAGTTGGTTCGATTAGGTCTAAAACGCGTGGATAGATATTTGAAATCTTGGCCCGAAATTCTTAAAGAAGTATTGGCTCAAGAAGGGATTAACTGTGTCTAATTTGCTCGGCGAGATAGGCGAAAAGGCAATGCGGCGAAACGCGTGACTGTGCCTGTGCAAACAAAGCTGAAGGGTTTGGTCGAGAACCTTCCCGAAAGCATTGGCCGGTCGTTGGCGAATGTACCTTTCGTCCTCCGCCTTGGTCCAGCATACAGGAGAATGCAGAGGGCAATCAAACATGCCGAGCGTTCTGAACCTGTTTTGTTGAGTGAGCAACGGTTTGATCAACTGCGCTCGTTGGTCGGCTATGCGTATGAACGGGTGGAGTTTTACCGTGAGTTTTATCGTCGCAATGGATTTTCTCCACGGGACCTCCGTACCTGGAGCGACTGGGAGCGGGTTCCGGTCGTCACCAAGGCGGACATGCAGGGGGTTCCGCTTGAAGCCCGCTGTGTGCTGGACGGCAAGGGCATGAAAATCAATACCGGAGGCACATCGGGGCAACCCCTGGAGTTTTATCTGGACAGCCAGGCCTTCGCCCGTGAATGGGCGCATATGCACCATGTGTGGAAGGCGCATGGCTACAGGCCTCAGCATTTGAAGCTGACTTTTCGCGGCAAGCACTTTGACCGGGCTCAGCCATTGCGGTACAACGCAGTGCACAACGAGTACGTGGTGAACGCAAATTGCCCGATGTCGCAAGTCGTTCAGGCGGTGGCGGCATTGCCGCGCAGTTCCATAATTCGCTGGCTCCACGGTTACCCGAGCCTGGTTGCGGAATTTGCCCATGCTCTGAGCGGGAAGGCTGGGCCTGCTGTGGCTGATTTCCGGTCACGGTTGTTTGGGGTGCTGCTTGGTTCCGAGTATCCAGCGCCGATGTATCGCAGTGTTATTGAACAGGAACTGTCCGCCAATGTGGTGAGTTGGTACGGCCACAGCGAGATGGCTATACTGGCGCGTGAGACAGCGCTTGGCGTGTATGAATCCTTGCCGACCTATGGGTATGCAGAAGCGGTGCCGGTGGGGAATTGTCCGGAGTGCCGGCTGGTGTGCACCTCGCTGTATAACCGCGTACATCCGTTTATCCGCTATGACACAGGGGACCTGGTTGAGCCTGTTGCACAGTGTGGCGGGTCGCTCGCCTTTCGCATCAAGGAAGGGCGGGTGGGGGATTTCGTGATGGATCGGCAGGGAAACAGGTTGGCGCTGACGGCAATTATTTTCGGCCGCCATCACAGTGCGTTCGAATATCTGCGGCACCTGCAGGTTCGGGATGAAGGCCAGGGGAGGATTACGCTTGTGGTGACGCCACGTGACGGCTCTGCGGATGTTGAAACGCTCAGGCAGGGTTTTGGCCTGGATGATCTCGATATCGAACTGCGTTTGGAAACGGTTGATGAGCCTGTTCGCACCCAGGCGGGGAAAATCCGTTTGAAGATCAATTGAAGTGAAAGCATCCCGGAACGATATGAATAAAGGAAAACCGTTGGCATGAAGCAGCTCATCCAATCCTACAAAACCGGCGAACTGGGCCTGTTTGATGTGCCGCCGCCGGTCTGCGGCGACAACGGCGTGCTCGTCCGCACGACCGCCTCCCTTGTCTCCGCCGGCACGGAGAAGATGATCGTTGATATCGCCAAAAAATCCCTGCTCGGCAAGGCCAAGGCGAGGCCGGACCTGGTGAAGCAGGTGATCGGCAAGATGCGGCAGGAAGGGGTGAAAAATACCCTGGAGAAGGTGTTTGCCAAGCTGGATTCGCCCATTCCGCTGGGCTACAGTTGCGCAGGCCGGGTGATCGAGGCAGGCTCGCAGGTGCACGATGTCGCCCTGGGCGACCGGGTTGCCTGCGGCGGAGCGGGGTATGCCAACCATGCGGAGGTCAATTTCGTTCCCCGGAATCTTTTTGTCCGCATTCCGGATGGGGTGGATGACCTTGACGCCTGCTTTGTGACCGTCGGGGCCATTGCCCTGCAGGGGGTGCGGCAGGCGGAACCCGCCCTGGGGGAGAGGATGGCGGTCATCGGGCTCGGACTGATCGGGCAGTTGACGGTCCAGTTGCTCAAGGCCAACGGCTGCAAGGTCCTGGGGTGCGACATCGACGGGGAAAAGCTGGACCTGGCGCGGAGGCTGGGGGCGGATGCGGTCTGCGAACCGGGCGGGCTGGTCCAGGCAGGGCAGGAGTTCAGCAGCGGCTATGGGGTGGACAGTGTTGTGATCACCGCCTCCACGTCCAGCAACCAGCCGATCCTCGATGCCGGGGAGATTGCCCGGAAGAGAGGGAAGGTGGTGGTGGTCGGGATGGTGGGTATGGATATCCCCCGCAACGTGTACTACAAAAAGGAACTGGATGTGCGGTTGTCCATGGCCTATGGGCCGGGGCGGTATGATCCGCAGTACGAGGAGAAGGGGATCGATTATCCCTTCAGCTACGTGCGCTGGACGGAGCAGCGGAATTTCGAGGCGTTCCTGGGGCTGGTGGCGGAAGGAAAGGTGACGCCGAGGGAGCTGGTGACGCACCGGTTCGATTTTGGGGATGCGCTGCAGGCGTACGGGCTTTTTGAGGGGGAGGAAAAGTATCTGGGGATTGTGCTGAGTTATTTATCCACAGATTACACAGAGTACTCAGATTTTAAGAAGACGGTTGTTTTGCGGGAGGGGAAGGGGAAAGGGCTGGGGGATGGCGAGGTTTGTTATGGGTTGATTGGGGCGGGGAATTTTGCGCGGTCGGTTATTCTGCCGACTTTGGGGAAGGTCGGGGGGTATGCTCCGGAGATGGTGTGTACGGCGACCGGGGTTTCGGCGCATGCGGTGGGGACGAAGAACGGGTTTGCGGCGATCACCACGGACCCGGATGCCGTGTTCGGCAATGAAAGGGTGAATACGGTCCTGATCACGACGCGGCACGATACGCATGCGGAGCTTGTGGTGAAGGCGCTCAAGGCCGGCAAGCATGTGTTCGTGGAAAAGCCTCTGTGCCTCAAGCCTGCTGAACTGGATGAAATCCGGACTGTCTTCACTGAGAACTGCCAACTGCCAACTGCCAACTGTCAGTTAATGGTGGGGTACAATCGGCGGTTTTCGCCGCTGGTGCGGAGGATGAAGGAGGCGGTAGGGGAACGGCCGCCGGCCATTGTCTACCGGGTCAATGCCGGGGTGATCCCGATGGACAGTTGGATTCAGGACCCGGAGGTCGGCGGCGGGCGGATTGTCGGCGAGGTGTGCCACTTCGTCGATGCCTGTTCGTTCCTGGCCGGTTCGGAGCCGGTTTCGGTGTTCGCCGGGTGCGTGCGCAAGGAGGACCGGTCGGTGCCGGACGAGGACAATGTCTGCATCCAAATTCGGTTCGCCAACGGCTCGATTGCCTCGATCAATTATTTTGCCTGGGGAGACAGGGGGCTGCCCAAGGAATACATCGAGGTGTTCTGCGGCAGCACGGCCATGCAGATGACCGATTTCCGGGAATTGGTGATATACACGGGGGGGAAGAAGGAGCGGGTGAAGAACGCCAACCAGGACAAGGGGTTCGTGAACGAGTTTGCTGCGTTCCGCGACGGCGTGCGCGACGGGGTTCCGCCGATTCCGTTTCAGTCTTTGTGTGCAACGAGCCGGGTGACCTTTGCTGTTCTGGAGTCGTTGCGGACGGGCAAAAACATTGAGATTCTTTGATCTATCCACAGATTACACAGATTTCACAGATTGGTTGTTTTTTTGAATACGAGATTTTGAACGGATTAAGCGGTAACGAATCAACCCGCCATGCCTGGAACAACAAACAAAGAAAATCTGCGTAATCTGCGTAATCTGTGGATACCATGATGGTAACAGACCTGATGCGGTTCTACCATACGGTCCGCTACCTGCGCCTGCAACAGGTCGGCTACCGGGTCTGGTACCGTGTCCGGCGGCCGAGGCCGGACCTGGGGCCGGCATCACCTGTGCGGCAGGTTGGGCGCACCTGGACCGCGCCAGCCGCCAAGCCTGCCTCCATGACCGGACCCAATCGCTTCCGCTTCCTTAATGAGGAACGGATGATTGGCACGGCCGCCGACTGGAACAACTCCGACTGGCCGAAGCTCTGGCTCTACAACCTGCATTACTTCGATGATCTCAACGCGGCGGAGGCAGCCGGCCGCAGGGACTGGCACCTGGACCTGATCCGCCGCTGGATCGCCGGGAATCCGGCGGCGGCGGGCAACGGCTGGGAGCCGTATCCCATTTCCCTGCGGATTGTCAACTGGATCAAATGGACCCTGACCGGCAACGAGCTGCCGGCCGAAGCGGTGCAGAGCCTGGCGGTGCAGACCCGCTATCTTTGTTATCGCCTGGAGTATCACCTGCTGGGCAACCACCTGTTTGCCAATGCCAAGGCCCTGGTCTTTGCCGGGTTGTTTTTTAACGGGGGGGAAGCGGACTGGTGGTACCGCAAGGGGTTGAATCTCCTGTGGAAGCAGGTCAGCGAGCAGATCCTGAAGGACGGCGGTCATTTTGAACGCAGCCCGATGTACCACGCGATCATCCTGGAGGACCTGCTCGACCTGATCAACATCATGCAGGCGCATGGCCGGGAGGTGCCTGCCCAATGGGTTGACGCGGTCAACAGCATGATCACCTGGCTCAAGGGGATGATCCATCCGGACGGCGACATCGTCCTGTTCAATGACGCGGCCTTCGGGATTGCGCCTGCGCCCCGGGAGCTGTTCGAATATGCCTATCGCCTTGGATTCTGCATCCCGGATTCGCCGGGGTCGGGCGTGACCTATTTTGACCGGACCGGCTATGGCCGGGTGGAGATGGGCGAGGCGGTCGCTTTTCTCGATCTCGCCCCCATCGGCCCGGACTACCTGCCCGGACATGCCCACGCGGACACGCTGAGCTTTGAGCTGTCCCTCATCGGGCAGCGGGTGATTGTCGACAGCGGCACGTCGTGTTACGGGGTGAGCGGGGAGCGGCTGCGGCAGAGGGGGACCGCGGCCCACAACACGGTGGTGGTCGACGGCGCGGATTCCTCGGAGGTGTGGGGCGGCTTCCGGGTGGCGCGGCGGGCGTATCCCCGCGACCTGGCGATCAACGAGGCGCCGGGGGAGATCCGGGTGGCCTGCGCCCACGACGGGTACCGGCGGCTGCCGGGCAGGCCGCTCCATAGACGGGAATGGCAATTGCGGGAGCATTCCCTGCGGATCACGGACCGGCTTGGAGGCGGTTTTGCCCGGGCCGAGGGGCGATTTCATTTTCATCCTGGCATGAAGGTGACGCTGAAAGCGGATGCGGCAGGGGGTTCAGCGGCGTTTCCCGAAGGGAGGATGCTGCATTTCGCCGTTGCCGGCGGGACATGCCGGGTCGAGGAAACCACCTGGCATCCGGAATTCGGCCTGAGCATTGCCAACAGGTGCCTGGTTGTCGAGTTTGCCTCGCCCGAGGTTGCGGTTACTTTCAGTTGGTAAACATGCACATTCTGTTTCTGACCGATAACTTCCCCCCCGAAGTCAATGCGCCCGCCAGCAGGACGTTCGAGCACTGCCGGGAATGGGTGAGGGCCGGGCACGAGGTGACGGTGATTACCTGCGCGCCCAATTTCCCCCAAGGCAGGGTGTACGAGGGGTACCGGAACAGGTTATGGCAGACCGAGGAGATGGAGGGGATCAGGGTCGTCCGGGTCTGGACCTATATCACGGCCAACGAGGGGTTTGCCAGGAGGATCCTCGACTACACGAGCTACATGGTGGCGGCGGTGCTGGCTGCGCCGTTCGTGCGGGGGGTGGACGTCGTGGTGGCCACCTCGCCCCTGCTCTTCACCGCCATGGCCGGGTACGCGGCCGGGGTCCAGCACCGGGCCCCCTTTGTCTTCGAGCTGCGCGACATCTGGCCGGAGTCCATCAAGGCGGTCGGGGCCATGGGGGATTCGTGGATCATCCGGTTTTTCGAGAAGATCGAGATGTTCCTGTACCGCAAGGCGGCGCGGATCGTGTCGGTCACCGATTCCTTCCGGCAGACCCTGATCCGCCGGGGCGTGGACGGCGCCAAGATCGAGGTGGTAACCAACGGGGTGGACGTCTCCCGTTTTAAACCGATGCCCAAAGATGCGGATTTGGTGAGGGAATACGGCCTGGAGGGGAAGTTTGTCGCCGGCTATATCGGCACCCACGGCATGGCCCACGCCCTGGAGACTGTTCTGGAGGCGGCGGAAAGGGTGCGGAAATTGCCGGGCGGCGACCGGTTCCGGTTCATCCTGCTGGGGCATGGGGCGAGGAAAGAGCACCTGCGGCGGCAGGCCGGGGAGATGGGGCTGGACAACGTCATCTTCATCGATTCGGTGCCCAAGGAGGAGGTGGTCCGCTACTGGTCCCTGCTCGATGTCTCGATTATCCATCTGAAAAGGACCCCGCTTTTCACCACGGTAATACCATCCAAGCTCTTTGAGTGCATGGGCATGGGCATACCTGTTCTGCATGGGGTGGCCGGGGAATCGGCCGGGATTGTGGAGAAGGAGCAGTGCGGGCTGGTGTTCGAGCCGGAGAACAGCGCGGAGCTGGTGGAGAGATTGGTCAGATTGCGGGACGATGCCGACCTGTATGGGCAATTGAAAGCCAATTGCCTGCGGGGGGCGGGGAATTATGACAGAGGTGTACTGGCGGGGAGATTACTGGAGATTCTGGTTCGGGGATTACGGTGAATATTTTATCCGCAGATTACGCAGATTACGCAGATTTTATTGGTTTGGTTGGAAAGGCTTTGGTGCAGGTGCAACTCGAATTGCCTGTTCCCCTGCTGCATTAACGTTTTTTTAGAAAACTATCTCTTGAGCCCAAAAAAATAATCTGCGTAATCTGTGTAATCTGTGGATAATACAAATCCGCGCTATCTGCGGATGGGAGATGTTTTGAAAGTTATTAATGTCGTGGGCGCTCGCCCCAATTTCATGAAGATGGCCCCGATCATCGAGGCCATGAACAGGCACCCGGAGATCTTCACCCATCTCTTAATCCATACCGGCCAGCACTACGATGAAAAGATGAGCCATGCTTTTTTCAATGACCTGGGCATGCCCAGGCCGGACATCGACCTGGGGGTGGGCTCGGGCAGCCATGCGGAGCAGACGGCCAGGATCATGGTCGAGTTCGAGAAGGTCTGCCTGCGGGAGCGGCCGGACCTGGTCATCGTGGTCGGGGATGTCAACTCCACCATGGCCTGCACCATCACCGCCAAGAAGCTGGGCATCAGGGTGGCCCATGTCGAGGCCGGCCTGCGCTCCAGGGACATGGACATGCCGGAGGAAATCAACCGGCTGTGCACGGACGTGCTCTGCGACTACCTGTTCACCACCGATCATTATGCCGACGCAAACCTGCTGGCCGAAGGCGCGGCGCCGGAAAAGATCGCCTTTGTCGGCAATGTCATGATCGATACCCTGCTCAAGCACCGCCGGCTGGCGGAAAAGATGGACCTCTTGGAGCAGTTGGGCCTGCGGCGGCAAGGGTATGCAACTCTGACCCTGCACCGGCCGTCCAATGTCGACGACCGGGAGACGCTGGAGGGTATCCTGTTGGCCCTGCGGGAAATCAGCGCCAGGCTGCCCATTGTTTTTCCTATTCATCCCCGCACCCGGAAGATGGTGCGGGAATTCGGCCTGGAACACTCCTTCTCGAACGGCGGCCGGGTGGAGGGGATATGGCTCACCGAACCCCTTGGCTACCTGGAGTTCCTCCACCTCAACATGTACGCGAAAATGGTCCTCACCGACAGCGGCGGCATCCAGGAGGAAACCACGGTGCTGGGCGTCCCGTGCATCACCATGCGGCACAATACGGAGCGGCCGATAACCTGCGAGGTCGGCACCAACGTCATCGTCGGCAATGATCCGGAGAAGATCCTCGCCGCCGCCAAAGACGTCCTGGATGGCAAAAAGACCGCCGGCTCCATCCCGGAAAAATGGGACGGCCATGCCGCTGAGCGGATCGTCGAATGGCTGATCCGGTAAAAGGGGTCAGATCCGGTAAAAGGGGTCAAGTCTTTGCTTGACTCATCTCGGGGTGCAGATTACGCGGATTTTTTTATCCGCAGATTACGCAGATTACGCAGATTTTTTTTTGGGCTTTTTTGGGGG
>ENA-OSEO01003150-OSEO01003150.1-sediment-metagenome-genome-assembly--contig:-NODE-3150-length-20371-cov-3.657288_pt1 | contig 20371 bp, 28 predicted proteins | sample MGYA00237883_ERZ534232 | MGnify/ENA metagenome assembly ERZ534232
GGACGGAGGTTGAGAGATTGTGACACTCAACGCCTTACGCTAAGGTGATCCGGCGGGGATAGGCCCCCTATCCCGACTGAGGACGCGGGGCGGGCAATGAGCATCCGGGAATGACAGGGAACTTTTTTCCCTTCCGGTTACCAAGGTCCTTTCTTACGGGTGGGAGCGAAATTTAGCGCCGGTCAGCTTCTTGAACCCTTTCTCCCGGCTGTACCATGTAGTACAAGGAGACGACCACCATCCCGGTCACCACGCCAATCAAAAGTCCGGCATAAAAAGCGAGCATAGCCATCTTGATACCTCCAAGAGCGATTCCCAACTTCCTAAAAAACTTCCGGCGGGGTGCTGGCGTATCTTACTGAAGTCTTCCGAAAACCTTTAGTCTAACCCTAGGTAATTAAATTGTAAGAAATGCCGACACAAAGACAATAGGCAGAAATACCCATATTCACCTGCGCCATTCGTCTATCAGAAAGTTCTTGCTACCTTGAAGATGCCAGCATAAGGTGGTTATGCAATCTTCGTTCCAAAGGAGTCGAACATGCCCCCACAAAAACCTTTGACCGGGGAAGCGGCGCTGATCACCGCCTTGAGCCAAATCTTCGGTCCGGCCCCGGCGAAGGTGGCCGTGGGGATCGGGGACGACTGCGCCGCCCTGGATTTGGCCGGGCCGGACTATCTCCTGTGGACCGTGGACACCTTGATCGAGGGGGTGCATTTCGATCTAGCTTATTTCTCCCTGCCCCAGTTGGGGCGTAAAGCCCTGGCGGTAAATTTGAGCGACATCGCCGCCATGGGCGGCGAGCCTCTCTACGCCTTGCTCTCCCTGGGCTGGCCCCCGGACCGGGACTCCGCCGGAGCCCTGGCCCTGGGGGAAGGGCTGGCGCAAATCGCCCGGGAGTACGGGGTGGCCGTGATCGGCGGCGACACCGTGGCTTCCCCCCCGGGCCTCATGGTCACCCTTTCTCTCCTGGGCCGGGTGGACCGGGGCGAAATGCTCCAGCGCCGGGGGGCGTTAATAGGGGATCAGATCTACGTCACCGGCCCTCTGGGAGAAGCGGCCGCGGGCCTGGAGGTCCTGAAACGCCGGTTGACTCTGGAGCCGGACCTCCAGGAGGCCTTATGCCAAGCCCATCTGGACCCCCGGCCCCAACTCCGGGCCGGCCGGGTGTTGGCGGGGCAAAAACTGGCCACCGCTCTCATCGACCTCTCCGATGGAGTAGCCACGGACCTGGGCCATATCTGCCGGGCCAGCGGCGTGGGCGCCCGCATCCCGGCAGCCGCGGTGCCGGTCTCCCCTCAAGTGCTGGCCGCGGCCCCCATATTGGGCCGGCACCCATTGGACCTGGCCCTCAAAGGAGGAGAAGACTACCAGTTGCTCTTCACTTCTCCTAAGGAACAAGCCCCGGCCCTCTTCCAGGCCTTTCAAAAGGCCGGATTACCGCCGCCCCTGCCTTTGGGGGAAATTATTGCCGGGGCCGGAGTGCTGCTGGCCGCCCCCGGAGGGGAAAAAGAGATTACCGGAGAAGGGTTCGACCATTTCCGCCTTGACCTTTGAGGCGGATAAATCTACGATGAAGGCAGCCGAGCCGCGGTAACCTGGCGCGACCGGCGACCCTCCCCCACAGAAGGGCAGGGATTATCTTTCCCAAACCGAAACTTTCCCATGAACCTGAAAAAGAGAGGATCTGCCTTGAAGGTCTGCCGTACCTGCCGCTATTGGTCCGACAAGCATAAGGGGACCTGCACCCGCTTGCAGCGGGGAGCAGGTCAGTTCTGGATGTGTGATGAATGGCTGGAGATCACGGCTAACGCCGGGGTCCCCCAGGAGAACGACGAACCGGAAGGGGCTCCTTCCCCTTAGTTGCAGCCGGCTCCTGCCCCCCGGCTTCGGAGGGTACAGATGCAAGAGGTAATCTTTGACGCCCTGGTGCACGGGGTTTATGTGGTCACCACCCGGGTGGGCGAGAAAATCAACGGCATGACCGCGGCCTGGGTCTCCCAAGTCTCTCTCCATCCCCCGCTGGTCGTGGTATCCATTGCCCCCTCCCGCTATTCCCATGACCTCATCCGGGAAAGTGGCGTCATGGCCGTCAATGTTTTGACGTCAGAGCAGGTGGAATTGGGCAAACGCTTCGGCTACAAAAGCGGCCGCAAGGTGGACAAGTGCGCGGGGCTGGCCTGGATTACCAAAGCCACCGGCGCCCCGATTTTACCTCAGGCTTACGCCTACTTAGACCTGAAGATAGTGTCCACTTTTCCCGCCGGGGACCATACCCTGTTTGTGGGGGAAGTAGTGGAGGCCAAAATCCTCCATCCCCAGGCCCGCCCCCTGGTTTTCAAAAAAAGCGATTTTTTCTGAAAAAAAATTGACACCAAATCTGTTTTAGTTTAATGATGGTCTAGTATGTTTATTATAGAACTTATAACTTCCAAGGTCGTGTTCACATGGTTAACTTCGGGGATGTGGGTGTCATCTGTCTGAACTGCGACATCAAGGGGGCATGTCGCAATTGTCTGTGGTGGGAGTGGGATGCAGGGAAGAAAGCTTGCCGGAACAATAAGAGTCCCATCTGCGCCCTTTACCGGGAGCAGCTCTTCACCGCCGGTTCCATCGCCGCGTTTCGCCCCGGCCCTCCTGCCGGTTCAGGTCCCCTGACCTGAGACGGCGGCTCAAGCGATCCGCTTGCCGCAGCGGTTCCGGGCTGCGGTATCTCTGGACGCAGCGCATTACTATCTCCCGGCTTTCCGCCAGGGTGATCCGGTGCCCAGCAGAGAGATAAAAGGGCTTCCTCCCCTTCTGAGTCCGCAGAATCAACCCCACTTCTTTTCCCTGGTAGATTAACGGGCTGGCTGCGCCCGCGTCCTGATCCGGTTCCTCGCCGCGACCTATCAAGCGGCTCTTGGCCACACCGATGGTGGGGACTTCCAGTACCAGCCCCAGGTGGGTCGCCAGACCCAAACCCCGGGGGTGGGCCAGGCCCTGGCCGTCCACCAGGATGACGTCCGGCCGCTGCTTGAGGCGCTTATAAGCCGCGGCCAGGATGGGCGCCTCCCGGAAGCTCAAAAGCCCCGTGCGGTACGGGAAAGGACAGACGCCCGCGGCGCCCGCTTCCTCCACCAGCTCCAGTTCCGGATAGCTGAAGACGGCCATGGCCCCGAAGATCTTTTGGTCCGCCCGGTCGCAGATGGCGTCCGCGCCGGCCACGAAGCGGGGGGGCTGGGGCAAGGGGATAAGCTGGACCCGATGGCGCAGGGTTTCTTGTAGGGCCACTGCTTCTTGATAGGTCTTGGGCCAGGAAGTTAGATTATGTTCGGTCAGTGTAGTGAGCCAAATTTCTTGGAATTTCAATTAACATGGATTTATCGATTTCTACAGCATCAACCCGCTCATTATAAGTTTTTAGCAATCGATAAAACCCATGCGCCAGAAGGTCCTTTGAGAAATTTGATAGCTCTTCCAGATTTTGCGATACGAATGATTCAATAGATTCCACAGTAATTCTGCCTGCTGCGATTTCTTCCACATTTTCCCTAGCAAGGGGAAGTTTTTCCTCTGGTACAATAAGGTAAACTCTTAAACCTTTTTCAATGTTACGTTGGCATTTCTCGTAGATGTGAAAAATTGGGGCAGTTTTTATGTTAAATACCGTATCTCCAACATGATAATCGAAAAGAATATTCGGATTATCTGGCGCATAAGTTGTATTATCGATAGCAAGATCTGGGAAAGTAAGTTGTAGACTTGAACCTATTAGGTATTTGGCAAATGGACCTTCTTTCTTTTTCTTCATCCCAATTCTAGCAGATCATGGATTAATTTCCATGAAGTGACCTTAGAATTATAATTAAATTTAATTTTTGTTTTTCGAATACGATTGGCCATAATTATTTCTTTATATAAAATTCTCGATAGTTAACCCAATTTTAATAATCATTAAGGAAAGCCTACTCCCATCAATAAGCGTTATGCAGGGTTTTGATATATGATTTGCCTCAGAAATCGATGCCCGAGTATAGTGACTAGTTGTAATAAATATTCCTTTGGCAGTTGTGCTCAACGCTCCTCTAAATTTATTTATTTCTACACTCCAGACAGCATGTCGCCAGCGTTTAACTTGTGCTTGGACATGTGTACCACTGAAAAAATCATTTGACTTATCTACATAGCCATTAATATCGATCCCACCATCAGCCGAGGCTGATGTCACTGAAACGTCGATAAAACCACTATGTTCCATAAGGTTCTTAATTAAATGCTCAAAATTATAAGGTGATATCTGAAAAAATCGACTTCTTAGCTCCTCAATTTCAAAAGGCATTGATGAATCTTCAGTTCTTGTTTCATCTGTTGATAACTCAACAACTTCTCTTTCATTTTCAACCAGATGCAAATTCCCCCGCGCTTCAGCCAAAATATTGGCTGATATTATGCTGGCTTGTTCAATCGGCACCACCTCAGGTTGTCTATGAATTCTAAATTCAAATAACCATACCTTCCGAAGTGTTTTTCTTTTGTCAATCTGGAGTTCTTGATAATGCCTTAGAAGTTCCAACAATCCTAAGAAACGATAGGTTTGACGGCCTACATTTATAAAACCATAAAATGGAACAGGCACAGAATATTGTTCTATCAATCGTTTATTTCTGCCTGTAAGCTGTTGGTCTCCTTCACGTCCTTGAGCTGTATAGAGTAGGATATCACCTTCGATACGATCTTGATAAGGATTATCAGAAAGCAATTTCCCCGATTCTTCAGCAGCAGTCATGATAGCTAAATGACGTAATACTCTTTGAGAGGAAACAGAGGGACGAATACCTCCAAGATTCTCAAGTTCGAGGGAAAACCTAATTTGATCGTTTGTATAAAATTCATCAACCCTAAATTCAGTAACAATGTTCATATAGGAATTCTCGAGCCTATTTTGTGAACTTTGCCAATCATATTATACAAAGAAATTATCTTCAAGAATGTTCGTCTATCGGTCAAATGAAAAAAGATCAGGTTTTCTTTACCAGTTCCGTGCTATAAATAAAAGCTCCATCCCTCTTGCTCATCCGCCCATTCCGGTTTTCCAAAATCCAGCCGCTCTCTCCCCGGCCTCCGAAAGGCAGACGCAGGGGTGTAAAGAGGAAATCCGGGTTGTCGTACACCATGCCGAAGGTTTTGGTAAACGCCTCTTTCGCACCTGGAGGCGCGGTGCCGAACCAGCTCACCAGGAAGGGGTAGCGGCTGCGCAAAACCCGGGTAACCGCTTCCGCATCGCCGCTCACCGGGATCAGGGCCAGAAAGGGTCCGAAGAGTTCCACATCCGGGGGCTTCGGGGTCTCCACCAGAAACGGCCCCTGCCATTCACCTTCCCGGCGATAGGGCACCAGGAATTTCGCCCCGTCCAGCGCGCCCAGGGCCCGGTCCAGCAAAGCCCGGGTGCGCTCCACCTTGATGGGGCCGATCCAGGTTAAGGGGTCGGCGGGGTCCCCCACCCGGATTTCCGGCATCTGGGCCAGGATCAGCTTCCGGGTTTTTTCGTAGATCTCCTGATGGATATAAGCCCGTTTTAAAGTAGTGCAGTATTGCCCGCCATTGAGAAAAGCGCGTTTAACCACGAAAGGCAAGGCTTGCGTGAGCGGCGCGTCCTTAAAGAGGATCACCGGGGGCAGACCGCTGGGTCCCGCGAAGAAAAGCTTGTCGAAGGCCTTAGCCTGCTTGGCGTAAACCGCGCCCACTCCCCCGCCGCCGGAGATAAAGAGCACCCGCACTTGGGGGTCCCGAACGCACTCCTCCCCGAACCTGCGGTTGTCCAAATGGGTTACCGCCTCAAACTCCGGGAAAGGGGCCACCACCTCGGACATGACCCGGGCGGTGCGGGGGGTCTGGGAGGAAAAGCTGAAGCGGAAGCGGTTTCCCCCTAAAATGGCCGCGCCCCCCACCCGGGCCAGCATCACCGGCGCGGCGTCATAAGGGAAGATGGCGGCCACCGTGCCGTAAGGGGATTTCCCCTCCACCTCCGGGACTTCCACGGCCATGGTCTTAAGGTGGTCCACGGCCAGGTCCACTTCTATGCCGGTCACCCGGTAAGGCGCGCCGATATCTTCTGCGGCCGCAATCACCAGCTCTTCCCGGTGCGCCGCCAGCCTGGCGGCCAACTCCTGCAATAGCTGTAAGCGCGTTTCCATTTTCGGGTCCATGTTTTTAAAATATCATAAAAACCTGACCGCGGACATCCGGCAGTCGCCAGGTTGCATTTTCCCCGCCCTGTCTTACCTTTTATCCAAAAGATATTCCAGAGAAAGAGGGGCGGTGATGAAACATCTGGTCATTTTAGGACACGGCGCGGGCGGCACCATGGTGGCCACCAAGATCCGCCGGCATCTGGCGGAAAAGGAATGGAAAATCACCGTCATCGACCGGGACTGGCAACACCACTACCAGGCTGGCTGGCTCTTCATCCCCTTCGGGGTCTATACCCTGGACGACTGCGTCAAACCTAAGCTCGATTTTGTGCCCCCGGGGATCAACTTTGTCCTGGATGAAGTGACTAATATCGACCCGGTGAAAAAGCAAGTGAAGACCAAGAAAGGGCGTTACACCTATGACTGGCTGGTGGTGGGCACCGGCTGCCGGGTGGTGCCCGGGGAAGTGGAGGGCATGCTGGAGGATTGGGGAGGCCAGGTCCACACTTTCTATACTCCCGACGGCGCGGTGGCCCTCTACAAAAAATGGAAGTATTTCCATAAAGGCCGCATCGTCCTCAATATCGCCGAAATGCCCATCAAATGCCCGGTGGCTCCCCTGGAATTCGTCTTCATGGCCGACTGGTTCTTCACGGTGAACGGCGTCCGGGAGCATATTGAGATCGAATTGGTGACCCCCTTAGCCGGGGCCTTCACCAAGCCCGTGGCCTCCGAGGCCTTGGGAACCCTCTGCGAGCAGAAAAACATCAAGATCACCCCCAACTTCGACATCGCCCAGGTGAACGCGGGAAAAAAGACTATCGAGTCCCATAAAGGTGAGGAGGTGCCCTACGACCTCCTTATCACCATCCCCCCCAACTTCGGGGCCCAGGTCATCATGGACAGCGGCCTGGCGGACCCCATGGGCTATATCAACACCGAGCCCTACACCCTGAAAGCCAAGGATTACGACCATATGTACGTGGTGGGGGACGCCACCAACGTCCCCACGTCCAAGGCCGGGGCTGTGGCTCACTACGAATCGGACATCATCGTGGAAAACCTGGTCCGGGAAATCGAAGGCCAGGAGCCCAAACCGGATTACGACGGCCATTCCACCTGCTTTATCGTCACCGGCTATGAGAAGGCCAGCCTCATCGACTTCAACTATGCGGTGGAGCCTCTGCCGGGAAAGTATCCCTTCCCGGGCCTGGGCCCTTTTTCCCTGCTGGACGAATCCTATTTCAATTACTGGGGCAAAATGATGTTCAAATGGGTCTATTTCCACATGATGCTCAAGGGCCAGGAGTTGCCCCTGGAGCCCCAGATGTTCATGGCCGGCAAAATGCTGGGCCATGTTTACCACGTCTATGGTTAAGGGAGGGCGGCCATGGCCAGAAAAAAATTGACCCCGGAAGAGATGATCCTGGCCCGGTTGGAGAGCATTGAAGGGGAGCTCAAGGTCCTCCGGAAGTCCTCGGAAAGCGCCGCGGAGCTGCGCCAAGACCTGGCCCCCCTCTTTAACTCCGCCTTCCGGATCATGATGGAGGAACTGGGGGAGGTGGAGTTCGGCTTCCAACTCGAAGACCTCTTTGCCCTGATGAAACGGGCTCTGCGCAGCGTCCGGAATATCACCTATGCCCTGGAGCAGTTGGAGAACCTCATCGGCCTCTGGCAGGTCATGGAGCCCATGCTGAAAAGCTCGGTGCCTAATCTCATCAACTATATGGATAGACTGGAGCGCCAAGGGGTCTTTCGCACCTATAAGGCCATGCTGGAGGTGCGGGCCAAAGTGGCGGCCCATTACGGCCCGGAGGAAATCGCCGCCATGGGCGACGGCTTTGTCCTGTTCCTGGGCTTTCTGAAAAAGTTATCTAACCCGGAGATGATCCAGTTTCTCAATCAACTCCTGGATATTCCTTTGGAATTGGAACTGGAGGAGGTCAAGCCCTTAACCCCTCTGGGCGCGCTGGCGGCCCTGGGCAGCAAAGAGGCCCGCCAGGGTATGAGCGTCATGCTGGAATTAACCAAGGCGGTGGGGAAGCTAAAGCGGAGGAACGGCGGGAGGGCTTGAAACCGTGATTACTGATTACTCCACTGCCTCCTGGAAAATCTGAAATCTGCATATCAAGGAGGAAATATTCATGAAAAAATCCCTAGGCGCTAGAACCCTGGCCTTTCCCACGCCGGTATGGTTGGTGGGGACTTATGATGCGGCCGGCACCCCCAATATCATGACCGCGGCCTGGGCCGGGATCGTCTGTTCCCAGCCCCCCTGCGTGGGGGTCTCCCTGCGCAAGGCCACTTATACTTACGGAAACGTGATGCTGCAACAGGCCTTCACCATCAACGTTCCTTCGGAAATTTACGTCAAGGAAGCGGATTATTGCGGCATCGCCTCCGGGAAGGCAGGGAACAAATTCACCGCGGCCGGGCTCACACCGGTGAGGAGCAACCTGGTGAACGCTCCTTATGTCCAGGAATTTCCCCTGATTCTGGAATGCCAGGTCATCCATACCATCGAGATCGGCCTGCATACCCAGTTCATCGGCGAAATCCTGGATGTCAAAGCAGATGAAATAGTGTTGGGGGACAAAGGCATGCCGGATATCGAGAAGGTAAAACCTGTCATCTTCGGCCCGGAAATTCGCACCTATCACGGGATCGGCCCATTTCTGGGGAAGGCCTTCGCCATCGGCAAGGAGCCTTGATTGGCTTGGAAAAGATGGGCCTCACACCAAGGCGCCAAGTAAGACGCAAGTATATAATAAGGGGAGGCCTGTTAAGTACCCCTTTTCTAAAGGGAGATTTAGGAGATTATCGGAAGGCTGGGCATAATACCTCCTGCCCCCCCTTTAAGAGCGGGGAGGAATATTGGGATTTTCCCATTACTTGGGAAACCCGGCATCTCCAGATAAACAGGACAAATATATGGAACCAAGGCTGACTAAAAAAGAAGAAGCGTTGATCCGGGAGACCATCCGGAATAAATACTCCCAGGTGGCGGCCGCCAGCCCGGGCTCATATTTTCGCTACCCCACCGGCGCGGAGGGGCTGAGGCGGCAGCGCTATCCCTTGGACCTCATGCGCGATTTCCCTAAATCACTCATCGAGTCCTTTTGCGGGGTGGGCAACCCCTTCAGTCTAGGCCCCATCCACCCCGGAGAAGCGGTCCTGGACATCGGCTGCGGCGCGGGGTTGGACACACTGCTGGCCGCCAAAATGGTGGGGCCTGAGGGACGGGTCGCGGGCCTGGACGCCACCCCGGGGATGATAGAAAAAGCCCGGGCCCACGCGGTGCTCCTGGCTTTGCCAAACGTCACCTTTCAAGTGGGGGAGGCCGAATCCCTGCCCTTTCCGGATAATGACTTTGACGTGATCATCTCCAACGGCGTCTTCAACCTCACTCTGGATAAGGAAAAGGCCCTGAAGGAGTCCCACCGGGTCCTCAAGCCCGGGGGCCGCTTCATGCTGGCAGATATGGTCCTGGTGGCGGCCCTGCCCCCGGAAAAGGCGGGCAAGATCGAGAACTGGTACCAGTGAATCGGCGGCGCCCTGCCGGGAAGGGACTTCCTGGCGTTAATGCTGAAGACCGGTTTTCATCGGGCCAGCCTCACCGCCTTCACCGGCTTCAAGACCTCCCCTTACACCGAAGGGGCCTTATTTTACGGAGAGAAGCTGGTGGCCGCGCAAGCCCTGGAATCCATTATTAGCCAAACGGTACTGGTGGAGGAGCCCAAGGTGGTGGAGTGTGCGCCGGGCGGGGCCTGAGCGCCTAAATAATCCGCTTCGGTGAAGCGGGTATTAGTGATCAGTGGCCAGTAGCCAGTGGTCAGTTCCCGGTTTTCAGTTTTCGGTTTTCAGCAGAAATTCGTTTCCCTAATACTAACTCCTGCCCCTGACCACTGACCACGCAAAGGGGTTTCCTTCAATTAACTTATTAAGATTGTTGCCAATACAATTCTGGCGACTTTTTTTTTGGGGGGGGTAATTAAAAAACCTTGACAAGGAAATCATAAAGAGTTATTTAAGTAATTACTTAATAGCTTAACTGGGAATCTGCAAAATGGATTTGGAAGTCTCCGAAATGTTTAAGGTCCTGGCCGTGGAGACCCGGGTCAGGATTCTCGATCTTTTGAAGGCCCAGGGTCCCCTGGGGGCCAAGGAGATTGCCCGTCAGTTGGGGATAACTACTGCGGCCGCGTCTCAGCATCTTAAAATCTTGCGCCAAGCCGGTCTGGCGCGGAGCGAAAGACAAGGATATTGGATTCCCTACTCCATCAATGAAGAGGCCCTGGAAAGATACCGGCGCCAGTTAACGGAGGTCTGCAGTTGCGGCTGCCGGGGCACCATGAAATGGCGTGAACAGGAATTGGAAAATACGGACCTGGAGGCCCTGAAAAAATATGAAAAAGACCTCCAGGAGGAGTTGCAGTCGGTGCGGCAGCGGATCGAGGAAAAGTCCAAATAAGCAAAGCTAATTTTTTTTAGCCTTTAAGTTAAGTTGTTGCTTAAATACCTAAAAAAAGGAGGTGATCCAGATGGCAGACCAGCAAAAGAAGTGCGGTTGTGGCTGTGGCCTGGCGAAGCCGGTGAAACCCGAGGCTGAAGCCGCCAAAGGCAAGCAGGAAGCCAAAGCCGAGAAGTAGGCCGAACCATCCAGGACCGGAGGCGGGGAAAAACAAAAACCCGCCTCCGGTGTTTTCAATTCCAGCTTATCCGCCGAACAAACGCCCCAAGAAACCCTTCTTCGGAGGCTCCGGCGCGGGCAGCCCCAGATGGCGGCAAATGACCGCCTCCAGTTTGTCCTCCGGCACGTCCGCGCCTTCCACCACGATTTCCTCCCCCACCATGATGGCCGGGGCCGCGGGCAGGTCCAGCTCGAAATATTCGTCGGTCTGGTATGCGGCGATGGGCTTGGAAATAACCTCGGTCTCAAATTCATACTTTTGGCCCAACCTGGGCACCATTTCCTGGAAATGCTTTCAAGGCTTGCCGTTGGGCTCGTTGTAAAAGCATCTGACTTTAAGCATGGTTTTCTCCTTCTTGCAAGCGTGGTTACGGAGCCAGAGGGGGCATTTGTAAATGCCCCCTGATGACCGCTTCCAATTTCTCTGGGATGATTTCCGGCCCCTGGCCTGCCACCTCGTCCTCCACCATCACTGCCGGGGCCGGGGGCAGACCCGCAGCCTTATACGCTTCACTCTGGTATTCTTCCCTGGATTTGGAAATTTCCTCCACTGCCAATTCGTATGTCTCGCCCAACCTGGGCATGATTTCGTGGAGGCGCTTTCAGGTCATTCCGCAAGGATCGTTTATAAAGACTCTGACTTTGAGCAATGTCTTCTCCTTTAAGGCTTCATTTTTTGCTTAACGCCGCCAGGCGCGGCAACATCTGCTCCGGCGGCAGATAATCCAGCAGCCGCAAGTCCCGGCATTCCCGGCCCTGCTTATCCAAAAAGACCACCGTAGGCACTCCTTTAATGCCATATTCGGCCACCAGCCGGGTGTGCAGAGGGTTGCCCTTCCGGGTCAGGTCCACCTTGATCATGACAAAATTTTTCTCTGCCATGTTCACCACTTCCGGATGGTGAAAGGTGATCTCCTCCAGTTCCCGGCAGGGAGTGCACCAGGCCGCGCCGAAATCGAGGATCACCGGTTTGCCGGTTTTCCTGGCTTCCTCCAAAACTTGTTTTGAATACGGCTGCCAGTTGATTCCCGGCCCCCGGAAGGCCCAGGAGCCGAGCAGAAAAGTGGCAAGGATTATTCCCGCCAATGCCGCTGTGGTTTTCAGCCACTGGAAACCCCTAGAGGATGCGGCGGTGCGGTCCAGCCACCCCAGATGTATCGCCGCAGCCAAAGCCACGCCCGCCAAGAGCAAAATTCCCAGGGATTCAGGGAGCAGGGGGCGGACAAAAAACGCGGCCATCCCCACCAGCACCCAGCCCATGAGTTTGCGCACCCAGAGCAGCCACTCCCCGGAACGGGGCAGCCTTTCCAGACTGCCGGAAAAAATCGCCAGAAAAAACAGGGGCAATCCCAATCCCAGGCTCAAGGTGAAGAAAACCAGGAAACCCAGCCAGGGCGAAGCCATGGAGGCCACCCAGGTTAAGAGTCCCAGCACGAAAGGGCCGATACAGGGTGCGGCCACCACCCCCAAGGTCAGGCCCATGAAGAGGCTGCCGAAGTAGCCCGCATAAGACCTGGAGGCTGCTTGGGTCAAACTGCCGGGCAGGCGCACCTCCCAGAATCCGAACATACTGGCGGCAAAAACCACCAGGACTGCGGCCACCGCCACCAGAACCAGGGGGTTTTGCAGCAGGGAGCCCATCAGTCCGCCGCTGAGGGCGGCCACCACCCCCAAGGTGGAGTTGGTAACGGCCAGGCCCGCCAGGTACAGAAGGCCGTGGGCCAGCAACCGCCCCTGGCCGGGACCGCTGATGCCGCCGAAGTAGGACAAGGTGATGGGGATAAGAGGGTAGACGCAAGGGGTGAGGTTAAGGGCCAGGCCCCCTGCGAAAACGCCCAGCATGGTCCAGACCAGGGCCCAGCCGGAGAGCAGACCGGGGGAGTAAGCCTCCGGCGCGTAATCGCACAGGCCCAACGGATCGCTGGCTACGGGCAGACCGGCTTTCTGCCACTCCGGGAAGCCCAGGGGGTCCCGGCAAATATTTTTATAACCTAGCTTGACGGCCACCCGGGCCGCCGCGTCGCTGCGGACTCAGGCCAGGCCCGCTCAGTAAAAGACCGCCAGGCGGTCTTTATCCGGCCCCAGCAAGGCCGCTATGCCTTTTTGCGCCCGCCACCGGGACCACCAGGTGGGCTCCAGGGGAAAGTTCACCGCGCCCTTGATATGGCCGCTACGGTACTCCCAATCCTGGCGGGTGTCCACTATGAGGAGATTGGCGGGGTGCTGACGGTAAAGCTTGGCCAATTCCTCAGTATTTATCAGATCATAGCCGCCTCCGGCCGCCTCGGCCCGGACATCCGCCATGGTGGCCTCCCTGACGGTTACCGGGCGATGGGCATACCAGATGGCGCCCAGGGTCAAGACTGCGGCCACTAAAGCCAAGATAAAAGTTGTTTTTCTGCCCATTTGTAACCTCGATACCCTTAAGACAATTTCCCTTCCCGTTGCAACTTGGTGAAAAGAAAGGTTGCTCCTCGCCGGGACAGGCCGAATTTGGCGGCCAGGTTTTCGGGGCTAAGAGCCCCTTGCTCCTTTGCCAGGGCGATCACCTCGCCCTCCAGCTCATCCAGCCAGTCCTCGAAGAGCACCAGCAACTCCGGATCGGCCACGGCCATGAGCTGCTTGGATTGGGCCACCCGGTCCACCAAGGACTGGCACATCTGCGTAGGGTCGACACCTTCGCCCAGGCATTCCGCCAGTCAGAGGTGCACCATGGAGGCGACCTTGTCCCCTCCCGGCTCTCCCAGCAGGTTGACCCAAAAGTCCAGCTTGGCTTCTGCGTCCATGAGGGGGAAGATGTTCTTCACGGCTTTGGCGATCACTGCCAGGGCTTTTTCCGGGTCCATGCCCGTAAGCAACTCTTCAATCCGATTCGGGCTCATCTCTTACTTTCTCCGCTAAAAGGTCTTTCTTTCCGTCAGCAAGTCCACCGCCAGGCTATCCAGTGACTGGAGGAGCTCCATAATTCCGGGGTGGGACATTTGGTAATAGATAAACGGCCCCCGGCGCTCCACCTCCACCAGGAGAGCCCGGCGCAATTCCTTCAGGTGATGGGAGACCAGGGGTTGGGAAAGCTGCAGTTCCTCCACTATAGAGGACACGGACTTCTTGCCGTTCTGCAAAGACAGGAGGATGCGGAGACGATTTTCATCCCCCAGGCTCTTGGCCAGGAAGGCCAGAGTTGACAGGTTTCCCAACACCCGAACCCCTCCTTAAAAAGAATGTCTAAATCAATATATCAATATCTATTTATATATTGATTCAAAACATACCTGTCAATCAAATTTTGAGGGAAATTATTAGGTGAGGTCAGCCGGATTATGGGGAGGTTGGCGGATGAGACAGTTCGTCAACCCGGGGAGGCAGGATTTGAAATATTCTTTCAATTATTCTATCCTAACTATTCAATTATTTTCATAATTATAAATTATGAACACTACTCACATAGCATATACTGCTGAGGATTTAATCGCTCATAAATTACAGAGATATGGGCTACTTGTTGCGAAACCCAAATTTGACCAAAGTGGAACAGATTTAATAGCATTAGATGAAGTTAAAGATGGAGCAAAATTTTGTAGAATTCAGTGCAAGGGAAGATCACTTAAAATAAGAAATCACACGCAAGTAAATATTCAAGAAAAATACGTGCAAGGAGCATTTATATTATTATATATTGACAGAGGAGATGATAGCACAAACTTATTTTGTTTTTTCGTTAATGATATCATAAATAATTGGAAATACAGAGAAGATCAAAAGAATTATTATCTATATATTAATAAGAATTCATTTGATAGTTTATTACAATATCGCTTTGAGACTACGACAATAGATAAAATTAGAGATGTTATTAGATCATCGCATTCTTCTTTAGAATTCAGAATCTTCGAATTAATTAAAAAGCAACAAGAACTTCAAAAATTAATGAAGAAGAAAGATAAACTCAGCAATCTAACGGCTGAAATAAAACATTTAGAAAAATCATTAGCTCAACAAAATGAGATAATAGAAAGTTACAAAAAGTTACACAAGGCAGTTCGAGCTAACATGCGATATCCTTAAAAAGGAACTACCAGATGGTATCTTAGAAAAAATTGAATTGTTAAGAAAAAGCGGTTTTTCAGAACAAGAAACCATAGGGGAAGTTATTGATAGTATAGGTGATATGTTTACTCACGAAGAATTTGAATTGTTTATATCTTATATCTATAATACCCATCGCAATAAATTATAGATTAAATAAACATTAATAGTACTTATCAACAAATGCGTCTGACGGGCGGCCACCCCCGTCTGCTAACCCCTGATAGCAGCCAGGTGGCCTTAAGTGGCGGTCTGCAAGAGTTCCTTGACCACCATCCCCATGAGGCCTAAAACCGCGTCCAGTTGCCAGAAACGGTGTATTTGCGAGGGCACGGTGAAGGACACCTGGGCCGGAAACTCATCATCGGCCTGCCAGAGAATCACTTCCACGGTCAGCCCCGGCAGGACCTTGAAGGCCAGGGCCGCGTCGCCGTTGGCCCGGGTCTCCGCCCCCAGGCGGCGGCCCACCTCCAAAAAAGCAGGCAGATCATGGCCGAACCGAACTTCTAAGGGCGCGCTGGGAATGGCATGGGGGCCGCTCTTTTGGAAAAACATGGTGGCCCCGGGTAATTCCAGGGGACTGAGGGGTGGGCCCAGGGCCCCGGTATCCATCAACAGCAGGTACAGCAGGGTAATCAGGCAGCGGCGGAAACCGGGTTCGTCCGCCGGCGCGTCCACCAAAAAGACACGTTGGCGCTCCTGATCCACCACCAGTTCCCGGTTGAAATAGGGGACCGAAAAGACCTGCCGGTTAACCCGGACCCCGGTGCGCCGGAAGATATCCTCCGGGTCGGCCTGGGCCAGGTTCTGCCAAAAATTCTCATCCACTTCGGAGCAGCGGTTATAGAGCATGGGTTGAATCGTTTTCCGTTTTTCGTTTTCCGTTTTTCGTTAAAGAGAATCCTCTCAGGAGATAATTTATGCAAAAATATCTGACACTTATTTTTCGCCAGGATTAAGAAGGTAGGCCTCCACGAACCCGTCCAGATCGCCATCCAGGACCGCGTCCACGTTGCCCGCCTCGTGTTTGGTGCGGTGGTCCTTCACCAGGCGGTAAGGCTGGAGGGTATAGGAACGGATCTGGCTGCCCCAGGCGATTTCTTTCTGGGTATCCTGGAGTTCCTGCTTTTTTTCCTCCCGTTTGCGCTGTTCCAGGTTGTAGAGGCGGGCCCGGAGCACCTTCATGGCCAGTTCCTTGTTGCGGTGCTGGGACCGCTCCGTTTGGGAGGAGACCACAATGCCCGTGGGCAGATGCGTCAGGCGCACCGCGGAGCTGGTCTTGTTGACGTGCTGACCTCCGGGGCCGCTGGCCCGGAAGGTGTCGATGCGCAGGTCTTTCTCGTTGATCTCGACGGCGATGCGGTCATCCACCTCGGGTAGCACCTGCACCGCGGCAAAGGAGGTGTGGCGGCGCCCGCTCGCGTCGAAAGGCGAGATGCGCACCAGGCGGTGGATGCCGGTTTCGCTCTTGAAATAACCGTAAGCGAAGGGGCCGGAGGCGCTGAAGGTGACGCTCTTGACGCCTGCTTCGTCCCCGGGGAGGAGGTCGATGGTCTCGGTCTTGAAGCCTTTACGCTCGGAGTAACGCAGGAACATGCGCAGCAGCATCTGGGTCCAGTCCTGGGCCTCGGTGCCGCCGGCGCCGGCGTGGATGGTGATGATGGCGTTCTTCTGATCTTCTTCGCTGCCCAACAGGAGCCGCAGTTCCCAGTCTCCGAAAACCCTTTCCAGGTCGGCCAACTCCTTGGCCACCTCTTTCAAGGCGCCCTGGTCTTCTTCTTCCTGGGCCAATTCCAAGAGGACCTCCAGGTCCTCCACCTGCTTAAGCCGCTGCTGCCACTCTTCCAGGGCCTGGAGCAGCGCGCCCCGTTCCTTGAGAACCTCCGCGGCCCGGGCCTGGTCTTCCCAGAACTCCGTCTGGGCCATCAATTCTTCCAGGTGTTTTAGCCTGACCTGTTTGCCACCCAGATCAAAGATGACCTCGGAGGAGCTCCAACCTCCCCTGCAAGGCCTGCAACCTATCTTTGATTTCCGTTATTTCCGGTAACATTGTCTTCTCCTTCACTTTAGGTGGAATTTATTTAAGCGGAAGATGCCCTGACAACAGGAATATTTGCAGGCGGCCAGGGAGGGCCGCCCCACCCAAAAACCTTTTTATGGTGAGGCGGCTTTTTGGGCCCGCCCCATCTCTTTAAAATTTATCAGAAAAACTGCAGGAAGGGAATAGCTGAGCCGTAAGGGAAAAGCAGAAGGCCCCCCAGAACCAGGATCTCCAGGACTTCGTTGGCCGCGCCCAGGACGTCGCCGGTGATGCCTCCCAATCTTTTTTGAAAATAAATACTTAACAGCCACACCACCCCGGCCGCCACCGCCAGGAGGAGCAGACCGCTTAACCCCGCAATCAGGAGGGCCAAACCTAAGGCGCTGAGGGTGGCTCCCAGCAGCATCCTACCGCTGACGCCGGTGGTCATGGCCTGGCCCAGCCCCCCTTCGGGCCGGGCATAAGGGGAAAGATAGGCCAGAAGGGCCATGCCCCAGCGGCTGAGCACCGGAAAGAGGATAAGCGCGGCCCCCAGGCCTTTTTCCGCCCAGGCCAGGAAAAACGCGAATTTAAGAATTAAGGCCAAAAGCAAGCTCACCGCGCCGAACGCGCCCAGGCGGGAGTCCTTCATGATGGCCAGCCGTTTTTCCGGGGTGCTGCCGCCCCCCAGGCCGTCCACCGTGTCCGCCAGTCCGTCCAGGTGGAGGCCCCGGGTGGCCAGGACGGTTACGGCCAGCAGCAGTGCCGCGGCCGCAGCCGGGGGAAAGAGGCTCAGGAGGCCCAACCACGCCCCCCAGAACCCCAGACCCAGGATCAACCCCACCCAGGGAAACCAGAACAGGGAGCGGGCCAGGTCCTTAGGCCCCACCTGGCCCAACCCCCGCCAGGGGAGCACGGTGAGAAAGGTCAGGGCCAGGGGGAAGGTGCATCTCACGGCTGCTTCTCAGCTACTCCGGCTTCGGCGAAGGTGGCCATCTCGTGATAAATCCTGATACCCGCCTCCAGCAAACTCATTCCCAGGGCGGCGCCGGTGCCTTCCCCCAGGCGCATTTGGAAATTGAGCAAAGGCTTTTGACCCAGGGCATCCAACATGATCTGGTGCCCCGCCTCCACCGAGCGGTGCGCGGCAATGAGGTAATCCGTCACCGCCGGCGCCAGCTGGGCGGCCACCAGGGCCCCGGCCGTGGCGATGAAGCCATCCAGCAGCAAAGGCCGCCGGTTAGCCGCGGCCCCCAGGATAAAGCCGGTAATCCCGGCGATTTCCAGGCCCCCCACCTTGGCCAGGACCTCCAGGGGGGTATTGGCATCAGGCCGGTTCAACTCCAGGGACCGGTTAATGATGGCCACCTTGTGGCTCCAGACTTTGTCGTCGATGCCGGTGCCCCGGCCGGTGATGGTGCTGGACGGTTTGCCGGTGAAGACCACGCCCAGGGCCGCGGCCGGGGTGGTGTTACCGATGCCCATGTCTCCCGCGGCCAAAACGTCCGCGCCCGCGGTGACGGCCGCCTGGGCCCGCTCCAGCCCCACCATCACCGCCTGCACGGCCTCGTCCATGGTCAGGGCCGGTTCCTGGGCCATATTCCGGGAGCCATAGGCCACTTTCCGGGAAATCAGCCCGGGTTGCGCCCCGAAATCATGGTTAACACCGATATCCACCACTTCCACCGCCGCGCCCGCGTACCGGGCCAGGACGTTGATCCCCGCCCCGCCCCGCAGAAAGTTAAGCACCATCTGGTGGGTAACGTCCTGGGGATAGGCGCTCACTCCTTCGGTCACCACCCCATGATCCGCGGCAAAGACCACCACCTGCTTCTTTTGCAAAGGGGGAAAGAGTTCCCCCCGGATGGCCACGTAACGGGCCGCCAACTCCTCCAAGCGCCCCAGGCTGCCTCGAGGCTTGGTGAGAAAGTCCAAGCGTTCCTGGGCCCGGGCCTGCCACTCCGGCTCCACCGGCTTTATTTGAGAAATAACTTGGGACAATTGCTTCATCATCTATTCATACCTCAAAGTTCATAGGTTCTAGGCAATCAGGACCTGCATCTGCTCACTGCTCACTGCTTACACCCTTAATCACCAGGGGCAGCCCGGCCGTTACCAGGACCACCAAGTCGGCCACCTGGGCCACTTTCTGGTGGAGCCACCCGGCCTGGTCCCGAAACTCCCGGGCCAGGGGGTTGTCCGGAACGATACCTAAGCCCACTTCATTGCTGACCAGGATGGTGGGGGTCCGGACCCCGGCCAGGGCCGCAGTCAGCCGGGCGCACTCCCCGGGGATTCCCGCCGGTCCGGCCTCTTCTTTGAGCATCAGGTTGGACAGCCACATGGTAAGGCAATCCACCAGGATCACTCCATATCCCTCCGGCGGATTACCCAGGAAGTCCGCCAGATCCAGGCAGACCTCCCGGGTCTCCCACTCCGGACCCCGTTCCTGCTGATGTTTGTCGATGCGGAAGCGCATCTCCTCATCCCGGGGTTCGCAAGTGGCCACAAAGAGCCGGGGAAGAGGGAAACTCTCCGCCAGGCCCAAGGCATAGCTACTCTTACCGCTTCTGGCCCCTCCCAGAATTAAGGCCAGACGGAATGTTGCAGGGATCATCTTCATTGTTTACAAGTTTAATAATCCTCTCCCCTAAGCATGTTTTCCTTATCCGAAAAACGCCTCCTTGTCCAGAGGTTTCCCGTTGACCGGTCCCGGAGAATATGCTTAGGATAGGAGCGGCAAAAGCCGGATTAACCGGCTTTTGCCCCTTCGCAGCCATGGGAGACTTTCAATATAAGGATATCATTTTTTTCATCGCCGTAGTTCATGAATCTAAGGTTCACTCGTTCATCATGAAAAATCGCCGGACCTAGCAGTCCGAACTTGGAAATTTCCTCACCATGGAGTAGGTCCTGATGGATTTCAGTCTCACACCGGCACAAGCTGAGATGCAGAACCGGGCCCGGCAAGCGGCCCAGGAAGTGAAAGCCCAGGCCGCCCGGCTTAACCGGGAAGGCCGCTTTCCCCAAGAGATACTTGAGCGTTGGGCCCAAGAGGGCTTTTTCGGGATCTCTCTGCCCCGCGCATATGGAGGCGGCGGCGGAGACTATGTCTCCTACGCCTTGGCCCAGATGGAATTGGCCCAGGCCTGCCCATCGTCGGCCCTCATGCTCCACGTCAACCACTCGATTGTCGGCATGGGCCTGGCGCAATTCGGCACCGGCGCCCAAAAAAGCCGCTACCTGCCGCCGGCGGCCCAGGGGGAGGTGTTAACCAGCTTCGCCCTGACCGAGCCCCGGGCTGGCTCGGACCCCGCCCGCCTCCAGACCGCCGCCTCCCGGGAAAACGACGGTTGGGTCCTGGCCGGGGAGAAAAATTTTGTCACCTCCGGGCCGATGGC
>ENA-OSEO01003151-OSEO01003151.1-sediment-metagenome-genome-assembly--contig:-NODE-3151-length-20366-cov-9.297797_pt1 | contig 20366 bp, 13 predicted proteins | sample MGYA00237883_ERZ534232 | MGnify/ENA metagenome assembly ERZ534232
GCAACCCATCTATGCCAACCCCCTCAATTACGACGAAGCCCTCAAAAAGGTCTGCAGCAAGGCATATTTCAACCCGGCAAGCGCAGTGGAGATGAACACTTGCAAATCCCTGCTTGTCGGTACCCTCAATTTCACCACCGGAGCTGCCGTTACTCCTGAAAAAATCATCCAGCAGCGGCAGATTGCAGAGATCCTCTACAATTTCTATTTCCAGGATGATTACGAGACAGCCATGCTCATGGAAAGTAACCGGAAAATCACCGCCACGGGGCTTGGGATCGGCTTGACCATGAACGAATGGATCCCGATCATGCGGGCAATTATGACCGCTATTGCCATCGGCGTTATCCCTTTTCTGGTACTCTTTCTGCCCACTCCCGTTGTCGGCAAGGCTGCTTCTGTCATGTTCGGATTTTTTGTCTTCCTCACCACTTGGGGAATCACCGATGCCGTAATCCACGGGGCGGCAATGGATTATGCCTCCTATGCCTTTGAGGATATGCGGCAATCAAACCTCGGCGTCTATGCCATGGCAGCCTTTCCAACCATATCCATCAAACTCCTGGCAATGTTTGGGGTGATCCGCTCTGCAGGTATCATGCTTGCTAGCTTTTTCTCCATGATGCTGATCCGATTCGGTGGCCATGCCCTGGCCCTTCTTGCCGGAAACTTGAGTCGAATCGCCCAGACAGCAGGCGCGCAAGCCGGCCAGTTACTCACCCCTGAAGGGACATCAGCCGCTTTGAACCAGCAGGTCCGGGCTGCCGGACTGCTTGCCGGCATGCCGGAACATCGATTCAGCAACATGGCCGCTGCTCAAGCTTGGGGGCTCCATCGTTCAGTTGGCGGATATTCAGCGGCCATGAATGCCAGGGACAGCCTCCAGCAATCAGGCCAGATCAAGCCAGGTGTTTCAGATGGAGAAATGGCTACCATGATGGCCTCAGCCAAAATGGGTGTAGGTTCCGGATCCGGACCGGTGGAAATCTCCACGGCTCCGAATGGGCATGGAACCAGAACAAAATCGGAAACTGTGAATGCTGACGGTTCCACTACCATTATGACCACCGGAGCTAGTGGTACCGGGGTAGCCATGGATAACATGGCACAGGGCAATGCGGCCTATTCTCTGGACAGTGCCGGCAATGCAAAAACCACACGAGCAACGGTCAACGGCCTCAATCCGGTCACGGTGGGAGCCATGGCCCAGCACCAGAAGATTGTTGCGGCCTCAAACAGCCTTGGAAGCAGCGAAAGCTGGCAACAGGCAATGGACACCGCAAGAAAAGCCAGCCTGACCAGCAGTGAAGCCCAAGGATTCACCAGTCGACTGGATAACGCTATGCGCGAGAACTGGCAACGTGCTATCAGCGATAAATCCAGTTTTGTTCATTCAATGAGTGAAGAGACAAGAAATCAATTTAATGCTGCTATAGGGACTGGCCAGTTGCCCCTTTTAAATACAGTTCGAGGACAAGCGCAGCTAATGGTTATTGGTTCAAATGGGGAAAAAGTAAGCTTCAATGTATCCGAAGATGTTGCCCGGAGTTTTGAAAATACAGCAGCACAAGTCCGTTCAGAATCACTCCAACAAACGCTACAGGATTCAAAAAGCTTGGATTATATGACCAAGCTGGCAAAACAGATAGGGGCCACAGAAGCCTACTCCTATCTCAACGATGCCAGGGAGATGAGGACATCAACCGAGTCCTATGGTGCAGACCTTACAACTGCCCTTGTCAAAAATTACGCAAATGAACGATATGGGAGCGAATCACCTGAAAATATTCGTCGCACCATCAGTGATTTCAATCATTACCTAACCCAACAGGGGAGCCAGGGCGTAAACAATATGCAAGATATTATCAACGGCTTTGTCAGCGGTAAGGGCTACGGCTGGGGAGATACCACCAATGAGGTCCACGATGCCATAAACTCAACCAGGGGGCGCGCGCAAAGCCAAGGTTTTAAGCAGGATATTGGAATGTCTGCGATGGAAGCAGGGGCAAAAACGTTTGGTGTAAATGAAGACAGTTTTTCCAACCCGACTTCAGATGTACTGCTGGACAATCCAAATGCTAATGCGGTAACCAATCCGGCTGATGATATCCACAGAAGAAACCGCCTGGAAGAATCAGGTAATGGTGGTATTCATACCACAGCCGGAGGAATAGCCAAGGACATGGCTGGATTAAATAAAAATGATCCTATTAGCCCGACAAGTGAATTATACCGGAATGAAAGTTTTTATTATGAAGGCAATCTGGTGCAGCCGCAACAGAGGCAGGATGGTGGAATTGTGCTGCCATCCGGCACTGTTATTCATGGCGGTACAGGACCTGAACCGCCAAAGGATGATAAGGAATTTTTTAAGGGGAGTGTTTTTGAGAAAAAATAACCACTTAGTTTATATGGTATAGACAGCGAATAATTTAGCGAGATTTTTTAAATACTCCTAAATCATCACTGCACAAACCACACGCACCTGGAGTTCCGTCGACTCCAACAAATGGATCATCCTTATCTCGTATATCTTGTTTGGATACTTCGTCCTCTTTTTTGAATTTGAAAAGAATTACAATCAGACCATAGAGAACTGCGCAAACAATTATAATGACGGTGCCGGTAGTCATTCTCCCACCTCAATTTAATTTAAAGTTAAATCTCCTGTAAACTGAAAAAAGAGTCATATTAACTTTTACCATTTGTTACAAATATGTCAAACCTGTTCAGGAAAACATGAACATCATAACAAAATGAAATTTCTGAGAAATTTATCTTAAAAGTAAATCATAATTTTGCCTATAAATTAAGATTCAAGAGACAGTGGGTCCCAACAAATCAAGTTTTCATTTTTGGGGGAGCGGAACTGTGGGAGGCAATAATCTACTGGAGGACTTCCCAATGCTCGCCCTTGGCAGGGCCTACACGCCGGACGATCCCGCTGTCTTGGAGCTTCTGAATATTCCGTTCCACTGACCTTTCGGTAACTCCTGTTTTTTTCGCGAGTTCAGGAATGGTGATGAAAGCGTTCTCCTTCATCAATTCAACTATTTTCCCCGACGTTTTCCCCGACGTTTTCCCCGACGTTTTCCCCGACGTTTTCCCCGACGTTTTCCCCGACGTTTTCCCCGACACTTTCGGCGCAACATCTACCAGTTTCATCTTATCCACCGGTTTCCGGTGCACCGTGGCGGTAAACAGGCATCCTTCCCGGTCGTCGATAAAATCGATCTCGGGCCACTCATCCAATGCGCGCTTTATTCCTGAGCCGAGCCCGTGATAGGGCAGCAGCCCTTTGGCAACATAAGAAACGAGAATGGGATTGCGGATATTGGAATTGCCGGCCAGTATCTTCTCCACCGTCAAATTGTTCGGCAGATGACCGGTGAAAGCAAGGGTAATTCACACATACTAATCAGTTGGCCTATTATCCACATAATATTTTATGATCTGCCTCTTCTGTCTCAGGTATTTGAAAGGGGCACACTCAGAAGTTTTTCAACAAATTCATGGTTCATTTTATTTTGCTTTATTGCCACTTTAAACTGAGGTCTTACACTGCCATATTCCTTGCCAACAAATTCAGTGCGTATTTCTTTCAGTGAAGTAAATATCTTTTTTGCATAACCAAGGACCTTATCCGGTGATATATAATTTACGCCTTCTACATGGGGCATTGCTGATTTATGGCACTTACTACTAGGTGAGACAATTATTGCCTTAATTTCGCTTTTTGAAAGATCATGCCTCTCTTTTCTAAGCCAATCAGGATGACCTTTAGCTTGCTGTATATTCTTTTTTGAAAGAAACCCATTATCCTTCTTGCCGGACTTAGCTTCAAATGTAAAACTACATAAATTTTGAAAAATCCAAATTACATCTGGATCACCATCTTCTGTCGGTCGCAAAACTTCTGCACCAATGCATTCACCGAGCCGTTGTAGACCAATATGGAACTGAGTTGAGTCGGAAAATTTCATCAGCCCCTGCGTCATTTCTTTCAAGTGCTTTTCAAAACTAGGACCTTGCCAACCCCATTTTTCAATACGGTTCCATATAGATTCGGCCTGAATATCTAAATTGTCAATTTTCTCTACCCCTGAAGCGACCGTACTCTTACGCTTTAGAATTAACTTATCCAAGAAACCTGAATTGACCCCCGTCACCCTTGCTCGCCTTAGAGCTTCAATTTCTGAATCTTGATCATTAAGGTGACTTGCGGCAAATGAGGTTAGATACCACCACCATGCACGATAACCAGATAAATCTGGATGATTAGCGTGATCTGCCACATCACTAGCAAAATCTTTAGCTTTTGAAAAATCTTCCGCCCAAAGAGCTTTTGCAAACTTAACTTCACTTTTTCCGCTGTCTTCATATTCATTCAAAGACCCTTTAATCTTGGGCAATTTCAGCTCTTCAAGTGATTCATTTGCTTCTTTCCTGTATTCAGAATCAGAAAGTAACCCAAGAATCATTTCTTTTAAGCCTGAAATATTACCGCGAGCGACCTCACCTTGCTCTATTCCCCAATGAAGTTCTTTTTGAATTTCTTCAGGCAGCCCTTTAACAAGTTCAGATGTTGTTGCACTGTTGATCAGACTTTGTCCCAACATGATAATAATCGCAAAATCAGTTGCATCTCGTGTGCAACGTCCCATACCTTGAATTAATCGTGTTCTTTCCAAACGCCTTAAAAGAGGTCCAAGACGCCAATGACTACGCAAATGGTTTTCCATTGCACCAACAGCAGCGGGAGTTTCAACCATTAATAATAATCTGCAATCATCACCTGGCAGGTCTAAACCATCATACCTTCCCGCAAGACAAAGCAAGGCATTTTTTGCTTTTGTGAAGGGATCAAGAGTATCTTCAATATTTTTGGCTGTTAATTTTGCGGGTTGGGGAGAGATTTTAGAAGAGATATTATCAAAGTAATTATCTGCAATTTTAAATGAAGGAGCAATCAATAGACCACGTTTGATTGTCATCTCTTCCCAAACATCAGCGGTCAATTTTATTGCCTCTTCTTCCTCCATGCAGAGACCGGGCAAAAAAATGTATCGTTTCCCCCACTGGGCATGCTGAGCCTGAATTGTTTTTATGCCAGTAACACCATAACTCCTTTCTAAATCACCTACTCCCTCTAATGTGGCAGACATATAAATTCTTTGTCCAGTTTGGCAAAAGGGAGGATGTGTATGTGTCGGCGGAACCAAAGGTCGAATCACAATTTCGTTAATTGAAACAAAAAACAGACAGGCATGAAGTTTATTACGGATAAGTCTCCATGGAAAATAAATCTCTCCATCACCTCTCTGGATATTGTCAAGCAAAGAGGTCAAATCCTGCAACACTTCAGGGTGGTAATGCACATCCACTAATTCCACAGCTCCGATCTCCGATTCATCAGTAACTAAACGATATTGGGAATCTGTTAGAGCTGTGCGTAATGTTGTTAAAGCATGCCCATAAAGATCAAAATGCTTCCTCGTATTGATTTTAACTGTCCACATATCAATTGCATATCGTGCACCCCCGTGGGAATCATCAAAAATCAAAACATCTGATGGTTGAATCACCGGATTAATATTAAATAAATTAGAATACGTAGTGATACCGACAGCTTTTCCTGAACGGTAGCGTCCTTCTTCAGCCGGTTCTCGGGTTTCTTTGCTACCTGTGAGATCAGCACACTTAATACCGAGCCTTTCAGCCTCTATCAAAACCTGCCGTGCCAACTGATTTGTCAAGGAAAGAAACGCAACCTTATCTTGCGATCGTCTTCTTCTCCATTCAGCTATTAAGAGTCCAACAGTTGTTTTACCAGTGCCAGTAGGAAGCTCAAAAGCTATATCGACATTTTTCGATTCAAGATTCTCATATGCTCTCAATGCATCAACCTGAGGCCCTCGGAGATAGCCATGGCTTTGCACCCTATTAGGTAATTTTGAAAATAACTCCTCTGCAGAAGCATATGTTTGAACAATTTTCGGTTTTCTAAATGAAGGTCTTTTTTTTGCCATGCTTTTCCGGCCTCATGAAAACTAATTAAAAATTTTCGATAAGTTTTTCTAAAATTAAAATTGCTTTGTCTTCGAGTTCATCTGCCAGATCTTTGAGCGAATAAACCTCACGAACAAGAGATTCTAAAGTATGTCTTCTCTAATATATAAAGTTTTTACTTTTTACCAGTTTCGGTCAAACTATAAATAGTTGACTTCTGAGACTGTGGGTGACAGACAGGAGTTAATTTCTTTGCTGTATCGTGTGTCCCCGGAATTAGATCAAACCTGACCTTCAGCTCTCACCTCCTGCCCCCTTCCGAATTCAACACAGTAGCCCAATTGTCTATGACAACTGCTCGCACAGCTTCTGGCTCTTCTCCCCAAAAATCTGCTAAGCTTTTAATTGTCCAAGGTATGTCTCGTGGGCGTGCGCGTCGACCTTGGATCAAGGTAAATGGGCCATCAGATTCGGTCAATACCCTTGATCGTTCCATCCGCGACACAAGTTTTCTACCATTCTTCGATGAAAGCATCTTGGAATTGACGGAAAAGTAACAGCCTTGTCGCTGGGCTGTTTCAAGGTGCTTCACGGCGCCTGAATACCAGTGGAGAATCGTAGTGCCACGAGCTAGGTCGCCGATCATCGACACGGTGTCCGCCTCAGCTCCCCGGGAATGGATGGTCATGACGGTGTCGCCCCTCTGATTGCACGCCGCGATGATTCGCCCAAAAACTTCTCGCTGAATCAAGTGTGTTGCCGGGTCCGTTACGCGGTAATCGAGCCCAACCTCCCCAACAAACCTAGTAACCTTAAGATGCCTTATGAGCTCGGTTACTTGTTGGGCATATTTCCCCACGAGTTCGGGATGTAGCCCAACCGCAACCCACACGTTTCGTTTGCCCTCAAAAAGATCACGGCATGGCCTAAAGACAAACGGTGCATTTGTCACCACAAGTACACCAACCTGATCGGCCTCTGCTTTATCAATTTCATTCAGGGGGGCATCGTACAAATCAACATGGCAGTGCGCATCAACAAAAAGCATGCTTCATCTGCCCCTGTTGAGGAATGTGGCTAGCTCAGACATCCCCCTCTCGTACACGTCTGCAAACTCCGAAATCTCTTTGGGAGGTAACGGCCCCGCCTCCAACACGCGAAAAAACTTCGGCACTTTAGTCAAGTCATCTCTTGTCAGAGCCATTTTGACTGCGCGGAGATCGCTTGCTCGCTTACCAGTCGGCTCACTACGACGGACATCGATCGTATATGGTGCATCGGCGTCTTCAAGATCCGCCAAAGTTACAGCTGCCCGTCGTATTAGACAAGGAAAACAGTAGCCACAATGAGTACCAGGAGTGGCGCCGTCCCATCGCGCCACTTCGGGATGTGAGCACGACATCGTAAGTGCGAGTATAGTCTCCAGAGCCACACTGTCACCAATGTTCACAAGCATCTCTCCCTTAGTCATGTGTCGGTACGGCATCAAAATATCGTTTGAGATACGAAGATCGCTGAGCACCTGCCTCACACCAGCAATAAAATGCGGATGTGTGGTACGGGTACTTGAACTACCCACACGTGTTTTTGTCAGCGGAACATTCAACGAAATTAAGCCATTTTCCGGTACCACAACCGGCACTTCATCTCCTAGTGCACACGCGACAGCTACTCCGAGGCCGAGGAAGAGGATGGATCGGCTTCGCATACTGTTCTCGCCGTCATTACCCAGTTGCGGACCGACTACATAGAATTGGTTCTCAAAACATTGATTCTCAAATCGAGATTGAAGTGCTCCGAAGGTGTCGTTCTGAAATTTCGGCGTCATTCCTCCGCCGTGATGGCTCACGAACGCCACGACATCCCCATCACTGAGTAAGTCGATTGCTCCAACCAATGAATCCAATCCTCCAGAGAGAAGGCACACGATCTCCGGCAGTTCCGGTTCAGTTGGAGTTATCGCCCTTGGTGTCTCTCCAGATCGTACTCGGACTGATATTGCCCAGTCATCACCTGTGAGGAACTTCAACGCCTCTGCAAGCGAGTTACTAGCTTTTCGCCATCGAGATTGTTCGAAGACAGGCAAATGAAGTGTAAATTCTCGTGCCCAACGATCCTCTGCAGTACGACGGGGAATGCATAAATCCGCAAGATAGGCTCCCATCGACGCATAGAGTAAATCTTGAACGGATCCAGAAAGCGTCGCCTCGTATCTTTTTTCGATTGAGGCGACTACAGATTCACGTACCATCTCGTTTCTGGCACCACCAGAGAAGTGCAGCACGAGGCATCGTTCTACTGACTCGTCTACAGACGGGAGAAACGCATCCTCCTCTCCGATACGACAAATTATGTTCCATTTCATGCGCCAACCTCCAGAAGTGCATACGCGTCTCGATATACCTTATCGATTATCTGTCGACCTTCGCGTCCACCCCAATTGATCTCAATAACCTTCTTGCTATCGAGTTCAAGACCAACACACGACTCGACGTACTCCTTAACTTCCCGCTCCAGACGAACCGCAGCAGCCTCGCTAACCGCTCCTTTTTCGATGCTCAAACCCAATTCATCAAGCCAACGATTGTAGATGTATCCAGAGACACTTCGAGTAACGGCTTCCTCCACAGTTTCTTGATCCATTTGCTCGAGGGCACTGAGTTCACCATTTTCGCCGATCACGGTCTCGTAAAGGAATTCAAGTACCTCGACCGTCGCACGTCGTGCCGCTGCCTCCTCCTTAGACGCCCCGGAAGGAGCGAGAGCATCAACAAGGCGCGTCAAAACGTAATCGGTTGACTGACCAACGACATCAAGAAGTCCGACGGAACCCAACGCTTGCTGAACCCCTGACTTAACAGCAGAGGAGAGAAATCCGCCAATATAGCTTGATGCCGCTCGACCAGATGTGGAAGATAATGCAGCTTTTCTCGCCCCGCCCTTTGCCCGAACGTATCCAGAACCGGCAGGACGCAACCCCGCGCTGCCTCCACCTGATCGTGCGAAACGAGTCATACCTGATTTGGCTGATTGCCAGTATTTTGGTGTTGTGGGGGCAGAAACAGGAGTGAGTGGCGTTTGCTGCGCGTTGTTACTCTGGCTATCCTCGCTGGCAGAGTCGCTTGCGTCCACATCTGCAGCGTCACCAGCTGGGACGCTGATATCCCCGTTACCGGTTGCCCAAGACGGCAACAGTCCAGGGCCGTCACCAGGACCTGAATGTGAGCTTGATGTACCCATTACTGGGGGCCCTTGTCGATCCGACGGAGTTCCGTCTTTGCCGTTTTGGCAAGTAGCAAGTTTGTGCTATTCGACCACTTTTCAATTATCCTACGTGCCGCGGTGATCAACTCCGTATCACGGACTGCGGCATGCAACCGAGGTGGCATCCAAACAGGGAGTTGATCATGCGGCCTCATTGCGAGAAACGTCACCATGTCTGTCGCCAAGTCTTTTCGGACATTGCATACCTTCAGCATTAGTGAAAGCGCCTGGGAGCCCTCTTCTGCTCGTGCTCGATCACAGAGTTCGGCCAAAACTGATGATGCCTCTGATAACGATAAACCAGACAAACTTTCGAGTCCTATCTTCTGCATTGCATCACTTTGGCTAAGCAGCTTGCGATAAATCTCTCGAGCAGCTGAGCCCATTCTCTGTGCTTGCTGTCCATGGCCGGTCAGCACATCACGGGAGAAGTAGAAGTATGGGCCGAGATCAGTGTCGTTTAGTGCTGGTTCGACCATCAACCATTCCCTTGCGACGGCATCTTTTAACCACACCTCCATACGAGGATCGGACTTACTGTCAGTATCTTCAGCCGAATCCTCGTCCGATTCTGTTGATTCCGACGATCCCTCTTTCTGTACCTGCCATGCTAGAATAGGTTCTGGACATCCATGCCCTTCTGCTTGCATGTCGCCAAGCTGCCTAAAAAGCTCTGGCTTTAAATATTCCAAGATCATTAGCTTTGCCAAGAGCCTGCGACTTAGAAAAACACCTCGAGACTCTGCCATGCTCAGTCTCATCATGAGCATGTTCAGGAACCGCTTACACTGCCGTGGATTGCCACTAAGTCCTTTCCCGAGCAGAGGCCCGATCTGAGCAGAAATGGTTAGTCCTTCGCCCAGCACGGAAGGGATGTCGAGCTTGAGTTCATGCATTGTATCATGGCCAAACATGACGCCGGATACCGAGCGTTCCGAGGTACAAAACCACTCCATCGACTTTTCGATTACCGAGGAATCTCCCTCAGCATGCAGAAAAAGAAGAGCAATGTAAGACTGTACTTCGGATGGACTAAGGGAGGGGATACGCACGGGATACTGAATAAGCTTTTCAAGATAGTCACGCCCAACGTCAACGCGCTCACCTGGAAGTTCCGGGAACCGTTCCCGAACCGCGTATTGCACGAGTCTCTCATCGGCCCCAATCACAAAAGCAACTTCTCCGACGGATAGAAATAGCTTAATCGCCTCAAGCGTCTGAATAATCGTAGGCGGCAGGCATCGATCAAGATCATCAATAAACACTACAAGTCTCTTGATCTTTGACTCTTCAAGGAGTTCTCTGAAATCCTCGCGGAAGCCCATAACGTTGCGATTGAACGTCTGCTCCTGCCCCTCTTGAAGGTGTTTGTCGAGCTCTCCTTCATCGATCTTATCCAGCGCTTCGCCTGCCAGTTTAGCAAGTCCCCCTAGATCCGTAAATGCAGCAATTGCAGCACCCGGTGGACCACCGAGTGCGAATGCCCCACCCACCTTCAGAGTGGTACCGGCGATTCGAAGCCAGTTGATCCGTCGAAAGAGACGAATCCCAAGTTTTTTCATCTTGGTCGAGGTGCATCGCTTCTCGATTAACTCGTTGACCAAGCGCTCCATTAGCGATGACTTTGCTTGATCGTATCCCTCGAATAGCCATCCATTGAACCACAAGGCGAGCGTCCCATCATCCTCTTCCAGTCTTTTCGCTGTCATCTTTAGGACACTAGTTTTGCCACTGCCCCAATCGCCGAAGACACCAATCGTTGCGGGCAGCAAATGCTCTGATGTTACTAAGCGCTCAACCGCATGGACGAGGTGAGTAAATCCCAGAAGATCGACCTCAGTCTCCGCGTCAGACCATAGACGGCACGTGTTAGTTTCTTTTTGACTGTTAACCATGTTGACATGCTCCCCTTATGCACTTACTCGCGCCGTCTAACAATGAACTTAGGAAAATGCCCTTTATGCTGATAATAGGGTTATTGGCGGAGTATTTTTCACCATCCATTATCAAAGTATTAAAAAATCAATATTTAACGAAAATCAGTGTGCCAATAATCCCTAAGCCGCTATCGGCCAGCCGGCATAGAGCGCCTCGGCCTGGGTCATGATGAACTGCATAAACGGTTCCAGATCATCCGCCTTGATCTTACGATTTCGGAGCACCCGCTTCACCGCCGCCCGGATGGAAGCTTTGATGTCATCACGGTGCGGCTCGGTCCAGTCGACCTTGAGATTGCGTTTTATGGTCTGGACCACATCGTGCACCAAACTGGAAAGAAACTCGTTGCCGTAGATTTCCTCGAAGTTGGCGGCAATGGCGTCGTAGAAGGCCAGCTCTTCTTCCTCCAGGCCCATGGCTGTGGCTCGTTGTTTATCCGCCTCCCATTCCTTGCGCATCTCGATCATCGCCTTGATGACCGCAGCGGCATCAATCAGCCGGTTATGGTATTTGCGCAGGGTCTCTTCCAGCAGTTCCTTAAAGCTCTTGGCCTTGGCAAGGTTCTTTTCTCGCTTGAGAACTATCTCATCGCGGATGAGCTTTTCTAGGAGTTTCAGCCGCAGGTTCTGTTGAGGTTTGTCCTTAAATGTCTGCAAGAAAGCGTCGTCCAGAATAGACAAATCAGGCTTGTCGATGCCGGCAGCCTTGAAGATATCCACCACCCCTACGGACTCGACGCTGTCATCCACCAGATCGCGGACCGCATTCTCCAGGTCCCTTTCGCCTTGAGGGCCGGGCATGGTCTTCTTGATTTGCTTACGTACCCGTTGGTAGAAAATGATCTCATCGACATAGGGGCGGCAGTCGTCCAGATGTTTGACAAGCAGATAAGCGTGGGTCAGACGATGCTCGGCCAGCAGAAAGGCGTCTCGCCGTTCCTCGTCGTCAATGAGCTTTCCGAACACCAGGGCATAGCGGTCTTCCAGCTCCATGCCGGTCAGTTGCCGCCAGTCCCCGTAATCAATGCCCTCGGGCAGCAATCGCCGCGCTTCATCAAGACATGCGAAAAACACCGGTTTAGCTTCCTCGGTCAGCGAAGGCGCGGGCTCGCCCCGGCCGCCGCCCTGGGTATATGTAGAGGTAGCCTCGCGCAATTCGTCGCCGATGCCGATGTAATCGACGATCAGCCCGTGGGGCTTGTCCCGGAAGACCCGGTTCACCCGCGATATGGCCTGGATCATGGTGTGTCCCTGCATGGGCTTGTCGATGTAAAGGGTGTGCAGGCAGGGGATGTCGGTGCCGGTGAGCCACATGTCACAGACAATGACCAGTTTCAAGGGGTCTTCCGGGTCGATCATCCGCTGTTTGATGGTGTCGCGCTGCATCTTGGTGGTCAGGTGGCCGGCCTGGCTCCACTCGATCGGGTCTTTGCCCAGGTTGCCGGTCATGACGATCTTGATTTCCGGGCACCCCTGCAAGGCTGTGAGTGCATCATAGAGACGGACGCAGTTCTCCCGGGTCATGCAGACGATGATGCCCTTGCCAATCAGGGTGGCGATCCGCTCCTGGAAATGGGCCAGGAGGTCAGTGGCCAGTTCAGTCAAGCGATCCTTGGCCCCGGCCGCCCTGGCCAAAGCCGCCCATTTGCCCTTGCGGCGCTCCACTTCATCCAGCTCGGCCGCGCTGGTGATCTCTTGCAGGGCCGCGTCTACATCTTGGCGGCCCAGGTGCAGCTTGATCTGGCGCGGCTCGTAAAAGATGGGGACCGTGGCCTTGTCGTCTTGGGACTGTTTGATGTCATAAGTGTGGATCACATCGCCGAACACCTCCACCGTGTCTGCGCTGGAGAAACTGACTGGCGTACCGGTAAAGCCAATGCGCCGGGCTTTGGGCAGGGCATCGGCCAGGTAACGGGCAAAGCCCTGCAGAAAACCATACTGGCTGCGGTGGGCCTCGTCGGCAATGATGATGATATTGGTGCGCTCGGAAAGAATCGGGTGCTCGATCTCGGCCGGGCCGTTGCCGTTGGTCTTCAAGCGGAATTTCTCAATGGTGCTGAAGACCACCTCGCCGCCCTCGGTGCGCAGCATGTCACGCAGGGCATCAACATTTTTGGCGTGCTTTACCTCGCCCACCAGACTCCGCGCCGCCACGAACTGGTCGTGCAATTGGTCGTCCAGGTCGGTGCGGTCCACCTGCACCACGAAGGTCGGGTTTGCCAGTTCGGGACGCTGCCGTAAAATGCCCACCAGGAAGGCCATGGAAAGCGACTTGCCCGAGCCGGTGGTGTGCCAGATGACGCCGATGCGTTTCTCGCTGCCTCTGGTCACCGTTGCAACCGTCTTCTCGGCCGCGATGCGCACCGCGAAGAACTGGTGGTACTTGGCGCCCTTCTTGGTGATCTTGTCGTTTGCCACCTCAAAGAGAATGAAGCTCCGGATGTAGTCCAGCAGCCGCTCCTTATCGAACAACCCCTCGACCAGGGTCTTCATGCTGCCGGTGGTATTGGCCTCCACCTTGAAGCCGTTGATGGATTTCCAAGGCGCGAACCATTCCCGGTTCGCGGTCCACATCCCGTGCAGGGTGGTGATGCCGTCCGACACTACGGTCAGCGCGTTGAATTCGAAAAGCTGGGGGATGTCGTTTCTGTAATGGCCGATCTGGTTGAGGGCGTCGTCCACCGTGGGCTGGATGGCATAAGGGTTCTTCAGTTCAAAGACGATCAGGGGCAGACCGTTGATAAAGATCACGATATCCGGCCGCCGGTCGTTCCTGCCCCGGATGGGCAACTGGTTCACCACCCGGAAATCGTTGCCCCCTGGATTCCGCCAGTCGATGGCGTAAATATGCCGAAACTCGACCGTGCCGTCGTCGCGCTCCACCTTGATTTCTATGCCCTTGGTGAGGTCTTCATGAAAGCGTTTGTTGCGGCGTAGGGTGTCCACCCCTTCGGGCCGGGCCAGGCGGGCCACCGCCTCGTTGATGCTGGCCTCTGGCAAGTCGCGATAGCGGCCGGCCAGGTGATTCTTGAGCACATCCCGCAGCACCACCTCCTCGTGGTCACGCTCGATCTCCTCGCCGTGTGTGTGCTCGTACTTCTGTTGGATCAGGCGCTCGATGGTGGTGAGTTCAAACTCGGTTTCTGTACCGCGCCGCGCCATGTCAGACGACCTCCTCTGCTATTCTTTCAGCCTGACTCACACGGATTTCACCGGAAAGGAGTTTAGGGAGTAGGGTATCGCGGGTGGTTACAAGGATCAGAGATTCCCGTTCGTTTTGATGTATGCGATCATACAATGGGCCGACCACATAATCCATGGCATCTATAAGCTCTGGCATTGGCAGTGCCATTTTCGCCTGGAAGAGATGTTCACGCTTGATGTGACCCATGGTGGTTGCTTTGTCAGCCGCAATTCCCTGGAAGAATGAAATAGCTTCACGCAACTGAAAATATACAAACCACTGCGGAAAACCATCTGGAATCACTTTGAAAATATGTTGATTGACCAGCGCTTCATCTTGGTGCCATCTGTAAATATCAAGCGAACCAGACCAGGAGAATAACAGGTCACTCGGGTATGCTGTGTTATCTGGATTTGCCTCAATTTCGTTATAAACCGTTGACGCTCCGGGACCGGAATTCAGCTCGGCGATCCTTATTACCATGCGGCCGGTACCGGATGCATTTTTGGTAAAGTTCTTTCCGTTCACATACTTTGCTAAATTTGCGATGGAACTTACCTCCCACCCCTGCGGAATTGGCCCCAGTTCGCTTTCTTCAAAACGGGAGGGGAATAGGGCGGCGGTTTCGGCGTTCATGCCGTATGGCCGGCGGCCCTCGGCCTTGGCGACCACGGGATCGAAATCCACGAACCACGACTTGAAAGTCGCCTGTGCCATGGCCTCCAGCGTATGGTTCATCCGCCGGTTGAGTTCGATTTTGTCGTCAAGGGCTTTTAACACCCTCGCTATCACTTGTTGCTCTGCAAATGGCGGGAGCGTTAATTGGAATGCCTCGATTCTTTTTGGTGCTGTATGCAAAATTTTCGTGCCAGAGGAAGAAGCAACAAGTTCTTGGTTAAACTCAGGCCAAAGAAATACCCAGTATAAGTAATCAAGTGAGACCATTTTCGGCTTATTTAAGACAACTTTCCCCATTCGTTGATTATGAAGATATGTTTTACCATCGTCAGGAATCCGACCTGGTATACCGAGGATTTCTCCTCCTGCGGTTTGGCATGTCATTACTAATAAAATGTCATTTGGTTTAAGTACGAAATCTTTTGGGTAATCTCCCCGGTATTCTCTTACCCTCGTAGAGCTAAAACGAAAGCCTCCTGTATATTGAAAATTCCCAATATTTACAACGATCGGGTCGCCCAGCAACTTTTCGCTTAGAAATTCAGACTTGAATGGCCAACCATGTTTTACTGATATCAGGTCACCCAAGGCTACTTTTTGCCATTTTTTAGGAAGCATAATCAAGGTTTTTCAACTGTCCCCTAATACTCTTTTCGAGTATCGCGGATTTTTCAAACTCACTTATCAATTTGTCCACCAAAAGAGGCATCCTCACCTCAAATGGCTCATCCTCATCCTCGGGTTCCTCGGTACCCACATAGCGCCCAGGGGTGAGGGCGTAATTGTATTCCCGTACTTCGTCCAGGGTTACCACTTTGCAGAAGCCCGGCATCTCATCGGGCACTCCGTCCTGCTTGAAGGTGCGGTAGACGGCGGCGATTTTTTCCAGTTCATCGTCGGACAATTCCTTTTGCTTACGGCTGCCCGGGATAAGAGCGCCGAGGTTGCGGCCGTCGATGAAGAGGATTTCACCGGTACGCTGGCGGAAGCCGTTGCCGCCAAGGCGGTTTTTCGACAGAAACCAGAGGGCACAGGGAATCTGGGTGTTGGCAAAGAGCTGGCCCGAGAGTTGGACAATGCAGTCCACATAGTCCTGTTCCACTAAGGTCTTGCGCACGATGAGTCGGGCGATCTCGGAGTTGGAAAGCTCGCCGGTGGCCATGACAAAGCCGGCCGTGCCGGTCTCGTTCAGATGGTGCAGGAAGTGCATGATCCACATGGTATTAGCGTTGCGCGGCGAAAGCGGCATGAGCGCCTTGCCACCAGTGTCGCTGCGCACCCCGAGATCGAGGCGCGGGTCCTTTTTGGGAACCCGGTTGGCTCCCCAGCCGTTCTCGCCCTTGGCCCCGTCGTTGAAAGGTGGATTGGCCAGGATGTAGTCCGCCTTGATGGTGGCGTGCTGGTCGTCGAAATAGGTGTTGCCGAGCCGGATATTACCGTCGATGCCGTGGATGAACAGGTTCATCTTACAGAGGCGGTATGTGAAGTCCTTTGACTCCTGGCCGATGAAAGACAATTTGTGGTTGTGATGGGTGAAGATGTCGGACTGCACGAACATGCCGCCCGAGCCGCAGCAGGGGTCGTAGACAATACCTTCCCTGGGCTCCAGCATTCGGACCAGGCATTTGACGATGCTCTCCGGGGTGAAGTATTCACCGCCGCGTTTGCCCTCGGACGAGGCGAACTCGCCTATGAAATACTCGTACACCCGGCCGAGCATGTCGAGCCCGCCCAAGTCTTGTTTGAAGATGTCCTTGGAAAAGAGGTTGATGAGCCCTGTCACTTCCTCGCGCGCCAGATTGGAGCCTGCGTAGATGCGCGGCAGCAACCCCCGGAGCTTGTCAGGATAAGTGTTTTCCAGAAGTTCCAGGGCGTCGTCCAGAATGACCTTGATGTTGTCCTTCTGGGCATTGACCAGGATATACGACCAGCGGGCCTTTTCAGGCACCACAAAGGCACCGGCGCTACGGTATTCGTCCGGGTCGTTGAGAATGGCCTCGATTTCGGCCTTGTCCATGGTGTGGTACTCGCCTTCGGGCTCGGCCACCATGGTAGCAAGCTCAAGGCGCCGCTTTTCAAACCGCAGCGACAGGAAACGCAGAAAGATGATCGGCAGAACGTAGCGCTTGTAATCGGCCGGCTCGATGGAGCCGCGCAGACCCACCGCCGCCTGCCAGAGCTGCTTGATGACATCGGCCTGGCCATTGTTATTTACTGGTTTCTTCTGTGTTTTTTTTCTCATAACTATCATTGTAGCATTATTCTTAGTTTTTTTCTCTATAAGCGGTGGTACCCGTCACATCAACAGAATCCCTAATGTTGCCTGACCTTGATTACCTTCCATTCAAAAAGCGGTTGTCCCTGGATGCGTTTCTGAGAGTTTGGATCAGCGGTTAAAATCATGAATACCAGCGGTAACTGCCTTGGTAAAGTCGCATTTGTTTTTTTACAATTATTCAAATCCAGGGCAACCAGTATTTTCGGCATGTTCCCTTGATAAGGGATAATTCCTGCAATGGTCGGGCTTCATGTCCTGTATCCGGCAGATGTATTTGTCTTTTCCGGGCAACTTACGGAGCCAAGGACATTTGGAAACATCGTCGCCGGTCATTGGGTTGATCCAGATATCATATACTTGATGGTCCTCATCTAAAGATATGACGTCAACCCATGCCAGGATATCGCTGCGGTCATTCTCCTGCCAGCGTTGAATATCCTCTTCAGTGGCACATACGTCAATCGCTCCCGAAAGGTTCAAGCAACAATGGCCGCATTGTTTGCAGGTAAATTCCAAGGTATCCTCTTCCTTCATAATCAACGCTACTCAGTGAATCGTCCCGTCAGACATATCCCATATTAATCCCTGCCAGCCGTCGATCAGGCCTTCGTCCTCGTTTATGCCCTTCAGGGTGCACTCGGGGCAGAACCAGTAAATTCGGTCATCTTTCCTGGTCTAAAATCTGTTTTCCCGCCTCCGTCAGCCGGTATTTCTGTTTGCTGCTACGAGGCTTGTCCGGGATGGTCATCTCAATCAGCCCCAGCTTTATACAGACTTGCTGATAATGCTCCCGGAAGTGCTTTTCGTCTGTTAACCCGAGAGCACTCATGATTTCGCTTCGTGCCATCTCTCCCTTCATGATGGAAAGCATTTTTTTAACTTCAGGGGTAACTTCGGGGGTAACTTCGGGGGCGACTTCGGGGGCGACTTCGGGGGTAACCTTCCCACCGACTGCCTTGAACGCACTACCCGGTTTCCGACGGATAATCGTGACAAAACCATCGGTCAGCTTGAATTCAGGCTCCGGCAGACCTGCCTCGCGGCAGCGTTCGATCATGTCGTGGATACCGGTGCCCATCCGCTCGATATATTTGGTCAGGTAGAGAGGCTCGGCGATCAGCGGATTGCCTGGGTAGGAGCCGTGCGGCTCGCGCAGCGATTTGAGAGTGAGAGCCGGCGGCAGGGTGCCAGGATTCCAGACTTCAAGCCGATCCGAAAACATCATCACCTGGACGCTGGCCGTACTCGTGTAATCACGATGGGCGATGGCATTGACGATTGCCTCCGAAATCACCTCCGGTGGTATTTCATAGGCCACCGGGGCCTCCGGACCTTGCGCGCGGGTCCCCACGGCCAGGTCAATCTTGGAAAGCACGAAGTTGACGGCCTGGTCGACCAGTTCGAACAGATTTCCTTTGTAAACCTGATAAAAAGGAATGGGTTTGCGCATCGTTGTACCATGAAAGTGGGCGCACTTCACCTCCGAGGAATAGACGAACCTCTGCGGCTCCCTGGCAAAGAGAAGAACAGCGGCATTGGTTGGATGGCCGTCTTTCAGCAATCTCAACTGGGTCAGGATGGCCTCGATGCCGGCTTCCGCCTCCAGGGGGAAGCCACGGGCCGCCCTGGCCCGTTTCAGAAACCAGAGGATTTTATCCTCGGAAAGGTCGGCCAGGTTTGCATCCCGGCACAGGGAGGCATCGAAGGGGCCAAATCGTAACAATTCCTTGTCCGCCAGATACTCCACCAGGCTGGCATAGACCCCGGTAATCAGCTCCGCAAGAGAAACGAAGCGTCTGCGGATAACCTGGCCGGCAGCTTCCGCGACCAGGGCCGCCATTTTGGGATCGCGCCTTGAATCATCAGCGCCCTTGACAAAAATCAGCCGATGCTTTTTCAGCTCCGTGGCCTGCAGGAACTCAAGATGGGTCGGAGACATACCATTCATTGTCTCAAATCCGTAAGAATTCCCCAATAGGCCCACGTAGATATCGCACCGTTCAACTTCCTCAAGATAGAGTTCATCCACTCTGCGGTCCTTGGCAGGGCAGTCCTCGAACAGAAAAACGTCGAAGAATCTGCGCATCAGCGGGTCGCCCCGCAGATAATCCCGCAACGCGGCGCGCTCTTCAGAGAACTCCTTCTGGACACTGCTTATGAAGACGCGGATCGGTTTCATTGGTTGTTCCGGTGACAGGGAAAATTGTTTCTTTTTTGTGTTTAGTATCCACTCGCGCAGTTCAATAGTTCTTGATTTTACGAAAAAAAGCAAATTGTTATGCCAATCTGTTTCTGCTTATTTCGACTGAGCGTGGAAACTGTTTCTTCGTTTCTTCAAACACTCTGTTTCTTGTTCTTTTTGTTTCTTTGTTTATTACAGGCGCAGCCGGTTTCTTCAGTCGATTAATCTGGCGACCTCTTTTTCAATCTCCTCGGTGAGTCGTTCCAGGATGAAGGAGTTCATGCTATACGGGGTGTGATCGGCAATGTATTTCAGTTTCATATAGAGCGGTTCCGGGATCCTCAGCGGTAGATTTTTCTTCACATCCTCCCGGATGTGAGGTTCTTCCCAGGGATAAACCTCTTCCCTGGGCGAGCCGTACTTGCCAGCGCCGGCGGCAAACTGATCCAGGTCCGTTTCATTTTTTCTTGCCGGGGTTGAACGGAGGGGAGTCTTCTTTTTACCTGCCACCATACACCTCTTCAAATAATTGGTTCATTTCCTGGGCAGCCTTTTTATCCTGGTTCCATTCCACAACTGACAGGCCGTCCCGGGCTGACTTGCGAAAAGCGATACGATCACGAAGCATGGAGTCAACCAGGATCAAGTGTTGGAAATCTTCTTCGCTGAGAAAGTCGCGTGTTTCCTGGTCTTCGCGGACAGCCGGATTGGAAGACACCCGGTTGAGGACAATAAAAGCCTGTAGTTCATCGTTTAACTTTTCTTCTACAGTTGGCGGCCATTTTTGAGCAATCTTGTCCTGTAACCTATTGATTTTACGTGATCGAGTTTTTT
>ENA-OSEO01003152-OSEO01003152.1-sediment-metagenome-genome-assembly--contig:-NODE-3152-length-20359-cov-12.382704_pt1 | contig 20359 bp, 13 predicted proteins | sample MGYA00237883_ERZ534232 | MGnify/ENA metagenome assembly ERZ534232
GAAGAAATTCATGGGAGGGGATTGGACTTGAAAAAGTTTATCTGCACGGTATGTGGGTACGTTTACGATCCCGCCAATGGGGACCCCGATTCCGGGATTGCCCCTGGCACTCCGTTCGAGCAGATTCCCGAAGATTGGGTCTGCCCCGTCTGTGGCGTAAGCAAGGATATGTTTGAGGCAGCAGAATAAAGAAAAAAATGAAGAGCCAGGAAGGCCCCTTCGGGGGCCTTTTGTTTTTTTATCAGGGAATCACAAAAATCGTTTCGGAAGAAAATTCTTCCGCCGGAGGCGGGTCAAGCAGAAAGCTGCAAAGCCCGAGCAAACGTTCAATGGAGAGAGATTTGCTTTCCAGGACGACGGTGCCTCCCGAAGGCAGGGCCGCGGTGACAACAAATCCGAGGTAGGGGTGCGTTTCGCAGATCGCCCGCCAGGAGCCCGTGCTTGATACGTTATAAGTGGCGCCCATTCCCAGGGAACCATCATCGAGCGTTCCGGTTAAAACCGGAATGAAAAGTTTTCCTGCCCCCTCCTCGGATAAGAACTGGAGGAAAACGAGCTCTCCAGAAGGAGAACGGAGTTCGAAGGTTTCCCAGCGCCCTGCCTGGTCTGTCGCACCCGTGAGTTTCTTGTCGAAGACGGCTCTAGCCTGCCAATCCGGGGGGAGCCTATGACTTCCCGCAAGCGGGAGTTTCCCGGTAGGGGCTGGAAAAGCTATCATTGGCTGGAAAAGTATAAGGAAAAAAAGAAGGCTCAAGGTGAAAAATTTCAAGCCACAGGTGACCCCGGCATGTTTCAAGGCATCCAGCCTCCTTCCCTGCCGCATGCGGCACATCGTGAGTCTAGCATCTTAGTCCTCGGCGGTCATCAGGGGGGAGTTCATCTCGCTCGGTGCTATGATAGGCCCTGTCGATGTGCTTGGACGGGACACCAGGAAAAGGGGAGTCAAGAGCGTTGCGATATTGCGTGAAAGTTTTCGGTTGCCAGATGAATACGGTCGACGGCGACCGCCTTAGAACAGTTTTGCGGGGGATGGGTTGGACCGAAACCGAGGAAGATTCCGCCGACTTGGTCATCATGGTGACCTGCAGCATTCGGGAAAAAGCGGAGCAGAAAGTTTACAGCGACCTGGGGCGATTCGGGAAACGGTGGAGAGAAACCGGTCGACCTGCCGTGGCTGTTGTCGGCTGCATGGCACAGCGAGTGGGGGCAGAACTTTTCAACCGCTTCCCCTGGGTACGGCTGATTGCCGGTCCCCGGCACCTGGGCCAGGTCCCGGGAGTCACCAATTCACTGCTGGATCAGGCTTCGCGTTTTCTGCTCCTGGATGAAGACCCCGTTTCCGTCATCGATCTGGAAACGCCCGGGATCGTGCGCTCCAACCGGTGGCGTGGCTATGTCACGATCGCCCATGGCTGCGACAATTTCTGCACCTACTGCATCGTGCCCTATGTCAGGGGACGCTTCCAGTCCCGGGCGGCAAGGGACATTATCGATGACGTGGATGCCCTTGTCAGGGACGGGGCCCGGGATGTCACTTTGCTGGGCCAGAACGTGAACAGCTATGGAACCGATTTCCCCGATGGACCGTCTTTTTCCGATCTCCTGAGGAGAGTGGCCGAAATTCCGGGCCTTTCCCGTTTACGTTTCGTGACGTCACATCCAAAAGACTTTACGAAGGAAATAGTCGAGGCGATGGTCGAAAACCCGGTCATCTGCCCTTCCGTCAACTTGCCGATCCAATCCGGAAGTGACCGGATCTTGAAAAGGATGAACCGGGGATACACGGTGGAAGAATATGCCCAGAAAATTGGATGGATACGGGAAGCCTTTCCGGAGGCTGGCCTGACAAGCGACCTGATCGTGGGATTTCCCGGAGAGACGGAAGAGGATTTTGAATTGTCCCTCAAAGCACTTGAGAGGTTTCGTTACGACCTGGTCCATACGGCGGCCTATTCCCGGCGGCCTCCTAGCGGAGCCGCAACAATGGAAGGACAGCTTCCGGAAATGGAAAAGACCCGGCGGCTAAACGCCGTGAATGCCTTGCAGAAAGAGATTGCCCTCTCGATCAACAAGAGACTTGAAGGCCGTGTCCTGGAAGTTCTCTTCGATGGGCCCGCCCCGAAAGGCCCCGGGCTGATCGCCGGGCGGACCTTGTCTGACAAGGTCGTCCTCGCTCGTGGTACTGAAGAAGATTTCGGGCAGATCCGGAGGGTACGGATCGATAGGGGAGATGCCTGGTCCCTCTTCGGCGTTCTGGAAAACCCGGACCCCATCATCGCAGGAGGAATTTCCCGTGGATGACAGGAAAAAGGGGATCCTTTTCCTTTGTGCTGGAATCCTCTGTTTTGCGCTGGTCTGGGGCCTTGTGCGGGGATTTTCGGGAAGGTGGCCCTGGGGAACGCCAACGGGGGTGGCCGGACCTTCATGGAGCATTCGCGAATCCATGAAAGGCTCACCTGATGCTTTGCCGCAGACCCAAACGGAAACAGGAAAAGACGTCCTTCGCGAAACACCGCCCGAGAAGTGGGTCATTTATCTAACCGGGGAAGTTGCAAGGCCCGGTATCCTCGAAGTCGCACCCGGTTCCAGGCTTTACGAAGCGGTGGAAGCCGCAGGGGGTCTAACCCCAAAGGCAGACAAGAACGGGATAAACCTGGCGGCAAAACTTTCCGATGGAGTTCATGTGCACATTCCGGGAATCGGGGAGGTGCCGGTGAACGAAGGCAACGCCCCTTCGGCAGGAAAAGATACGCTTTCGCGGAAAGGCGATCCTTCGCCCGCCCCTTCAGCGCCGATAGACATCAACCACGCTGCTGCGGAAGAGTTGGAGGCCTTGCCGGGAATTGGGCCCAAACTGGCCCGACAGATCGTCGAGGACAGGACGGCAAACGGCCCCTTCAGCAGCAGGGAAGACCTGCAGCGGGTTAAGGGGATCGGGCCGGCAAAACTTGAACGGATCAAGGAGATGATCGTCGTCCGGCCATGAACCCGCTTTCAAGCGCACCATTCCTGCCGGTTTTCGCAGGGTGGTGCGCGACCCTTTCTCTATCCTCCCGTGTTCCGCATCCGCTTGCGATCCTGGCAGGGGTATTGCTGTCCACCGCTTTCCTGCTGATCGGCACGAGACGAATTCCTCCCGGTTTTGGGTTGTACCTGCCCCTTACCCTTCTTCTGGTGGCTTTACCCGCGATCTTTCTCCTGTTGAGAGTGCAGGGAGTACCGCCAGAGAGCAAACACTACGAAGGTGAGGCCACGGTTGTATCTGAACGGTCCTGGGGTTTCCGCCGGGCTGTCGTACTCGATACCGCCGAGGGGCGCACCCTGTGCCTTGCCTCGCCGGAAAAGCCGTTACTGGAAGGTACGGAGCTCCGTGTGAAGGGAATGCTGGTTCCTCTTGAACAACTTTTCCCGAATAGGGGCGGGAGCTTTAACGCCCCGCTTTTTTGGCGAGGCAAGGGGGTAAAACAGGGCTTCAGGCCCGAAGGGATGGCCAACTCGGGAAAACCGGGTTCCCGGCTAGGCTCCTGGCGGACGTTCCTGAGGAAAAGGCTCCTTCTCTGCCTGCCTCCCCTTTCAAGGGGACACTTGCTTGCCGCCTGGACGGGTGAAAGGGATCCTGAGGTGGCCGATTTGCATCGGCTTTGGGGAACCTCCCATCTTCTTGCAGTGTCCGGTTTCCATGTTGGAATCCTGGCCGCTGTCCTTTTGTGGTGCTTGCACGGGTTTCGGTTTAAACTTCTATGGAGTTCGGCAATCCTGTGGAGTTATGTCTTCCTGACAGGAGGGGCGGCTTCCGCCTGCAGGGCCATGACGATGATCCAGCTTGTGCTTCTCGGGCCGATCGTAGCCGGGCGTCCGTCTTCCCCAGTCAATAGCGTGTCCGTGGCGGGAGGCTTGCTTCTTCTTGCCAATCCCTGGCTATTCTGGGATATCGGGTGGCGACTCTCGATCATTTCAGCCTTGGTGCTTTGTTCCTCAAGCAGGGTGTTGACAGGCCGGAATGCCGTGCTGACGGGTTTTGCAATCTGGCTGGCGACCGCAGGTGAAGCCTCGAGAGTGTTCGAATCCGTCCCTGTTGCCGGTCTTTTCATGAACCTCCTGGCCCTGCCTGCGTTCTCCATCTTGCTTCCGACTGCTTCAATCGCTGCGTTGCCGGCGCTTGCTGGAATTCCCGGTGGGGGGATATTGGCGCTTGGGATGGAAACGGTATTCGAAAGCTGGACGGCCCTGGCTAACGCTGTTTGCGTTCTTTTACCCTGGCAAATCCCTTACAATCCCCTTATCGGCAGTCTTTCCGCCGGAATTTTGGGAGGCGCGGCCGGATTAGGTGTCGGGATGGGGTGGAAAAGGGCAATTGTCTTAGCCGTCCTCGCGTGTTTTTGCAGGCTGTTGTTCAGCTGAAGGCGAATTATGGGAGGGTTCCGCATGCTTTTGGTTGTTGATGTCGGGAATACGAATACCGTTCTCGGGCTATACCGGGGGAAAATCCTCACTCACCACTGGCGCCTCACTTCCGGGAGCCACACTTCGGACGAACTCGGGCTAGCCCTTTTGAACCTTCTCGGCACCGCGGGCATCACTGCGGCCGACGTCGCAGGGGCGGTCGTATCGAGCGTCGTTCCGCCGATGGACCTCGCGCTCAGGGAAGCGATCAGGCTGTATCTCGGGATCGATGCCCTGTTCGTTTCAACGGCCCTGGACCTGGGGGTAGAAGTCCTTTACAGGGCACCGCACGAAGTGGGAGCGGACAGGCTCGTCAATGCGGTGGCGGGAGTCGAAGCCTACGGCGCCCCCCTTGTCATCGTCGATTTCGGAACGGCCATCACACTGGATGTCGTTTCAAGGGAAAAAGCCTATCTCGGCGGCGCAATTGCCCCCGGGATGGCAGTCAGCATGGAGGCCCTTTTCGGCAAGACTGCGCGGCTGCCAAAGGTGTCCCTGGCGGCTCCGCCCTCGGTCATCGGCAAGACAACGATGGAATCGATCCAGGCGGGGATTATGTATGGAACTGCAGGACTTATCGACACCCTGGTCCGGCGTATTTGGGAAGAACTCGGAGAAAAAACCCCGGTCATCGCCACTGGAGGCCAGGCGGAAAGTGTTTCTCCGTATACCGAAACGATCGAGAAGGTCGACCCATGGCTGACCCTGGAGGGACTTCGATTGATTTACGACCGGAACCTCACGAAAAAGTGAGCATGAACTCAAGGAAGAGTCCTGACCTTGTCATTGGCAAAGCCAGGGTTGATGGAAGACTTTGGCTGGCTCCCCTTGCGGGTATAACCATACCTGCCGTCAGGAGATTCTTCAGGGAAATGGGTGCTGCGCTGACCCACACCGAGATGGTGTCCAGCTCGGGGCTCCTGATGAAGAACAGAAAGACAATGGAAATGCTGAAGAACTCGGAGAAAGAGGATTCGCTCGCCCTCCAGCTCTTCGCAGGGGATGCCTCCACTCTACTGGAAAGCGCTTTTATTGCGCTGTCGAACGGGGTTTTCGGAGCGTTCAGCATCAACATGGCTTGCCCCGTCCCGAAGGTGAGAAAAAGGGGGGCAGGAGCGCAGCTTCTCTCAAGGAGAGAGGTTGCTGTCGAGATGGTGCGGGAACTGAAAAAAACAGGATTGCCTGTCTGGCCTAAGATCCGAAAGCATCCCTCGGGAACGGATTCCGAAACTTTCTCTTTTTGCGAAGCCCTTTTCGAAGCAGGGGCAGATCTCGTTTCCTTGCACGGCCGCACGCCCCAGGCGCTTTACGGCGGAGTCGCGGACAGGGAAGTCGTCAAAGCGGCGGCACGTCTTTTCCCAGGCGGGATCGTCGCTTCCGGGGATGTTTTCACGCGGGGGGATGCGGAAGATTACCTTGAAGGAGGGGCTGCAGCCGTTCTCGTCGCACGCGGGGCGCTTCGTGATCCTTTTTTCTTCCTCGAGGGGAAAGAACCGGTTGATGCCCTTGAAAGGGCGCTTGTCCTGGTCAGGCTTGGAGACGATATCGCTGTTGAAAACGGGCCAAGGGCTTCGACTTCCTTGATAAAGCGATTTGTGTCCGGTATGTTTAAGGGACTGCGAGGGAACGCCGCTTACCGCAAGGAAGTTGCCCTCTCCGCGGATTGGCCGGAGATGCGGTCCAGATTGTGTGCCTGTATCGATTATTTTGAAGAAAGGGGTCACGACGATGCCTGAAGACCAAAATGAAATGAGCCCGATCCTTGAACTCCCGGAAGAGGAAATCCTGAAACAGCGAATTGACAAGCTCATGCGGCTTCGGAAGGAGGAAGGGGTCGATCCCTTCCGCAATGATCGCTGGGACAGGAAGGAAACGCTTGCCGAAATCAACGCAACCTACGGATACCTCGAACCGGACGCCCATGCCACCGAAGTCGAGATCGTGACGGCAGGACGCCTTATGACCATCAGAAGGCACGGGAAGGCCTCTTTCGCAACGATGGAAGATGAAACTTCCCGCATTCAGCTTTATTTCCAGCTGGACGCGACCGGCGAGGAAGCCTACACGTTTTTCAAGAAATGGGTCGACACGGGTGACATCCTTGGCGTCATCGGAATTCCTTTCAGGACCCGTCGCGGGGAACTGTCCGTGCAGGTCAGGAGTTACACCCTGCTTTCCAAGGCGCTGCGGCCCCTTCCTGAAAAGTGGCATGGGCTGAAGGACACGGAAATACGTTACCGGCAAAGATACGTGGACCTCATCGCCAACCCGGAGGTGAGGGATACCTTCAGGAAACGGGCCCTCGTCATCAGGACATTTCGTGACGTCCTTGAAAGGCATGGGACGCTCGAGGTCGAGACCCCGATACTGAGCTCCCTGGCCGGAGGGGCGAACGCAAGGCCTTTCATCACCTACCACAACGCCCTGGGTGTCAACCTGTACCTTCGGATCGCCACGGAGCTTTACCTGAAGCGCCTGATCGTCGGAATGCTGGGACGCGTCTACGAAATCGGCAAGAACTTCCGCAACGAGGGAATCGATATCATGCACAATCCCGAATTCACCGCAATGGAAGTTTACTGGGCCTATGCCAACTACCAGGACATGATGGACCTGACGGAGGAGATCCTCGTGGCCTGCGCGGATGCCCTGGGCTCGCGGAAGGTTTCATACCAGGGGACAGAGATATCTTTTGAACCGCCTTTCAAACGGGCGACGATGGTCGACCTCGTCAAGGAGTTCTGCGGGGTGGACATCGAAGCGGTCGCCTCAGACGAGGAGGCGCGCAGAATCGGGAAATCCAAGGGACTTGAAATCACCGGAAAGGAAACGCGTTTTGGCATCCTGACGGAACTTTTCGAGGCTTACGTCGAGGAAAAACTGATCCAGCCGACTTTTGTCCTTGGCCACCCGGTGGAGGTTTCCCCGCTTGCAAAGCGCAATTACGACGCTCCCGACTACACGAACCGGTTCGAACTTTTCGTGTACGGCAAGGAAGTGGCCAACGCCTTCAGCGAACTTAATGACCCGCTTGACCAGAGGGAAAGGTTCACTGACCAGCTGAGGAAAAAGACCGAGGGCGACGAAGAGGCGCACGATTTCGACGAAGATTTTGTTCAGGCCCTCGAATACGGGCTTCCGCCCACGGGTGGCCTGGGCATCGGGATTGACCGTGTGACGATGTTCCTTACGGATTCAAGGTCGATCAGGGACGTCATTCTCTTCCCGACAATGAAACCGAAAAGCTGAGGTCACAGCAGGATGGACCTGGAGGAGGCCCGGCGGGAAGCGGAAAGCCTGAGGCGCGAAATCGCAAGGCATGATGCCCTTTATTACGTGAAGGACTCGCCCGAAATCGAGGACGATGCCTACGATGCGCTCATGCGCCGGCTAATCGAGCTGGAAACCGCCTTCCCGTCTATTGCAACCGAAAATTCGCCCACGAGACATGTCGGGGGTAGTCCGCGAAAGGAAATGGTTCGTGTTTCCCATTCCACGCCCATGCTCAGCCTGGAAAACGCTTTCTCCGAACAGGACATCCTTTCTTTTCTCGACCGGGTTTCAAGAGGACTGGACGGCCGTAAGCCTGAAATGGTTTGCGAGCTCAAGATTGACGGCCTGGCGGTGTCGCTTGTCTATGTCGACGGTGAGTTTGTCAGGGGAGCCACCCGCGGAGACGGGCGGGTCGGGGAGGATGTCACCGAAAACCTTAGGACGATCCGGACGCTTCCGAGAACTTTGGTTGGAAATGTGGAGGGCGTTTTGGAGGTTCGAGGTGAAGTCCTGATGAAAAAGGTGGATTTCGAAAGCCTCAACAGGGAAAGGGAAGAAACCGAAGAACCCCTCTTTGCCAACCCCCGCAACGCAGCAGCCGGAAGCCTCAGGCAGCTCGATCCCTCCGTCACGCGTGCAAGGAGATTGGGAATATTCCTGTACCAGATCCCGGGTGCGGGAGACCGAGGTCTGAAAACCCAGTCTGAAGTGCTGGCCTGGCTGGAAAAATGCGGTTTTCCCGTCCAGGGCAGCGAAAGGGTCTGCAGGAACTTTGAAGAGATAAGGGCCTATGTCGAGGAATACCGCGAAAAGCGGCATGCCCTGGCCTACGGGACCGACGGGGTTGTCATCAAGGTCAATAGCCTGGAGGATTGGGAAAGGCTGGGAGGAACCTCCAAATCGCCGCGTTGGGCGATCGCTTTCAAGTACCCTCCCGAAGAAAGGATGACCCGTGTGGTTGATATCATGGTTTCCGTTGGCAGGACGGGAGCCCTGACCCCCGTGGCGGTCCTTGAACCGGTGCAACTGTCCGGGACGGTGGTCCAGCGTGCGAGCCTGCATAACGGGGACGAAGTGGCCCGCAAGGATGTGCGGATAGGCGATCGTGTGATTGTCCGCAAAGCGGGGGAAATCATCCCTGAAATTGTCCGCGTTGAAGTCGGCCAAAGGGACGGAAGCGAAATGAGGTTCACCATGCCGGGGGAATGCCCGGATTGCGGATCTCCAGTCGTACGTCTTCCCGGGGAAGTGGCCGTCAGGTGCCCCAACCGCAGCTGTCCGGCCCAGATAAAGGAAGGAATTCGCCATTTCGGGTCCAGGAACGGGATGGATATCCGCGGCCTGGGAGAAAAAGTCATCGATCAGCTTGTCGACCAGGGGTTGATCAGCGACCTGGCGGACCTTTTTTTCCTGCGGGCTGAAGACCTTGTTTCCATAGACCGAATGGGCAACAAGTCCGCGGCAAACCTCCTGGAGGCGATCGAGGAATCGAAAGGCAAACCCCTGTCGAAACTTTTGGCGGCCCTCGGAATCCGATTCGTTGGGTCGAAGGCTGCCGAAATCCTTGCCAGTGCCTTTGGAGACATTTCGGGCCTCCTATCCGCCGCTGAGGCCGATTTGTCCGCCCTGGACGGAATCGGTCCCCGCATAGGGGCTTCGGTCGTTTCATTCTTCCACGATCGGCATAACAGGGTCATGCTCGAGAAGCTCGAGCAGGCGGGACTGAACATGAAAGAACCACTGGCTGCCGGTACGAAGCGGGGAGGCCCGCTTGAAGGAAAGAAAATCGTTTTCACGGGGGAACTGTCATCCATGAGCCGAACCGAGGCCCAGCGCCTGGTGAAGGAAAGGGGCGGTGTCCCGGTGGAAAGCGTGAGCCGAAAGACGGATTGGGTGGTTGTCGGCGAAAGCCCCGGGAGCAAGGCCCAGAAAGCCCGTGACCTTGGAGTGGGGATCCTGGATGAAGAGATGTTTTTCCGTTTGCTGGAAAGCAAGGCGGAACCGGATAAGGAGGACGCCTAATGGCTGTAAGCAAGGAAGAAGTCAGGCACATTGCGCTCCTGGCACGACTCCACGTTAAAGACGAGGAGGCTGTGTCCCTGCAGCGCCATCTCAACGGAATCCTCGAACATTTCGAGCGATTGAAGGGATTGAACCTGGAGAACGTCAATCCCTTCGAAAGGGAAGACCTGGATGTAACCCCATGGAGAGAAGACCGGGTGGTTTCTTGGGATGGCCGGGAAGATGCCCTTTCCCAGGCTCCAAGGCGCGAAGGCGACTTTTTCCGCGTACCGAGAATCCTGGAGGGAGAGGATGACTAGCCTGGACCTGTCTGGCGCCCAAATCGCGAGGGCGGTCAGAAACGGTGAATTATCCGCCGCGGAAACAGTCGATGCTTCAATCTCGAGGATCCTGCAGCTGGAAGGAAAGGTAAAGGCCCTGTTGACGCCTCTTTTCGAGAGGGCAAAATCCTTTGCGGACCAATTGGACCGTAAAATCGCCTCGGGCGAAGAGCCAGGCCCTCTCGCAGGCGTTCCTGTGGTCATCAAGGACAACCTCTGCATGAAAGGCATAAGGACGACCTGCGGGAGCCGTATCCTCGAAAACTGGCACCCCCCCTATGACGCCTCCGTGGTCCGTTTCCTGGAGGAAGCCGGCGCGGTTGTTATCGGCAAGGCAAACATGGACGAATTCGCCATGGGAAGCTCGACGGAGAACTCCGCCTTCTTTCCAACGAGAAATCCCTGGGACCTCGAACGTGTTCCTGGCGGCAGTTCGGGAGGAAGCGCGGCTGCAGTAGCCTGCGGATACGCTCCCCTGTCCCTCGGTAGCGATACGGGCGGTTCAATCCGCCAACCGGCGGCCTTTTGCGGGATATATGGCCTAAAGCCCACGTACGGGCTCGTGAGCCGCTACGGTCTTGTCGCCTTTGCTTCGTCTCTAGACCAGGTCGGGCCTTTTGCCCGTAGCGTTGAAGACCTTGCCCTGGCCCTGAATGTCCTTTCGAAACCCGATCCGGCGGATGCGACTTCAAGCCGCCGGTGCAGGCCGGACTACCAGAAATGCCTCGGGCGGGAAGATCTCAAGGGACTGAGAGTAGGGATCGTCAGGGAATTCGAGGCTTATCCCGTTCAGCCTGAAATCGGAGATGCGCTCGGGCACGTGGAGGGGATCCTTCGCGAAGCGGGAGCAACCTTCCTTCCGGTGAGCCTCCCGACGACCATCGAGGCGGGCCTCCCCTGCTACTATATCCTCGCTCCGGCAGAGGCCAGTTCGAACCTTGCCCGGTACGACGGGGTCCGGTGGGGAATGTCCGTGGAAGCGGAACACCTTGTGGATCTCTACAAGAAAACGCGAGGAGAAGGGTTCGGAGCCGAGGTGAAAAGACGTATACTCACCGGAACCTACGTCCTTAGCTCGGGATATTACGATGCCTACTACCTTGTCGCCCAGAAGGCACGGACGCAGATTTCAAGGGAATTTGCCGAAGCCTTCCGCAACGTCGACATGCTGCTCATGCCCACAACACCGACTTTGCCCTTCAGGCAGGGTGAGAACTCCGAAGATCCGCTCCAGATGTATCTCAGTGACGTCTTCACCTTGCCCGTGAACCTGGCCTCGCTGCCGGGGCTCTCCCTGAATGCCGGGAGAAGCTCGGGTGGCTTGCCCGTGGGGGTGCAGTTCGTCGGCCCGAGGTGGGGAGAAGAGACGATTCTTTCTGCCGCTGGGGCGGTGGAGAGGGTTCTTGGAAAGCCCGCGGCCGCATTTGGAGGTGAGGGAGCTTGAGAAAGCCGGGATCAACGGTGATTGGCCTGGAAATCCATGTCCAACTGGCCACGGCAAGCAAGCTTTTTTGCGCATGTTCCACGGATTACATAGGGGCGGTCCCCAACACGAATGTCTGCCCGGTCTGTCTAGGGCAGCCGGGCTCCCTTCCCGTCGTCAATGCGCGCGTCATCGAATATGCCGTACGAACCGCGCTTGCCCTTGGGGCACGCATCGGCCAGTTCACGCGTTTTCACAGGAAAAATTATTTTTACCCCGATTTGCCAAAGGCCTACCAGATAAGCCAGTATGACCTTCCATTGGCGGAGGGCGGTCAACTGCCGGTCGGCGAGGGAGATGACCGGAAGGCGATTGCCATTACCCGGCTCCATCTTGAAGAAGACGCCGGTAAACTTGTGCATTCGGCTGCGGACGGACGCCTCGGGCACTCGGAATATTCCCTGGTCGACTACAACAGAGGGGGTGTCCCCCTTATGGAAATCGTGTCCGAGCCGGAGATTTCCACTCCAGCAGAGGCACGGGAATACGTCGCAAGGCTTAGGCAGCTGGTCCGGTACCTGGGAGTGTCCGACGGGGATATGGAGAAGGGCTCGCTCCGGGTGGACGCCAACGTTTCCCTGACGAACAAGGATGGGAGCCTGGGCACGAAGGTCGAAGTCAAGAACATGAATTCGTTGAGGGCCCTGGAAAGAGCTCTTGAATATGAAATCGTCCGCCAGGCGGAAGTTATTGGCCGGGGAGAATCCGTGCGACAGGAAACGAGGCACTGGGACGATGCCAATGGGGTGACATGCGGGACACGTGGAAAGGAAGAAGCTCACGATTACCGTTATTTCCCGGATCCCGATCTTCCCCCCCTTGTCCTTCCCGTAGGTTTCGTTGAAGGACAGGAAGCGCTTATGCCCGAGATGCCATGGGTTCTGAAGGAACGCTTCAACAAGGATTGGGGGCTTTCGGTGGAAGACGCTTCAATCCTTACGGAATGGCCGGGTCTTGCCCGCTACACGGAAAGCTGCGTAAAGGGAGGCGCAAACCCGCTACGCGCCGCAAACTGGATCCGGACAGAGGTTCTTCGTGTCCTGAACGAAAGAAAGATGCCGATCGAGCAATTTGCAGTTTCCCCGCTTGATCTCGCGGACCTGCTTTCGAAAATAGACAGGGGTGACGTTTCCACTACGCTGGCGAAGACGGTTTTTGAGCTGATGGTGGCTGAAGGCTTGTCGGTTTCCTGTGCAATCGATCGAATCGGAGCGCCGGCCGGGAAATTGACTGGACCCGAATTGCGGCTCGTTATCGAACACATCCTGGCGAGGGAAACCGAAGCTTGTGAAGAAATAAGAGCGGGCAAGGATCCGAAGGGAAAGAAGCGAGGGTTCCTTTGCGGACAGGTGATGAGGGAGTCCCGGGGGCAGGCTGATCCTGCTGAAGTCGCGAAAACGCTTGGAGAGATAATCGCAAATCTTTAAAAGGGTAGGGGAAAATCCTAGGGCATTTGTTAGAATAGCAAGAGTGCGATTCGCAACGCGGCAAGGCCGCGTGAAGAAACGAGGAGGTCGGTAGGAAATGGGGATGCGCAATCCGGTTGATGTGAGAACCTTTGCAATCGTGGCTCACGGCGGCGCCGGAAAGACGTCGCTTACGGAGGCCATGCTTTTCGATACAGGGGCCATCGGGCGCCTGGGCAAGGTCGAAGACGGGACGACGACCACGGACTTCTCGACCGAGGAGCATAAGCGCCAGATCTCAATCAATGCTGCCGTGGCTACCCTTCGGCACAAAGGCAAGACCATGTTCGCCCTTGACGCTCCGGGTTTTGCGGATTTCATCGGGGATGTCCGTTCTTCCATGCGCGTCTCCGATTCCGCCGTTGTTGTCGTCAGCGGGGTCCACGGGGTCGAGGTCCAGACCGAAAAGGATTGGGAGTTTGCGGAAGACTTCCAGGTTCCCGTCCTGTTCTTCATCAGCAAAATGGATCGGGAAAACGCCGACTTTAACCGCACGGTCGGCGACCTTCGAAAGTACATGAGCGAGAAGGTCGTCCCGCTTTACCTTCCGATAGGAAAGGAAGCCGGTTTCAAGGGAGTCGTCGATGTCCTGAACGGTAAGGCGTACCTCTATAAGGGCGATGGAAGCAAGGAATTCACGGAAACTGAAATTCCGGCGGAAATGGCCGATGAAGTCCAGGCAGCCCGCGAGGCGCTTGTCGAACGGATCGTCGAAGCCGACGACGAGTTGATGATGCGATACCTCGACGGAGAGCAGATTCCGGGCGAAGAGCTTGGAGCGGCCCTCAGGGTTGCAGTGGTCAAGAGAAATCTTTTCCCGGCGGTTCCCGGCTCCAGCACCGCGAACGTGGGTATTTTCCAGTTGATGGATGTCCTGGCCGATGTCATGCCGTCCCCGCTTGAAATGCAGCCGCGCGAAGCGGTCAAAAACGGGGAGCCGTTCAAGATCGAGCCCAAATCGGATGGCGTTTTTTCGGCCCTCTGTTTCAAGGTCATGGTTGATCCCTATGTCGGGAAACTCTCTTTCCTGAGGGTCTTCTCCGGGAGCCTGACAAGCGATCAGAACCTCTATAACGTGAACAAGGGCGAAGAAGAACGGATCAGTGCCTTCAAGTTCATGAAGGGGAAGGATGGGGAGGACCAGAAGGAAGTCGTCTGCGGCGATATCGTTGTCATCCCGAAGCTTCATACCACGACCGTCGGAGACACGTTGAGCGTCAAGGGCGCTTCTTTCCAGTACCCGCCGATCCAGTTCCCGCGCCCGATCTACAGCGTCGCCGTGACTCCCAAGAGCCGGGCGGACGAAGACAAGCTCAGCAATGCGATCCATCGCATGAGGGAAGAAGACGCGACCCTGCATTTCGAGAAGAACCCGGAAACGGGTGACAACGTGCTGTCGGGGATGGGGGACGTCCATCTCGACATCATCCTGTCAAAGATCAAGGACCGCTATGGGGTCGAACTGGAAACCGGAACGCCGAAAGTCCCCTACCGGGAGACGATCAAGAAATCCTCGAAAGCCCAGGGAAAATACAAGAAGCAGACGGGCGGACGCGGACAATACGGCGACGCGGTCATCGAATTTTCTCCCCGGGAACGAGGTGCGGGGTTCGAGTTCCTCGACAAGGTCGTTGGCGGAGCGGTTCCGAAGTCCTTCATTCCCGCGGTTGAGAAGGGATTGCGAGAAGCCATCCTGAAAGGGGTGCTTGCCGGGTTCCCGACGGTCGATTTCACCGCGGCGCTGGTTTTCGGTTCCTATCACGACGTCGACTCTTCCGAAATGGCATTCAAGATCGCGGCATCGATGGCTTTCAAGAAAGGGATCGTAGAAGCCGCTCCGATCCTGCTGGAACCCATCATGAGCGCGGAAGTCGTCGTTCCCGAGGAATACCTGGGAGATGTCATGGGTGATTTCAACAGCCGGAGGGGCCGGATCATGGGAATTGACAGCCGCGGGCGCCTGCAGGTCGTCAAGGCACAGGTTCCGCTCGCGGAGATGTTCCGGTACGCGATTATCCTCCGGTCGATGACGTCGGGACGCGGTTCCTTCACGATGAGCTATTCGCACTACGAAGAAGTGCCTGCTGAAATCGCAAAGAAGGTCATTGCCGCGCACAAGGTGGAGGAAGAAGAAGAGAACTAGTATCGGATAAAAAAAGAGGCCGGCTGTAAAACAGCCGGCCTCTTTTTTTGTGTCCGTTTCCCTGAATCTAGCGAAGCAATGCAGATTCGATGGCGGGAAGGTTTGCGTTCATCTTCCTGGACAGGTTTGAGAGTGCCCGAACCAGGCTTTGCGAATTGCCGTAAGGGGCTGCCCCGGCGGGCTGATGCCGCTCCTGGCCGGTGAGGCTCGCAAAAGAGCCTTCCCTTTCCGTCCAGGCCGCTATCGGAAGGAGGGTCTCAACCTCCGCCATTTCCAGTTCCCCGGGCTTAGTCGTCAGGCTGGCGGAAAATTCCAGGCCGGCAAGGTCGGCAGAAGAAAGCCCCGGTTTTTCCGGACTCACCCCGACGAAAACAAGGGCCTTGACCGTACCGGACCGCACGAGCGCCTGGACCTCTGTTGCGCCGGCCCCGATGGCATTGAGTGACAGAAGACCGTGGGCATTTGAAGCCTCGTGCAGAACAAGAACACGGCGCTGTTTCAGGGAATCGAGAAGCGGCAACACTTCGGAGGCCAAGTCGGAGTTAGAGGCAAAAGAACCTCCGAAAAGGGAAGAAAGCGTTTTTGCGGAAGCCAGAATACTTCCTGCGCGGTCGATGTCCTCCGCAGCGACCCCAGTCAGGGATTCCACCTTGGCTGGCGTGTAATCCGAAAGGGCTTCGGGTACCGGTGATTCCTTGCCCCGAAGAGTTGCGGCAAGGATTCCCCTGATGAGGTGTACCGCCGATCCCGCTCGGGGAACCAGTGACAGGGTTTCGCCTCTGGCCAGTTTTTCGGGCATGTGGCCGATGCTGACGACGGAAGCATGGCGGGTGCGCATTGCCTTGCGAATAAAGGATGTCAGGACGGGCTGCCGGTTGTCCGTGTCGGCATCAAGGAGTAGGAACGTGTCGGAAGCGTTCAGGTCACCGTAATCTTCCGGTTTCCAATCGGGACCCCATTTTTCCTTGAAGGTGTTCCAGGCGCCTGAAGAGGCATCAACACCGAAAAAGCGCACGGGAGCATTGGCAAGGCAATCCGATGAGAGTTTTTCCAGTGCCAGGGCTTCTTCGTTGCTTAGGCCGCCATCAGCCAGGACAAGAACGGAATCGGGGCCGTGGGCCTTGAGAACGGCACTCAATTTGGTTGAGACATGGGCGAGTGCGTTTTCCCACTCGCTTTCAAAGGTTTTCCCGTTGACGCGCATCAGCGGAGTACCCAGCCGGCCTTCTGCCGTGCTGGAAGGAAGCCCTCGTCCGATACGGCAGCTGTTGCCCTGTGTCGGGGAGGAGGCCAGGTCGAGATCCGTCGTGACTCGCACCAGTCTTGATGAAGCCTTGTCCAGGTTTAGGACAAGGTCGCAGCCGACAGGGCAAGCCGAGCAGGCGGTCGGGACCAGCACCGGTTTTTCGCTGTGCGGCCACCGCGGTGCCCTCTTTTCGGTCAGGGCGCCGACCGGGCACATCTGTACGCAGAGCCCGCAGGAGGTGCACTCCGATTCGTCCATGGGTTTCCAGAATTCCGTGTCGATCAGGCCTTCGAAACCCCTCTTGGTGAAGTCGATGGCATGGAACCCGGCGATTTCGTCACAGGTGCGGACGCATCGTCCGCAAAGGATGCACTTGTCCATGTTCCTGTCATAGAAGGCGTTTGCTTCGACCACGCGCGGCAGGTGTTCGCCCGCAACGCGCTCAGGGTCAACATTGTAATCCTGGCCGTAGCGCCGCAGGCGGCACTCGTGCAGGTCGGAGCAACCACACTCCATGCAGCGTTTCGCATCCCTGAGGAGCTGTTCCTCGGTCAAGCCGGGCCCGTATTCCTTGAAAGCCATCTTGACACGCAATTCAGGGTTGATATGCGCAACCTGTTCCTGGGGTTGTTTCTCGATATGAGTGAAATCTTCGGGCCCGAGATCCGTTCGAACCACGTCGTACTCGAAGGGTTTCTGCGCCTTGCCGGTCGTGATGTAGGCGTGTATCGATTCCGCGGCGTAATGGCCGTTGCCGATGGCTCGAACCGCGATGTCGGGACCCGTTTGCTGGTCGCCGCACACGAAGACGCCCGGCAGGGGAGTGGCATAGTTGTCGTCAACGATCATCTGTTTCCCGTTATGGATCGTTTCGGGGAGACCTTCGAAGCGAATCTGCTGGCCAATGGCCGCAATAACGGTATCGACCTCGAGACGTACGATCTCCCCTGTGGGGATGGGCTTCCGGCGGCCGGATGCATCGGGTTCGCCCAGCACCATCTTCTCGCATTCCAGCGCTTCGACTCGCTCGGTGCCGACAACGGTCTTCGGAGCCATCAGGAAAAGGAACTCGACGCCCTCTTCCATGGCTTCCTGGATCTCGATGTCCTGTGCCGGCATTTCCTCGCGGCTGCGCCGGTAAACGATACTGACCGATTTTGCCCCAAGTCTTAGGGCGCAGCGGCAGGCATCCATCGCTGTGTTTCCGCCTCCGATTACCGCGACGCGAGTTCCGATTCCGGTCGGAAGATCGTTGTTGACCTTGTAGAGGAAATCGATGCCGCCGATGACGCCGGGCAGGTTCTCACCCGGGGTTCGCATCGGCGACGACTTCCAGCATCCCATGGCCAGCAGAACGGCGTCATTCTCATCTCGAAGCTGCTCGATCGAAACGTCTCGCCCCAACGCCACGCCATGGCGGACTTCGACGCCGTGGTCTACAAGCCACTGGGTTTCCTTCTTGAGGACTTCCCGCGGAAGACGGTAATCCGGGATCCCGTAGCGCATCATTCCGCCAAGGTCGGCTTCCTTCTCGTAAAGGGTGACCCCGTATCCCAGTTTCCTCAGGAAATAGGAAGCCGAGACGCCTGCAGGTCCTCCACCCACGACAGCGACCTTGCGCCGGTTTTCCGTGATGACAGGGATCGGGGTAAGGGCGTCGTTCTGAAGGCACCAGTCACCCACAAACCGCTTAATTTCGCGAATGGAAACAGGCTGTTCGTCCACGAAATTTCGCCGGCATTTCTCTTCGCACGGTGCAGGACAAACCCTGCCGATAGAGGCGGGAAGGGTGATGTTCTGGTGCAGGGCGGCAAGTGAAGCCTCGTAATTGCCCTGGGCAGCCAGGTTGACGTAGCCCTGGACATCTCCGTGAGCAGGGCAGGTTAGCGTGCACGGTGGGCGGCAATCGCCGACATGGTCGGAGAAAAGCAGTTCGAGTGCCAGCTTGCGGGCCTTTCTGACCCTTTCCGTGTCAGTCTGGATGACCAACCCCGGTGCGATGGTCGAGGCACAGGCTCGAACCAGGCTTTTTGCACCCTTGACGTCAACGAGGCAGACTGAACAGCCACCGTGCACGGAGAGATGCGGGTCGTAGCAGAGAGTGGGAATCTCCACGCCGCAATCCGCGCACAGGTCGAGTATCTTCTGACCGCTGTAGCCATAGACTTCCTTGCCGTCAAGGATGACCTTCACATTGCGTTCCATGGTCATCGCTCCTCCTTACTCCACGCTGATGGCGCTGACGGGGCAGGCTTTCAAGCACTGTCCGCAGCGGATGCAGATATCATCGTTGATGACATGCGGTTTCTTGATCTCGCCGGCTATGGCACTGACAGGGCAGGCACGGGCGCATTTCGTGCAGCCGATGCACTTGGCCGGGTCGACCGAATAGTGGATGAGCGCGGAGCACACCTTTGCAGGGCACTTCTTGTCGCGGATATGGGCGATGTACTCGTGCTCAAAGTACTTAAGCGTCGTCAGGACAGGGTTCGGGGCAGTCTGGCCAAGTCCACAGAGGGAACCGTCCTTGATTTGAGGGGCCAGTTCCTTCAGGGTCTCAAGGTCTTCCATCTTGCCCTTGCCTTCGCAGATGCGCGTAAGGATTTCAAGCATGCGTTTCGTTCCGATTCTGCAGAAGGGACACTTCCCGCAGGATTCCTTCTGTGTGAACGAGAGGAAGAACCTGGCCACGTCGACCATGCAGGTCCCCTCGTCCATGACGACCATTCCGCCGGAACCCATGATGGCCCCGGTTGCCGTGATCGACTCGTAGTCTACCGGAGTGTCAATGCGCTCTGCCGGGATGCATCCTCCTGAAGGGCCGCCCATCTGGACCGCCTTGAAGGCCTTGTCGTTCTGGATTCCCCCGCCGATGGAAAAAATGACGTCCCTAAGGGGCATCCCCATGGGAACTTCAACGAGGCCGCCCTTCTTGATCTTCCCCGCGAGGGCGAAAACCTTCGTTCCCTTGCTCTTTTCAGTGCCGTATTGGGAAAAGGCTGCGTGCCCGTTGGCGATAATCCAGGGGATATTGGCCAGGGTTTCAACGTTGTTGATGTTCGTAGGTTTACCGAAAACACCCTTGTGTGCCGGGAAGGGCGGCCTTGGGCGGGGCATGCCCCGTTTCCCCTCGATGGAGGCGATTAGGGCGGTTTCCTCGCCGCACACGAATGCGCCGGCTCCCTCCTTGATGTAGATGTCGAAAGAAAAATCGGTTCCCAGGATTTTACGGCCCAGGTAGCCCTTTTCCCGGGCCTGGTCGAGGGCCTTGTTAAGGTGCTTGATTGCAAGGGGATATTCCGCCCGGCAATAGATGATTCCCTGGGCGGCTCCGATCGCGTATCCGCAGATAGCCATCCCCTCGATGACGCTATGCGGGTCTCCTTCGAGGACGGAACGGTCCATGAAGGCACCGGGGTCGCCTTCGTCGGCATTGCAGACGACATACTTGGAATCACCTTTTGCGTCATGGGCGAACCGCCACTTCATGCCCGTTGGGAAACCGGCTCCGCCGCGTCCTCTAAGACCGCTTTTCAACACTTCGTCGATGACCTGGTCCTGCGAGAGCTCGACGATGGATTTGCGAAGGGAGGCATAACCGCCCCGCTGTTCGTATTCCTCGATCTTCTGCGGGTCGATAAGGCCGCAGTTCCTTAGAACGATACGGACCTGCTTCCCCATCATGGGGTTCTCGGGGGCTTCCTGGACCTGGCTAAGTATCGGAGCCTGGGCCGTTGTTCCCGAAAGGATATCTTCAACGAGGGCAGGAGTGACTTCGCCGTAAATGGAGCTTTTGCCGTCACGCTCGATCTCCACGAGAGGTTCATGGAAACAGAGACCGATGCAGCCGACCTTTTTCAGCTCGACATCCTCACGGTCCTTAAGCAGAGACTCGATCTTTTCGTATACCGGGCCGGCACCCGCCGCAATTCCGCAGCTGGACATGCCGACTTTCACGATGAT
>ENA-OSEO01003153-OSEO01003153.1-sediment-metagenome-genome-assembly--contig:-NODE-3153-length-20351-cov-5.339104_pt1 | contig 20351 bp, 19 predicted proteins | sample MGYA00237883_ERZ534232 | MGnify/ENA metagenome assembly ERZ534232
AGCCGATCATATGGTTCGGAGTCCGCGACACCACGACAAGGCCTGCGTCGGATCGCGCCAGGATGCCCACAACACCCTCGCGGTCCTGCCATCCGGCATATTCGACGAAGGGCCAAGCAGCGTGGGCCCGAGCACGTTCCTCGACCGCGTCATCGGCGAATAGTCCGGCGAGTACCAGACGGACCTCGCAATTCTGGGAAAGGCGCCCCAGCGCGTCCAGAACCTCGAAGATGCCGCGAGTCGCACTGATACCGCCGATGTAGCAGAACACGAACGGGCCGTCCGAGCGCACGCTGCGAGTCAACGATGCGAACTCGTCGTGCCGCGGAAAGTTCCTCACCACGACCTGCGGAGAGCGCGTCCGCGCGGGGAAGGTGGCAGGCAGGGCATGCACGAGTCCGTCCGGGGCACGCAACAGGAAAGCCATGGCAACTCCCGCCAGGGCCCCCACTGCTGGTCGTGCGATGCGTGGGATCCAGTCCTTAGCTGCCACCTGCCGGGCCAGGTCTTCGTGCAGGTCGTAAACGACCCGTGCCCCCGCGCGGCGGAGAGACCGGACGGCGCGCAGGGTCTCAGGGTCGTGCAAGTGCACGAGGTCCGGCTCCAGCGCGACAGTTGCTGCGACAGCTTGTCGCAGGGTGCGCGTCATCCGCTCGGCCCTCGAGTGCCAATCAGGAACGCTGACCATTTCCACGCCGTCGACAACAGACTCCTCTCCCGTGGCAGCCACGATCGTCACATCGTATCCCGCGGCGGCGAGCGTCGCGCACTCCTTGTGAGCCACGCGGTGATCGTGCGCTGGGTGCACAGTGATCATGTGGACGACACGAGTCACCCCGCGATCGCCCCCTCCGTCGGCTCGATCAAGCGGAGGATCGATCGCCCGGCGGTCGTCTTGCCGCACCCGCTCTCGCCCACCAAGCCGAGGGTCTCCCCCTCCTTGATGAACATGTCGATGTCGTCGACTGCCTTGACGTGAGCCACCACGCGCCGCAGAACGCCCTTGCGAACCGGGAAGTACTTCTTCAGACCCTTGACCTCGAGCAGGATGTTGTCAGATGCCAAACTCGATCACCTCTCCTATTCGTACAGCCAGCAGGCGGCGGTGTGGGCCGGTGCGACGTCCTTCAACGGCGGAGCCTGCGTCTTGCAGATCTCCATCGCGTGCGGGCAGCGCGGCTCGAATCCGCATCCCTCAGGGACTTCGAACGGGTCCGGAACGACTCCCTTGATCGGCTCGAGCCGCTCCTTCCGCGCGACGAGGGACGGGATCGAGTTCATGAGCCCCTGCGTGTACGGATGCTTCGGGTTATGGAAGACCTCGCCCACCGTCGACCCCTCGACGATCCGGCCAAGGTACATGACGACAACGTCATTCGCCATCCCGGCGATGACCCCCAGATCGTGCGTGATGAACTGGATCGCCGCTCGGAAGTCCTTCTGCAGAGCGTTCATCAGCTCGAGCACCTGCGCCTGGATCGTCACATCCAGCGCCGTCGTCGGTTCATCGGCGATCAGCAAGGAGGGGTTGCAGGAGAGGGCCATCGCGATCATCGCCCGCTGGCGCATCCCCCCCGACAGCTGGTGCGGGTATTCGTCGACGCGCTGTTCGGGGAGTGGAATGCCGACGGCGCGGAGCATCTCGATCGCCTTCTTCTTCGCTTCCCCCTTCTTCAGCCGCTGGTGGAGGATGATTGCCTCCATGATCTGGTTGCCGATCGTGTAGACGGGATTGAGGGAAGTCATCGGCTCCTGGAAGATCATGGCGATCTCGTTGCCCCGGATCGATCGCATCACGTGTCCCTTCGGCGGGAACTTGGTCAGATCGAGGACCTTGCCGTCGCGTTCCCGGTGGAAGAGGATCTCGCCGTTTTCGATCTTGCCCGGCGGCATCTGGACGAGCCCCATGATCGACAACGCGGTCACCGACTTCCCGCAGCCGCTTTCACCGACCACCCCGAGCGTCTTCTCCTGCTCGATGGTGTAGTCCACGCCGTCGACGGCACGGACGACCCCGTCTTCCGTGTAGAAGTAGGTCTTGAGATTCTTTACCTCAATGAGTGGCACGGATCCTCCCTCCTCGAACCGTCATAGAATCGACAGGATGAACCCCAATAGCATGTACGCGGCGGCAAGGGCAACGGTGAGCGTGCGCTTCGGATCCTTGATTTCATCGCGACCGAAGACCGTGCTGGACATCCCGGAGCCGAACGCCCCTCCCAGACCGGAGTGCTCGCTCATCTGCAGCAAGACGAGCCCCATCAGGGCGAAGCAATCGAGAAAAAACAACGCCTCAAGGATAGTCCTCAACATGGCACATTGATCCTTTCACAGTACTCATGGGCTATACGGGGTCGGAAGCCGATTATAGCACAAAGCCCAATCGTCCTCAATAACCCGCGATCTAGGGGACGTCCGTTCTTGCACGCATTTTCCCCGTTTCGTATCCTATGGAGCCGGTGGCCGATTCCGGTCGCGGTATGTCCGTTCAAACGAGGGGGGGCACCGCGTTGCGCAAGTACATCTTTGTTACCGGCGGGGTCCTATCCGGGCTCGGAAAGGGCGTCGTCGCTGCGTCGATCGGGCTGCTCTTCAAGCTCCAGGGCTACCGGGTCACGCTGCAGAAGATCGATCCGTACGTGAACGTCGATGCCGGGACGATGAATCCGTACGAGCACGGGGAGGTGTTCGTCACTGACGACGGGAAGGAGACCGATCTCGACATCGGCCGATACGAACGGTTCCTCGACGAGCCGCTCTCCGCCGCGAACTATTTCACCACAGGGCAGGTCTACTGGAACGTCATACGGAACGAGCGGATCGGGGCGTTCCTCGGAAGGACGGTCCAGGTCATCCCGCACATCACGGACGAGATCAAGCGGCTCATCCGCAGGCCGCTCGAAGAGGCGGACGCAGAGATCGGCGTGGTCGAGGTCGGCGGAACGGTCGGCGACATCGAGGGCCTCCCGTTCTTGGAGGCGCTACGCCAGATCAAAGACGAGCTGCCGAGAACCGATACGTTCTTCGTCCACCTGACGCTCCTGCCGCACCTCTCGACGTCCGATGAGTTCAAGACGAAGCCGACCCAGCACAGTGTCAAGGAGCTTCGAGCGATCGGGATCCAGCCGACCGCGATCGTGGCGCGATGTGACCGCCCGCTCTCTCCGGGCGTCAAGGAGAAGATCGCGCTCTTCTGCGATGTCGCCCGGGAGAATGTCATCGAGGACCCGGATCTTCCCTCGATCTACCATGCTCCGTTGACGCTCGACGCGGAAGGGTTGTCGGACCGGATCGCCGAGGGGCTCGGCTTGACACGACGCAGGCCCGATCTCGGCGACTGGACGAACCAGCTGCGGCGCACGGAGTCACCGCAGCAGCGCGTTCGGGTCGGCATCGTCGGGAAGTACGTCGAGTTGAAAGACTCCTATATCAGCATCCGCGAGGCGTTCGTCCACGCCGGGGCGGCCGAGGATCTCGGCGTCGACGTGGAGTGGATCTCGTCCGATTCGATCACCGCCGACAGTCCGGCGGATCATCTATCGAATGTCGACGGAATCCTCATTCCCGGAGGGTTCGGCGACCGGGGCATCGAGGGGAAGATTGAGGCGGTGCAGTACGTCCGGACCGAAGGAATTCCGTTCTTCGGGATCTGCCTCGGCATGCAGTGCGCCGTGATCGAGTTCGCCCGCAACCGGCTGTCCCTTCGAGGGGCGAACAGCTCGGAGTTCGCCCCGGCGACGCCCTATCCGGTGATCACCCTCCTCGAAGATCAGGTTAGAGTGGTCCAGAAGGGCGGAACGATGCGGCTCGGGGCGTATGAGGCGCTGCTGCGCGAGGGAACGATCAGCCGGGCCTGTTACCGCGCCGAACGGATTCGGGAGCGCCATCGGCACCGATACGAGTTCAACCCGGACTACAGAGACCGTTTCGAGAGCGCCGGAATGCGCGTTGCGGCGACGTCGCCCGACGATTCCCTCGTGGAGATCATGGAGATCCCCGATCATCCGTGGTTCGTCGGCGTTCAGTTTCACCCCGAGTTCTCCTCGAGGTTCTTGGCTCCCCAACCACTTTTTCGTGGGTTCGTGCGATCATGCGCCGAGCGACGCTCGCTCTCGTCTTCCTTCTCCTCGTAGGCGGGATCGCCCTCCTTCTCCGCCTCGGCGATCCGGCCCCGGCAGCGAGTGGACCCCCGAGCGCGGCCGCAGGGATCGCCTTGTTCGGCTACGACGCGTATGGGGACCCGGCGTGGGAAGCGCAGGCCGAACACGGCGATCTGGTCGACGGCGTTGGGAATCTGTCGCCAATCAGGCTCTCGTTCCCCGACGATGCCGGCCGCCTGGCGGTCACGGCCGACCGGCTCGTCTACCGGGCCGATGATCGGCGCCTGTCCGGGGCGGTGACGGTCGAGCGCGAGGACGGGCTCCGCCTGCAGACCGAGGAGATCGTCTGGGATGAGGCGGGGCGCCAGCTGTCCGCGAACGCCGTCACCATGGTTCTCTCCGGCCTGTCGATCGAGGCCGCTCGGTTCGCGTATCGGATCGGCTCAAGGCAGACGGTCCTCAGCGATGGGGTCGCCGCGACGATCACCCGGGACCCGCCGATCCGGGTGAACGGAGACGCAGCCGAGGAGGCCGACGGCGTGGTGACAATCGCGGGGAACGTCCGAATCGAGTCCGAGGATGGGACCTTCCGGTGCGCTCGGCTCGAGACCGATACCGCCGGCGAACGCGTCGTCCTCTCCGGCGAGGTGGACGGGACGTTCCGCGGGGGAACGATCGCGGCACGGTCGGTCGAGTGGACGTCGAGCGGGTGGACGGCCCGCGGCGGTGTCACCGTCCGGATCGACTTGGACTCACTGGAGAGGGAGCCGCCCGATGGCGCTTGAGACGATCGATCTCGTCAAGCGGTACGGGGGACGAACGGTCGTCGATTCCCTGTCGCTTACAGCGGAGCGAGGGCGAATCATCGGCCTCCTCGGGCCGAATGGTGCCGGGAAGACGACGACGTTCTACATGGTGATCGGATTCATCGCTGCCGATGCCGGCTGCGTACGGCTCGACGGTCTCGAAATCTCGGAGATGCCGTTCTTCCGGCGCGCCCGGCTTGGGATCGGGTATCTGCCGCAGGAACCGTCGGTCTTCTCCCACGCGACCGCGGAGGAGAACATCGACATCGCCCTGGAGGGAGCGGCGGGAGCCGGCTCGCCCCGCCGACGCGACGAGCTGCTCGATGAGTTCGGCCTCAGCGCACTTCGGCGGCGACAAGCCGGCTCGCTTTCGTCCGGAGAGCGCCGCCGCTTGGAGATCGCTCGGTCGCTCGCGACATCGCCGCGCTTCGTTCTCCTCGATGAACCGTTCTCGGGGATCGATCCGATCTCGATCTCCGATCTGCAGTCCCAGATCCTCGCTCTTCGAGAACGGGGGATCGGGATCGTCATCACCGACCACAATGTGCGGGACACGCTATCGATCACGGATCACGCGTACCTGATCGACAACGGGCGCCTGATCGTCGCCGGGACTCCCGCGGAGATCCTCAGCGACCCGACCGCTCGGAGGGTCTACCTCGGGGACCGATTCCGGGCGTAGCGTCCCGACGGTAGAGCCGCCGGCGCCAGATGAACAGACCGAACCCGATGATGAACAGGGCGCCGATCGCGTGCGCCGCGCGGATCGGTCCCAACCAAAGGCTGTCGCCCCGCGTGAAGCTCACGATCGACCGGGCGACGGCGTAGAGGATGAAATAGAGCGCCGTCACGTACCCGTCGCGGTGCCTGCGCCCACGGATCCGCCAGAGCACAGCGAAGATCAACGCGTTGAGGATCATCTCGTAGATCATCGAGGGATGAGTCGCTTGCCCGGGATAGGCGATCCCGACGGGGGAGTCGGCTGGGAATCGAATTCCCCAGGGCAGGGTCGTCGGCGTCCCGTACGCGTCGCCGTTCATCAGGTTCCCGATGCGCCCGATCGCCTGTCCGAGAATGAGGCTCGGCGCGAGCGCGTCGGTCAGCGCCCAGAACCGAACGCGCTTCCATCGGGCGAACCCGTAGACGGCAAGCGCACCGGCGAGGACGCCGCCGTGAATCGCCAACCCGCCTTCCCAGATTTTCACGATGTCGATCGGGTGAGCACTGTAGTGCGCCCACTGGAACACGACGTAGTAGAGTCGGGCTCCGACGATTGCCGCAGGAATCGTGATCAGCAGGAGGTCGAGGAGATCCTCCGTTGAGAGAGAGAGAGCCTTCCGCCGGGTCTCGCGAACGAGGAGGTAGAAGCCGATCGAGATCGCGATCACGTACATCAACCCGTAGTAGCGGATCGTCAGCGGACCGACTTCGATCAGGACTGGATGCATCGCACTCCTCTCGGACGCTATGATCGGAGTATATGGGCGCAGCGATGCGAGACAAGTACCTTTGGGCGGCGGCTTCGGCGGTCCTCGCCGCCGGGGCGTTGCCCGGGATCGGTGCGTTCCCTCTCGCGTTCTTCGCTCTGGTCCCGCTCTTCTTCGCACTTGAGGGAACGCGCGGACCGCTCGTCGGGTTCGTGTTCGGTCTCGTCTTCTTCGCGCTCGACCTCCGGTGGATCCTGACACTCGTCCGGTTCAATCCGCTCGTCGTTCCCGGCTTTGTCCTCCTCATCGCATGCCTCGCCGTCCCATTCGGCCTCTTCGGATACGTCGTCCGTTGGAGAACGGGTCGGTTCGACGGCCGGCTGTTGCTCGTCGCCCCGGCGCTGTTCGTTCTTCTGGAGATGCTCCGCACGCTCGGCCCACTCGGCATGGGGTTCTCCACCCTGTACTTGTCGCTCTATCGGGTCCCAGCGATGATTCAAGCCGCGTCCGTCGCGGGGCCCTGGTCGGTCACCGGCCTTCTCGTCGCCGTCAATGCCTCGCTCTACTTGGCGATCCGGCGACGGTCGATCGGGCACGCGGCGGCGGCGGCCGTCTTCATCGGCGCGATGGCGGCCTTCGCGCTCGTCCCGCTCGATCCCGACGGAGCGCCGGCTCGAACGGTCGCGGTCGTTTCGTCGACGGTCCCGCAGGAGGTGAAACTCGATGCGAGGAACCTCCCGGATCTCGAGGATCGCTACACCGCGCTCGCGGCGGATGCGCTCCGAACGGAGCCCGACCTGGTCGTTCTCCCGGAGTCGATTCTGCCAGCGTTCATCCTCCGCGACGAGCGCCTTCTCGGTTGGGTGACCGCGTGGGCGGCGGAGAGCGGCGCGTCCATCCTCTTCGGAACGGGCGACATCCGCGACCGAGCACTCTACAACACCGTCGTCTTGATCGCTCCGGATGGATCGACCGCCGGCGTCTACGATATGGTCCGCCCTGTGCCGTTCGGCGAGTACATTCCGGGGCGGGCGCTTCTGGAGCGGATCGGCCTCGGAGACTGGGCGCAGTCGTTCCTCGCTCGGGACCTCTCCCGAGGGCGCGGGCACGCCCCGCTGGGGACGATCGGAACCCCGATCTGCTTTGAATCGACGTTCCCCGCCCCCGCCCGCGGCTTCGTGCGCCGCGGTGCGGAGATCCTGGCGATCGTAACCAACGATGCTTGGTTCGCAGGAAGTTCCGAGCTGCCCGCCCACTTTGCGGCGGCTGTCTTTCGCGCGGTCGAGACCCGCCGCTGGACCGTCCAGTCCGCGAACGGAGGAATCAGCGGGATCATCGATCCTCGAGGGAAGATCGTAGGATCGACGGCCGCGGAGACGGTCCTTGGGGGGGCGATCGCTCCGCGGAGCGATCGGAGCCTCTACAGCCGATGGGGAGATCGACCGCTCTGGGCGGCGTCCGGTGCGCTGCTCGTTTTCGGTCTCGCAACGAAACGGGGAAAGGAACCAAGACACGGGGAGTGAGCCGGTCGGCTCACTCCCCGTGCGGTCCCTTCGCGGAGGTCTATCGGTCGGTCAGCGCTTCGAAGCCGGTGAGACGTTCTCTCCCGCCGTCGTCAGCTGCGTCACCGCGCCGGTCTCGAAGCTGACGACGAAGATCTGTGGATCGCCGCCGGCCGAGGCCCGGACGAACGCCATCCCGCTCTCGTCCTCGAGCCAGTACGGGCAGAACTCGTGCGCGTCGCTGGTGATCGTGTTGATGAACGTCAACCCCGTCCGCGCTTCCACGTACTGCTCGAGGGTCATTGCGCCGGTCCCGTCCGCGTTGATGACGTAGATGTCGATGATCCCTCCGGTCGTCCGGTCGCGAGAGAAGGCGATCAGCGATCCGTCCGGGGACCAAGCCGGTTTCGAAATCCCGGCACCGGCCGGAAGGTCGAGCCCGGTGCCGAGCCCCGTCACCGCCGGGGAAGCGTCACCGATCCGTACGGTGTCGGCAGAGTCGTATAGCTTCGTCGCCGCACCGCCGCCGGCGGGCAGGAGCCAGAGTGCACTCGGGCCTGTCGCGTCCTTGTCGGAGACGAAGACGATCGCGTCGGACGTCGGCGAGTACGCAGGTGCAATCGCCCAGGCCGGAGATTGAGTCGTGAGCTTCGTAGCGCTCCCGCCGGTCGACGTCATCCGGTAGATCTCCCAGGTCGTCGTGGACGGCGTCTGTGCGGCGTTCGACGCGTACGCAATGTAGGCGCCCGTCCGAGACCAACTCGGTTGGATCTGGTTCGACGCCGTCTGCGTAGTCAACGGCGTCTGACTGCCGCCGGCGACCGTCATCGTCCAGATGTTCCAGCTCGTCCCGTCCTCCGCCGCGAACGCGATGCGATCCCGCGTCCGTCGAACAAGGTCGGGGAACAACTCGTCGTCGGCCGTGTTCGCGACAGCCCCCTGGCCCGATCCGTCGGCTTGCATCCGGTAGATGTCGTAGTCACCGGCGCGCCGAGACGCGAACGTGATCATGACGGGGCCGATCGTCACCGTGACGTTCGCCATACCGATCCGCCCGTCGTTGTCGGTGACGGTCAGGATCACGACATAGATTCCGGCCTCCGTGTACTCGTGCTCGATCGGAGTCGATACGTCGGTCCCAGTCGCCGTCGATCCGTCGCCGAAGTCGAGTTCGAAACTGACAATCGTTCCATCGGGGTCGTTCGATCCGCTGATGTCGAACGTGACGAGCACCGGGACCTCAGTATCGCCGCCCGTGTCGAAGACCAACAGGGCGATCGGTGCCTGCCCGAAGAACCCCATGCACGCTGCCAGGCCCACAGCGAGCATTCCGAGCAGACCAGCAACGGCCCACCGCCTCGTCCGGTGTCGGCCGGTAGAGCATTTCGTTCCAGGCATTTCCCTAGACCTCCTTAAAGGGCCGCGTCATCTTCGCCGCCCGAGCGAATGGAATCCATTTGCCTCAGTCTACAAGGGGCGCCGAAGCGCACTCATGGACGAGAGGTCACCCCGCGCGGAGGGTTCGTCACGACGATGGGTGACCGATGTCGAGAGCGAAACCACCAAGCGGCGAACCGTGTATATTGGGTACCGAGGAGGCACAGGAGAGCGTGTACCGCGTTCAAAATGAGGTGAGCTTGTTGCGCGCTTCACTCGCGGGGGAGACAGCGGCTTGGGGCGAAATCGTGGCCCGCTACAAGGATGCCGTATTCGGGTTGTGCCTCGGGTTTCTTCGGAGCCCGGCCGACGCGGAGGACATCACACACGATGCGTTCATCCGCGCCTACGATAACCTCCGCCGGTACAACCTGGAGAAGCGGTTCTCGACGTGGTTGTTCACGATCGCGGCGAACTTGTGCCGAAATCGGCTTCGGTACCGGCGCAACCACCCCGTGTCCGACCCCGACGTCGAGTCACCGGGCGGGATCGACCCAGCGGCCGCAGTCGCCCGCGAAGAGCGGCAGGTTCGGGTCCGCGATGGGCTCACTCAGCTGCCGTACGGGTACCGTGCGCCGCTGGTGCTTCGGTACTACAACGACCTCTCGTACCGAGAGATCTCGGAGGTGCTGGCGATCCCGGAAGGGACCGTGAAGACGAGGATCCATCGCGCCAAGGCGATACTGAAGGACCTGATCGGACCGGTTGGAGTGATCGATCATGAGACAGGATGAACTGGAACGCGCAGTGCGAAGCGCCCTCTGCAGCGAAGTCGAGTCAGCCTCCACGCGGCTCGCGGGGCTTGAAGAGCGGGTCGTCGCCGATCTCGGCGATCGAGCCCCCCGCCTCGGCGCGCTCGAGTGGCTGCGCCAGCTGCTCGCGCCGAGTCCGGGTGCCCGATGGGCACAGATCGCGGTCCTCGGCGCGACGGCCGCGGTCTTCTTGACGCTGGGGCTGTGGATCGCCGAGGATCGATCGTCGGACGGCGATCTCGCCGCGATGCCCCGTCTCGCCGCCGCGCCGGCTCCGATGGACGACGAAAGCGTGCTGTTCGTCCTCCCGGCTCTCAACGCGAAGAGCGTATCGGTCGTGGGGAGCTTCAGCGACTGGGAGGCAGTCCCACTGCAGGACGAAGACGGCGACGGAATCTGGACGGCCCGACTGCCGCTCCCGCCGGGGCGGTACGAGTATGCCTTCGTCATCGATGGACGCTGGTGGGGGCAGGATCCGCTCGCCGATGGGTACATCAGAAGCTTCGGGGAATACAGCTCGGTCCGCTACGTCGGAGGAGGAGGAGACGGAGTATGAACGGGCTCCGCCGCACAGCGATCGCTGCGGGGGTCGGTCTCACCCTCCTCGTCGTCGGAACGGCCGCCGCGGGACAGGTGAGCACAGCCGATTTCCATCGCGCGCTGTTGCAGATCCCGCTGTCCGCCGAGGGCCGAATCGCTGCGGCGCTCGAACTCGGCCTCCGCCAGGAAGGCTTCCCCGCGGACGACGTGCTTCGGCTGATCGAGCGGCTCGGGGGCGCTTCCGGTCCAGCGGCTGAAAAGGAGGCCGTCCTGCTGACGATCTCGCGGGGGCTCGAAGAGGGCCTCCCGATCGACGCATTGTTGAGCAAGGCGTTCGAGGGGATGGCTCGCGGCGTTCCCCTCTCGATGATCGATCGAGGGCTTTCGCAGCGCCTGACGCTGCTGGTCGAGGTACGAGACTTGTTGTACTCGAAGGGAGTGTTCGGCGCGCCGGAGCGGACGTCGGCGGTCGCCTCGGCGCTTCCGATCCTGCGATTCAACGCGCTGATCTCGAACATCGCCGGTGCCCTCGGAGACTACCTCGAAGGAGGCGGGAGTCCGCTCGAGGGGCATATTCTGTACCGGGAGGTCCGAGATCGACTGACGATGCTGCGCGGGGTGACGCTCGCGGCGAACGACGTCGAACTCGTCCTGTCGCGCATCGAGCCGGCCGATCTGGCCCGTGTCGCACTTGCCACGTTCGGTTGAGAGGGTTGTGCGGACGAAACGTCGTTCGAAAGCGGAGACAAGGGAGGCAAAGCATGAAATCGAGAGTCTGGCAGATCGGAGCCGCCATGCTCCTGGTCCTGTCGTTCGCTGCGGTTCTCAGCGTCGGACAGGCCGTGGCCCCGAAGGGGATCATCCCCACGCCGCCGGAGACGCAGGAACTGCAAGTCCGGATCTGGGTCGACAAGGCCGCGTACGCAGTCGGGGAGTCGATCACGATCCGCTACAGCGTCAACAAGGCATCCTACATCTATATCTGGGACATCCAGCCCGACGGGACGGTCGTGCAGATCTTCCCGAACTCCTTCCCCGGCGGGGCGAACAACCGCGTGCAAGCCGGCGAGCACACCGTCCCCGGTAACTGGCAGGTCGCGCCGCCGCTCGGGACGGAGTATCTTCAGATCCTGGCGACGACATCGCCCGTCGATCCGTTCGCTTACATGACCCCGGACCCGGAGGCGTTCCGCCAGCAGATCCAGGTCCAGATCCTGGGGATTCTCCCCGAGAGCGAGCGAACATGGAATTTCACGTGGTTCGAGATCTACTCCGGCACGAGCCCGTCGTACGGAACGTTGACGATCAACTCGACCCCGAGCGGCGCGATCGTCTCGATCGACGACGTCTACGTCGGGTACACACCGCGGACGCTCTACGTGGAGCAAGGATTCCGACGGATCACCGTCTCCAAGCCCGGCTACCAGAGTTGGTCGAGCGGGGTCCTGGTGATCGGCGGTCGCTCGCGCGAGATGAACGTCAACCTGACCGCGATCGCCCCAGTGAACCGGCCGCCTGTCGCGTCATTCACCTTCAGCCCGCCGAACCCGACCGCCGGCACGTGGGTGCAGTTCGACGGAACCGGGTCGTCCGACCCCGACGGCACGATCAGCAGCCACCAGTGGGCATTCGGCGACGGCACCACCGGCACCGGCGCGACCGTCTGGCACCGCTACGACGCCCCGGGATCGTACACCGCCCGGTTGACGGTCACCGACAACGCCGGCGGAACGAACTCGACCAGTCGCACGGTTTCGATCGCATCGACGAACCAGCCGCCGACCGCGGCGTTCACCTACTCTCCGTCGAACCCCGCCGTCAACGAGTGGATCCAGTTCGATGGAACCGGGTCCTCCGATCCCGACGGCACGATCGCCAGTTACCAGTGGACGTTCGGCGACGGTCGTACCGGCTCCGGCGCGACGATCTGGCAGCGATACGGAGCGGCCGGCACGTACACCGTCACCCTGACCGTCACCGACAACGCCGGCGCCACACACTCGACGTCGAGGACCGTCCGCGTCGGACCGACGAACCAGCCGCCAACCGCCGCGTTCACCTACTCTCCGTCGAACCCCGCCGTCAGCGAGTGGGTCCGATTCGACGGTTCGGGGTCGACCGACCCCGACGGGACGATCAGCAGCTATGCCTGGTCGTTCGGCGACGGGAGCCCCCCTGCAGGAGGACGCGTCGTCTACCACCAGTACACGTCGCCGGGGACCTACTCGGTGACGCTCACGGTCACCGATGACGGGGGCGCAAACCACACCGTCTCCCGATCGGTCGTCGTCGGGCCGACGCAGCACCCGCCGGTGGCGCGGTTCACCATCTCGCCGGCGGCGCCGACACCTGGGGAGACGATCGTTCTGAACGCGCAATCCTCCTATGATCCCGACGGCACGATCACATCGTACAGATGGGATCTGAACGGAGACGGCATCGACGACGCCACCGGGCCGATCGTCCAGGTGAGCTACCAGAGCGCGGGCGTGGTGATGGTCCGTCTCACCGTCGTCGACAACAGCGGACTCTCCGGGTCGACCAGTCAGCCGATCGTCGTGGCGACGGCCGGCGGAATCCCCGGCGGCCCCGCCATGGGGACGACTGCGGGCATCTTCGTCTGGGGGACGGACAGCTGGCACGTAACGGTGAACGCGGGCGCGGGGTGGACTGCCCCGAGGAACTACCGGCTCGAGCTCCGAACCGATGGGACATTCCAGAACGTCCAACGTTCAGCCGACACCGGGAGCGGTGTCGTGCCGCTCGGCATCGTCCCGACTCCGATCGACGCGGGGAAGACCCTCGTCTTCGAGGGGTCGATCCAGAGCGGGAATATCGACCATGTCTTCACCGTTTCGTCCGCAAGCAGCATCTGGATGAGCTTGAAGTACGACATCAACGGCGACGGAAGCTTCGACGAGTCGACCGGGTTCGTCTACCTGCGCCACTCGATGGTCCGACCGCCGACGGTTCCGCTCGTCGTCGGGTTGCCGAGCGGGAGTCCGGGGCCGTTGGTCCCGAGCATGAACTTCCGTATCGGATCGGCACTGACGTACACGTCGGTCGCGCGGTTCGTGATCTGGATGACGACGGTCAACGCCCTCGAAGGCCGCTAGCCGGCCACGGGGCGAAGGGAACGTGCGGCGGGATCGGCCGAACGGCCGGTCTCGCCGTTCTGTTGTCCGCTCGGAGAGCGGACGTGTAAGATACCGACGTCATGGCGATTCGCTATCTATCGGTCGATTGGCGGCTCGATCATCCCGAAGTGCGAACAGATGGTTTCTTCGGGCGCCGGTCTCTCTGCGGTGTCGACATCGTCTTCATCGACCCGGAGCGAGTCCCCGAGCGATGGGTGCACGATGTTCCGCCGCAGGGCGACGGAATCCGCCGCACCGACCCGCAGCGAGATCGCGGTTTCGGTCGAACGATCAGCGGCTGGATCGAGCGCCGGCGAGGAGAGGCCGATGACCTTCTTCGCGTTCGAGGGGGAATCCTCGTCTGCCGCTTGCGTCCGCGCGGCGAGCCGCTCGAACTCTTCTCGGCCGGCGGGCGTGAGGAGCGGGCCGATCGGTACAGCTGGCTTCCGCCGATCGCTCTCGTCGATCGCCACCATCAGCTGTCCTTTCCGACGAACGGTCGATTCCTGGCGCGTTGCGGCGACGACGTCCGACTCGCACAGAGCGGTCATCCGTTCGAGGCGTATCTCGAGGGGATGCGCGGCCGGATCATCTACGAGAGCGTCTACCAGGACCTGCTGTCGACGCCGATCGAACGCTTCGGGACCGTACTCGCGCGGAACGCGGCCGGTGACGTCGTCTCCGTTGAGATCCCGTACGACGATGGCCGGATGATCCTCGTTCCTCCTGCAGTCGGAGTCGACCCCGCCGAAGAAGCGGAGGCGCTCGTCTCCGCCGCAAGAGCGATGGGGAATCGACCGGGATACGTCACTCCCCCCGACTGGTCTCCCGCGTACAGCCTTCCGGGAGAGGACGGACTTGTCGACGAAATCGCCGGCCTGACCGAGCGGCGGGCGAAGATCGACGCGAAGATCGCTGAGGTCCGCGCCCGACTGGAAGGGATCGACCGATACAAGCGGATCCTCTTCTCTCAGGGGCGGTTCACGTTCGTTCCCGCCGTCGCCGATTCCTTCCGCGCCCTGGGTTTCGAGGTCGACCCGGTCGGGGATCTCCTCGAACTCCGCTCGCCGGAGGGAGACGCACTCGTCGCGGCGCAGGCGGCGGAAGCGCCGTCGATCGGGCTGCCGCCCTATCGGGCGCTCCTCGAAGCAGTCGACCGCTCGATCACGGAGGGAGCCGGACATCGGAAGGGGATCCTCGTCGTCAGCGGATCCCGTCATCTTGATCCGAAACGCCGCCCGACGCAGTTCTCTGCGGAGGTTCTCCGCGGGTGCCAAGCGCAGCGGTTCTGTCTCGTCACCGCCTACGATCTCTTCAAGCTCGTGCAGCGCTCCCTGCTAGACCGCAAGGGAGCGCCACCAGCGCTCCGCCGCGTCGTCCTCGAGTGCGACGGGGAGTTTCGGGAGGCAGAGATCCGGTGAGATCGCTCGTCGCCGTCGGGTTGGCCCTGGTCCCACTCGCCGCCGTTCTCTCCACAGCCTTCGCGGGCTGGATGCGACGGCGCGCAGTCGGGCAGCAGATCCGCGAGCTCGGTCCGTCAACCCATCGGGGGAAGGCCGGCACGCCTACAGCCGGCGGGGTCGTGATCGTCGTCCTCTGGCTCGCCGCCGTCGTCGGTCTGACGCCGATCGCCCCCTGGTCACGTGCGACAGGATTCGTCGTCGCTGCCGTCCTTCTATTCGCCGCGATCGGCCTTCTCGATGATGCGATCTCGCTGCGCCGTCGGCGGTCGACGGGCCTCGGCGGCTGGGGGAAGATCGGGCTCTCGCTCGTCGGAGTCGCCAGCCTCTGCGCGGCGTTCCCCGATCTCGTGACCACGCCACAACGGATCCCGTTCTCGGAGACCCTCCTCCAGGTCCCGCCGGCCGGGGCGTTTGTCCTCGCAGGGTTCGTCTTCCTCGCCGCGACGAACAGCGTGAATCTGACGGATGGTCTCGATGGGCTCGCCGGCGGGGTGGTCGCCCTGATCCTGGTGGGAATGCTCCTCGTGACGCCCGATCGCGCAACCGCGATCGTCGCGATTCCGCTGATTGCCACGCTCGGCGGATTCCTCTGGACGAACAGCCATCCGGCCGGTCTCTTCCTCGGTGACGTCGGATCGTTCGCTCTCGGCGGGGCGCTCGCCGCCCTCGCCGTCCGGAACGGAACGATCTTCCTTCTCCCGCTGCTCGCCGGAATTCCGGTTATGGAGGCCGGTTCCGTGATCCTGCAGATCGCCTCGCTACGGCTCGGAGGATGCCGCCTGTTCAAGATGGCCCCGCTGCATCACCACTTCGAGCGACTCGACGATCCTCCTCCCCACCGGCTCCCTTCGCCGGACTGGCCGGAGACGAAGGTGACCGCCGCGTTCTGTCTCGCCCAGGCGGTGTTCATCGGGATCGCATGGCTCGCCGCACGGTGAGGGGTTGCGTGAGGAGTGAGGATGCTGTGCCGGAGGTGGGACTTGAACCCACACGAGGGGTGAACCTCACAGGATCCTGAATCCTGCGCGTCTGCCAATTCCGCCACTCCGGCGCGATTCGAAGTGTATGGACCGCCGAAAGGGGTGTCAAGGCGGCGGTCGCGCTACCGCTCCTTCCACGCCGTGAACGCTTCCCGGAAGCCCCGGAGCGCGCCGAGGTCGATCTCTCCCCGCAGGATCCCCTCCTCGCCGCCGAGCGACGCGGTGACCCCGCCGTGCGGATCGACGATGCGGCTGTGTCCGAGGAGGGAGCGCCCGGCGCTTCCCGCGGCGATCAGCGCTGCCTGGTTCTCGACCGCCCGAGCACGCGTGAGCGCATCCCACGCCTCGGCCCGGTCGCTCGGCCACGCGGCGGGGACGAGGAAGATCTCGGCGCCCGCCTCCGTCATCCGCCGGAAGCCCTCGGGGAAGCGGAGGTCGTAGCAGATGGCGATCCCCACCGCCCCCCAGCGGGTCCGGACGATCGCGTCCTCGGCGCCGGGCGTCAGCCGCGCCCGCTCGGGGGAGCGATACGCGAGGAGGTGTCGCTTCCGGTAGACGCCGGCGACCGCGCCGCCGGGGGCGAGGAGGACGGCGGTGTTGAAAAGACCGTCCCCTCGCCGTTCGAGAAGGCTCCCCGCGAGGACGTAGGCCGACCGGGGGGCCGCGGCGCGGATCGCCGCGAGCGACGGCCCGTCGAGCAACTCGGCGTCCGGCTCGATCGCCGCCGGCCGGAGGATGCCGATCCGCCAGAGCTCGGGGAGGACGATGAGATCCGCCTCGCCGGCCCCGCGAAGGAGTCGGACGATCCGCTCGACCCGTTCGGCCTCCGTCTCATCGGTGATCTCGGGCTGTACGACCGCCGCCCGAAGGACCAGCTCCGCCATGCGGTCATTCTACCCGGCCGGGGCCGAGGCGGGAAGCCGGAACGGTCTTGGCGTTGAATGTGATATCGGTTACAATCACGGACGTTTGACCCCACCGACTGGGTGATCGGAGGACGGAGTCGAGGGGGACAGGCGCTTCGTTCTTCGGCCGGTACAAGCGACAGAGGGGGTAGCCGATGGTCGATCTCAGCGAGTTCCGCATCTTCTGCGATCTGAAGGACAAGGAGCTCGAGAAGCTCCGCGAGAGCGTCCGGAGAATCAAGTACGGTCGCGGGGAGATCATCTTCCAGGAGGGGGCGCCCGCGTTCGGCTTCTACCTGATCTTCGAAGGGATGGTGAAGCTCGTCAAGCGGAGCATGCGCGCCAAGAGCCAGATCCTCAAGATCGTCGGCCCCGGCGAGATCCTCGGCGAGACGACGTTGTTCGACAAGGGGAGCCACAACGCATACGCCAAGACGCTCGACGCGGTGACCGTCGGGTTCATCGAGCGCGGCGACTTCTTCTACTTCCTCGAGCGGCATCCGAAGACGATCTTCCGCCTCTACGAGAAGCTCTCCGAGGAGCTGAAGGCCTTCCAGAACAAGCTGGCGGAGCGCTCGTATTCGTCGAGCAAGGAGCGGCTCGCCCGCCTGATCCTCCACCTCGGGAAGAGCGGCGTCGAGCTCTCGCGGGCCGAGCTCGCCGAGATGGCCGGCGTCTCGTCGAAGACGGCGATCCGCACGCTGAGCGAGTTGGAGAGCCGCGGGATCATCGCGATCGAGAGCCGGAGGATCCGTATCCTGCGTGAGGAGTACCTGCAGAAGATCGTCGAGCCGTTCTCCGCGTCGTTGAACCCGAGCCTGATCATCTGAAGAACGTCCCGGGCTGAGGTGACGGCTGTCCTTTCTCCGGGTCGTAACGGTTCGTATCGTCGCTGTGGGCATCTGTCTGTGCGTCCCTCATGTCGGATCGATCGAGCAAGGATGGGCGACCGTTGGCGAACGGACTGAATTCGACCGAGCGGGCGATCATCGTCGGGATCTCGACGATCATCGCCGTCGTGACGAGCGTCATTCTCCATCGGATCGGCGTCCCCCCGACGCCGGTCGTCTTCGCGACGCTCCTGGTGCCATTGCTGTTCGGGGCGAGCGCGCTGCGCCTCCGCGGGGCCGTCGCCCTCGCGGGGGGGGTCGGCGCCGTCTCCCTCGTCTTGTCGCTCTTCCTCGGCGTCCGGGACCCCGTCTCGCTCGTCCTCCCCGTCCTCGGGGATCTGGCGATCGGCGGGGCGGTCGGCTGGGTCAATGAACGGCGCGCCCACCAGCGGGCGCGCTGGCACCGGGCGCGGGCGCTGAAGGAGCGCTACGACGAGGAGCTCTTCGAAACGGCCCTCAACATCTTCCACTTCATCGACCGCGAGGGGACGATCCTCCGCCGGAACGAGGCGTCCCGATCGACGCTGGGATACGCGACGAAGCGGGCGGTCCCGCTGGCGGAGTACGTCCACCCCGACGACCTCGACACGATGAAGACCGAGCTGATCCGTCTCTTCGAACGCGGAGAGATCCGGGACGTGAAGCTGCGGCTGATCTCGCAGAACCGCCGGACGTTCCCGGTGGAGCTCCGCGGGACGCGGATCACCGAGCGGCTCGCCGTCGTGGAGGCGAGGGACCTCAGCCAGCAGGCCGAGCTGGAACGCCGCGTGATGGAAGCCGAGGCCCGGTACCGGCACCTGATCGAAGAAGCCGTCGATACGCTGGACTCGGGGATCATCATCACCGACCGGAAACGCGAGGTCGTCTGGGCGAATGCGACCCTCGGCCGCTTCTTCGGGATCGATCGCGACCGGTTGATCGGGATCGACGCGAAGCACGCGCTGTCGCGCTACGTCGGCGCGTTCGAGGAGGCGCAGTCCCTGTCGAGAGTGATCGGAGAGGCGATCGACAACGGGGCGCGGATCGACTCGATGACGTGTCACGTCCGGCCGACGCTCGGCCGGGAGGAGCGGATCCTCGAGTACCGCTCGATCCCGATCGAGACCGAGCGGTACACGGGGGGACGGATCGATCACTACATCGACGTGACGGAGATGAAGCGGCTGGAGGAGAATCTGCGGGAGAAGACGCGGAACCTCGAGCGGAGCAATCAGAAGCTCGAGGAGTTCTCGCACGTCGTATCGCACGACCTCAAGGAGCCGCTCCGGACGGTCGAGACGTTCAGCGGATTCCTCCTGGAGGACTACGCCGAGCGCCTCGACGAGGAGGGGATCGAGTACCTGAATACGCTGAAGCGGACGTCGTCCCGGATGCGGCAGTTGATCAACGACCTCCTGTCGCTGGCGAGCATCCACGTCGACACCGCGTCCTCGGAGAAGATCAACACCCAGCGGATGATCGAGGAGGTCCGGGAGGACCTCGACGCCCGCCTTCGCGGGGTGAACCTCCAGGTCGCCGACGACCTCCCCCCCGTCCGCGGGAGCAAGGTCCGGATCGGCGAGCTATTCAGCAACCTGATCGTCAACGCGATCAAGTACAACGACAAGGCCCTCCCCGCGGTCCGGGTCGGGTGGATCCCCGAGTCGCGCGCCAACGGGATGGCCACGTTCTTCGTCGAGGACAACGGGATCGGGATCGAGTCGAGATACCAGGAGAGGATCTTCGGGATCTTCGAGAAGCTGAACCCCCGGGAGGACATCGAAGGGACCGGCGCGGGGCTCGCAATCTGCAAGCGAATCGTCGAAGAACACGGAGGCAAGATCTGGGTGAAGTCGGAGGTTGGCAAAGGGAGTACGTTCTACTTTACCATCCCGAGGGCGGACGCCAGGAGAGAGGTGGAAATCCATGCATAGCTTGGACAAGATGAAAGTCTTGGTGGTTGAGGACAACCCCAACGACGTGACGATCATCAAGCGCGCGATGCGCAAGAGCGACGTGAAATGCGAGCTCTACTTCGCCCGAGATGGGGAAGAGGCGCTCGATGCGCTGATGCAGAAGGGCGAGTTCGAGGACACGCCGCGTCCCGATTTGATCCTCCTGGACATCAACCTCCCGAAGATCAACGGTCTGGAGGTCCTCAGCAAGATCAAGGAGGACCAGCGCCTGCGCCGGATTCCGGTGATCGTCCTGACGATCTCCGAACGGGAAGAGGACATGGTCAAGGCGTACGACAGCGGCGCGGCGAGCTATATGACGAAACCGGTCGATTCGAAGGACTTCGAGCGCCTGATTCAGACGGTCCAAGACTACTGGAAGATCGCCCGCATCGCTCCGGCGTAGTCATCTTGAGGTTTGCCGTCATGCGAAGGCGCGGTCCGGCGAGTCGCGGCGGCTCGGACAGGCGTCCCTTCG
>ENA-OSEO01003154-OSEO01003154.1-sediment-metagenome-genome-assembly--contig:-NODE-3154-length-20349-cov-3.315262_pt1 | contig 20349 bp, 24 predicted proteins | sample MGYA00237883_ERZ534232 | MGnify/ENA metagenome assembly ERZ534232
CTGTTCAGGCTCATCCTGTGTTAGAAATCAATACCCCCTCCAGGCTCATCCTCTATTGGAAGAGACTTCTGCTTCACTTTTCACCAGAGATATGCTATAGTTCCACGACGTATTCAGGAGACTTGGAGGCACGGAGACCCGCCATATGCTGGCAGATTACGGTTACATCGGGATACTCCTCATCGTAGCTATTTTGTTCACAGTCGCCATGCCGGTTATCCCTTTGCTTCTCAGCTTCGCCGGCATCGTCCCCAGGAAAAGCAGCCCGGCCAAGACCGCTACCTACGAGTGCGGCATGGAGACCATCGGCAAGACCTGGGTACAGTTCAACTTCAGATACTACTTCTTCGCCGTCGTCTTCGTTACCCTGGACGTGCTGACCGTGTTCCTGTACCCGTGGGCGGTTAACCTCAAGGGCCTGGGCCTGTTCGGCCTCGCGGCGGGGGCTGTGTTCTTTGCCATTCTCATGGTGGGATATGTCTATGCCTGGGTCAAAGGAGCACTGGAATGGAAGTAGAGCGGCCGGAGATTTCTGACCCGGCCGGGGCTGACGCCGCGGAAGCCGCCAGAATCAGCTCTTTGAAAGAGAGTTCCGCCGGGCCTATTCCGGATAGCGACAGGCCGGTTGATGAAGATCTCAGACGCAGCGTGATCCTGACCACGGTAGACGCCGCGGCTGAATGGGCGCGGCAGAGGTCGATATTTCCGCTGATGTTTGGGCTGGCCTGCTGCGCCTTCGAGATGATCGGTTCGGCCTGCTCGCGTTTCGATATTGCCCGCTTCGGCATGGACATCTTCCGCTGGTCGCCGCGCCAGGCCGACCTCATGATTGTGGCCGGCACCCTGACCTGGAAGATGGCGCCGGCCCTGAAGATGATATACGACCAGATGGCTGAACCCAGGTGGGTTATCGCCATGGGAGCATGTGCTATAAGCGGCGGCACGTTCAGAGAATCGTACAGCGTCGTTCCCGGCATAAACCGCATCATCCCTGTAGACGTTTACGTGCCTGGCTGTCCGCCGCGGCCCGAAAGCCTGATCTACGGCATACGGCAGCTTCAAGAGAAGATGCGCAGAGAGAAGACGAGCAAGGCGTCACCTCAACTCTCTCCCATCGGGTGACAGGGCAGGGGGCTGGGTAGCTCAGGTTCATTATGCGGCAATAAATGGAGATAGCCGACGACAATGACCATAGCCTTGAAAGGCGAAGAAGTAGCCAGGAAGATCGCGGAGTCATTCGCCGAAGCCGTCGCTGCGGTAGACAGGTCCACCATTGTCGTCAATGCCGGCTCTCTGTACCAGGTGGCGGAGTTTCTTAAGAACACGCCCGGGCTTGATTTCGACTATCTCAATAACCTCACGGCTGTTGATTATCTTGACTATCTTGAGGTTGTCTATCACCTGAGCTCTCTGAAACATAACCACAGCCTGACCTTGAAGGCCAGGTGCTACGAGCGAGAAAAACCCACGGTGCCCTCTGTGGTCAGCCTGTGGCGTGCTGCCGACTACCAGGAACGCGAGGTGTACGACCTCATGGGAATTATTTTCTCCGGTCATCCGAATTTGAAGCGGCTGTTCCTTTGGGAAGGCTTTCCCGGGCATCCGTTGCGAAGGGATTATTTATAACACATGGCGCTGAAGACCGAGCCGATCGTTCTGAACATAGGTCCTCAACATCCGTCAACTCACGGGGTCTTCCGCATGAAGGTCACTCTCGACGGCGAGGTCGTTGTTGATGTCGAGCCAGTTATCGGATATCTGCACCGGGGGATAGAGAAACTGGCCGAAGGCCGCACTTACACTCAGAATATCCCTCTGACCGACAGGCTGGACTACCTGGCCTCGATGACGAACAACCTGGCTTACGTGCTGGCCGTGGAAAAACTGGCCGGGATAAAGGTCCCGGAGCGGGCCGAGTACCTGCGTGTTATCATGGCCGAGATGATGCGTATCTCGAGCCATCTCATGGCTGTAGGCTTTTTCCTGAACGACCTGGGGGCGATGATGACGCCGGTCCTGTACATGTGGCGTGAACGGGAGAAAATCATTGACCTGTTCGAAATGGTCTGCGGGCAGCGGCTCACTTACAACTACATGCGCACAGGCGGGGTCAGCCAGGATATTCCCGAGGAGTTCCTGCCGGCGTTGAAGAGATTTGTGGCGGAGATGCCGGGATATATTGATGAATACGACCAGCTTCTGGCTGAGAACGAGATCCTGCTGGCGCGGACGAAAGGCGTCGGCGTCTTATCCCGCGAACTGGCGATAAACATCGCTGCCAGCGGCCCCGTGCTACGGGCCAGCGGGGTAGAGTTCGACATCCGCCGGGCCGACCCGTACTCGATCTACGACCGTTTTGACTTTGATGTGCCGGCGGGAGAGGCCGGGGACTGCTATGACCGCTACCGGGTGAGGATTCAGGAGATGAAGCAGAGCGTTCGTATCCTGGGGCAGGCCATAGCCCGGTTGCCCGGGGGCGAGGTGTGCGCTGAAGTGCCGCAGCTGTTGCGTCCTCCGGCCGGCGAAGTCTACGGGCGAATAGAAGCGCCCAAAGGGGAGCTCGGCTTCTATCTTGTCAGCGACAATTCCATCGCGCCGTACCGTTTCCACATACGCCCGCCGGAGCTGATCAACCTTACGGCCCTCAAAGATATGGTAGTGGGCTGGAAGGTGGCCGACCTGATAATCATTTTCGGCAGCCTGGATGTCTGCCTCGGGGAGATAGACCGCTAATGACGCTTCTGGAGCATCTAAGGCTGTGGCTGGCCATGACGTTGCCGGGATGGGCGGCTTATGTCATCCCGGCGCTGGTCGGCATAGTAGTCATGCTTGGCTTTGTGCTGACTATGGTCATAGTCCTCATCTGGTACGAGCGCCGCCTGCTGGGCCGGTTCCAGATCCGCCTGGGTCCCAACAGGCTTGGCCCGGAGGGGATTTTCCAGCCCCTGGCTACGGCTCTGAAGGTGCTGCTCAAGGAAGACATAGTGCCATCAAAGGGCGACAGGATAGTGCACTGGCTGGCGCCTGTGGTTGTCTTTGTGCCGATACTGCTAATCTTTGCGGTAGTGCCCTTGTGGCAGGGCGCTGTCTTAGCCGACCTGAACGTGGGCATATTCTACGTGGTGGCGATAAGCTCGGTATCCGTGGTAGGGGTATATATGGCGGGGTGGGGCTCCAACAACAAATACGCCCTGATTGCAGCTTTGAGGACAGTAGCCCAGATGGTGAGCTATGAGCTTCCCGTAGTGCTGTCCATACTGGGCGTGGTGCTGATGGTTGGCTCGCTATCCATGACCGCGATTGTAGAGGCCCAGAGCATACCGTTCATATTGGTACAGCCTCTGGGTTTTATTATCTTCTTCCTGGGCGCGGTGGCCGAAATGAACAGGTGTCCTTTTGACCTCCTCGAAGCGGACTCGGAGATCGTCGCCGGCTACCACATTGAGTATTCGGGGATGAAATTTGCCATGTTCTATCTTGGTGAATACGGCCATGCCCTGGCCTATTCGTGCATAATAGCTACTCTTTTCCTCGGCGGCTGGCAGGGCCCGCTGCTGCCGCCTGTTGTCTGGTTCCTGGTCAAGATAATGGCCATTTTCTTTATCATCGTCTGGATGCGGAGCACTCTGCCCAGGCTCCGTGTAGACCAGCTGATGGCTTTTGCCTGGAAAGCCCTGCTGCCTATGGCGATAATCAACCTGTTTGCGGTGGCCGCCGAGGTGCTGTGGCTGCCGCAGACCCTGCCCTGGCTCCCGGTCGCGGTGAATTTCGCCATTGCCGGCGTGCTGATAGTGCTGTGGTCCAGACTGTTCAGCTTAGGAGGCGGCAGAGTTGAAGTTTGAGCGGTACGGAAAGGGCATTGCCAGGGGCATGGCCTTGACTTTTAAGCACCTTTTCCGGCGGCCGATTACGGTACAGTACCCGGAGGAGAAGCTGGCTGTCTCGCGCCGCATACGCGGCCACGAGCTTGTCTGGTCTCCCGAAAGGTGCACCGGATGCGCTACCTGCGCCAGGGCTTGCCCTCAGGGCAATATCGAGATTGTTACCCATGCGCAAGGGAACAAATACGTAGTCGACAAGTTTGAGGTGGATATCGGCCGGTGTATGTTTTGCGGCCTGTGTGTTGAGGCCTGCCCGTATGCTGCGCTGGCCATGGGTACAAGCTACGAGCGGGCCAGGCGACGCCGGCAGCAGCTCGTGCTGGGCAAGGAAGACCTGACAATGTCTGAGGCGATGAGACCCAGCGCCTATGCCAGACCTGAGTTTGAAGCGGCTCTCCCCAAACAGAGCCTGCTGGTTTACTGGGATAGAGAGGAGGGCGGGCAGAAGCTGAAAAGGCTGCCTCTGAGCAAGAAGAGAGGTCGCGGTGCTTGACATCGTCTTCTGGGTACTGGCGCTGGTAGCTGTTGGAGCAGCTCTGGCTGTGGTCCTGCTGCGTAACGTGTTCCGGGCGGCTCTGTCTCTGATACTGCTGTTCCTGGTCATAGCCGGTATCTATATTACGCTCTACGCCGACTTTCTGGCGGTGGTGCAGATTCTCATCTATGTTGGCGCCGTCTCCATATTGATCATCGTGGCCATTATGTTGAGCCGCGACGTCTTGCAGGGCAATCCTTCAGGCAGAATGCGGGTTCCGGCCCTGGTGGTCAGCGCGCTGCTTCTGGGGATGATGGTACTCAGCGCGGTGAATACCGAATGGCATATAGAGGATATGCCACCCCTGGCGCCGACAACAGCGCCAATAGGCGCCAGGCTATTTGGCGATGGCGGCTTCATATTACCTGTCCAGATATCGGCCGTGCTGCTACTGGCGGCGGTGCTGGGCGCAATCGTGTTGATGAGGGAGAAATAGAAGTGACGGTCGGCCTGGAGCATTATCTTGTGCTGTCGGGGGTGCTTTTCTCGATCGGCCTGTACGGTGTCCTGGCCAAGCGCAACGCGGTGGTCATCCTGATGTGCATCGAAATCATGTTGAACGCGGTCAATATCTCCCTGGTTGCCTTTTCGCGCTATGTCGTTCCTGTGTTTCTTACCGGCCAGATATTCGCCCTGTTCGTCATAGTGGTGGCCGCAGCTGAAGCGGCCGTGGGCATCGCTATCATAATGACCATCTATCGCAACCGTGAATCCGTGGACGTTGATAAGTTCGACCTGATGAAATGGTAGGGAGTCCGAAGATGTGGGTACAGGTAAAGAGCGCACCGAACTTGATGATAGCCAAGATGTGGAAGGAGTTCTTCGAAGGTGAGGGGGTGCCGGCCCGGATACTGCCCGACCCCGAGAAGCCGTCGCGTGGTCCAACCAGCTATCGCGTTCTCGTCTCGCAGGAAAGAGTGCACGTTGTTGAGGAGGCGTTGAGGAAGCTCTGATGCCTCACCAGGTCCCGTGGCTTATTTTTCTCTTGCCGGTGTTCTCGCTGGCTATCATTGCCTTCATTCTCAGGCCTTTCTTTAACCACAGGCCGAAGCTTAGCGGCTATACCACTATCAGCGCCATCGGCGCCTCCTGCCTTCTTTCCCTCTGGGTGCTGGCTGAGGTGTTGCAAGCCCCGGGTCACAAGCTGGATATCCCTGGTATCCAGCTGGCGGTTGTCGGCGACCTCAGGGTTCATGTCGGGATCCTGGTTGATTCCTTGACCGCCGTAATGATGGTAGTGGTCAGCTTCGTCAGCCTTATGGTCCAAATCTACTCCCAGGGCTATATGCACGGCGACGCTGGATATCATCGCTACTTTGCGTTTATGTCCCTGTTCACCGCCTGCATGCTGGGCCTGGTTATGGCCGACAACCTGGTCTTCATGTTCCTGTTCTGGGAAGGTGTTGGCCTGGGTTCCTACCTGCTCATCGGCTTCTGGTTCCACCGGCCTTCAGCAGCCAATGCAGCTAAGAAGGCTTTTATAGTCACCCGGCTGGGGGACTTCGGGTTCCTGGCTGCTATTCTTTTGCTTTACTATCACACGCATACCTTTAATATCGAGGAGCTGCACGCCCTGGTCATAGCCGGAACGCTGGCCGGCGCGACCCTGACCTGGGCCGCCATCGGCGTCTTCTCCGGCGCCGTGGGCAAGTCGGCGCAGTTCCCTCTCCATGTGTGGCTGCCTGATGCCATGGAGGGTCCGACGCCGGTGAGTGCGCTGATACATGCGGCGACGATGGTGGCAGCCGGGGTATATCTGGTGGCCCGCCTGTTTCCCCTGTTTGAGCACTCGGAGACGGCTATAACCACGGTAGCCGTCATCGGCGGGTTCACGGCTATTTTTGCGGCCAGCATAGGCCTGGTGATGAATGATATAAAGCGCGTGCTGGCATATTCGACAATCAGCCAGCTGGGCTACATGATGCTGGGCCTGGGTGTTGGCGGCGTTGCCCTGGGCATATTCCACCTGTTCAATCATGCTTTCTTCAAAGCTCTCCTGTTCCTCGGCGCCGGCAGTGTCAATCACAGCACCGGGACCTTCGACATGCGGGAAATGGGCGGCCTGCGCAGGGCGATGCCCTGGACCTATTTCACGTTTGTGGTTGCGTCGCTGAGCCTGGCGGGCGTCTGGCCGCTTTCCGGCTTCTGGAGCAAGGACGAAATCGTGGCCTCTTCCCTGTCCAACAATACCATACTCTTTGCCATGGCTCTGCTCACCGTATTCATGACTGCCTTTTACATGTTCCGGGCTATCTTCATGACCTTTGGGGGTGAGTACCGCGGCGGAGGCCCGGCGGCGCATAGCAGCCATGGACATGGAGAAGCAAAGCTACACGAGTCGCCGGCGGTGATGGTCATACCGCTGGCAATACTGGCTGTCCCTTCAGTCATATCTGGATGGATCAACGTTACTGGCGGATTCAACGAGTTCATGGGTGAAGGCGGGCATGTTGAGGCAGCCGGTTTTACTGCCGCCTTCTTCGGCGTGTTTACCCATCCGCTGCCTCTGGCCTCGCTGCTGCTGGCCGGCCTCGGCATTTTCCTTGCCTATGCTATGTACGGTGCTAAATGGCTATCGGCTGAAGCTGTGGGCAGGGCCTTTAGCCCTCTCTATACTTTGCTCTTCAGGAAATACTGGTTCGATGAACTATATGAACGGATCATTGTGGTCAGGGTGCTGGTGAACGGGGTTTTTGCCGCTCTGGCCTCCTTTGATTCGCGTGTCGTGGACGGGGCGGTGAATGGCGTTGCCAGCGGCACGGTGGATGCCGGAAAAGCATTGCGCCGGATGCAGACGGGCCAGTTGCAGGTGTATGTCATGGCCATCGCCGTCGGAGTAGTGGCTATCGCCGTCGGCTACTATCTTTTCAGGTAAGCTGGATGAACTCTTACTATCTTACGTTTGTTCTGGCCCTGCCTGCGATTGGGGCAATCGTCATTGCCCTGCTGCCTAAACCCGGGCAGAGAGCCATCAAGCTCACCTCGCTGGCTTTTACGCTGGCCTCGTTTGCCCTGTCGGTGGTCATTTTCGCCCAGTTCGACCGCTCGGCCGGAGCCGTGGGGCAGATGCAGTTCGAGGAAAGGCTCTCCTGGATACCGGCAATCAATGCTTATTACCATCTCGGCGTTGACGGCCTCAGCCTGCCTCTCGTGGTGCTGACCACCTTTCTGGGTTTTCTGGCCGTTCTCGTCTCGTGGCATATTGAGTTGAGGCCCCGGGAATACTTCATCTGGCTGCTGCTATTGGAGACAAGCATCCTGGGGGTGTTCAGCTCCCTGGACCTTATCCTGTTCTTCCTGTTCTGGGAGCTGGAGCTTATCCCGATGTATTTCCTTATCTCTATCTGGGGTGGCGGCAGGAGGGAATATTCGGCCATCAAGTATGTGATATACACTCTGGTCGGCAGCGCCATGATGCTGGCCGGTATCCTCAGTGTCTATTTCACCTCCGGCAGCCTGGATATGACGCAGATAGCAGGGCTGACCGCAGCCCGGCCGGTCATCCCGTTTGCCGCCATGTTTTTCTTGCTTTTCATTGGCTTCGCCATCAAGCTGCCGGTATTTCCATTCCATACCTGGCTCCCTGATGCCCACACCGATGCGCCCACAGCGGCGAGTGTGATTCTGGCCGGAGCATTGTTGAAGATGGGCGGCTACGGCATGATCCGGCTCTGCGTCACCATATTTCCGGAGGTTGCCCTGCGCTATGCTCCGCTGCTGGTTGCCTTAGCGGTTATCAACGTGCTTTACGGAGCCGCCGTCACGCTGAGGCAGAAGGACCTGAAGCGGCTGATTGCCTACAGCAGCGTCAGCCATATGGGCTATGTGCTCCTGGGTATTTTCGCCCTGAACCAGATAAGCCTGACCGGCGCGGCCCTTCAGATGTTCAGCCACGGTGTCATCACGGGCCTGCTCTTTGCTATGGTGGGCCTGGTCTACGACAGGACTCACGAGCGGAACCTGGACAACCTGGGCGGCCTGGTACGGCAGATGCCGGTTATCACGGTTGTCTTCAGTATCGCCGGCCTGGCGTCGCTTGGCCTGCCGGGGACCAGCGGCTTTGCCGCCGAGTTCATCACCTTCATCGGCAGCTTTTCCAGCGTGGCCGTAAACGGTATGCAGGTATATACCCTGCTGGGTGTTTTCGGCGTGGTGCTGACCGCCGGCTACATCCTGTGGATGCTGCAGAGGGTCTTCTACGGGCCGGTGCTGCAAAAGTTCGAAGGTTTGCCTGATGCGTATAATGTCGACAAGGTCTGTATTTTTTGCCTGGTCGGAGTTATTCTACTGGTTGGCCTGTATCCGGCTGTCCTTACCGACATTATTAACCAGGGCATTATGCCTGTAGCCAGGCTGATAGGTCAGTGATGGTGGTCAATTGTAGGCTGTCGTATACCGGTGGTCCCGTGCGATGATAGCAAGTGAACTCTACTATGTAACTCCTGAGCTCGCTCTGCTGGGCTTTGCCTTGCTGGTAGTTTTACTCGATCTCTTCGTCAGGCAGAAGAAGGTCCTGGCCGGCGTCAGTATCGCCGGAGTGATTGTCTCGGGAGCGTTCACGCTGGCTCTGTGGGGGACGCCGGCCAACGATGTCTTTTATGCCACCCTGGCCGTAGACCGTTTTGGCCTTTTCTTCAAGCTTCTGCTGCTGGTAGCAGTGGGCCTGGTCATTATGGCGTCGCAGGACTACGTGGGCAAATTTGAGAGATTTCAGGGAGAGTACTATGCGCTGCTGCTTATTTCAGCCATCGGCATGATGCTGCTGGTGGCGGCTGCGGACCTGATTGCTATTTATGTGGCCCTGGAATTGAGCAGCATCTCGCTTTACGTGCTGGTCAGCTTCTTGAAGGACCAGAAGTCGAGCGAGGCCGGAGTGAAGTATTTGCTTCTGGGCGCCACAGCTTCGGCGGTGCTTCTGTACGGTATGGCGCTGGTGTTTGGCCTCACCGGAAAGACCTGCCTGCTATGTATCGCCGACATGATGGAACTTGTGGGTTCGGGCGGCCTTTTGAGCAGCCCGGCCCTGCTGCTGGGCATCGTCCTTCTGATTGCTGGCTTTGGCTTCAAAATTGCCAGCGTCCCGTTCCAGATGTGGGTGCCGGATGTATATGAGGGCGCCCCCACGCCAGTTGCAGCTTATCTTTCTGTGGCCAGCAAAGCTGCCGGCTTTGCTGTGATTCTCAGGGTTCTCCTGGTCGGGTTTGGCGGCATGGCGGTACTGAGCCTTGACTGGGGCTTGCTGCTTGGCGTTCTGAGCGCCATAACCATGACAGTGGGGAACGTCGTTGCCATACTCCAGAGCAATATCAAGCGCATGCTCGGGTACTCCAGCATTGCTCAGGCCGGCTACCTGATGGTGGGGCTGGCGGCGGTGGGGGCGGCAGCGGGCGACAACGCCCTCGGGCGGAGCGGGCTTATTTTCTTCCTGATGAGCTATGCCGTTACCAACCTGGGAGCTTTCATCGCCGTCATAGCTATCTCCAACAAGACCGGAAGCGACCTGATTGACAGCTTTACCGGCATGAGCAAGCGCGCGCCCCTGATGGCGCTGGTCTTGAGCCTGTGCCTCTTTTCCTTGATTGGCCTGCCGCTCACCGGTGGACTTATCGCCAAGGTCTACATTTTCAGCGGCGCAGTTAATAACGGCCTGTTGTGGCTGGTAATTGTAGCGGTCATAAACAGCTGTATCTCGGCCTTCTACTACTTGAGGGTGGTTAAGGTCATGTGGCTGGGTGCTCCGGCGACCGAGGATAAGGTGCCTTCCTCGTGGGCGCTTCGTACCGCTCTATCCTTATGTTGCCTCGCTGTCCTGCTGCTCGGCGTTTTGCCTGGCGGCTTTCTCGGCATAGCCGAAGCGGCTGTCAGCATTTTCGGCCTGTAGGCCCAGTTCCCCGAATACACGGCCGGATATGGTAGAATAGCTCCATGCAGACTCTTCCAATCGGGTTACAGGTACTGGCTCTCATCCTTGGGGGTGTTGCTTTTGTCATCGCCTTACCCCCATTTGCGCAGATGATCTGGGGCAGGCCGAAGGTGGACATAAGCTTCGAGACCAGGGACCTGGCCAATGGCAGAATAATTGAGTGCGGCATACGCAATAGCGCCGTCACCAGCGCCATTCTGCAGTATCTAGGCGTGAGGAGAGTCACCGCCGAGAACGTAATGGCTTCTTACTTCGTTAAAGACCCGCGGGAGCAGAAGCTCATTTTCCCTAAAGCGGCTCCCAGGGTAGTGTCTTTTAAGGGAGCGGCGACTTACCATGTCAACCTTCCGGCGACGTCTTCGGTTTCGTTCGGGATTGCCGGCGTGGCGACAGAGGAAGGCAAAGTCAGGCTGGTGGCCGATGATACTAAGCTGGTGCTTGCCCCTGGAGCGTACAGCGCCTGCGTTGATGTAACTGTGGAAGGGAAACATGTCTACCGAGAGCAGAACTTCGTGGTGATTGAGACCCTCCCCTTTGTCTACTGGGACATCAGCGGACCTGGCGCAGCGAACCCGATGGCTGAGAGGGTACCGTCCTAGTGCTTACTCACATGAGCAGCCGGACGGCTTGCCGCAACCTGGCCATTTAGCTACGAAGCGTGTTTGACACTGCCCAGTAGCCATGATAGACTCTGTTCTCTGTGAAGCGGGTCGGCGTCCTGTATCATCCCAAGCGCGAGAAGGCGATAGAATTTAGCCGCGAGCTGGAGAAGTTCTTCAGGGCTCGCGGTGTTTCTTTTTGGATGTGTTCGGCATGGGAGGAGGAGAAGGCCAGGCCCCAGGTAGCAGGCTCGGACCTGATACTAAGCATAGGCGGCGATGGCACTATGCTCCGGTCAGCCCGGGCGGTCATTCCTCATTCCGTCCCCATTACGGGAATTAATTTCGGCAGTCTCGGCTTCATGACGGAGCTCGATGCCGCCGAGGCTTTGGTCAAGTTGCCCGGGCTGCTGGCTGGTGATGGGTGGATTGAGGAGCGGGCCATGCTTCAGGCCCGGCTGGATTCCGGGGGGGAGACCTATCAGGTCCTTAACGATGTTGTTGTTTGCCGGAGAAGCTCGGCGCGTCTTGTCCGTGTTGAAACGAGGATTGATGGTAAGGCCCTGACTGCTTACCGAGCTGACGGCGTCATAGTGGCCACTGCCACCGGCAGCACCGGCTATTCGCTGGCTGCGGGCGGACCTGTGCTATATCCTCAGGCAAAGGAAATCCTGTTGAAACCAGTCTGCCCTCACCTCACGCTGGACCGGGCCCTGGTCTTACCTCCAGAATCCGTGATAGAGATGAAGGTGGATACCAGCCACGATGCCATGATAAGCCTTGATGGACAGCTTGAGTTTGTCCTCAGAAGCGGGGATGGAGTGGAAGTCAGGCTGAGTCCCTACATAGCCCGTTTCCTGAGAATTCAGCCGCGGGATTACTTCTATAGCTCTTTAGAAGAGAGGATGAAGGGCAAGATACTATGAAAGTAGAGAAGGCTAAGATAGGCGATGTCAAACGGATACACGAGATGGTGAACCGCTTCGCTGAAAGAGGGGAGATGCTGGCTCGGGCACTCAGCGAGATATATGAGAACCTGCGTGACTTCTTTGTTATCAGGAACGATACGGGGCAAGCAGTAGCCTGCGTGGGGCTCCACATAAGCTGGTCGGACCTGGCCGAGATAAAGTCCCTGGCAGTGGATGAAGAGCGTCAGACCCGGGGGCTGGGTTCGTTTCTGGTAAAGGCCTGTCTTGATGAAGCCAGAGAACTGGGAATACCCACGGTGTTTGCGTTGACCTATAAGCCGGTGTTCTTTGAGAAACTGGGGTTTGCCCAGGTGGACAAGATGGAGCTGCCGCGCAAGGTATGGTCCGAGTGTTTCCGCTGCCCCAAGTTTCCTGACTGCGATGAGGTGGCCCTTATTTACAAGTTTGAGTCACCCACCGGGTGATATGGACCGCAGCCTGGGTCCGGGGCAAGTCCGGGAGGCGATGATTTATATGGAGAAAACTGTATCAAGTGAGCAGGTCTACGACGGCCGGGCAGTGAAACTACGCGTTGACACCGTTGTAAAGCCGAACGGCAAGACGACCACCCGGGAGGTTATTGAGCGTCCTGACTGTGTGGCGGTGGTTGTTCTGGATTCCAAGGATAACGTCATACTGGTCCGCCAGTTCCGCAAAGCGGTAGAGAAGAGTCTTCTGGAGATTCCGGCCGGTGTTATCGAGTCCGGTGAGCAGCCTATTGATTGCGTCCGGCGCGAGCTACAGGAGGAAATCGGTTACCTGCCGGAGAAGATAAACAAGCTGGGCGGATTCTACGTGGCTCCCGGCTATTCTACCGAGTATGTGCACCTGTATGTCGCTACTCACCTGAAGCGCAGCCGTATCGAGGCTGAGGACACCGGGGATATCGAGGTTATCAGGGTGCCGCTGTCGAGGGTGAACGAGCTAATCGCTTCGGCTGGAATCGTGGACGCCAAGAGCATCGCCGGGCTGCTGCGCGTTATTGACCTCGGGCTGAGAGGCAACTAGACAGGCTAAGCTTTCATCTCGTACTTGGCCCTGCCCTGTTCATAGAGATCATCACCGTAGATGTCATTGATAACTGTGGCCGGAAAGTCTACAACTTCAAGGCGGCGGATGGCTTCCGCTCCCAGGTCTTCGTAGGCCAGCACTTCGCTTTTCTTAATGGTCCTGGAAATCAAGGCCCCGGCGCCGCCTATAGCGCCGAAATATACCGCCTGGTACTTCTTCATGGCGTCCTTCACTGCCTGCGTCCTGTTGCCTTTGCCAATCATTCCCTTCAGACCGATTGCCATGAGTCGGGGAGCATAGCTATCCATCCTTCCGCTGGTGGTAGGGCCTGCTGAGCCTATGGGCTGCCCTGGCCTCGCAGGGGAGGGGCCCATGTAGTAGATAGCCTGGTTATTGAGGTCGATGGGCAGTTTCTCGCCTTTGTCCAGGGCCTCGACCATACGCTTGTGCGCCGCATCACGTGCCGTATAGATGACTCCGGTGATGAAAACCTGATCACCAGCTCTTAGTTTCTTGACGGTCTCCTCGTCGAGCGGGGTTTTTATGTGTAGAGTCGCCATTGTTATTCCTCCTGCTCTCCAGTTTACTTAGCCTGTTTCACTGTGAACTCCGGGAACGGGAGCTTTTCTTTGGTCTCGGCCGGTGGCAGCACTACCGCCGACGGTTCCTGTTTCTTGCCCAGCCCGATGGCTCCCGATACCAGCCGTCTCTTGAGCAATTGAATGGCCAGCGCCGGGTCTAGCCCTTTGGGGCAGGACTCGGAGCAGGCTCCGGCAAGATGGCAGTTCCATATTCCATGGTCTGCGTCTATCAGCCGGGTCCTTTCCTGTTCACCTTCATCCCGGGTGTCGGCGCAGTAGCGGTAGCACTGGGCCAGCGCCTGAGGGCCGAGGAAAAGCCTGTCGCTGGCCGACGTGGGACATGCGGAAACACATATGCCACACTTGACGCAGTAGGTGAACTGCAGGAAGGCCTGGAGCGCTTCATGTTTCTGAGCGAACTCAGCAGAAGGGTTCTCCATTTCCTCCTTGTCGCGCCGGATGATATAAGGCTCGATGGCTTTGTGGAAGTCGAAGAGAGGAGTCAAGTCCACTACCAGGTCCTTGATGATGGACATGTTCGGCAGCGGCTTGATGGTCAGCGTGTCTGCGCCGAGCTCTTCTATTTGTGTGTGGCAGGCCAGGTGGGGGTAGTTATTGATGAGTATGCCACAGGAGCCGCAGATTGCCATGCGGCACGAGGTGCGGAATGTCAGACTGCTGTCAATGTTTTCTTTTATGTATATCAGTCCTTCGAGCACGGTCATGCCCCGCTCTGCCGGCACCGTGAATTCCTGGAGGTGCGGCTCGCTGCCCTGTTCCGGGTCGTATCTCTGGACTCTGAACTTGATCTGTTTGCTCATGTTCTCAGTCATAATTCCTCCTAGCTGGATAGTAGGGCTATCGGCACATATGTGCCGGCGATGAAGGCCGTGAGTCCGAAAGCTATAATGATCCACGTAACCGCGCGCTTGGCCGCAGCTGAGGAGGTAAGCTCTATTATCACGCCGCGAAGGCCATATAGAGCGTGGTATAGAGCCACAATCAGCAGAGCTATGTATAGAGCTACCCAGGTGACCTGCATGGCCCGGCTTATCATCGAGTCCCACGAAGTTGGCTCGACGGCATCAATACCCAGGATAATGAGGATATCGTCCAGGTGCATCAGTCCCATATGTATGCCGAGCAAGACGGCGATGAGCGCACCGGAGATAAGCTGAAGGAACCACAAATGTGTCTTGCGCATCACCAGCCTCCTATCACGAAGTCGTAGAGGAAGACCAGAGACAGGATAACGGCCACCACCACCACGGCTATTGCCCAGGGTCGCTTCCGGCGAAGAGCATCCGAGTATGGATAGACCGGTGGGATGGGCCGGCCCATGACAAAGCCAAGCTCCTGCAGTATGAGCCGGAAACCGTTCACCATATGGTAGGCGAAGGCAACTACCACCAGGTACTCACCGAGCTTGAACCAGGGGCCATGGAGAAAAGCCATGGTAGCTTCCCACACTTCCTGGCCCTGGATACGGAAGGCGGTGGTCATGAGCAGGTGCAGAATCAGGTATAGTAAGATGCCGAGGCCGGTTATCCGGTGAAGAGCATACAGATAGCGCTCCAGCTTGTATTTGCCGGCCCACACCCAGCCTCCGGCCCCCAGGTAGTTCTGTCGAGGTTGTATTTGCGCCACAGCGAACCTCCTAGTATTTCCTTTCGACCGGCTGCCACATGGAGATGGTTACCGGCATGTAGTCCAGGCGCGGCCCGGCCGGTGTGTAGTGCGCCATGGTGTGCTTAAGCCAGTTGACGTCGTCGCGTTTGGGGAAGTCTCTGCGGGAGTGTCCCCCCCGGGACTCGGTGCGCGCCAGAGCCCCGGCTACGATGATTTCGGCCAGGTCGAGGAGGTTATCGGCCTCCAGAGCGCTGAGCAAGTCCGTGTTGTATACGCGTCCGCGGTCTCTAACCTGGACATCAGGCAAGCGCTGCTTGAGCTCCTTTACTTTCGTGAGCGCTGCTTCCAGGTCGGCGCCGGTGCGGAAAACCCCGACTCTGGTATCCATTGTCTTTTGCAGTTCCTTGCGCAGGGCGTATGAGCTTTCCTTACTATCGGCGCGGAACCTGCTGAACACCCGGGCCTCCTCATCTTTCACTGCCGCCTCTTTAAGCGCTGGAGACGAAGCTCCCAGCCTTGATATATATTCAGCAGCCTTACGGCCCGTAATCCTCCCCCAGACCAGGCATTCGGCGGTCGAATTGGAGCCCAGGCGGTTGGCCCCGTGAAGGGATAAACAGGCGGCTTCTCCCGCGGCCCAGATGCCTTCTACAGGAGTAGCCCCTTCGATATCAGTGTGAACGCCGCCCATGAAGTAATGCGCGGCTGGACGGATAGGTATCGGCTCATGAATGGGGTCTATGAAGTTGAACTTGATGGCGACTTCCCGGATCATAGGCAGCCGCTCGTTAATCTTGTCGGTGCCCAGGTGGGTCAAATCGAGATGGACATAGTCGAGCCCTTCAGGTCCGGCGAACCCTCTGCCTTCCTCTATCTCCGTCATTTCTGAGCGAGACACGATGTCACGGGGGGCCACTTCCATTTTGGCAGGAGCGTACTTCTCCATGAACCTTTCGCTCTTGCTGTTGCGCAGGTAGCCGCCCTCGCCGCGGGCTGCTTCGGTAATCAGAATGCCGGAAGGCACCAGTCCCGTGGGGTGGAACTGGACGAACTCCAGGTCCTTGATCGGGAGGCCTGCGCGGTAGGCCATGGCCAGGCCATCGCCGGTGGCGGTGAGGGAGTATGTGGTGAAGCCGAACATGCGGCAGGCGCCTCCGGTGGCGATGATGAGGGCCTTGCCCTGGATAGCGAAAAACTCGCCGTTAGCCAGGTTCCAGGCTGTCACACCATGGAAAACGTTGTTTTCCGTCAGGATGGAGCTTACATAACACTCGTCGTATCTGGTCACGTTGGAGTATTTCTGAAGGGTGTCGTACAGCGTCTGCATTTCGAAGAAGCCGGTCTTGTCGGCGGCGAAGACAGCGCGGTCATAGGAGTGGCCGCCGAACGGTCGCTGGGCAATGCGCCCCCCCTCGCGCCGGGACCAGGGAATTCCCCAGTGCTCCAGGAGAAGGATCTCTTTGGGTATTTCCTGGACGAAGCGCATCACTACATCCTGGTCACAGAGGAAATCAGCGCCTCTGACGGTGTCCCAGGCGTGCAACTCGAGACTATCGCCGTTCTCCGGCTGCATGACGGCCGCAGTACCGCCTTCAGCGCACACCGAGTGGGAGCGCATCAACTGTACCTTGGAGATTATGGCCACGTCTGTCTCAGGATTCTGAGCTGCCTCGATGGCTGCCCTGAGACCGGCGAGTCCGGACCCCAGCACTATGATGTCATGTTTTTTGATGTTCACAGTACTGCCTCCTTACGGCGGGCACACCAGCACTGCATGTTTACGGCGACGGGCAGGCTGGCAATGTGAGCCGGGAAGACCTCAGCATGAACAGCGAGGGCGGTGGTCTTGCCACCGTAGCCCATAGGCCCGATGCCCAGCTTGTTTACTCGCTCCAGGATGTCTCTTTCGAGCTGGGCTACCTCGGGGTCAGGATTAGGTTCCCCTACTCTGCGCAACAGCGCCTTCTTGGCCAGAGTCATAGTCTGGTCGGTTGTCCCTCCGATGCCGAGGCCTATAATCACCGGAGGACAGGGGTTGCTGCCCGACTCGCTGACGAGGTCCACCACGAAGTCTATTATTCCCTGCCTTCCCTTTGCCGGAGACAGCACGGTCAGCCGTGAGCAGTTCTCAGACCCGCCGCCTTTCGGCACTACGCTGATTTTCAACCTGTCGCCGGATACTATGTCGGTATGAATGATGGCTGGCGTGTTGTCCTTGGTGTTGATGCGGGTCGAAAAAGGCTGGGTTACCATGGACTTGCGCAGGTAACCTTTCTCGTAGCCCTGGCGCACACCTTCATTTATGGCCGTGTACAGGTCGCCCCCCGTCACCTGAACATCCTGGCCGAGCTCCAGCAGGACAACGGCGGCGCCGGTATCCTGACAGAGAGGAGTTTTTTCTCTGGCGGCGACTTCGGTGTTCTCAATCAGCTTGTCCAGCACGTCTCTGGCTACGGGCGAATCTTCTTTGTCTCTGGCTTTCTTCAAAGCCTGGAGCAAGTCCTCGGGCAGGTATAGGCAGGCGTCCTGGAAGAGTTCAGATACCGCTTTCGTTATCTGATTGCTTTCGATTTTGGTCATCTTGCGGCGCTCCTTTCCACACACACAGCGGTGGCTAGTCTTTAGGCGGAGGCGGTATGAGGCCCTCCTTCATCAGCATCCCGGTTGACTCCCTGGCGTTCTTGATAGCCGCCTCGGCTCGTTTGGCCAGCTCTGCCTTGCTATGCTTCTCGCGGGCTACTCCTTGCTCAATTGCCTTGAGCCCCACAGCTACAGCTTCTCTGATGAAGACTTCCCATTCCGCCATGGTCGGCGCGATGTTTTCCTCGCTGATGCCCCTGTCTTCGGCGCACCTGGCCAGCTCGTAGGCGGCGGCAATGCACATCTCGTCGGTGATGGTCCTGGCCTTGACGTCGAGCGTGCCGCGGAAGATAGCGGGGAAGCCTACGGAGTTGTTCACCTGGTTCGGGAAATCTGACCTTCCTGTAGCCACGATACGCGCTCCGGCTTCTTTGGCTTCCCACGGCCAGATTTCTGGAATAGGATTGGCACAGGCGAAGAGTATGGCATCCTTGGCCATCCCTTTCACCCATTCGGGCAGAATAACACCGGGCCCTGACTTCGACAGCGATATGCAGACATCAGCCCCTTTCAGCGCTTCAGCCATACCTCCGCTCTTCTTCTGCGGGTTGGTCTTGAGGCATATTTCCCATTTGTACGGATTTTCTTTCTTCTGCGCTTCGAGGTCGGCTCTGCCGGTATGCAGTATGCCCTTGCTGTCCACGACTATGGTGTTTTCCGGTCTGAACCCATCGGCAAGCAGGATTCGCATGATGGCCACGTTCGCCGCCCCGATGCCGATGATGGCGAGCTTCACGTTCTCTTTTTTCTTGCCCACGATCTTCAGGGCGTTGATGAGGCCGGCCAGGGTGACCGCGGCCGTGCCCTGCTGGTCGTCATGCCAGACCGGGATCTCTGCCTCCGCCCTCAGCCGGTCGAGAATATAGAAACACTTGGGATTGGCGATATCTTCAAGGTTGATGCCGCCAAACGAAGGCTGCAACCATTTGACCGCCTGGATAATCTCGTCGGGGTCTTTGGTCCCGAGACATATGGGCACGGCGTCGACTCCGCCCAGGTATTTGAACAGGAGCGCCTTGCCTTCCATCACCGGCAATCCGGCTTCAGGGCCGATATCGCCCAGCCCCAGCACCCTGGTGCCATCAGATACGACGGCCACGGTATTCCACTTGTTGGTCAGGTCGTAGGCTCTCTCTTTGTTCTGCTGGATGGCCCGGCAAGGCTCAGCCACCCCCGGGGTGTACCATATGGCAAAGTCGTTGAAGTCGCGAACGCAGCACTTCGGCAGAGTCTGCATCTTTCCCCTGTAGAAAGGGTGCAGTTTCATGGCATCCTCTGCCGGCTTGCGCGCTTTGGCCAGGAGCTCCTCCTTGGTCATTTTCTGTGACACGGTTCCACCTCCTTAAGATATCGTAAAATAGGGCTGAGGCTGCTGTCAGGCGCCCTCAGCTATCACTTCCCTGAGCCTCACCACCATCTCCGGGCAGTCTATTTTCATAGGGCATCTAATCTTACACCTGCCGCAGGTCAAACAGGTATAAGCCAGGGCAGCGCCTTTTTCGGGGTCTCCGCTCAACATTGTTGCCCAGACACCTCCTATGCCGGTGAAATACTTATCCCCGAAGTGTCCGGCAGTCACTGAGTAGACGGGACATTCGTAGAGGCAGCCTCCGCACCGGAGACAGTATAGCGCCTGGCTCAACACTGGGTCTTTGGCCAGTTCCGTTCTGCCCGCGTCCATGAAGATGACGTGCATCTGCTTTGGGCCGTGTGCCCCATAGGTGGTCACTTTCTCTATGTCGCCGGTCTTGCTGGGGCCAGATATCAGGTTGACATATGACGGGACAGTGTAGTTGGCGTACCGCCATGTCACTTCAGCAACCTTGAACGCATCGCCAATAGTCGGGATTAGTTTCTCCATGCCGATTAGCGCAATATGGACTGGCGGGGCGCCGGTTGTAAGGCGGATATTGCCCTCATTCTCGATGACTATCAGCGTCCCGGTGTCGGCGGCAACGACGTTGGCGCCGCTCAGGCCTATATCCGCCTTGAAATACTTTTCCCGGAGGAGATTTCTGGCGGTTGCCACCAGCACCTCTATGTCAGGCGGCAACTCCTTGCCCGTAATCTTCGAGAACAGCTTGGCGACGTCCTCTTTGGGCACATGGATAGCTGGCGACAGTATGTGCATTGGCTTGCTATCCAGTTTCTGGATTATGAACTCACCCAGGTCTGTTTCATAGACTTCGTTTCCAAGCGCCTCGAGGTGATGCCGTAAGCCAATTTCCTCGGCGGTCATGCTCTTGCCCTTTACGATCAGCTTATCCTTACCCACCAGCCCGTCTATTATCTTCAGGGCGTCATCCGCTGTTTTCGCTATGTAGGCTTTGGCCTTGTTTTCTTCAAGAGCCTTGCAGGCCTGAAGCGCCAGTTCCTCCATCCGCGCGACGGCTTTTTTCTTTATCTCCCTGACTTCCTCGGCCATCTTGATAGTATGGGGGAATTTCTTCAGGGCGGAGTTGGTGTTCGCGCGGTAGCTGGCTATCGCCCTGGACAGGGCAAGGCTAATTCTCTCGTTGTGAGCGGCATCCATTATTTCCTTTTTGTAATCAGTGAAAGTAGACATGTTGTCAGACCTCCAG
>ENA-OSEO01003155-OSEO01003155.1-sediment-metagenome-genome-assembly--contig:-NODE-3155-length-20342-cov-4.048113_pt1 | contig 20342 bp, 16 predicted proteins | sample MGYA00237883_ERZ534232 | MGnify/ENA metagenome assembly ERZ534232
CGGTATTCGGAGAAATCTACAGACAGATAACCACAGCAATGGGGAATTGTCAATTGTTTTAAGGTAAATTCAAAAATCAAGATTTTTGAAATTGCCAAGATCTTTTTTAACAAACTTATTAAAAGTTGAAACAATCTTTAGTATCTGATACATTGCACTAAGTAAAGAGATGAAACCTGGAAAATCTGGAAAAGTATCAATTCAAAACGCTCTGCCCATGGTCTTCCAGTACGGGAAAAAAAAGATCGGCGATCAATTGAAGGCTGTCTCCTTTATTGTCCTGTATCTTTTACTTTTCCAGTTGTTTATCCTCAGAATTCCCATAGATAATGCTCTTTATGCTGCCTTAGGAATAGGTCTGGTTGTTCTAGGGCTTGCTTTCTTCCTGGAGGGACTCTTCCTGGGAATAATGCCTCTGGGGGAATTATGCGGTCTTTGGCTTCCCCAAAAGATAAAAACAGTACTCTTTTCTCTTTTTGCCCTCTTCCTGGGAGTTGTTGCAACCCTGGCAGAACCTGCGATCAGTATTCTTCAAACCGCAGGAAGTTCCATAAAAGCCTGGGAGGCCCCACTTTTTTTCGGAATTCTGAACCGGTATTCCAATTTTCTGGTTATGGCCATAGCCTTGGGAGTGGGCATTGCAGTGCTTCTAGGTATGCTCCGTTTCCTTTACTCCTGGCCCCTCCGTCCTTTAATAACTGTATTAGTTCCCCTTCTCTTGGCTTATTCTGCTTGGGCCTACTTTGATCCCAATTTGAGGCACCTATACGCTCTTGCCTGGGATTGCGGAGGTATAACCACGGGACCAGTAACAGTACCGATCATTGTTGCTCTGGGACTAGGTATTACAAGAACAACAGGCAAGGGGACAGACTCCGGCATGTCCGGTCTAGGGGTAATAACCCTGGCATCCCTTATTCCTGTCCTTGCAGTTCTCACTTTGGGTGTGATTCTAAATTCCTACTCTCCAAGTCCCTCATCCCGGGAGCGGTTTTTCAGCAAGGAAATGGAAAAGGAGGCTGTAAAGGTGTTCAGGAACAGAGACCACTATCTCTCCTATGCTGTCCTCCATCAGTCTCCCGCAGAGACCCTGCAGAATCAGTTCGATGGCGATCCAGAAGAATTCCTTTCCTTTTTAAAGGAGACTTATACAAATCCCAAAATCTTAAGGGAACGCTACCCGAATCCTGAACTCTTCCATTCCTGGATAACTGATAAGGAGATCCGAGAGGACCTTAACATTCTTCTAGCCGATTTCGATCTGGGTTTTCTTGATGCCCCTAGGACCTTTCAGGTTCCGCCCGGGCAAAACTCCATTAACAAGCTTATGCTCGCCCTAAGGGCTATCATCCCCCTGGCCGGCTCCCTTATTCTGGTTCTTCTCCTGGTGGTAAAAAAGAGATTCCCTTTGTTTGATGAGATTCTTCTAGGCCTTGTGTTTTCAATTGCGGGTTTCTTCCTTTTCAGTCTTGGAATGGATTCCGGATTAACTAATCTGGGATCTCAAACTGGTAAAAACCTTCATATCACCTTTTCCTCCATTACCTTTCCAGAGAGATCAAAAACCTACAAAAAATTTGACCTCTCTGTCGTATACACTGCCTACACGGATACAGGGGAGAGATACGAATTTTTTTTGATAAAAGATGGGGATACTTTAAAAGAAATTCCCTTTTACAGAGAAAGATACAACCCAGATTCAGGGGAATATACTCATATACCAGAAAGAGGACCACTCTTGGGTACAGAGAATCGTTTATCCGGTTTGGCAGTACTTCTTACCTTTGCCTTTTTTCTAGGCCTTGCGGCAACCCTCGCGGAACCCTCACTTCAGGCCTTGGGTGTTACACTGGAAGAGGTCAGCGCGGGTACCTTTCATAAGGGTTACCTTATCCATACTGTGGCTATAGGGGTTGGTTTAGGACTGATATTCGGTTTTTTAAGAATAGTTATGGATATTCCGCTTCTCTGGCTGCTTGCACCCCCCTATCTCCTGGTTACAGTACTGAACTTTTTTTCCACCGAGGAATTTATCGGCATTGCCTGGGATTCTGCGGGCGTAACTACAGGGCCTGTCACCGTACCCCTGGTAATTGCTTTGGGTCTTGGAATGGGGGAAACCCTTCCCGGGGTCGAGAGTTTCGGTATCCTTGCCCTTGCTTCGGTTTACCCTATAGCTGCAGTATTAATCTCCGGCCTTTTTATCAATAGAGCAAAAAGCCGGGTAATAAAGGAATAACTGTGAAGCCGGAAAAACTTATAAAGGTTACCTGCATACTAAGCAACCTTCTTTCCGACACCTTTCGAAAAGAGATGGAGAATCTTGGAATACCCCTGCTCTTTGTTCAGCCTTCAAGATCCGTCCTTCTTAAGGAGAAAAGGATTATTCTGGATTATCGTACCTCGACACTTCTGCAGGAATTCCGGCGGGATATCTTTCGGTTCTACCTTCCTAAAAAATTTGAACTTCCAATACTTTCTCACCTGATACATCTTTTGGAACTGAACCAGCCGGGCCGTGGAAGCATCTATTCGGAAGATGTTACCCTCTTTGGTTTACCGGAAGGGATCTTCTCATCGTTAAAAATTCCCGCCGAACCAAAAAGAAAAGCCCCCCTTTTGTCGGATCTTGTGGGAATAAACTGCATTGTTCAGAGGGGAGAGGGAAATATCCTTGGAAGGAGCGTTCTGGAACGAGGAATAAGTGTTCCTACCCTCTTCTACGGCCGGGGGATGGGCTTGAGAGGCAAACTGGGAATTCTCCGGGTTACCATCTCTTTGGAAAAGGAGATCCTGTTTCTTACAGCCCAGAAACAGGATTCTGCGGACGTAATAAATTTTATTGTCCACAATGCCAGGCTGAATCATCCAGGCAAAGGTTTTATCTATATGTTTCCCCTGCGAAAGGGAACCATGGATACGAGGATCTATCTGGGCAGAACCCGGCACCTTGCCAGTATGGAACAGATAATCACTGCCATAGATGAACTGAAACAGGCTTCCGATTGGCGCAGAAAAACCATCCCCTTTGCCTCTCCTAGGAACAGGCGAAAAAGATATTTAAAAAGTCTTTTAAACTACACCCTTCTGGGAAACGAAGGGGAGACAGAGCCCTATGTAAAGATGGCAATGGATGCAGGAGCCGGAGGAGCTACTCTTTCCAGGCTTCAGTGTCTTGGCAAATTTTCCGCTGAATCTACAAGCCGATCCGCAGCAAAGGAGATGAGTACTTTGGTATTGAACCGGGAAACATCAAATATTTTTCAGGAAAAATTGGAGACTAGTGATTTCTTTGAAGAAGGAATAGCTGGAATTCTGGAAGTAAGTGAAGTTGAGCTAGCAAGCACGTATCTACCCTCTTAAAGAGCATAAAAAAGGAGAACCGATAGAACCGGCTCTCCCAGATTAAACGAATCGCAGGGTTTAGATTATACCCATTCTATCCATAACAGATTTAAGCTTTTCCCGTTTCTCTTTATTCATTTCACACATGGGCAGGCGGTAGGTCTCCTTTATAAGGCCTTTCATGGCTAAGGCTGCTTTTACAGGTATGGGGTTTGTTTCGTAGAACATAGCCTCGAAAAGGGGAAGGAGTTCGTAGTGTCTTCTTCTTGCCTCTTCCCAGTTTTTATTCAAGGCAGCCCGGACCATGGCGCAGACCTTATCCGGCACCACATTGCTAGCCACAGAAATAACACCCCTACCCCCCAAAGCCATGAGAGGAAAGGTTATATTATCGTCCCCGGAAAGAATAGTAAGGGAATCTGGTTTTTTTGCTATCAGGTCCATCATCTGGCCAATATCCGCGCTGGCTTCCTTTACAGTAGTTATATTTTTATGCGCTGCCATTTTGAGCATGGTGGAATTATCTATATTCCTTGCGGTTCTGGACTGTACATTGTATACCACCTGAGGAAGATCAACAGCCTCGGCAATTGCTATAAAATGCCTGTAGAGTCCTTCCTGGGTGGGTTTATTGTAATAGGGACAAACCTGCAGGCTGGCACAGGCGCCGCGATCCTTGGCCATTTTAGTCATGTGGATGGTTTTTTCCGTATTATTGGATCCTGTACCTGCAATGACCTTTATCCTTCCCTTGGCCTGTTCCAAAGCTACTGTAAGTACAAACTCCACCTCCTCGGAACTGAGGGTGGGGCTTTCACCAGTTGTTCCGCTGGTGACTATTCCATCGACGCCACCTTCTATTTGAAAATCCACAAATCTTCGTAAGGCCTTTTCATCTATTTTTCCAGCTTCATCAAAGGGGGTTACAATGGCAGTATATACTCCCTCGTACATCTTTATCTCTCCTAAATAATATTTTCGCAGCAGATCGATCCTATTTCCCGCAGGATTGGATCATTTTCCAGGCTGCATCTCCAAAGAATAACTTTAAATCTTCCTCTGTCAATAAGGGTTCAATCTCATTCTTAACCATATAATTCATAAGGTCAAGATAGAACTGTTTACCCTTGGCATGACTTATGTGAGGGAAATCGGTTCCCCAAAGAACCCTGTCCATTACTCCATGGCATTTTGCAAAATTAAGAACCTGGGCAACGAAATACTTGGGATAAATATGCCAGTAGGCTAGATCACCATAAAAATTCTTATGCCTCTTCATCAGCATCAGAGCCTCTATAGCCCATTGGAAGCCGCAGTGGCCCATTATTACCTTCAGATCCGGAAAATCGATACCAACCTCATCTAAAAGGGTAGGTCTCTGGGATTCCATGGTAGCCTTGGGAACCCTGCACCAGCCGGTGTGAAGTATTACAGGAATCTTGAGAGTTTGAGCTTTTTCAAAGAGGGGATACATCCTCTTATCATTCAAGGCTATATGGTTATAGGCGGGGAAGAGTTTCAATCCCTTAAAACCATACTCTGAGACTGCCCTTTCCAGGTCTTCCGTAGCCTTTACACCTCCGAGAGGATCAGCAACATGAAAACCGATAAAGCGGTCGGAATGCTTTCTAACAATTTTTCCGATCCAATCCAGGGGGGTCTCTGAATCGTAGGGTCTCCAGACGTGGCCCATAAGGAAAACCTTATCCACTCCTCCCTCATCCATATCCTTGATAAGGTCATCAACCTCCACATGCATGTACTCCCGTTTTTCCACCCCTTTTGGGTTCCACCAGAGTCCGGCTTTGGAATTTACATAGATATCCACAATTTCGTCGTTAAAATGTTCCGGGTAACGGAAGATGTGAGCATGGGTATTGATGACCATCTATCTCTCCTTATTTCTTCTCAAAATATTCGTTGAATTTTTCTACTTCCCCTTCCAGCATATGGTAGCAGTGTTTGTCCTCCGGGAAGCTTCCCTGCTGGACCTCGCCTATGTAATCCTGGATCGCTTTTGTTACAATCTCCGAAAGATTTGCATATTTCTTAACAAATTTCGGAGTAAAGGCCTGGAACTGTCCAAGAAGGTCGGAGATTATTAAAAGTTGGCCGTCCACATCCGGTCCTGCTCCGATCCCGTACACAGGGATAGATAGTTTTCTTCTTATGTATCCGGCAACCTCCGGTGGAACCGCCTCCAAAAGGATCAATTGGGCGCCTGCCTCCTGAACCGCCAGGGCATCCTCTATAACCATTTTTGCTGATTCCAGAGTTCTTCCCTGAGCCTTGTGACCTCCAAGCTGGCCGGAACTCTGGGGTGTAAGGCCTATGTGTCCACAGACCAAAATCCCTGCATCCACGATTGCCCTTATACGGCTGGCCACTCTTTTTCCGCCCTCCAGTTTGACAGCATCTACATTGGCCAATTTAAGGAATCTTCCCGCATTCTCCACAGCTTCCTCATCACTCTTCTGATAACTCATAAAGGGCATATCGCCCATCACAAAAGTATTGGGAGCCGCCCTGCGGACAGCCTCGCAATGGACAAGACACTGTTCCATGGTAACAGGCACTGTTCCCTGATAACCGTAAACACACATCCCCAGGGAGTCCCCTACAAGGATCATATCAAGACCTGCTGCCTCGGCAAACTGTGCAGTAGGATAATCGTAGGCAGTAAGCCAGGTTATGGTCTTTTTCTCTTCCTTCATTTTGATAAGTTCGTGAAGCATTAGTTTTTTCTTTGCCATTTTTTTCTCCTTCCTAAAATTGTTTGAACTCTACACGGTTACCCTCGGGATCCCGGACAAAACAGTAAAGGCTGCCATCCTTAGCCTTTTTTACCTCTGTTTCCGGAATAACCTTGTTTGTTTCCAGATGCTTCATAAGACCCTGGATATCCTCCACCTCGAAACAGAGATGGGCATACCCGGCCTTAGAATCCTCCGGACCTCTCTTTTCCCCGCCGTAAAAGAGTTCCATATACTGCCCCTCCTTTACCTTGAGAAAAAGAATCCAAGGTTCCCCCTTATCATTGTTGATTCCGTGGGAGTATTTGAATCCTAAAATATCGGAATAGAAATGTAAAGCTTCATCCATGTTATTAATATAGAAGGAAGGGTGATGAATTCCTTTTATCATTGGTTGCTCCTTATTATTTGCCTCTTTGCTAAATCCTTCCGGCTACCTGTTCAGCCAGGGCGGCTAAACCTTCTTTGTAGGTTAACATCCTTCTCTGCAGGGTTTTTTCTATCTTCTCCACAGAAAAGGCTGTATTTCTAGGAAACCGCTTTGCCAGGTTCGCTGCGGATTTCTCGTCGGCACCCCGCAGCATTAAAAACTCTTCCACACTCCCCTCTTCCACTAGGGCAGGATCAAGATTGAATACCCTGGCCATGGTTCGGAAGAATTCTGTCCGGCTTACCGGGTCTCTTCCTGAAAGATGGAAAAGTCCTGTGGATTTTTTTTCCAGTAGATCGCCTAAACCTTTTCCTATTTCCGTAGCTAAGGTGGCATTCTGAAGCACATCGGCCGTCTGTTTTACCCTTACCCCAAGGCGAAGCTGATTAGCCAGTTTAAAGGCATTGCTGTTTCCCTTAATATCCTCCTCTGACCAGAGGGTTCCCTTGCCGCATTTTGCGTAATTATAGCCATAGACATGGGCAACCCGTAGGATCAGGTATTCCTCCAGGCTTTTCCGTATCTTATCTTCGCATTCCACCTTGTACTCTCCGTATTTACAGATAGCATGGGTGGGATCCTCTTCACTATAGGACTGTCCGGCTGGTTTAGTGCCGTCGAAAACCCAGTCTGTGGAAAAGAAAACCAGTTTTGCTCCCACCTTTTTACAGCCTTCCAGAATATTTTCCGTAGCTCCAACTATACCCAGCCTTGAAATCCCCTCCGTATCCTGTTCACAGGCTTCAAAACCCCAGTTAGCCACGGCGGAGTGAACAACATAATCCGGTTTATACTTCTTTATAAGATTGACGCAGTTATCCTTATCGAGAATATTCAGTTTTTCGGAACGGCAGCCGGGGATCGATACGGGCTTGCTGTTCCAGGTTAGGATTACATCGTAATTCTCCTTGTTAACCCAGGCTACATTGCTTCCCACGAGCCCGCTTCCTCCTGTTACCAGTAATACCTTATTCATCAGCAGTATCCTCCTATACCTGTGTTTTATTTGTGGTGTTCAAGTCCCTTATAAGCTGTAAGGAAACCCGGAATAATCAGATACCAGGGTTTCCCTACCTTACCCTAGATCTGCCAGATGGCACCCTTGTCCGCAGACAAGGCTACCTTGGAATAGAGATCAGCCAGGAATCCTTCCTCTATCTTTTTCTTAGGCGGTTTCCAGGAATCCAACCGTTTCTTTATCTCCTCGTCGGATAAGCAGAGATGTATAGTCTTTTTCGGGATATCGTACTCTATAAGATCCCCGTCTTTGATAATTGCCATCACCCCGCCCTCGTAGGCTTCTGGAGAAACGTGTCCTATGGCAGGACCTTTTGTGAAACCGGAGAATCTGCCGTCCGTTACCAGAGCGACATACTGATCCAACCCCAGTCCTGTAACCTGGGCCTGGAATGTAAACATCTCCCGCATCCCCGGGCCGCCCTTGGGCCCTTCGTACCGAATGACCACTACATGGCCTTTTTTGATTAAGCCCTCTGCTAAAGCTACCTTAGCATCCTCTTCGCTGTCAAAGACTATTGCCGGCCCCTTGTGAACCAGCATATCGGGGTGAACAGCGGTCTGTTTTACCACCGCACCTAAGGGCGCAAGATTCCCCTTAAGTATCGCTATAGCGCCGTCCTTATGCACAGGATTATTCATGGGTCTGATCATATCGGGATTATGATTCACAGCGGTTTTAATATTTTCTCCCAAGGTCCTGGTAGTTACTGTTAATACATCAAGGTTTAGGATCGACCGCATTTCCTTCATAACCGTCTGAATACCGCCGGCAAAGTCAAAGTCTCTCATGGTGTATTCCGATCCTGCAGTAACAGAGGCAAGATGGGGTGCCTTTTTGCTGATCTCGTTCCAATGATCTAAAGAGATATTCAATCCCAGGGCCTTTATTATGGCAGGCATATGGAGAACAGCATTCGTTGAACCACCTATGGCGGAATGAACCATGAGGGCATTCTCTATTGCCTCCTTGGTCATGATATCCCTTGGTTTTAGGTCTCTTTTAACCAGTTCCATTATCTGCCTTCCTGCGGCCCTTCCAAGACGGAAGAGTCTCGACTCGAAGGCGCCTGTTGTGGCATTCCCCGGAAGGGACATCCCCAGGGCCTCGGTCAGACAACAGAAGGTGTTTGCCGTGCCCATCATGGAACAGGCTCCTATGGTTGGGCAGCAGCAATCCTCTATCTCCATAAAATCATCATCCGAGATTCTCTTATCCCGCCAATCGGGATACTTTTCTGTAAGATAATTTACTGTTACTGTCTTTCCCTTTACCCTTCCCGGTAGCATGTATCCCCCTGTTACCATTAGGGAAGGCAGGTTAATGCTGCTCAAGGCTATAAGCTGTCCTGGCACAATCTTGTCGCAGGTGGAAAGGGCAACAATACCGTCCACGCGGCTTGCCCCGATCATTGCCTGAATTGCCAGGGCAATGATATCCCTGCTGGGAAGGATATAGTGCATTCCCGGATTCCCGTCCGCAAGACCGTCGCAGGGGGCAATATGGTTGAATTCCAGGGGAAGACCTCCTGCCTGCCATACTCCGATCTTTACCGCCTCGCCAAGCTGACGGAGATGGTAGTGTCCAGGAACGAATTCATTCCAGGAATTGGCAATGGCTATTATCGGTCTGTCCAGGTCAGTATCGTCGAAGTTCATGGATTTGAAGAAGGCATTTCTGTGGTGAAGTACGTATTTCCGCAGATCCGCAGAATCCTTTCCAACCTGTCTACTGTTCAATTTATCCGTATCAAAGCTGCTCATATTTATCTCTCCTAATAGTGATAGTATTATCCGAAAACACCTAACCGGTTGTTTCGGGGGATATTCTCTTCTTTTCCCTGATCTGCTGTAGTTTCATCGGAATCATAACTATCAGGAACAGGGCAAGACCCAGGGCATTAAGATAATAGGGAACTGTGATGAGGAGTATCATAGCCACCCCTAAAACTACCATCTCCCAAAGCCTTAGACTCCGCAACCAGAATCTTCGTGTCAGGGCAGCAAAGATTACAAGGGACAGGGCTGAGGTTACCCAGGTCATAACGACCCGGAAGGTTATTCCATTCAAACCCAAAAGGGGTGTGTAGATCATTAGAAAGGGTACAACGAAAAAGGGAATACCGAGTCTTACAGACTTCCATCCTGTGGTCATAGGATTTGCCTCTGCTATAGCTGAGGCAACAAAGGCACCAAGACAGAAGGGGGGAGAGAAATTGGAGTACTGACTGAACCAGAAGATTATTAAGTGGGCAGTAATCATGGGAACTCCAAGTTCCGTCATGGCGGGTACAGAAACAATGGCTATAAGAATATAGGCAGCGGAAACGGTCATTCCCATTCCAAGTATATAAGAGGCTACAATGGTGAGGAGTATGGCGGGCAAAAGGTAGCCCTGCGAAAGTGCCACAACCCAAGAGGAGAAAAGCAAGGGAACGCCGGGAAGGAGAAGACACGCAAGTAGAATTCCCATTAATCCCGCAGTAGCAGCAACTACCAGAGAACGGGTTATTGCTTCCGACAGGGCTTCCACAATCATTTTTAAAGATAAAGGATTTCTCCGCAGTATTGTTGCTACAACTACAGCTACTATGGCTATATTACCAGCCCGAAAAGGGGTGAACCCAATAATTAGAGCAACCACCAGAACCACGATAGGCAAAAGGAGTATGGCATCCTTTTTCAAGGTTTGCATGAAGGGAGGTATGTCCTCCTCTATGGCGCTGATCTTGGGGTCCTTCATGGAAAGGAAATGTACCGAAGCAAAGATTGTAACATACAAGAGCAGTGCCGGAACAATGGAAACTGCCACAATATACGTATAGGGGATACCTGTATAGGCAGCCATAAGGAAGGCTGCGGCACCCATTACTGGAGGCATTACATGCCCGCCTATGGAGGAGACGGTTTCCACTGCCGCCGCGGTACTGGCACTGAAGCCGGTTTTTTTCATCATTGGGATGGTAAAGGTTCCTGTTAGGGTGATATTTGCAGAGCCGGATCCTACAATCGATCCTGCAAGACCGCTGGATACTACGGAAGCCTTTGCCGCCCCTCCCCTCTTTTTCCCGAGCAGGGAGAGGGATAGATTTATAAAGGCATCCCCTGCCTTGGTTTTGCTTAAAAAGGATCCAAGTATCATGAAAACCACCAGGTAGACCGCATAAGTTCTCGTTACAATTCCATAGATACCCTCATATCCATAGATTAAGTTAAAGATTCTCCGCAGAGAGTATCCCTTGTGGCCGAAAATTCCGGGAAGCTGATTTCCAAAGATACAGTATAGAAAGGCCACTAAAACCAGAATCGGCAAAGCCATGCCTAAAACCCTTCTGCAGGCCTCTACACAGGCCAGAGAGATCATTATCCCCATGGCAAGATCCATATCCGTTACAAAACCAACCCTCATTGCCAAGGCTTCGTATTCAATTAAATAGTAGATCGTAGGAGCTATGCTGCAGATAATCCAGATACAATCAACAAAGGTGAACTTATTGATGGGTGATTTTTTAGTGGCTGGATAGAGGATAAAAATCAGCACTAGATTGCAGCCGACGTAAAGAGAAAAGATTATATGCCACGATATGGTAAAAACCGTGGCATAGATAAACAGCAGGGCGAAGAGAGCGGAAGCATAGACAATGAAACTTTTAAAAGGCCCTTTATAAATACGTTGTGTTGAGCGTACTTCCTGTTGAGCTTCTTTTTTAGCACTATTAAACACTTATTAACCCTCCAATTGTTTCAAGGTTTTCATTTTTCTGCACAAACAAGATCCATTCTTTCTTCGCCTGCCAGCTAGAAAGATCCAGGTTCTATAGAACCTACTTCTTATACTCCGGTGGAATCAGATCCGCGGGGACTGTTACTCCCTGTTCCTGCCAGTACCTTACGGCACCGGAATGCAGTTTTATTCCTACCTCCTGAAGTTCCTTAAAGGCCGGGAGAATATCATAGCCATCCTGGAAACCCGCCAGGGCTTCTACTAAGAACTTCCTTCCCTGTTCGCTTACCAGTGCCTTAAGGAGTTCATAAACCACCCATTCCGGGGTATCCTTGTGAGCTACGGCAAAGCCGGTGTAACCCACCGATTTTACGGGCGCCGGAGGAATATTGTTGCCATAGGCATTTGCCTTTATGTATTTAACACTCAGCTCAGGATTAGTTTTAAGGATATTGTTTATCACACTGTCTTCCAGAGCGATCATCTGGATTTTCTTTCCCGGAACAGAGGCAGATTCCTGAATGGAAGGATAGGGAATAGCTCCGGTTACAGAATAGGCATCCACAAGACCATCCTGCATAAGCCGTGCAGCTTCTGCAAAACCCTGGGTTTCCTTTTGAACATTGTCGATAAGTCCTGCGGCAGTAAGACTCAGGATAGAATAGTTATTTGCAGAACTTCCCGGAGGTCCAAGGTTTACCCTTTTCCCAGCCAGATCCGCCATGACCTTTATACTTGGGTTATAGGTAACCCATTGAATGCAGGAGGGCATAATAGGGAAGAATCCTCGGATATTCTGATAACCCGGTTCCTTGCTGAAAAATCCGCGGGAGTTCATGGCTTCGTAGAGAAGACTGGTAGAGGTAAAACCAACCATGGTTTCCCCCCGTTCCAAAAGCCTTGTGTTCTCAAGGTATCCACCGGTTGTTTCCGCAGTAACAGTTAAACCGGGGATATTTGCTCTGGTATTTATAAATTCAGCAATTATACCAGTTTGATAGTATACCGCTGATCCGGGTCCTGCGCTTGCCCAGGCAAGGTTAACAGGTTTTCTTTCATCCTCTCCGGTTTCTGTAGCTCCTGCGGCATACATAAATGAGGCAACAAGGAAAAGGAGAAGTATTGTAATGCATATTTTTTTTAATCCTTTCTTCCTTTCATTCATCTTCGACCTCCAAATATTTTATTGTAAATGGTTTTTAACAAACCATTTTACTTCTTCGATCTGGTGGGGCATTGCTGGTAATTGGGGTGCCACCACCTTGTCAGTTTTAATTAGACCCATCAATTTGAAAGCAAGCTTGTGAACCGCCTGCCAGTTTGCGTAAAACCCAATGTCATTCCAGGGCATAATCCTGTTCTTGTTCAAAGCCCTGGCTTCGTCAATCTTACCCTCCCTTACAAGACCTAAAAGTTTTACATGATCCTTAGGAAGCATTCCAGCGGTGGCGGTTAGTATCCCCTGGCACCCTAAAAGAACATACCGAAGTGTGAATTCATCCGCGCCGCAGAAAATCAAAAGATCATCCTTGAACGCCCCGGACATCTTTTTTAAAAGCTCACAATCCAGCCATGCGTATTTCATGGAGGAGACAAGACCCTTTTTTACCAGATGATCTATAACTTCGAAGGGTATTGGATCCGGCTTCCTTGCATAGGGGACGACCTCTAGGGAGACCGATTCTGCAAGTTTGGTAAAATGATTTACAAGCTCGGAAGCTGTATAAGGTCTTATTCCCTGGGGATTAAAGGCAAGAACCGATGTTGCACCTAATTTTTCTGCTGTTCTGGCCTGATAGATGGCATCTGCAGTACCCATGGCTGCAACTCCGGCCATCAAGGGTCCTCTGTCCTTAAGCTGATCCTTGGCTATGGATATCACCTTGTTCCGTTTCTCCTCACTCAGGAGATAACCTTCTCCTATTGCTGCCAGCACTCCAATTCCGTGACACCCATTCTCCATCTCGTAATCCACCAGGTTTCTGAGCCCGGTTTCATCAATCTCCTCATTCTCCAAAAGGGGTGTTGGGATCAGCGCCATAATGTTTTTAATACTTCTTTCCTTAGCCATTCTTTACTCCTTAAGATTTCCTGATGTAATTTACCTGTCCTATTACAGACCGAAAAACAGGTTTAATTAATCGAATATTCCAAAAACCCTTGCAGGTCCGCCGTCCAGATCCTTGAGGGGAAGGGCTCCAACCACAAGGGTTCCTCTTTTTCCTGCCGCTTTTTCAAGACCCGTCAGGCATTCAACAATTATAATATCCGCCCGCATAAAGAGTTTATGCACAGAGACCTCCACAGCACACTGCGGATCATCGGGGTGGGAAATGGTATGACAATCCAAACCGACTATTTTAATTCCCTTGGAAATGAGATATTCTGCTGCATCAATGGATAGGCCAGGTCTTGTATTGAATACCTTGTCCTGGTCCTTCTCTCCCCATTTCAGCCCCCAACCGGTATTGATAAAAACAATGTCTCCCTTCTTGATCTCTGTTTTTGTTCTTTTTATATCCTCTGCTGTAACGTAGCCCTTTTCTTTACAAGGAACATCTACAATTACGCCTTCTCCCACCCAGGTATTTGCGGGAAAGGAGGTAAGATTTCTCCTGTCAGATACAATATGGATCGGTGCATCCACATGGGTACCCGCATGGGTAGGCATTTCAATAAGGTGAGTCATCCACCCGTCTACCTCATGGCTTCTAATCTTTTTGAATGACGGTATCGGGTCCCCAGGCCACAAGCCCGGCATATCGGGACTTATAGGCAATGTAAAATCATAGATCTGCATAAATATTCCTCCAAATTGAATGTAAGCGTTTACATTTAGATTCTATCAGCCTTTTATTTTGTTGTCAATGTTTTTTATTTTTCACAAGGGAAAACAGTAACATATTATTCAATATTTCTCTTTAGTTATATTACTGTAAATATATACTCCCTAAAACATCTTAATATGCAATAAATAGATAATATTAATTTTATTAACACAAAAATTGTGTTTATAAATATTATACCGCCCCTCCTGACAAAAAAGCTTTTTCTTCTTTTATATTGACAATTACTAATATTCTGCTAAACTAATCAGTGTAAACCTTTACAATAATGGAGAATTCTTAATGTCCACTATTGAAGATGTAGCCAAACTTGCCAAAGTCTCGATAGCCACTGTTTCCAGGGTAATAAACAATTCCTCTGCAAATGTCCGAGAAGAAACACGAAACAGGATCCTGGAGGCAATAAAGGAACTGGACTATCATCCTAATGCCTTAGCCAAAGGGTTACAGCTTAATAAGACCATGAACATTGGTGTAATAATACCGGATATATCCAACCCCTATTATGCAGAAATAGTTCGCGGCATTCAGGATGAGGCGGATGAGCTCGGTTACGGCGTAATCATGCAGAATACGGATTGGAACCTGGAGAGGATCGTAAAACAGATCTATCTTTTGAGAGAGAAACTAGCCGATGGAATAATCTTCAGCGGAGGCCTTATTCATAATTTCTCCGCCCTTTCCGCCCTGCGGGATATGAGCAACCGTGTGGTTGTTATAGGAAGACACGAGGTGAATTTCCCCGCCATAAGGGTGGATAATATAGGTGGAGCTACCCTGGCGGTTAAGCATCTTCTAGAGCTTGGGCATAGGCGTATTGCCTTTATGTGTTACAATGATTCTTCCACCTCCGTAATGGACCGTTTTACAGGCTATATGAATGCCTTTGCGCAGTACGGGCTTCAGCCGGACAAAGATCTTATTAAAGAGGGTATCTTCTCAACAAAAACAGGCTACTGCAGTGCAAGTGAACTCTTTTCCTCCGACAACCGTCCTACCGCGGTTTTTGCCTCCAACGACCAGATTGCCCTGGGGGTGATGCATGCCGCCCGGGAGATGGGTATCTCTGTTCCGGAGGATCTTTCCATTGTAGGTTTCGACGATATCCCAATAAGTGAATACTTTACCCCCCCATTAACTACCGTTAAGGTTCCTATCTATGATGTGGGAAAGGCAGCTATGAAACTTGTATACCAGGTAATGAATCATAAGGAGTATGAGAGAAATATCTGGTTCAATACCCAGCTGATTATCCGGGGCACCACAGCCCTCTGCAGACAGAAGGAATAGAGGAAACAAACTTGACCTCCAGATATCGATGGGTGATGCTTGGTCTGACATGGCTGCTCTATCTTGCCTTTGGAGTTATTTACCGGTCTATGGCTCCTCTGGTTACACCCATTATCGCAGATCTGGGGATCTCCTTCTCCCAAATGGGAATAATAATCGGAGCATGGTCCCTATCCTATATTGTTTCCTCTGTTTTTGCCGGAACCCTAATCGACAAATGGGGAGTAAGATACTCTCTGCTCCTGGGTGGAGCCATTGTAGCACTTTCCGGAGTTCTTCGCTTCTTTCCAAAAACCTTTTGGGGGATGATGTTGGCAGTAGGCATTTTCGGCTTTGGAGGTTCCTTTATATCCATAGGATGCCCTAAAACCATCTCCCAATGGTTTCAGGGCAAGGAGAGAGGAACTGCGGTAGGGATATATATGACCGGCCTAAGGATTGGAGAACTTATTACCTTTTCTCTCACCAATAGTGTTATAATGCCCCTCCTAGGCTATAGCTGGAGGGCAACTCTTTTGACCTTTGGATTTTTTGGCCTTTTCGTGGTATTTGTCTGGTATATTTTTGCCAGGAATATAACGGATGAAAAGGATTCTGCCACCGGTTTTTTTGATATACTTTTTAACCTGATAAAAATAAAAGAAGTTGCAATCCTGCTAATAATAGGTCCTATCCTATTTGCCATTATTCATGGTTTTGTAAATTGGCTTCCCGGAATACTTGAATTAAAGGGTTTGTCCCAAAATAAAGCCAGCATCATTGCCTCTATACCCATGATAACAGGAACAGTATCGGTAGTTTTTATCCCGGCCCTGACAAACCCAAAATACCGTAAATTGATCGTGGCAGTTTTAAGCTTGATTATGGCCTTTACAATAATAGCTACCATCTATTTCAGAAGCACGGGAATCTATATAATGCTTGGCCTCTACGGAGTTTCTTCTGCCTCCATAATGCCAGTAATAATCCTTATGCTTATGGATACGCCGGAGATCGGTTCCAGATACATCGGTTCCTTAAGCGGAATGTTTTTCTGCCTTGGTCAGATCGGTGGTTTTGTTGGACCCTCTTTAATGGGATTTTTTGCGGATATTACTGGCAATTTCAATTCTGGGATTCTTTTTCTCTCCTTTCTTTGTCTAATCATCTTTACCTTAACCTTCTTTATAAGAGGTTCCAGTAAAATAGTATAATGCCTCTATTCCTTATTCTTGGGAGTAGTTGCATAACCGGAAACAGGCAGATATCATCCTTTCATGGAAAAGGTTCCTGTATTCTGCGGAAAGGACTGTGGTGGTAATGCCTGCCCTCTCCTGGCCATGGTGGAAGGTGGGGTAGTCACCCGGATTATTAACAACCCTGCTGCAGGGCAGCTCATGACCGGCTGCAGACGAGGATACAACCTTCCCCTGGAGGTCTATGCAAAGGATAGAATCTTAAAGCCCCTCATCAGAACCGGAGAAAGGGGTTCCGGAGATTTCCGGGAGGCCTCCTGGGGGGAAGCCCTGGACTTAGTGGCTGGAAGACTTGGGGAGATAAAAACCCGTTTCGGCAGCACCTCGATCCTGAATCTTGCCAGTGCAGGTTCCACAGCGGTCTTCCATAATACCGAAGCTCTCCTTTCCAGGTTCCTTAATCTTTTCGGGGGAGCCACGGTTCTAAATAGTAACTACAGTAATGCTGCCGCCAGCTTTATTCTTCCCTTTCTTCTAGGAAAGGAATGGAAAGAATCGGGATTCGATGCCTCCACTATGATCGACTCCCGCATGATTATCCTTTGGGGTGCAAATCCAATGGAAGCACGGCTGGGGACAGAGGTTGATCTGTCCCTTCTTGCCGCCCGGAACCGGGGCGCGAAAATTGTAGTGGTGGACCCCAGAAGATCCCCTACAGCCCGGAGGCTATCCGCCTGGTGGATTCCTTGCCGTCCAGGCACCGATACTGCCCTGATGCTGGCGTTGTTGCATACCCTTTTCCGGGAGAATCTGGTTGACCGGGCCAGTATCGAGAGATACTCCCACGGATTCGGCCATCTTGAGGCCTATGTGCTTGGTAAAAAGGACGGGGAAGAAAAGAGCCCTGCCTGGGCTTCAAAACTCTGCGGCACACCTGTAGAGGAGATAATCCGTTTTTCCCGGATGTACGGCACGGAAAAACCGGCCTTGCTCTTCCCTGGTTATTCAATTCAGCGGGTTTTTGCCGGTGAGGAACCCTTTCGCCTTACCCTGGCCCTCCAGATAGCCACAGGGAATTTCGGAAAACCGGGCGGATCAACCGGATCCCTAAACAATCGTCTTACCCGTCCCAGGATAGGAACACTGCCGGCGCTGGACTCGGAGGACCAGATTACACTTCCGGTTGTGAGCTGGCCAGATCTTATACTTCAAGGCAAAGGGGGTGGATGGCCAGAGGATATCCATGCGGCCTATATAATGGGCTGTAATTTCCTTAACCAGGGAGCGGATCTAAATAAAAATATTGCTGCCCTGGGAAAACTGGATTTTTCCGTTATTCATGAGCTGTTCCTAACCCCAACAGCCAGATACTGCGACATTGTTCTTCCCGTTGCCCATACTCTGGAGAGGGAAGACTTGGGCATCCCCTGGGCTGGGAATTTTCTAACCTATAAACCACAGGCAGTGAAACCTCCTGGGGATGTTAAAACGGATTACGAAATTCTCTCCTCCCTTGCCTCCCGCCTCGGTTTTGAAAGGGAGTATACAGAGGGGCGCAACGCCTCCCAATGGATCCAACTTTTTATGGATCAGTCGGAGATCCCGGATCAGGAGGAGTTCAGAAAAACCGGCGTGTACATAAAGAAGGAAAGAGCTCCTGCAGGATTTTGCAGCTTTATAAAGGATCCAGAAGAATTCCCTCTTTCAACCCCCTCCGGAAAGGCAGAGATCTACAGCGAAACCTATTTTCGAGAAACCGGCTTTTCGCCCTATCCGGTCTGGCAGTCACCGCCGGAGGATCCCCGTTACCCCTTAAGGCTTATCACCCCTAAACCCTTTAATCGGACCCATTCTCAAGGAGGCGGTGTGCCGGAGATAGAGAGCCAGAGAAGGCAGGTCCTCGAGATGAATCCCGAAGATGCCCTGGAGAGGGGCATATCGGAAGGGGAGGTTGTTTTGGTGCACAATCCCCGGGGGGAATGTCTCATTACAGTTTCTCTTGAAAGGGATATTCTTAAAGGCACCGTTTCTTTAGCCGAAGGAGTCTGGGTAGAATTTGATCAGGCGGGAAGAGACCTGCGGGGAAGCGCCAATCTTCTTACCTCAACCACAGCGACCAAGCCTGGTTTTGCTGTTATAATGCATGGTATTCCTGTTCAGGTTTCAAAAAACCTTCCCAGCGATTCCTTATAGGGCGGATAAGCTATTCCCTTTTCTGTTACTATTCCGGTTATGAGAGATGCATCCGTTACATCGAAAGCAGGATTGTAGACCTTAACCCCCTCCGGAGCCATTCTTTTTATATAGAACTTCTCTGTAACCTCCTCAGCAGGACGCTCCTCGATCCTTATCTCCTCTCCTGTGGGGCATTCCAGATCCACCGTGGAAAGGGGAGCATGAATATAGAAGGGAATACCATAATGTCTTGCTAAAACAGCAACACCGGAAGTGCCTATCTTATTGGCGGAATCTCCGTTGGCCGCGACCCTGTCTGCTCCCACAAGAACAGCCTGCACTTTTCCCTGCTTCATTACCACCGAAGCCATGTTGTCGCAGATCAAAGTAACATCAATTCCAGCTTCCAGAAGTTCCCAGGCTGTAAGTCTGGCTCCCTGTAAAAGAGGCCGGGTTTCATCGGCATAAACCTTAAAATTGTATCCCCGGCTATGGCCCAGGTAGATCGGAGCCAGGGCTGTCCCGTAACGGGATGTGGCAATGGTTCCTGCATTGCAGTGGGTAAGAAGACCCCATCCTTTGCCCAAGAGGGACAGGGAGTGTTCCCCGATCCTTCTGCAGACCTCCTCGTCCTCCTGCCGAATCGATTCTGCCTCTTCCCTTAAGGCCCTCTTTATCTCTGCCACAGGTTTGGAAAGCTCCTTTAAAAGCCTTTTCTCCATCCTTTCCAGAGCCCAGAACAGGTTAACTGCCGTAGGTCTCGCGCTGGATAGATACCTTTTAACCTCCAGGAATTCCTTACACAGCTCCTCTGCTTGTGCTGCTTTTGAATTCCTGATTCCGATATAGGCGCCATAGGCAGCAGCAATCCCTATAGCAGGAGCCCCTCTTACCCTAAGCTGATAAATAGCCTCCCAGATCTCCTTTAGATCTGTAAGGATTAAAAACCGCTTCTCTCCAGGAAGAAGGGTTTGATCCAGCAGGATCAAGGCTCCCTTCCCGTCGTCCAGCTTGACCGCCTCTAGAGAAAGTATATTTTCCATGTTTATTATAATAATAGATGATTCCTGTATCTTCAACTTGTGTATTGTAAGTATTGATTCAATCCTTAGTATCCTTTATCCTTTTGGCCAGATCATGATATTAACACTTTTTTGCATCAGCTGTGTGGGTGGTTTTTTATCGGGCTTTCTTGGAATAGGTGGAGCTGTAGTAATGATCCCGATGATGCTCTCACTGCCTCCTCTTTTAGGTGCAGGGCAACTAGGGATGAAATCCGTAGCAGGGCTTTCAATGATTCAGGTGCTTTTTGCATCGATTTCCGGTCTTATAATCCATAAAAAAAACCGTTTTATCCACTTCAAGTCCTTGTTATACCTCGGATTACCTATGGGGCTTCTCTCTCTCCTCGGCTCCTACTTTTCAAAACATTTAGAAAACACGGTGATAATGTTGGTTTTCGGTGTTCTTACTTTGGTCGCCTTCTTTTTACTTCTCTTTTACAAACCTGATAACGGCCAGCCGGAAATCCAGCTGGAAAATCTGTCTCCCAATCCCCTTCTCTCCATCTTTATCGGAGCCTTTGTG
>ENA-OSEO01003159-OSEO01003159.1-sediment-metagenome-genome-assembly--contig:-NODE-3159-length-20326-cov-7.891748_pt1 | contig 20326 bp, 14 predicted proteins | sample MGYA00237883_ERZ534232 | MGnify/ENA metagenome assembly ERZ534232
ACCCGGCGGTGGTGCCCCGGATCGATGAAATCCGGCCCCACCTTGAAGGCCTGGACCCTGCAGCCGCGCACCCTCAAGGCCGCCATGACGCCGAGCGAAACGGTGGTCTTACCGCACCCGCTGTGGGTCCCGGCGATGCAGAAGGCGGTGAACCCCGGGCTGACAGCCGTCATCGCTTCACCCCTCCACAAGTCCCAGGATGCGCGGCACATCGCAATGGGCCTCGAAGTGATCCGCCAGCCGGTCGTATTGGTGAAAGCGCCTCCGCCGGCCGGGAAAGGTAATTGACGACGACGCCGGGCTCCCCCTCCAGCGCTTCGAGATCGGTGAAATTGGAGATGACCGGAAACCGGAGCACCGCGATGTTCACCGTATCGGGCCCGGTCCTCGCGATGGCGCGCCGATCTTCCTGGAGCACCACCGAGTCTTCCTGGTCAATGACGATATCCTCGAAGAAGGGCACCACACCGAGGACCGGCCTCCCTGTGCGCTTCTCGATATATTCCACGCCGGAGGCGAAGAGCCGTTCGTCCCCACGAAATTTGTTCACGATAAACCCGGCCGTCAGCGCCCGCTCCCGGCGGCTCATGAGGTGCCAGGACCCGATGATCTGGGCGAAGACTCCCCCCCGGTCGATATCCGCCACGAGGATGCACGGGGCCCTCACCGCCTTGGCCATGGCGAAATTGACTAGATCGTTCCGTTTGAGGTTCATCTCGCAGCAACTGCCCGCGCCTTCTAGGACGATCACCTCGTAATGCGATGCAAGTCGTCGATAAGCCTGCAGGACGGCCTTCCGCAGGCGCGGCTTGAGCCGATGGTAATCGAGGGCATCCAGCCGCCCATAGACCTGCCCGTGCATCACGACCTGCGCGCCCATGCCGGTCGACGGTTTGAGGAGGATCGGGTTCATATCCACCGATGGGAGAAGCCCGGCGGCCTCGGCCTGAACCACCTGCGCCCGGCCGATCTCCCCCCCTTCGACGGTGACATAGCTGTTGTTGGACATGTTCTGGGCCTTGAAGGGGGCCACGCGGTACCCCCGGCGCTTCAGGATCCGGCAGAAGGCGGCGGTCACGACGGATTTGCCGACATCGCTCCCCGTGCCCAGGAACATGAGCGCACGGCATCCCCCATCCGGCCACCTTTCTCCTTCGTTCATCAGGGCCTCCTTTCTCCGGCCGAGACCGGGTGGCGGACCGGCGGCTGCACTCCGCCGATCTGCACCTGCGTTGGAATCACGTCCAGGGCCTCCCGGATATGGGCCGCGAAGCACTCCACGACCGCCGGATTCAGGCCCAGGCCCTTTTCATGCAGGATCACCTCCAGCCCCGCCGATTCGAGCGCCTGCCTCCAGGAATCCTCCTCCCCGGCCAGGTCTTCGAGGAAATGGGTACCTGCGACGAGCATGAATGGGACCAGCATCACGCGCCGGATCCCTGCTTTGCGGATGGCGTCCAGGGTCTTTTGCCGGGGCGCGTCGCCTTCCACGACACCGACAAAGACCCGCCGGTGACTCGTCTCTCTGAAAAACCCTTCGAGCGCCGGATAGGCGCACCAGATCGGATGGTCCGTGCCATGGCCGACCAGCAGAAGCGCCTCCTCCCCGCAGCAGGGAATGCCGCGCTCGACGGCCTGGGCCGCCGCGCGGTAATCCGCCGGACCGGCGAGAAGGGGGAGCCCCATGGACACGCGCACCCCATGCCCCGCCACCTCCTCGACCAGACGATAGAATTCATGGCCGCAGACAAGGTGCATGGACTGGACGACAGCCCACGAATGCCCTTCCTGCTCCAATCCGGCGAGCACCTGCCCCGGGTCCGGAAGCTCGATGCCCTTCCTGACCTTCAGACGGCTTCTGACCATCCTGGAGGAATAGACCCAGTGCACGGGATGGCCCGGAAATCGCCGCTCGAGGTGCTTTCCGATAAAGTCATAGGTCTCGAGGGCACGGGTCGTCGTGCCGAACGCGGCCAGAACGATCGGAATGTCTTTCATACAACCTCTCCCTTTGCGGTTTTCATCCCTGACGCCTCTCCGGCGAACCGCCCCGTTCTCTTTCAGCCACGTTTTCGCCTCGGGCCGAGCGGGCTGAGCATAGATCGAACCCATCAGCCGCCCCCGGTGCTGCGGGACAGCATATGGGTCCATTGGCCTGCCAGTCCCCGGTTCAATCCCGGGCGGTGTTGACGGCGAGGAGCGCCAGGCCGAAAAAACAGGCCCCGCTCACCCCCAGAAAAAAGAAAGCGGTGCCCTCGGCCGGCATGCCATGGGCCGAGGCCCTGATCGCCCGCGAGGCATGGGTCAGCGGCAGAAAGGAGAGCACGCCTTGCGCCCAGGCAGGCAGTCGTTCGACCGGGAAAAAGGTCCCCCCCAGAAAGGCCATCGGGGTGATGATGAAACTGTTCAAAAGCGCCTGGTCGGCATGCGATTTCACGAGCATGGCCAGGCAGACCGCGAGGGCCGAAAAGGTCAGGCTGTTCAGGAGCACCATGCCCCAGAAGGCCGGGTTGAGCGAAGGAAGGACCCCGAAGCCGGCCCCCAGCACCAGGATCACCAGCACGGAGAGCAGGGCGCGGGTGATTCCCGCGCACACCTCACCGGTGACATAGGCCAGGTTACGGATCGGGGCCGCCTGGAACTCCTCGAAGATCTGCCAGTAGAAACGCGTGATATTGATCTCGCTCGAGATGGCGAAGGACTGGGTCATCGTGCTCATCGCGACAAGGCCCGGCAGGAGGTATTCGAGATAGGGACGCCCGTCGATCTCCACCCCTTTCCCCATCGCGTACCCGAAGGCGACCAGATAGAGAAAGGGCGAAACAGCCATCGATGCCAGGAGCTTCCAAAGCCGCCGCTTGATGATCAGGAGTTCCCGATAGTAGACTGCAAACCATCCGCGCATCACTGTACCTTCTTTCCGGTCAGCGAAAGGAAGGCATCCTCCAGATTGACACGTCTAAGGGTGAACCCTTCATCCCGCTCAGCCGCAGATCGGCGCGCCTCCTCCACCCTTTCGAAATAGCGGGTCTCGATCCCGTCCTCACCCACCCGGTCGAGCGCCCACGCGCCGACGGCATCCATCAGAGGGCGCGGGCGGTCCAGGGCCACGATTCGCCCCTGATCGAGGAAGGCCACCCGATCGGCCAGAAACTCCGCCTCCTCGATATAGTGCGTCGTGAGGAAGATGGTGGTGCCCAGCCGCTGCACCCGCCGAATGAGGCCCCAGATCCTGCGGCGCACGGCGGCGTCGAGGCCGACGCTCGGTTCGTCGAGAAAGAGGATCGCGGGGGAATGGACCAGGGCCCGAGCGATCATTAGACGCCTCTTGAGCCCGCCGGAAAGCTCTTTGACGAGGCTTCGGCTGCGCTCGGACAGTTCGACATACTGCAGCATCTCTTCGATCCTCGCCCGGCGCTTTCTGCCCGGCATCCCGAAAAGCCGGCCATGGATGTCCATGTTCTCGAACACCGTCAACTCCTGGTCCAGGTTGATGGACTGCGGCACCACCCCGACCTGGCGCCGTGCCGCCGGCCCATTCCGATGGATCGGGACCCCGTTCAGGTGCACCTTTCCGGATGTGGGGAACGTCAGCCCGGCCAGGATCCGGATGGTCGTGGTCTTGCCGGCGCCGTTGGGCCCGAGGTAGGCGAAAAGTTCGCCCCTGGGCACGTGCAGATCGACGCCCCGCAGGGCATAAGCAGATTTGTAGCGCTTCTCGAGTTTCTCGATGACGATCATGACACCCCCTGCCCGACCGAACCCGCCCTGCGGATGGTTTTGAGATCCAGGGCGACGTCCTGCAGGGGCTGACGCCTCACCCGATGGGGAAGGGCGAGTTCAGCCGCCGCTTCGATATCGGCCCGCATGACCTCCAGGCGGCCTTTCCACGCGGCGTGGGTCTTGGCCGCCTTCAGCATGACGATGTCGCTGCGGTGGCCATCCACCCCCGCATCCAAACCGTACCGGGCGATCTCGAAAAGGAGCCCGCGGTCCACCCTCACTTCGGAGAGGCGCTCCTGCGCAAGACGGATCTTCTCCACCCACCCGCGCACCTCCGGTTCCCACTGCCGGTCAAAGCGCTCCGGATCCGCATCGAATGCGGCGCGCCGCTCCATGACGGCCACCCGCTCCGCGGCATCGTGCACCCCTTCCACATGCACGCACAGACCGAACCGGTCCAGAAGCTGCGGTCTCAACTCACCTTCCTCCGGGTTCATCGTGCCCACCAGCGTAAACCGTGCGGGGTGGGAAAAGGAGATGCCTTCCCGCTCCACGGTGCAGACGCCCATCGCCGCAGAATCGAGAAGGACGTCCACAACGTGGTCCTCCAGCAGATTGACCTCGTCCACATAAAGGATCCCGCGGTGGGCGGCGGCCAGGAGCCCCGGCTCCACCTGTTTTTCCCCCCGTTTGAGGGCGCTCTCGAGATCCAGCGTCCCCACCACCCTATCCTCCGTGGCCCCGATCGGCAGTTCGACCACCCGAATCCTGCGGCGCACCGTGCCCGGCACAGCGCCCCCCAGAATCCCTTCCCGGCAGGCCGCCCTCGGACAATCGCGGCATATCTCCGCATCGTCCCATGGGGCCCGCTGAAAGGGGCAATCGGCCACCACCTCGATCTCGGGCAGAATCTCGGCCAGGGCCCTGACCGCCGTGGATTTGGCCGTGCCCTTTTCCCCCCGGATCAGGACCCCCGAGAGCGCCGGGTTGATCACGTTCAGGATCAGGGCGAGTTTCATCCTTTCCTGCCCGACAATGGCCGGAAAGGGGTAAACGGATGGATCGCTCATTGCGTATATCCTTTCACGACGGATAAAAGCGCTTCGGCTTTCAGATTGTCGACCTTGAAGTATTCGGCCCGCAGCGCGGAAGCCAGGCGGCGGGCAAGGCCGAAGGTAATCATTCCGACCTCTTCCGTATCCACCACCATGAACCGGATCCGCTCATCGGCGGCCAGGCGCCCTGCCAAAGCCAGCGCCTCTTCCACGGGAGGATTGGCCTCCCCGAGAGGCGCATTGGCCTTGCCGTCCGTGATAACCAGCGTAATGGGACGCAGGGCCGGATCTTTGAGCAGTTGGCTTCGCAGGACATCGTGGGCCTTGAGAAGCCCTGCGGAAAGCGGGGTCCTTCCACCCACCGGGAGTTCATGGAGAAACCGCGCGGCCGCCTCGACCGACGAGGTGGGGGGAAGGTTCAGCGTCGCCTCGCCCTTTCGGAAGGAGATCATCGCCACCCGGTCACGCTTCTGATAGGCATCGAGGAGAAGCGACATGACCGCTCCTTTGGAGGCCGCCATCCGTCCCGAGGCCCCCATGGAACCGCTCGCATCCACCAGAAAAAGGAGGAAATTCCCCAGCCGCCTCTCCCGTACCTTTTCCCGCAGGTCCTCATCCCGCAGGACAAAGGCGAGACCGTTCGTCCTGTCGCGCCGACGCTGATGCGGCGCCGCTGCCCGGATGGTGGCATCGAAGGCGATATCGCCGTTTTGGACGCCGGCGACACTCCTTACGTAGCGCCCCTGCTTCAGGGAAACCCGTGAACGGCTTCGGCGCCCCGAACCGCGCCGGAGCACGCGGTCTTTCGGTGTGCTGAATTTTTGGACGGTGAAGGTGGCGCCGACCGCAAACACCTCCTCGTGGGACTCCCCCCCTTCCCGCGCGGGCGGCGGTTCGGGCGCCGCCTCTGCGGAAAGGGCTTCCGGCGGCAAGGTTTCGTTCCGCTGGTCATTTTGCGGAGCGTCCTCCTGAGGCGCCGTCTGGTTCGTCTCCTCTTCGCGACCCCCGTTTTCGCCATCTTCCCGGTCATTCTCCTTCTCCGGAGGATCGGGAAGCGGAGGAGGCGGAGGGGGCGGGAGCGCTTCCCGCCTCCGGTGCCGCAGCGCGGCGGGCGCTACCCGCTGGATGTCCATCGACGTCACCTCCCCTCTTCCTTCATAGGCAGCCAGGGCGCAGGCGGCCTGCTCCATGACGAGATCCGCGCGGTGACCGGCGACGTTGTTCTCCCGTGAAAGCTCGGATACGAAGGATCGCAGACGGCCGGGGAACCTCACACGGGCCAGCCGCTCACGGGCCAGCGCAATCCGCGCGGCCAGCTCCCTGCTCTGGTCTTCCCAGCGGGCGATAAACCCCCTTGGATCCCTGTCGTAATCCTCGCGCCGCTCCATCAGCAGGACGCGTTTCTCCAGTTCGCCTTCGGCCGCCACCTCCACACACAGACCGAACCGGTCGAGCAGCTGGGGTCGGAGTTCTCCCTCCTCGGGGTTCATGGTCCCGACAAGGACGAAACGGCAGGCATGGCGGAGGGATATCCCCTCCCGCTCCACCACGTTCGTTCCAGATGCCGAGGCATCCAGCACGACGTCCACCAGATGGTCGTCCAGGAGGTTCACCTCGTCGATGTAAAGGATCCCCTGGTGGGCCTCGGCCAGCAGACCGGGCTGCATCGAGGAAACGCCATCGCGGATGGCCGCGCCCAGATCGATCCCGCCGATCACCCGATCCTCGGTGGCGTTCAGGGGGAGGGTCACCAAAGGGGCGCAGCGCTTCTCGGCCGCGGGTTGGCCCCCGGCGATGCGGCAGGCCGGACACCACTCCTCCGGCCGCGCCGGGTCGCAGTGAAGCGGACACCCTCTGACCACCGCAATCTCCGGCAGGATCGCCGCCAGGGCGCGTACGGCGGTGGACTTCGCCGTCCCTTTCTCCCCGCGCAGCAACACCCCGCCGGCCCTGGGATTCACGGCGTTGACCACGAGGGCCAGCCTCATCTCTTCCTGCCCCACGAGGGCTTCGAACGGATACAGGGGTCTCATCATGGCACCTTCAGGAGGAGGTCGAAATCCACGCGGTCCTGAAAACGCTTCCGGCGTGTCCGCCGGGTGTCGAGGATTTCGGAGCAGATCCCCGGACCGTTGAACACCCTTTCACTCCACCGCTCGTGGCCTTCCGGACGGCCGAAAATCCGGGCTTCGTTCCACGCGCACACCGCAACCGAGAGCCCCTCCAGGGTCCGCAGCGCCCCCAGGCGGGCCTCGGCCGGGGTCAGACGATCCTCGGATGCCACGACGATATCGCAGCCCAGTTTTGAAAAAGCGACGGCAAGTTCAGGATGCGCCAAGGAGTTCAAGGGGGCGAGGGCGATTTTCGCCGGCCCGAAGGTCACGGCGGGAAACGTCAGTTCCCCGGAAACCGCCGGTTCCTCGAGGCGGAAGGACTCCAACCGCCTCCCGCCGGTGAGGATCCACTCACACCCCGGCCCGCCGTTCCGGACCGCTGCCGCAACCGCTATGTTGGAGCGCTTCGCAAAGGCCTCGATCCTCTCCCGGCCGAAGTCCGCCCCCGAGATCCGCGGCAAAACGAGCAGGTCGGAATCAAAATTCCCGGCAGACGCCATATAACCCTCGATCGCCTCCAGGTCCAGACCGTCCCGCTCGGGAACCAGACAGTGCACGCCGATCTCGCCCGGTTCCGGCAACCCATAGTGGGCCGTCATATCGTCGATCAGGCGGCAGTCGAGATACAGGGGACGGTAGCACGCCGGAGTGCGGCCGGCCAGACGCGCTTCGCGTCGGGCGCCGCTCAAACGCCCCTCGGCGTCCAGGGGCAGATCCACCAGGAAAACCGCCGAATCCCCGGAAGAAGAGGCCATAAGCACCTCTCCCCCGGGCCCGAAGACGCCCGAAACAGCGGATGAGCAGTCCATGATGCGGTCCTTTCCGGTCCGGTTGCACGCCGCAATCGTCAAGCCGTTCTCGCAGGCGCGCCCCTGCCAGAGTTCCAACGGGTCGAACCCCCCCGGCGGCCAGTTGGCCGGCACCCAGAGGAGATCGACCCCGCGCAGCGCCATCATTCGCGGCATCAGGCCGTAGTAAGTGTCCGAACAGATGAGGACGCCGATGCGGCCCCAGACGGTGTCGAAAAAGGCATCCTGCTTTTCCGGCCCCGGACAGGCCCAGCGTGCCTCGGCACTCACCTTTCGGTAGCGGCAGACGATCCGGCCGACAGGCCCCAGCACGAACGCGCTGTTGTAGAAAATGCCGCTCGCCTCGTCCACCTCGGGAAGGCCCACGCCGATGTACACCCCGGATTCGGCCGCCAGATCCGCAAAGGCCTCGATCGTCGCCCCGTCCCGGGTCTCCACGAACGGAGCGACGTCCTCCCGGGAAAGAAATGAAAAGCCGGCAACGGCCATCTCCGTGTTCAGGATGACGGCCGCCCCTGCGCGGGCCGCTTCCCGGTTGAGCCGGAGCAATGCTTCACGATTCCTGGCCGGCTGCTTGTAATGCACGTTCAGATGGACCAGTGCGATTCTCAATGAAGGGTTTCCCGGCATCCTTTCCTCAAATCCCCCTTTCAAACCGTTGCACAGGCTTCGGAGAAGGGCGCGCGGACCAGCGCCGCCCTCGTTCGCAGCATGCAAAGACCTCTGCCTTTCGAAAGGCTTCTCATGAAACGTCACCGTCCGAGGCCATCGCCCTTTCGGCGGCGATCACCCGGCCGCCTCTGCCGTCCTCGAGGATCCTCGCCTCGATCTGATAAACGCAGGCGATATTTTCCTCATTCAGGACCTCGGCGGGCGGCCCCTGGGCAAATATTCGCCCCTGGTGCATCATCACCACGAAATCCGCAAAACGTGCGGCCAGGTTGAGATCATGGAGCGCCACCACGATGGTGAGGCCTCTGTCCTGCTGCAGTCTTTTCAAAAGAGTCATGACGTCCAACTGGTACTTCGGATCGAGGTCGCTCGTCGGCTCGTCCAGGAGCAGGATCCCGGTTTCCTGGGCCAGGGCGCGTGCGAGGAGGACCTTCTGCTTCTCCCCGCCGCTCAGTTCATCGAAAAAGCGCGACACGAAGCCCGACATGGAAAGAAGGCCGAGGGTTTCCATGACCACCCTCCGGTCCCGGGCGCTGACCCGGAAAGAGAGATGCGGCTTGCGCCCCATCATGACCACCTCGAAGACCCGGGTCGAAAACAGCTGGGAGCCGTGCTGGGGGACATAGCCGATCATTTTACCGAGGTCACGGCTGGCGAACCGCGCCATGCTTCGGCCGTCCAGGTAGACCGATCCTTTTTGCGGCTTGAGGATACGGGCCAGAATCCGTAGAAAGGTGCTCTTGCCCGAGCCGTTCGGACCGATCAGACAAACCAAGCGGCCTTCCCCGACATCCAGGCTGATGTCCTTCAGGACCGGCTCACCGCCATAAGCAAACCAAAGGGCCTCCGTTGCAATCCTCACCCCCACCAATCCTTTTTCCTCCGCCACAAGAGATAGATGAAGAACGGTCCCCCCACCAGAGAGGTCATAATCCCCACAGGGACCTCGACCGGCCAGACCAGACTTCGGGCCGCCGTATCCGCTGCAAGCAGAAGAATCGCCCCCAGCAGGCCCGATGCAGGCACCAGATACCGGTGGTCCATGCCTACCAGAATCCTGGCCATGTGCGGCGCCATGAGCCCGACGAACCCGATGGCCCCGGTAAACGCCACGACCCCGGCCGTGACCAGGGCCCCGGCCGTAAGGACCAGCAGTCGGAGGCGCCGGACCTTGACCCCCAGACTGACGGCCACTTCTTCTCCCGCCGCAAGCACGTTCAGATCCCATGCGTAGACCATCAGAAGCGCAAAAATGACCGCCACAAGAGGCAAGATCACCATCACCGTGGTCAGATGCGCATTCCACAGGCTCCCCATCAGCCAGAACACCACGGAGCGCAGGTCCTCGTCCCGGGCGACGTACTGCAGGATCGCCACCAGGGCCGAGAAGACATAGCCGACGGCGATCCCCGCAAGGATGATGGTTTCGCGGGACGACCCCTTGACGCGCGCGATGCCGTACGTGGTGAACATGGCGACCATCGCCGCGGCAAAGGCGTTTCCCACCACCAGCCACCGCCCGGCGCCCGCCATATCCCACCCGAGCACGATGGCCAGCGCCGCGCCGAAGGCCGCTCCGGCGGATACCCCGAGGACGACGGGGCTTACGAGCGGGTTCAGGAGCACCCCCTGCGTCGCTGCGCCCGCAAGGGCAAGGCCCATCCCCGCCACCGCGCCGAGTGCGACCCGGGGAAGCCGCAAATCAAAGACCAGGAGCCGGACCTCTTCCGGGACAGCCGAATCCGAACAGGCCCAGCCCAGGCAGGCCCCCAGGACCTCCCGGGCCCCCACCGCAGGAAGGCCGATGGATGCTCCGCCAAGCGCCACAGCCAGGAGCGCGGCGAAGAGTGCGCCCAGGATCAGACCTCTGCCCGCGCCTTCGCTGCCTCCAGCCGAAAAAGCGGCCTTCTCGATGCCGTTGCCGCTCATGGATAGAAATACCTCCCATCGAGGTCCACGCCGAAAAAGGCCTCGAGCACCGAGGCGTGAACGGCCTGTGGATCGATGCCCGAGAGGCGCTCCGGGTGGATCGCCTTCGCCAGGTGAAGGGCGCCGATGAGCGTCCGCAGGCCGTAGCCGATCCGGTGATCGATCAGGTAAACGCGACCCTGCCTGACACACGCAAGGCCCCTGATCCCTGGCCTTGACATCACCTCTTGCCTCAGCCGATCGATGGGTTCAGCGGTCGAGATCCCGTCATCGACCCCTCGAAGATCGGCGCCGATGAGGAGATGGTCCGGCGCCTCCGCGACCACCCACTCGGGCGAAACACGCTGGAAGGGAAGCGGGAGGTTTTCGGCCACGTTCCGCCCCCCGGCCGCTTCCACGAGGCACCGGCCGCTGTTCCGGCCGAAGGTTCGCAGAAGGTCGCCGCCGAATCCTTGAAAGACACCCGGTCGCGCATGGATCGAAAGACCCGCCAGGCGCGTCTCGAGCAGCGCTTCGAGACCCTTCAGACAAGCCGTCAGGCGCCCTCCGCTTTCCGGGCAGCCATAGAGGCGGGCCAGAGCGGCTATGGCGGCAGGCACATCCCGAAAGGCATAGCCGTTCAGAAAAATCACCGGGACCCCGACCGCCTCCATCTGCCCCGCCGTCTCGTGAAAGTGGGTATCCGCGATGACCGCGTCGGGCTTGATCTGCCATAGAAGCTCCAGGTTCGGAAAGCTTGGGGTTCCGATGCTCGGAACGGAGGCCAAGCTCCCGGGCCAGTTCAGCCACGCCGAACGGGCGACAATCCTGTCGCTGCAGCCCAGGGCGCAGGTGATCTCGGCGGCCCCGCCGCCCAACACCGCCACGCGCTCGAGCGGCCAGGGAAGACGACGTTCCCTGCCCAGGTCATCCACGTGAAGGACGGTCTTTTCCCGCTTCGGTGCCGCCTGAACAGCGGCGGCCCCGGAGGAAGGCCCCGGAAACGCGATCAAAAATCCGAGGGCGAAGACGCCTAAAACCGGGACCCGGAGACGGGCTGCCGACCCGGCGGAGGGACCTCTCGTCCGCCGCCTCATTCGGTCCTCTCCTCGATCTCGCCCTCGATGTCCAGATAGGCCTGGCGCAGGGACGCCTCCATCTCCTCGCCCGCCTGCCACATTCCGCGCTGGATGGCCTCGAGGAGCTTGTCCAGGATGTTCTGCAGGGCATAGGGATTGACCGATTTCATCCACCGTCGCATCGCGGGGTCCAGGGCATAGGCGTCGGCGATCTTTGCATACATCCAGTCCTCGATCACCTCCGCGGTGGCGTCCCACCCGAGGACCACGTCCATCATGTGGGAGATGTCGCCGGCCCCTTTGTAGCCGTGCCGCTTCATCCCTTCGAGCCACTTCGGATTCACGAGACGCGCGCGCAGCACGTGCCGGGCCTCCTCGAACGTGGTGCGGATTTTTACGCGCTTGGGGTCGGCGCTGTCCCCCATGACCGCAAAGGGCAGCGACCCGCGGACCGTCCTGGCGGCTGCGATCAGGCCGCCGTAGTAGTTGTAGTAGTCCGTACACGACATCATGTCGTACTCGCGGGAATCCTCGTTTTTGACGGTCACTTCCATGCGTGAGAGTACCCGGCGGAATACATTGGGCTTCTGACGACCGTAGCTGCCGAGGCCATAGGCATGGGAAGAGTAGCGGATGTAGGTGTTGCCGAGGTCTTCCCTCGTCTTCCAGTTCCTGGATTCCACCCGTTCGGCCACCCCCGCCCCATAGGTGCCGGGCGGGCAGCCGAAAACGCGGAAGGTCGCCTCCCGCCAGGCCTCCTCCTCCATCATCCCCTCGCCGCGATAGGCCTCCAAATCTCTGAAGACGTTTCGCCGCAGCAGGTTCGTCTCCGGGGGCTCTTTCAGCGCCGCCACCATGCGGACGGCCTCGTCGATCCGTTCAACGAGGTTTGGAAAGGCGTCCCGGAAAAATCCGGATATGCGGGGGACGACATCCAGGCGGGGGCGCTTCAGCTCGCCTGCCGGGATCACTTCGAGCCCTGAAACATGGCCGCTCCCCTCCTGCCAGACCGGGCGGAGCCCCATCAGATAGTAGATTTCCGCTATGTCGTCTCCGCGGGTCCGCATGGTCGACGTCCCGAAGACCAGGATCCCGACGCTCTCGGGGTAGCGGCCGTTTTCCCGAAGACACCGTTCGATGAGGGCATCCCCCAAACGGACCCCCACCTCCCAGGCTGCAGGGGTGGGGATCCTTTTGGGGTCCACGGAGTAGAAGTTGCGGCCCGTCGGCAGGATATCCGCCTGGCCCCGGCTGGGCGCACCGGAGGGCCCGGGGGGAACGAAGCATCCCCTCAACCCTTGAAGGCTGAAATGGATCTCGTCGGTGCAGCGGCGGATGTTGGGGACGAGGGTCGCGGCGATGTACGCCAGGGCCGCCTGCGCATCGCTGGAACCCTCCGGGAAATGCCCTGCGACAATCCCCTCGACGGTCTCCGGCCGAAAACCCGCCGCTGCAAGGCCGCGAACCATCGCCAGGGCCTTCTCGTGGGCCTCCCGCAGGATTTCACCGCCCGTGCGGTTGTCAAAGCGCGGCAGTCTGCGGCCCCGGTTTCCGAGGACCTCGTCGTGCTCGAACCCCATGGCAGCGAGCACGGCCTCCCGCAGGGATGGAACGCCGCCGTTGGGCAGCCGGGTGAGTTGGACGACGAAATCGACCAAACGCTCGCCCTCGGGCGGCTGTCCCATCACGTGAAGGCCGTCGTTGATCATGGTGTCGGCCAGATCCTGGAGGCAGGCATGCAGCCTCTCGAGGAACCCGTCGAAATCGGCCAGGGCTTCATTCTCCGTGGTTTCCAGGTCCTTATCGAGGTTTGCGGCGGCCGCCGCCTCCCAGAGCATGGGACGCAGGACATCGAGCTTTCCCGGATCCTCGGCGGCGGCAGCGGCGTAGTCGTTCATCAGCCCCTCCACCTTGGCCAGATCGTCATACAGATCGGCCTGGGTGAAGGCCGGGGTGAGGTGATCCACGATGCAGGCGTAGGAGCGCCGCTTGGCCTGGGTGCCCTCGCCCGGATCGTTGATGATGTAAGGATAGACGTTGGGGAGGTCCATGACAGCCAGGTCCGGATAGCAGGATCCCGAAAGCCCGAGGGCCTTCCCCGGCAGCCACTCGAGCGATCCGTGTTTTCCGACATGCATCACCACATCGGCCTTGAAGATGTCCCGTATCCAACGGTAGTGAGCGAGGTAGGGGTGTGGCGGCGAAAGATGCATGTCATGGTAGATTTGGTCGATCTTCTCGAGGTAACCGCGGGGGGGCTGAATCGTGAGAAACACATTCCCGTTCACGACCCCGGGGAAAAGCATTCGGCCATCGTGCACAAAGAGGTCCCCGGGCATCCCGCCCCAGTCGGCGGTCATCTTGCGCTGAACCTCCTCCGGCAGCGCGGCGTGCCAGGGCACGAAGCGCTCCGGCCCGGCCTGCGCCTCCGCGCGCGCCGCCATCCGCTCGGGGGTCAACCAGCGGCGGTCGGCGGTCATGCGGCTCAGCATCTCCTCCGCCAGTTCATTCCCGTTGGCATAGCTTCGCTCGATCCGATAACCCTCCGCCTGCATACGCTCCAGCAGCGCGACGACGCTCGCGAAAGAATCCAGGCCCGCCGCACACCCGATGCGGTCATTGCGCGGCGGGTAGTGATGAAAGACAATGGCCGCACGGCGCTCGGTTGGGGGCGTGCGGCCGAGCCGCGCCCAGTTGAGGGCCAGACGCACCATCTTGTCCACCCGCTCCGGAATGGGCCTGTATTTGACCAGCAGCGCCCCCGTGACGGGATCGATCACCTCCTGCTCGCGGGTGGCCACCGGAACGGTGATCAACGCCCCGTCGAATTCGGGCTGCGCCGCGGAATAGGACACATCCATGGCAGGCAGACCCTGAACCGATGCCTCCCACTGGCTGTAAGGGGCGGAGCAAAGCATCGCCTGGATGACGGGCACGCCCAAACGCGTGAGAAGCCCGCCGTATTCAGGGGCCGCCAGTGTGAGAGAGAACATCAACGGGTTGATCAGGACCTGGATGCGCGGCCTCCCGCTATCCATGAAGAACTGCTCGACCACATCGTCGGCGCCCCGGTTCCCTCGCTCCGCATCCTTGTAACGCAGGTGAAAGACCGGAATCACGTTGGCTCCCGACCCTTCGACGGCCCGGATGATCGCGTCGACGAAGGCCAGATTGTTGTTGAGCCAATAGGTCTGGTAGAACCAGAGCCCCACGGTGGGCTTCGAAGGGTCCACCTTCCGGGACAGGTACGCTTCGAGGTACGGGATGCCGGAGAGGTCGGGGTGGTAGATCCCCTCGTTCGGAACCTCCGAAGGCGGCCGGCATTCGGCTGTCTCCGCAAATGCGAGGTTGCGAAGGTATCTCAGAAGCTGGCAGATGTTGTCACTTCCACCGAGTCCCAGATAGCGGTGGATCGTGTCCCATGCCGCCGTACCGAAATCCGGGGAATGGTCGCGTGCCAGGAGCAGGCCGTCTTCGTCCCCACCCTGGGGATCGATGTGGAGGCAGGGAATCCTTCTCCCCGTCTTGCGCCGCTCCTCCAGCGCTTCGATCAGCCCGTCGTATGCAGGACAGGATGCCTTGCCCCCGTGGAGCGTCAACAACACCGCATCGGCCTCGAGGGCCTCATCCAGGAAGTCCTGTATCCGTGCCTCATCGAAAAGCTGGGCCTGCGTCCTTGCGAGAACCCGTACCTTTCCTTCCTGCGCTTCATACAGACGCACCCCCTCCCCCAGGGAAGGGATCTCCATGCCAGTGCCGCTGAAATAAACCAACTTAAACCCTTGCATAGTTATTTTCCGCCCCTGAACGTATCTCGCATGCCGACCCGTTTCCAAGATCTGGAAACGGGGATGATCTCCTCTCCCAGTCGCCGAAGGCCCGGACCAGGTGCCGTGCCAGACACTCCGGCCCGCTCCGGTTGTAGTAAAGCCTGCTGGGGCAATCCCCGGCGCAGGCGTTTGCAGGCCCGGCGCGCTCATACCCGTCTCCCCCGCAGGCGAAGGCGGCCAGGGCCCGAAGGCCGGCAGGGTCCGGATGCTCCACCGTGCCGGCGGCAAAGGCGGGGTCTCCAAGCGTTTGCCCGCAGGGGAAAAGGCTGCCATCGGGGTGAACCGCGACGCTTTCGCCCGCCTCTGCGTGGCAAAAAGGCGAGGGTGCGCCCCCTCGTCGTTTTTGCCGCCAGGTCTCCCATTCCCGAAGGAGGATGGGCCTTCTGCGCATCCTGTTGACGGCCTCGAGCGTTCCCAAAAGCTCAGTCACCCCGGTGTACAAGCTCTGCGGATCGGACGGCGACATATCGGTCCGCCCGATCGCACGCCCCTTCGTTACCAGGAGATCCAACCCAAGGCCGAACACGTTCGGGAACCCCCCGAGAAGCAGCCCAAGCCGTCCCAAGTGTCGGGCGCTCTTACAGGTCACCACACTGGTGACGCTGAAGGGGACCTCGTATTGTCTGAGAAGCTCGAGCCCTTTCAGCGTCGATGCCGTTCCACCCCGCTGCGCATCCTGGATATCCGACGGGCCGTCCAGGCTGACCCCGACCTGAATGCCGAACCGCTTGAAGATGCGGACGACAGAGGGATCGACCAGGGTGCCGTTGGTCTGAACACCCAGCGTAGCCAAACCGTCCGAACGGTGCAGCAGACCGCCGACCCATTCGATCATCTCCGGGACCAGCGTGGGCTCCCCTCCGCTCAGTTGCACATGAAATCTTTTACCCCCTGCGATCGCCAGGCTGATAGCGGCCTCCGCCACATCGCGGGACATCATGGGAGCCCGAACGGCGACCTCGCCGTGATAGCAATAGGCGCAGCGCAGGTTGCAGTCGGTGGTCAGCACCAGAATCACGTAGCGGGTCCCGAGCTGCCGCGCCGCCGGCTGCACACCGATCATTTCCCCTTGCCAAGCCTCTCTCACGGTTTCCTTCCGTCCCATCGCGCTATCTATTTTCAAGAGTCTAGACCCCTCGGTTTCCGGAGGCCCCGACGGGCCGCCTCGAGGCGGCGCCGCCACCCTACGAAGCCTTCCATGCATGGAAAGGCGCCCATACCCTTTCGAAAAGGGGTTGGACAGGGCGTCCAACGTGTTAAAATTCAATCCCTTTTTGCGCACAGATCCCCTTCCGGAAGGGATGTCTGACATCGACCATCTCCGTGACCAGGTCCGCCTCGGCGATGATCTCCTCCGGCGCCCACCGCCCGGTCAGGACCAGATGGACGTCTCTCGGACGTTCCCTCAAGAAGGCAACCACTTCGCCCTGCGGAAGCAATCCCCTGTGCAGGGCGATATGAATCTCGTCCAGGATGACCATCCCGTACTCCCTCGAGACTATGGCCGATCGGGCTTTTTCCCACGCCTCCCTAGCCGCCTCCCTGTCCTTGGCCCCGGGCTCCCGCCCGAAAGGCCGCATCATGCCCAGGCCAAGGGGGAGGATTTCAAACCGGGGATGGAGGTGCTTTGCCGCCTCCAACTCCCCGTAGTGCCGGCTCCCCTTGACAAACTGGATCATCAGCACCCGAAAGCCCTGGCCGACGGCCCGCAGGGCCAACCCCATCGCGGCCGTCGTTTTGCCTTTTCCGTTGCCGGTGTGCACGATCAGGAGTCCGGACTCCCGGGGGCGTGCTGCAATCCGATGCTCGTCTTCGGTCATAGCGGTCATCCGTCTTTCTGCGCTCCTCGAGGCGTACCGGAAGACAGGGCCCTTCCCTGCACGCCTCAATATGAAAACCCTTGATCCCGGGCGGGCGGACCAACCCCCGGCACACCTTCCCCAAAGCGGCAGATCCGCCAGGACCGGCGCCGGAGGGTCTCTCCATCCTCCATCCGGAAATGACACCCCGGTGCAACCCGGTTTCCGGATGACCCCTTTCCGATGATGCCGGGTGAGGGGGTTTCCCCCCTGCACCCGGACCCCCCGTGATCAGGAGAGGGTTAAAAAGTGATCTTCGTTCCGCCGTAGACCCAGCGACCGGGCATGGTGAAACCGCTCTCGGTATAGTCCTTGTCGAGCAGATTTTCGGCCCGCAGCCAGACCTCCAGCCACTTGCACACCGTGTAGCTCAACGCGGCATCCACGGTCACGACGCTGGGCTCTTCATAACGAACCTTGTTCCAGCTCGGGTCATAGAGCGGCACGATCCGCTCGTCGCTCCAACTGATCCTCACCGAGGCCGTCAAGTCCTCTACGGGAACCACCGTCGTGGTAAAGCTGGCCTTGTTGCGGGGCAGATATTCCTTCCGAATCCAGAAATCCCTGCCCTTTTCTCTGTACTCCGACGACGTATAGGTGTAGGCGGCCATAAAGCCGATCCGCTTGTTGGGTCTCACGTTCACATAACTCTCGAACCCTTCCGCCCTGGCTTCACTGGCGTTTTCGTACCGGTTCGCAAAGCCGTCAAAGATGATCAAATCATCGAAATCGGTGCGGAACCAGGTCAGCCCCATGGTAAACTGTCCGTCCATAAACATCTGATCGACGCCGAGTTCATAGCTCCGGCTTTCCTCGGGGCGAAGATCCGGGTTCCCGATGGTGACGACCTGCCCGTTCCACAGGTACCCGCCGTAGGTCTCGTAAAGGGACGGCGTACGGTACCCCGATCCGGTGTGCCCGTGGAGCCGGGTACCTGTATCGAAGGCATAGGCGGCCGAAAACTCCCCTATGGTCTTGGAATCGAACCGTTCATGATGGGTGTAGCGCCCCCCGGCATTGATCCGCAGCGCGTCGTCGAGCAGTGCCACACCGATCTGCCCGAAGGCATCCCAGCTTTCCCACTGCTCGTTCGTATAGACGGGAGTGTAATCACCCAGGTACGGGTTGCGCGGCTCCCGGCCGTCATAGACCGATTTCTCGTAGTCCGCCCCTGCCGTCACCGTGAGCCAATCCAGCGGACGCAGATTGTGCTGCATCTCGAGGTATGTGGTTTCCCCGTCATAGTTGGACTGGTCGCCCGGTGTATCCGACCAGAAGTAATGCCGCTCCGTGCGGCCGTAAGACCCCCGGAGGCAATAATCCCAAAACGCGGAGACCTCGTGGTTGTAGCTGAGGCCCTGCTGGGTCATGAGGCCTTCACGGTGCTCGTCTTCACTGGCCAGATTTTTCACGACCTGCCCGTTGGCATCCAGTGCGGGATTCACCTCGCTCAAGGCGAGGTCGGAGTCGAAGGTGATGGAGCTGAATTCGACCGACATGCCGGGCCCGAACCGGAGGCCCGCGCCGATGGTCCCGCCGAGGCTGTCATAGTAATAATCGTTCGGGCCGCCGTTGTTCTCCCCGTCGGTCGTCACGACCTGCGGATTGATATCCACGTAATATCGATCCGCCTGGCCGTAGAAGACCCGCCCGTTCTGGATGAAGGTGTTTCTGTCGCCTACCTCGTTCCGCCACTCCAACCCGAACCCGTCGACCCATTTTTCGGGGATCACATTGACAACCCCGCCCATCGCCTGGGAACCGTACAGGGTGCTGCTCGTGCCTCTCAAGACCTCCACCTGCTCGATATTGGAGGCGCCATAGAGATCTCCGATGAAGTATTGAAAGGTGCTTTGCGTATCCGCCGCGTCCCTCAGAGGAAAGCCGTTGTAGCGAAACTGCGTGTGCTGGGTCCCGGAACCGCGGATGCTGATGTTCGAGAATTGCCCGGGGCCCCCGTTGCGCCTGAGGTAAACGCCAGGCAGGTCGTCAAGGAGCTCGGGCAGGAAATACTGCTCTTTGCCGTTGCGCTCCTCCGTCGTCACCACGCTGATGCTTTTGGTCACGTGTTCGAGAGGCACCTGCATCCGATCCGCCGTGACGACGGTCGGCTCCAGATACACCCTGCCGACGTCCTTCTCCTCCGATCGACCGGCAGGCTCCTCCCCAGCATCCGATGCGGTAGCGGCCTTTTCATCTGCAGCCCCTGCAGTCGAAGGCACCCCCCAGAGGAGACACAAAACCATCAAAATCTTCAGCCCGTTTTTCAAATCGATTTTCATCACACTCTCTCCTCCTTCGCTCCTTCATGCGCGCAATAAGAAGACGCCCAGGGTCCCGGCCACCGGACGGCGACATCCGATCGGATGAGGCCGGACGGGCACCGTGAACGGTTGCCCACCGCCGGCGGCTGCGCCGCCGGATCTCTTCTCGCCTCAATTCGGGCAGGCAGGCGGATCCGCGACGCACAAGGGAACTGAAGGTTCGAGCATGCCTATCGGCCAGGCCGATCCCGGCGCAAAGACAAAAAAAATCCCCGGTCGACAACGTCGATCCGGGGATTCCCCATTTTTATCCCTCAAGAATCTTCAGCCCCTACCCATACCACGAGATACGAGGGCCATGCGATCAGGCAGGTCTTCTGACTTCCCCCCCACTCCGGCGGCCTTCCCACCCGGCTTATGACGGGCAGTGGCCATTGGTGCCAAAGCAGTTCCCTTCTCAAGCTGAAAAGGGAGGGGTTACAGCGGCGGGTCCGTCCCCGATTCGCACGGGGTTCCCTGTTAGGCTCTTCACGAGCACCTGAACAACTGCGCGCTTGATAGCAGGCGCCATAAAACCTGTCAAGAAAAAAACATCCTTCAGCGGGCGGACACGGGTGGAAAGCCAGCGGTCCGGGGTGCAACGTGGGCGGTTCAGGACCATCTGCTGCCGGTCGGACGATCTTTCTCCCATCACCATCACCCGAGATCTGTCCCAACGTTCCGGTGTAAACCATGAGCATTCTTCTCTTCGAGAAGACCGGTTCTCCTTTCCAATCCCCCTGCCGCAACCCATCAGCGCTGTTCCCGGAGCACCTCCCCTCGGATACTAGGCCCCGCCCTCACGGGGCTGAGCCAAAATTTTTCATGTTAAAACCAATGATTATCGGCGATCCTATGCATCGTTCGGCACCGGTTGCATCACCCTTCAAGCCGCCGAGTTGAAAAACCAGTTGACCGCTGATGGATCGATGTGCCACATTTCACCAACCGAGTGGCCATCTACGATGGCTTCA
>ENA-OSEO01003160-OSEO01003160.1-sediment-metagenome-genome-assembly--contig:-NODE-3160-length-20325-cov-5.026571_pt1 | contig 20325 bp, 13 predicted proteins | sample MGYA00237883_ERZ534232 | MGnify/ENA metagenome assembly ERZ534232
ATTGTAAAACGACAAACTGAATTGAAAGCCGTGCTGGGCTCCCAATGACAAATAATCTGTCACATCGTGCCCTCTGGGTATCGCGAGGAGGCTTGCGACCGTGGCGATCTGCCTGTGAGTCTGTCATCGCGAGGGAGGATGCGACCGTGGCGATCTCTCCTTTGCTCTTTTGTCAGGTGCCAGGTTTTGGTGGGTTGGCTTTCAAGAGGTCTGTTACCGCGAATGTTTCGTGACGCCATACTCTACGAGCACGATGACCCACCCTACGCATCCGTCATCGCGAGGGAGCTTGCGACCGTGGCGATCTCTCCTTGTATGTATACCCAACAGCAAAAGCGAGATTGCCACACCCCCTTTCCGTGTCTCCTATCTTGTGGACACAAAACACCGGGGCTTCGCAATGACAAAATATCCGTCACATCGTGCCCTCTGGGTATCGCGAGGGAGCTTGCAACCGTGCCCCTCTCACACGTTTGGGGTTGCTTTATGGATAGAATCGGGGCTCGCAGTGACAGAGCGCAAAAAAGCCTGCCCCAATTGGGGCAGGCTCATCCTGTTCAGAACAGGGTCACTTAAGGATAATGGGGAGATAGACGATAAACGGCACTATCTTGTTGAACTCACCAGGCGTGTTATAAGCCTCACCATAGATCGGCGTACCAACAAAACCGGTAATGCCCGCAAGATCGAAGTCATTTCTGACCCAATCACTTGCTGAATTAATATCGAAGCCATCCGGTATGCGGGAAGCACCACCGGGGGCAAAGCTCGACAACCCATCGTAATTCACGCCAAGCACTGGTGTTGCGTAGGTCAAATCACTTGCGTCACCATCATGGATGGCCACCTCATCTGCTATTGCAGACCAGTAGGAAGTATTATCAATTTTACCGTCATCGTCAGTGTCAATGTCGTTTCCAGTGACACCAGTATTGTCTTTCACTAGCAGCAAAGTCATTGTTCCGTTCTCCAATGCATCATCTGGAAGCTCAGCCAGGAACAATCCGTTCGCATCGGTTGTACCAACAGGAACGATCCTGTCAATAAAACCTTCAGAGCTGTCGCTAGAGTTATAGTCACCTTCGATTGACAGGACTGCATAGTTACTATAATCCGTATTCGGGCTTCCGATAATCTCGAGGTATTCTTCGGTATCAGTCCCAACATGGTTTACAGAAAATTCATTGATTTTCGGTGGCTCAACGATTCGTACCGGCCAGAAATAAGCCTGACCAACGCCAGGTTTACCATAATAGTCCACCAGCATCATGCCCTGAGGCTGGCTGAGCACATAACCGTCCGCATCATCCACCATGAATAAAAGGGATGATGATGAATTAAATGGCGCATCATCCGTCAATCCCCACAACATGGGTGGTTTTGTGATGTCATAGCTGGCTGCACCAGCATAATCATAGGTGCCGTACCAGTCATAGCTCACCACTTCGTAATCAAATTCATCCGTCACATACTGCCATGGAGCTGGAAGATACCATTCCATGAAACCGGAATTGTAATCGGCATAAATTGAATACGGACTCCCAAGGTAAATATTGCCATCGTTATAGTCTACTTGGGCTACAATCCATTGGTTATTAATGCCCGTTCCCATATACCAGCCATAGTTGTAGTTAAAGTTCACTACAGGTTCTGGCATATCACCATAAACCCAAAGATCCACCTCACTCCAGTAAGGCTGCGGTGTGTGCTGATCACCCCACATGGCAAATCCTGCCTGAATAATGGCGCCATACGGACTCGAGCCACCATAATCCATGCCAACATAGCGAAGATCAGCCATATCAATCACATCTGGATCGTTATCAGAAACCATCGTTACAGGGAAACTCCAAAGCGAGGAAGCAACCGGTCCGGATTGTTCAAATTCAACCCAGCCTGTGTCTTCCAGCTCGATATCTGTGTCCGAGTCGAGCTCAGTCATTTCAGTAAAGGGTCTTGGAACGAAATAGAAGGGCACTCTTAGGTTCGCGGCTTCGCCACTGAAGGTCACATAGCCGTAGTATTCTTCCATTTGGACAAAATCGATGGGCATTAGTGTCATATCAAGGTCCAAGGTGAATTCCACAATTGCTTTACCGTAGGCAGGGATAGTTACAGATTCAACGCCTGCTGTTAGGGTAGCACCGGTGTTAACCGAGGTGAAGAGCGATCCTACGTCAAGCGTAACTTCTTCATTGCTGAAGTTTCTCAAAGTAACCGTTTTAACACTTGTGAAAGTATCCTCAGTGACCTTAATTACGCCCCAGTTCATGGAGACAAACTTAGAGTCCGCAATTGCGATAACATCGGTTGTTACAGCTGCCAAAGCATCCACGCGCCCAGCACCTTGCAAAGGTATTCTAGCACTTGAGGGATCTGCCAGATCCACAGCAGTGTTCATCAATGCAGCTTTAATCTGTTCATTTGTCCAGTTCGGATGTGCTTCTTTTATTAAAGCAGCAATACCGGCAACATGCGGTGAAGCCATCGAGGTTCCACTCATACTCACACCCTGGTTACCGCTGCCCATATTGGCTGCAAAGATTGCAACGCCAGGAGCAGTAATTTCAGGCTTCATCATCGAGTCAAATCCACGAGGACCTCGCGAAGAGAAGCTTGCAAGCGTGTCAGCTGGTGCAGCTGAAACCCAGGTTTCAACGTTTGAGTCTGGCCCAACAGAAACCATAATTGGCGCTAAGGACTTGAGTAAAAGCCCATCGGACTGCAGGATAGAACCAGCAGGCAAAGTTGAGCCTGTCGTATCCATGGAAATCACGCCCGTGGTGTTGTTGTAAATAATTGCGCCAACAGCACCGAGAGCTTCAGCATTGTTGACTTTTATGTAAAAACTGCAGGTTCCCCGTACAATTAATGCGATTTTTCCAGTCATATCGCCAACACCAGCAGTACTGCACAATTGTCCAACACCACTTCCATCGAGACTATCCACATCAACCAGGTCTGTCGTGATTGTTTCGGTAAAAGGATTATAAGATGTTGTGTAGGGGATTTTATCCGCACCACTATTGTAAGAAATGAAAGGTAAGGTTTCAAAACCTGTGGTTGAAGCAGCAACTGCCAACGCGGAATCTGTATTTCCTGGCGAACCAGTGATGTAACTGTTATTTCCCGCATTACCAGCAGATGCAACCACCATCACACCAGCAGCATTAGCCGCTTCCACAGCCAGATATTCAGGATCATCCTTAATAGCTGGTCCAAAAGAAGAACCCAGGGACATGTTGATCACATCCACATGGTCTTCAATATAGCCGTCGCCATTGGGGTCCATTGCCCATTCAATTGCGTCAATTACCAGGTTGGTCGAACCGTTTGCGCCAAAAACTTTGAGCGCGTAAAGCTTGGCATCCGGAGCCATACCTGAACCATATCCCGCATCAATACCAGCAACCGTCGAAGACACATGGGTACCATGTCCGCCTTCATCTAGGGGATCTGGATCCGGTACAGGGACTGGTGAACCATAAGTGCCACCTGCGTCATAATTGGTACCCGCGAAGTCCCAGCCGCCGATTACTTTTGGTGTTGGGAATGAACCTGGTTCGATAAGGTTTGGATCGTTGGCAGCGTATGCCTCTGGGTCACCCATTGTACCGAACATGGCGTGTGTGTAATCAATACCAGTGTCAATCACCGCAACAGTGATGCCTTTTCCTGTATATCCTGTTTCTCCATACTGCCATACTAAATCAGTCCGGGTTAAAGGTGCGCTGTAAGCAAGATTAATTTCATGTTCAGGAGCTTTGGTAACTGATTTGACACCAGGTAAACTTCGGATAGCAGCCAGGTCTTTGTAAGCAACTTGCGCCATGAAACCGTTTAGAACCTTGGTGTAACGACCCATCACCACTGCATCAATTCCTCTGGAACTCATTTGGTCAATGATAGATTGTTGTGCGATTTCGAGTTGATCGATGTACTGAGGTTGAACAACCTGTACACCTGGTTTCTGCATTTGCATGATTAATCCAGGTTCTTCCAACTGTATGATCACTGTGACAGGCAGATTGGCATATTCCAATAAAGCATTAGGAATAGGACCCTTATTCATTGCCAGGAATTCCTCAATCGGAATACCATCTTTAAACAAATCAAGAATTTCCTGAGAAACTAATTCGGGTTCAGGACGGGAAGGAGTCTCAAAGGTCGGGGGAATATGGTCTGGTGTCGACTGAATTGGAGCTTGCGCCAATACAGGGCTCACGGCCAGACTTGTCAGGATTAAGATCGCGATAATTCTGACTGCTAAATTTTTCATTCTTTCACTCCACTTTCTTGTTTATTAGGATTTTTGCAGGTGAAGGCGCCCTGCGCGCGGAAACAAAAACTTGCGGGAACAATTGAAAAGATTTGCTGATAATTCGGTCTGACTAAGTTAAAAGTCAAATGCTGTGAACTCCTTTCAAATTATTATCTATCCCCCAAAGGGAATGTTCAAGAAAGGTACGAACAGATTAAGTCATGTCGACCGGCAATCGACGTCTAAATTATAGTCAATCTGTTTCCATGCGTCAAGCGAACTCTTAGTCGCATCATCATTTGAACCAACAGCCATCTCTTCGTAACATTATCATTTGATATGACACTGAGAACCAGTATTTTCTATGGTCATCCCCCACTTACTCAGTCAGCCAAAAGCATTCGGATTCTAACTCTCCAGAGCCCACTATCATTAAAACACCTTCTTCTTTTGAGGTTCAACTCATTTGTGAGGCGGGTGTTTCCAAAAATATCTGATCAACAATGCTTTTTGATCTGCTCCGGGCAGTTCTGCTCGGATTTTTTCGGCAGGATCTTTGCCGCGGCACAAGTGCCCGCGTAGGTGCAGCCCGCGCAGCCCCCACGCCCGGATTTGGCGTTGCATACCATCTTATAAATGATCAATCCTACGATTGCCGCGAGCACAACACTGATAATAATCGTTGGGACCATCTTAGCCTCTTGACCCTGCTCTCGCTCGCTTCAATCTACCATCTGCCTGCGGTGACGGCCTAAAAATGAGCCACAACACCACCCCAGTCACTGCCAGGGTGATACCCGTCCACAAAGTGAACCCGCCTCCCTGCAGCCATGTGCCGAGCTGATAAACCATCAATGCTGCAATATATCCAAAAGCGGTCATATACCCAACCGCAAACAAAGTCCACATCGCGCTGTTCATCTCGCGCCGGATTGAACTGATCGCAGCAATACATGGTGCGGAGAGCAGCACAAAGATCAGAAACGAGGTCGCCGAAAGGGGCGAAAAGGCTGCCCGCAAGCTCATCCACATTTCCTGACCACCAGCAGCAACTTCAGAAAAACCGTAGAAAATACCAAAGCTGCTCACCACAGTCTCCTTGGCAACTAACCCGTTCAGTGCCGCCATGACCGGGCGCCATTCTCCCCAGCCCAAAGGTTTAAAAACCCAGGCAATTGAGGTTCCAATCGCAGCCAGGATGCTGTGATTGATTTGCCCGGCTTCAAGCATCTGAAAACGACCTTCCACCCAACCAAAATAGGTCAAAAACCAGATCACGATCGCTGCCAGGAGGATCACAGAGGTAGCTTTTTTGACAAAAGATGAAACTCTATCCCAGGTTGTGTTAAATATGCATCTAAGCGAAGGATATCGATAGGCTGGCAATTCCATCACGAATGGCGAAGGCTCCCCCTGGAACAAGGCCGTCTTTTTCAGGATAAGCCCTGAAATGACCACTGCCGCGATCCCCAAAAAGTAAGCCCCAAAAGCAACCCAGCCTTTCCCGCCAAAAAAAGCTCCAGCAATCATGGAAATCACCGGCAGTTTTGCGCTGCAAGGAATGAAGGATGTTGTGATGACCGTCATGCGTCTGGCGTGCTCGTTCTCGATCGTGCGTGTCGCCAAAATCGCCGGCACACTACAGCCGCTTCCAATCAGCATCGGGATAAAACTTTTCCCTGAAAGTCCAAACTTACGGAACATGCGGTCCAGGATGAAAGTGACCCTCGACATATATCCGCTGAATTCCAACAAGCCCAAAAACAGAAACAAGACCACCATCTGGGGCAAAAAGCTCAAGACTGAACCCACCCCTGCCAGGATGCCATCCACGAGCAGCCCCTGCAGCCAGTTTGCCACGCCCCAATCCACCAGCTTTCCGCTGACAGAAGGCAGGATAATCTCGCCGAAGAGTTTGTCGTTTGTCCAGCCTGTCAGGCTGGCGCCAACCGTGTTTACCGAAACGTAATAGACAACGAACATCACCAGTGCAAAAATTGGCAAAGCCAGCCAGCGATTGGTCACAATCCGATCTATCCGGTCTGAAGATGAGAGTTCGCCCGTCTTTTTGCGCACGGTGACCTTCTCGAGCACCTTTTCAATAAAGTCATAGCGTTCTGAGGCGATGATGCTGTCGGAGTCGTCGTCGTACTCAAGTTCACATTGCCGGATGTCCTGCTCGATGTGCGCCTTCAATTCAGCTGAGAGCCCTAACTCCGCTTCAACCAGTTCGTTGCGTTCGAATAATTTGACCGCGTACCAGCGCTGTTTGTGCTCTGGCTGCTCATGCAGGGCGACTTCTTCGATGTGCCCCAGGGCGTGTTCCACCCCGCCGCTGAAACGATGAACCGACAGCATGCGCCTTTTTTTTTGAGCAGCCTCCATGGCAGCTCCAGCGAGTTCATCGATCTGCGTCTCGCGCAGTGCCGATATTTTCACCACAGGCAATCCAAAAGCCTCGCCAAGAGCTATGCTGTCAATCTTCGTCCCGCTCTTCTCAACTTCATCCATCATGTTGATTGCCAGAACCATCGGAATTCCCAACTCCGCCAGCTGCGTCGTCAGGTAAAGATTCCGTTCCAGGCTCGTGCCATCTACGATATTGATGATTGCGTCAGGGTTGGACTCAAGCAGGTAATCCCTGGCTATTTCTTCTTCAAGCGAATTCGTCGAAAGCGAATAAATCCCAGGCAAATCCACCAAGACTACATCGGGGTGACCGATCAGGATGCCTTCCTTCTTCTCAACCGTCACGCCTGGCCAGTTGCCAACATATTGGTTTGAACCGGTGAGGGCATTAAAGAGCGTGGTTTTTCCGGAATTAGGATTTCCTGCGACAGCAATCGTTACAGACATAGCGGCTTTCTAATAGAAAGAAAACGATCATTCCACTTCGATGATTTCAGCGTCGATCTTGCGTAGACTCAGCTCGTAACCACGCAGATTGACTTCAATGGGATCGCCAAGGGGAGCTACTTTGCGTACGAAGATTTCCACGTTTTTTGTGATGCCCATATCCATTACCCGGCGGCGAATTCGTCCTTGCCCGTGGACTTTCACTACACGGGCAGATTCCCCTACCCGAACATCTCTCAAAGTTTTCATCTGGTCTTCCTCTTGGCTTAAATGGTCTTGCGTTTGTAAGCGAAATTTGTTAGGATTACCTAACAACGAAAAATGTTAGCCTAAGCTGACTGTTCTGTCAAGGCTTTAGTGCTAAAATCGAAGTTAAGCCACATGCTTGAGCCCCTTCGTTGGATGTGGTGGGCGCAGCCAGATACTTTCAGCCTCTTCCTGGATGCGGACGGCGCAGCCAAATGTGTTTGCCCCCTCCATGGAGGGGGACGGCGCAGCCAAATCCTTCCAGCCTCTTCCTGGAGGCGGACGGCGCAGCCAAATCCTTCCAGCCTCTTCCTGGAGGCGGACGGAACAGCCAAATCCTTCCAGCCTCTTCCTGGAGGCGGACGGCGCAGCCAAATCCTTCCAGCCCCTCCTTGGAGGCGGATGGCACAGCCAAATCCTTCCAGCCTCTTCCTGGAAGCGGACGGCGCAGCCAAATCCTTTCACCCCCTCCTTGGAGGGGGACGGCGCAGCCGGGGGGTGGGTTAACATTGAGCTAATAACTGCCTTTGGGGCATAAGGAGTGCACACTATGAATTTGCAAGAGTCCGCTGAGATGTATCTTGAGACCATTCTGGTCCTGGAGAAGGAAAACGGCCAGGTACGCGCCATCGACATTGCCCGCCAAATGCAATTCTCCCGCCCAACCGTCAGCCAGCAGATCAAACGCCTCGCTGCGGATGGCTACCTCGAGCTGGACGCCAACAAACACATTTTCCTTACATCCAAAGGCCGCCTAATCGCAGAAGAAACGTACAACAGACACAACAGCCTGGCGGAGATTTTTATCTGGATGGGGGTCAGCGAGCAAACCGCTTTTGAGGATGCCTGCCGCATCGAGCACTATATCAGCACCGAAACCTTCAACTGCCTGCGTCAGCATTACGAGAACGACTGTAAAAATGCGATCGCAAGCAACCCAGGCTGATCCTCTTCAACCTCTTCCTATCGCCCCTCAGTCAGTTTTTCTGTCATTCTGAGCCTCTTTTGCGAAGAATCTAAGCAGCAGAAATCACCACCCCGGTATCTGTCATCGCGAGGAGCGAAGTGACGTGGCGATCTGAACTGCTCGAATTTCATCAGCGATAAACAATTTTATAGGCCGGATAGACTCTTCTATTGTCGGAGTGAGCCCGCGCCAGATTGACAATATGCAAACTTGCAAAGGCGGTCTCATTCCGACCTACAGCTAACACTCTTGTCATTCTGAGGCTTTTTTGCGAAGGACCTAAGCAGCAGAAATCAGATCCATCGCTTTGCTAAAAATGATAAGACCGAAGTCCAACCTGCAGTTTACACTTCAACCAGAAGAGATCGCCAACCCGACAATACCATTTTCATTAATTGCACCCGTAGGGCGAGTTTGGAAGCACTAGATACACCGAGATCCTGATACGCTTCCGTGCTTCCAAACCGCCCTCCCACGCGATGATTTATAACCACAAACACGATCCTGGCTCACCTTCCATGGCGGATTGAGGACGGTCGTCTCATGCTCCGTATACCTGACCAATTCGTCCTCAATAATCCCGCCCTACGAAAAATTGCCTGCAAAAATGAAATTTCCTACTCCAAATCCCAATCACCTATCACCTATCACCTATCACCTATCACCTGTCACCTATCACCTGTCACCCATCACCTATCACCTTCCACCACCCACCATACACGGTACAATTGCTGCCATGACCTACCGCCCAAACCTCGATATCGCCAGGCTCTACGCCAGCTTCGCCTCCCCAATTGCCGAAGTCGACTGCGGCAGACTATGCGCACCCCACAATCCCTCCGGAAAACCTTTCTGCTGCGACATCTGCGTGGCAGTGCCCGTTGCATTGAAAGAGGAATGGGCTTACCTCAAACCCAACACCAAGCTCTGGCATCGCCTGCGCGGCGACGAATGCCCCACCGACCCCATCGACGTGCCCAAAATGAAAGCTGAAACGCCCCACTACATGCACCTGATGGCCTGCCGCGGTCCTGAATACTGCGAGCGCGACTTCCGCACCCTCAGCTGCCGCCAGTTTCCCTTCTCCCCCTACATCACCGCCGACGACCGCTTTATTGGGCTCACCTACAATTGGGACTTCGAGCCGGTCTGTTGGGTCATCAGCAATCTCGGCCAGGTCACCCCTGCCTATCGCCGCGAATTCATCAACATCTACGATCAACTCCTCTACGAATACCCTAAAGAGTACGACAGCTACTATTTCCTCTCAGAGGACATGCGCGAAGTCTTCAAAAAGCGGCGGCGGCGCATCCCCATCCTCCACCGCGACGGGTTCGACTACCTTCTAAGCCCCGCCACCGACCGCCTTGCGCGTGTTTCTGCCGCCCAATTCCGCAAATTTGGCCCCTACCAACAGTCCTGACTGCCCGCCCTTAAACTATCCATTAAATACACCCATTTTTTGTCTTAACATTGGATTCTCACGTTACCTAAAGTACAATTACAAACAAGAAGACTTCAAAAAGTTCATCAGCGAGGAGAATCATGCCTATCAACAGCACATCGACCCTTCAGTTTAAAGCAAGGCTAAATGATTCCAACCCGCCAATCTGGCGGCGCTTTACGATCCCTGCTGACAAGACCCTTCAGGACTTGCATGACGTCCTCCAGGTGCTATTTGGCTGGGAAGATTACCACCTGCACGAGTTTCGAATTGGACGTAAAAACTATGGCATACCTGATCCTGATGAGCGTTTCGAAATTGAAATTCTGGATGACAGCAATTTCACGCTCTTTGAAGTGCTTAAAAAGGAAGGGCAAAGGTTCCTTTACACCTACGATTTTGGTGACGACTGGCAAATCGATCTTGTGATCGAGAAGGTGCAAGAATCCAGCGAAAAAGAAATGAATGCTGTCTGCCTGGCGGGTGCACGCAATGGACCTCCGGAAGATGTGGGCGGCGTTTATGGATACGAACAGTTCCTGGAAGCGATTGCTGATCCTGCGCATGAGATGTATGCTGATTTACTTCAATGGATTGGAGGTCATTTTGACTCCGAAGAATTTGATATCCAGGCGATCAACAAATCTTTGGGGCGGATTGGAAAGCCAATAGATTACTGGGAGGTTGACCCCAATCCTGAAGCTAAAAACCATTTCGGATACAAAACAAGCTGGATCACTTCAGGCTCTAAAAAATTTAACAAAACAATCCAGGATTTGCCATTACGGCGAGATATTGTTGAAATGCTAACCTATATTCAGAATAATAAGGTTGTGGGCACGGCAACGACTGGCAATTTCCCATTAAAAACAGTAGAAGAAATGGTTAAGCGCTTCGTAGATCCGATAAAGGTGTGGTTTCCTAATGGGGAACGCCGATATAGGTCTGAACTTGAGGTCGATACTCTGTACTTTTACCACGTCCTGGCAATTGCCGGACAGTTGCTAACTGGAGGCAAGGGGCGAAAATGGCGTCTGACTGAACTTGGGCGTCGTTTTCTCGCGGAATCCCCCGCCTGGCAATACTGGCATCTGTTGATAACCTTTTGGACACAAACAAACTGGCTTTCGGTCGCGCATGTCTACGTGCCTGAAGAAGAAATTTCAACTCCTTTTAAGATTCTCCTCCTGTTTGTTTGCCAGAAACTCAGCCCAACATATGGAGTTTCCTTCGAGCGGTTCGTGGAAAATCTGGCAGAAAATTCCTACATCGCCTGGCAATCGCTATATTTTTCCGAGTATAAGGAAGATCTCGTTGAACAAATATGCATCAACCCCCTGATCTCATTTGGGATTTTTCAACCGGATTATGAACTCCGTAAACATAAATCCTTTTCCAGGAAACACCTGAACAGGATCACTATAACTCAGCTCGGAGCAAGCGTTTTAAAAGCCTTCATGGAATCCATTGAAAAATCCTCACCTGCATAATTCCGCAAGGTAAGAAACTCGCCCAAGGTTCTATTAAAAACAGTCCCCAGGATCAATACTATTCCTGGGGACTTGCTTTGACCGGTTTGCCAGTCATCGATAGTGTCTTCTGCATCTGTACCGCGTAGTAGGGTATGGCGATCTGGCTTTTTCCACTTTCTGACAGAACCCACTGCAAACTGCCGTACGCACGTGGTAACATTATTCCGAATTTCCGACCAAATGCAACCAGGGCTGCCTCGCACCCGAGTGAGAGTTAAATGAACCAAACACTAAAACCGAATCAACATCTGATCGTCCTGGCAGGCAACATCGGCAGCGGAAAGACCTCCCTGACCCAACAGCTCAGCCAACACTTTGGATGGGAGGCATCCTACGAATCGGTGGATAACAACCCCTATTTAGCCGATTTCTATGCTGATATGCGCGCCTGGGCCTTCCATCTTCAGATGTACTTTCTGGGCAACCGCGCCCGGGAGGTGGAAACCCTGCTGAGTTCTGGCCGCTCTGCCATCATGGATCGCAGCATTTATGAGGATGCCCACATTTTTGTGCGCGCCTTGCACGAGATGAACAATCTTTCCGACCGGGACTATCACGCCTATTTCAAGTTATACGAACTGGTGCTCAGGCAGTTGCCCAAGCCTTCGCTGCTGATCCGCCTGGTTGCGCCGGTTGAGACCCTGGTTAAGAGGATCCAGCAGCGGGCGCGTTCAATTGAGGACACGATCGACCCTGACTACCTGCGCCTGCTCGACAGCTACTACCAGCAGTGGTCGGCTGAATACGCCGAAAGCCCCGTCCTGACGGTCAACAGCCAGCTCTTTGACTTCGTCAACACCCCCCTCCACCTCGGGGAAATTGTTTATGGGATTGAGCATTGCCTCAGCACCAACTCCAGCCTGAGCTTATACGAGCCGGGTAACAGTCAGGGTTGAGCACTTTGACCTCATTTTTTCTGATAATCATGGACTTTACAAGGTCGACTAATTATCAATAAGTAAGAATTTTGATGCTGATATCTGTCAATTATGCGAGATCAAACAAGGATGTTGTCTGATGGATAAAACACATACATTAACACTTCTAAGAAAAATGATCGGGGAAGATAAGGATTTCCGTCCTGGTCAGTGGGAAGCTATCGAAGCAGTGGCAAGCAAAAAACAGCGGACGCTAGTTGTTCAGCGCACAGGATGGGGAAAAAGTTTGGTTTACTTTCTCGCAACTAAGTTGCTGCGTGAACAAGGTTCCGGTCCCACAGTGCTCATCAGCCCATTATTGTCACTCATGCGCAATCAAATTGAAATGGCCGGAAGGATTGGCATTCGCGCATTCACGATCAACAGCGCGAACAAGGAAGAGTGGGCAGCTATTGAAGATGCTTTATCAAGAGATGAATGTGATTTAATGCTCATTTCCCCAGAACGGTTAAATAATGAACATTTCCTCAAAGAAGTCCTTCCACAAATTTCTGGGCGAATAGGTCTTTTTGTAGTGGATGAGGCGCATTGTATCTCCGATTGGGGACATGATTTTCGTCCGGATTATCGCCGAATTGTGCGGATCGTTCAGATGCTGCCAAGAGGCATCCCCGTACTCGGAACAACCGCCACCGCCAACGACCGGGTGGTTAAGGATGTTCAGGCTCAGTTAGGACCTGGGCTTACTGTTCATCGTGGGTCGCTAGCACGTGAATCTCTACGTTTACAAAATATTAGACTTGCGAATCAAAGTGAAAGATTGGCTTGGTTAGCCGAAAATCTGCCAAAATTCAAGGGGAGCGGCATTATTTACTGTCTGACGGTAGCGGATATAGAACGGGTAACCGGCTGGTTAAAACAAAAAGGCTTTTCTGCTGAGGCCTATCACGCTGGTGGTAATGGAACTATGGATCGACCGGCATTAGAACAGGCATTTCTCAACAATGAAATCAAGATACTGGTTGCTACTGTGGCATTGGGAATGGGCTTTGACAAACCAGACATCGACTTTGTTATCCATTTTCAACGCCCTGGATCAGTTGTGGCATATTATCAGCAGGTAGGCCGTGCCGGACGAGCAGTGGAAAAGTCATACGGTATTTTGTTAAGTGGCAATGAAGATGATCAAATTCAGAACTACTTTATTGAATCAGCATTTCCAAGCATAGATGTGACAAAAGACTTACTGAAAGTACTTGAAAATAGCGAAGGATTGTCATTGTATGAAATTTTATCGAGGGTAAACATATCAAAGTCAACGGCAGAGAAAGTCCTTAAGTTGTTGGAAGTTGATGGAATTGTTGGGCAGACATGGGATAATAAGGTGCTTTACTTCCGAACGCCAAACCCTTGGCGACCTGATGTCGAGCGAGTAAATCGTGTGTTGGATTTACGAAGATCCGAACTCGCGCAAATGCAAGAATTCGTTGATCATCAGGGTTGCTTGATGAAATTTTTGTTAGAAGCATTGGATGACCCAAACCCTGTTCCTTGTGGTCGATGTGCTAACTGTCAAGGAAAAGGTTTTCCCGCTTCTGTATCGCATGAACTCGTGATCGAAGCAGAAAATTATCTAAAAGGGACACAAGTCCTCATTCAACCACGCAAGCAATGGCCGGTTGGTTTATTCCCAGATCAAAAACGCAATATTCCTCTTGAATTGCAAAATGCTCCAGGGCGCTCATTGTGCTATTATGGCGACGCGGGTTGGGGAAAACTGGTTCAATCAGGGAAATATCAGGAAGGTCATTTTAGTAATGAATTAGTAAAAGCAGCGGCTCATTTAATCCGCGACATGTGGCAGCCCAATCCTTTTCCAGGCTGGGTTACCGCAATTCCATCTACACGTCATCCCAAGCTCGTGGCCGAGTTTGCTCGCCGCCTGGCTGATTCACTGCAGATCCCTTTTTACCCCGTCATTGATCGGATAAGGGAAGCTCCCGAACAAAAAACCATGCAGAACAGCTCCAAGCAAGCTCATAATGTGATCAATACAATACAGATAGTTCAAACAATCTCTCATGAGCCGGTATTATTGGTTGATGATATTATTGATTCGGGATGGACATTGACAATGGCTGGATACCTGTTGAAAAAGCAAGGGGGCGGGCAGGTTTACCCATTTACATTGGCACGAGCTACTTCAAGGAACGCAAACGGATGACACTTTCACCTGATTCTCAAACCTTATTATTGCTTTGTTCGCATCTGGGGCTTTCTTCTGCGTCTGAGTATGCACCAATGACGTTGAAAAACTGGAATCCATTAGCAAAAAAGTTGCTGTCCATCTCCAAACGTCCAGCAGATTTATTAGAGCTCGATAAAGAGGAACTCAAATATCTGCTGGAGATAACTGAAGAGGAGGCTGAACGAATTGCACACCTTCTTCAAAGAAGTGGAACCGTTGCAATTGAGTTGGAACGCCTCAACTCTTTGGGAATTGATGTGCTTACTCGAGCCGATGCAGATTATCCTTTACGATACAAGCAGCGCCTAAAAGAAGCAGCTCCAACGATTCTTTTTTACGCTGGCGAGAAAGATCTTTTAGGGCAGCCCGGCATTGCTGTAGTGGGATCGCGTCATCTGGATGAAGCTGGTCAAGCTTGTGCTGAGTTTGTGGGCAATGCCTGTGGATTGTCCGGATTGGTATTATATTCTGGCGGAGCAAAGGGAGTTGATTCTATCAGCATGAACGCAGCATTAACTTCAAGAGGAACTGCTGTTGGAATACTTGCTGATAGTTTGGAAAAATCTATTAGAAATCCAGAAAATCGTGATGCAATTTATCGTGGTGATTTATGTCTTGTAACCCCATATTCTCCTAATGCTCCTTTTTCGGTAGGAACAGCTATGGGGAGAAACAAATTGATCTATACTCTTGCAGATTATGCGATTGTTGTGGCAAGTGATGCAGAAAAGGGCGGCACATGGGCTGGTGCAACTGAGGCTCTTAAATCAAAGTGGATTCCAGTTTTTGTCTTAGACCATCCCGACATGCCCGAAGGAAATAAAATGCTCCTGCAAAAGGGCGCTTTACAATTTCCCCACCCCTTTCCAGAATATCACCAGGAATTGAAATCCTGGCTGGATAAGCATATTGCAGAGATCAAATCTGATCTATCCCAGTTGTCACTGTTTTAGATCAAATAAGCAATACGGATTCCACATGATGAGGAAAAGTTGCAAAGGAAGTTTTCTCTTTGGATCGAGATAGAAAGAAACACAATCAACGCTGTTCCAGGATTTCAATTTAATGAAAGCAATTATCAACTTGCACGAAATAAAACCAAACTAAGGAGATACCTCTATGCCATTCACCATCATTGATAAGCCACAATTCCTTTCTGACTTGGTTAAATTGAATCGCGATATGCAGCTTCGCCTCATCAAAGCAATAGAAGAATTAGAAATCACACCTGACGTGCCGCGCGGCGAGGTAATCAAAAAACTAAAGCACCATGAGCGTATGTGGCGGTATCGAATTGGAGATTACCGCATGGTATACGCGGTTTATACCGAGCAACAACGTGTGCAATTGTTGGGAGTAGCGCCGCGTGGAGAAATCTATGAACGCTTTCACTACAAGCCGGATGAGCCAGATTATGGGGATTACAGCAGATTTTTAGAGACCGCCATAGATCCAGATCAGGAAACGACTGCAGATTGGGTTAAGTATCTTTCCCAGAAACACCCACCTCAGCAGGAATCTCGTACGCTTCCATACCGCTTGACTGCAAACCAACTTTCTCAATGGAACGTACCTTCTCAATTTCACTCAGCATTCCATGGCTGCAAAACTGAGGATGACCTTCTGGACTTGGATATCCCATACGAAGTGCTTTCACATGTCATAAACTGCATTTGGCCACCAGATATTGGCGTCATTGTCCAAGCACCTAATTATGCTATTAACCAACCTTCAGACCTTATGCGATATATTGAAGGAGATCTGGTTACCTTCCTGCTAGCACTCGATGAAGATCAACAGAAGTTGGTCGATTTCAGCTTAAGCGGTCCTACTTTGATCAAAGGTGGACCAGGTTCTGGTAAATCTACCGTTGCCCTGTATCGTGTTGGAACAATTATCCGAAAGGCAATTGCTGAAAAAAAGCCTATAAAGATATTGTTTACGACTTACACCAATGCACTTGTTACCGCTTCAAACCAAATGCTCAAACGCATCTTAGAAATTGAACATGTAGCAATCAACAACGATTTGATTAAACTGGAGGTTCAGACCTTAGACAGTATCGCCTTGCGGATTTACACCGACAGTTCAGACCGCCCTTTCATGTCTGCTGACGGTGACCAAAAATATTCTCTCGTTTCTGCAAAGGCAAATTTCCAACCAGAAGGAGTAAACCAACTGGAAAATGCAATGATCAAGAAAACCATAGATGGGCTAAGAGATGAGTATTTACTTGAGGAATTTGATTGGGTAATTGAAGGCCGAGGGCTGGATACTTTAGAAGAATATTTAAAGGTAGATAGAGTGGGGCGTGGCTATTCATTCGATTCGAAAACGCGGAAGGCTGTCTGGCAGTTGTATAAAAGCAGTCGTAATTTCATCCATCAACTTAAGCAAATTACTTGGGGTGAACTGCGGCTAGAAGCAATAGCGAAAATTCTAAATGGTGATTGGAATGAAAAATGGGATTACGTCTTAGTGGATGAAGCCCAGGATCTTACTCCGATAGCCTTGAGCCTAGCAATCGAATTATGCACAAGTCCAAAAGGTATTTTCTTAACAGCTGACGCTCTTCAGTCGCTCTACAACAAGGGCTTTGCTTGGAAAAATGTCCACAGCGCTCTGAACGTAATCGGAAGAACTAGGTTATTGAAGCGCAATTATCGTACAACACGCCAAATCGCAGAAGCGGCGGCAACTCTCTTGGACAACAACGATGCAGTTGAAGATGAAGAAGCATTAGACCAATTCTTTGTCCATACTGGGCCTAGCCCGAAGGTATTTTGTGCACATAATGAAGATGAAATGTTCATGTGGTTAGCTCATGAGATTCAGGTTGCTGCCAGAGAGTTGCGATTACCGACGGCGTCGGCTGCGATTTTGTTGCCGACCAACGAGTTGGCTAGGTCTACAGCAAACCGCATGAACGCATTAGGGCTTCGTACAGACTATATGGCCGGCAAAGATTTAAATCTACAGTCACAGGCAGCGAAAGCAATTACAATTTTTTCATCAAAAGGATTAGAGTTCCCAATTATTGCTATTCCGTATGTGGAAGAGGGATTCATACCCCGGTCGCTACCTTACGAACATGTTGATGATCTAGAAAAGCATCTCAAACAGGATCTACGACTATTATATGTAGGTTGCACTCGTTCAATGCGCCGATTGCTAATTACATATCGTGAGGAAAAAGTATCTCGGTTTTTGAGGAATTTGGATGGTTACATTTGGCAATTGTGTGATTCTAGATGGGGGCGGGATTGAGCACTGCCTAAGCACCAACTCCAGCCTGAGTCTGGGTGAGCCACGCTAAAGCCCAAAACGATCGTGCTGGTGTTTATTACCATATGAGATGAGATGTTCAATTACAAGCGGCTTGTGTATTAGGGGTAACCGTCTCTGGTTACCCTTTTTGTTGAAATCCCAGACCAGCACCGCCCACAATTGGGCTGTGTTTGACGGAAAAAATATATAAACAATCCCCTCAAACAAACGGACAGGCACAGAGGCCTGTCCCTACGTGAGAATATATTCAATTTCAACCGGTTCGTGTAGGGGTAACCGCCTCTGGTTACCCTTTTTGTTGAGTTTCCCTAAATTAAGGGGTCAATCCACCGTCAGGGTTTTGGATAGGTTACGGGGGAAGTCGGGGTCGTAACCGCGCGCCACAGACATGTAATAAGAGAGCAGCTGCAGCGGCAAAACGCTCAACAGGGAGCTGATCTCCGGGCTGGCTTCCGGCAGCACAATCAGGTCGCTGGCGTTGGCGCGCAGGCTGGCATTCTCCTGCCCGATGGCGATCGCGCGCCCGCCGCGGCAGGTGACTTCGTTGATGCCGCTGACGATCACAGGCACGTCTTCCGGGCTCACCGCAAACAGCACCGGGAAGCCATCGGTGATGGCCGAAAGCGGTCCGTGCTTGAATTCAGTCGAGAGCATACCTTCGCAGTGGCTGTAGGTGATCTCCTTGAGCTTGAGAGCGCCTTCCAGCGCCATCGGGTAGGTGGTGCCGTAGCCCAGGCTGTAGCAGTCCTCCCAGGCGTTCACATCCGGGGTGATGGCTTGCACCTGCGGCGTGGTGAGGGCGATGGTCTGCTCCATCAATTCTGGGATGGCGTCCAGCTCGCGCGTGTCGCGCCCGGCCAGGCGGTAGGCAAGGGTGAGGAAGCTAACCACCTGGTTGGTGAAAGTCTTGGTGGCTGGCACGCTGATCTCGTAGCCGCAGCAAAGCGGCAGCGAGCAGATCGAGGCTTTGGTGAGGGTGGAGCCGATCACATTCGCCAGCCCGAAGCACTGCATGCCCTGCTTTTCAGCCGCGTAAAGCGCGTTCAGGACTTCCTTCGTCTCGCCAGACTGACTGACAAAGAGCCCCACATCCTGCGGACCAACGGTGGGCAGGTACTGCGGGATGAACTGCGGCGCGATCACGGGGATCACGGCACGGCCGGCCAGGCGGGCAAAGTACACCGCCCCAGCCAGGCAGGCATGGTAGCTGGTGCCGCAGCCGATGAAGTACAGATTGCGTGCCGTTTTCATTTTGTCTAAAACTAACTGCACATCGGGGCTGCCAGCCAGCATGTGCAGCACCTCGCGCGCCACCTGCGGCTGCTCGTGAATCTCTTTGAGCATGAAGTGGGCGTAGCCGCCCTTCTGCACGGAGCTCATCGTTTCGGTGATCTCTTCGGGGGCGCGTTCGATCAGGCTGCCGTCCGCGACCGAGCGCAGTTCCACGCGGTCTGCCCAGAGGGTGATGATCTCGCCATCCTGGATGCGGATGATGGTGCGCGTCAGCGGCAGGATGGAGGGCAGGTCGGATGACACGCAGGTGAAACCGTCGCCGATGCCCACCACCAGCCCGGAGCCTTTCTTGATGGCGTAGAGCTTGTCGTCGTTAATGCGGCCGATGACGTAGGCATAATCGCCCTGCAGGTCATCGTTGGCACGGCGGATGGCTTCGATAAAATCCAGCCCTCGGTCGACGTAGCGTTCAACAGCATGCACGCAGGATTCACCGTCATTCTGCGAGCGCACCACCAGGCCTTCATCCATGAACATTTGGCGCAGCTCCACGTTATTGACCACGTTGCCATTGTGCGCGCCTACCATGTCGCCATCTGAATCGAGGTGCGGTTGGGAGTTTACCTGGGAGGGCGCGCCAAAGGTAGCCCAGCGCAGTTGGGTAATGCCGCGCGTGCCGCTCATTTCTGCCAGGTTGTATTTAGCCGCCACTTCGTCCACGCGACCGGTGTCTTTGCGCAGGTCGATTTTAGCGCCGCTGATGGTTGCCGCGCCAACAGAATCATAGCCGCGATAGGTAAGCCGCCGAGCCGCTTCAATCAGGATGGGACCGAGAGCTTGATCAGTTGCTGTAACAATGCCAAAGATGCCGCACATAGGTGTCCTTTATTTTTCGGGTTAAGATGTGGGCAATTATAACTGGAAGCAGTAAAGCGTGAATCAGAGGAAGAATTTGTGCGCAGCCTCAACCACTCTGCCATTTTGAGTTTTCAGAAACAGCGGCTAATTGGCTTTCGATTTTTAGCATTATGCAAAAAAATGGATTTGAAATAAGAGATAGAATGGTAACATCTTAGTTCCATGAATCATTAGAGGTTAGCAATTTTATGAACGGCATCACGATTAGCATCATCACTTGCACTTTCAATAGCGAAAAGTACTTGAGAAACGCTTTGCAAAGCATTGAAAACCAAAGCTACCTGGAGATCGAGCATATCATTAATGATGCGTATTCAACCGACTCAACCCTGGATATCATTCAGGAATACATTGAACGGAACAAAAACCGGTATGCCATTAAATTCATTCAATCGGAGCCCAAGGGGGTTGGCAACGCACTAAATGTCGCCACAAAAGAAGCAACAGGCGAAAT
>ENA-OSEO01003162-OSEO01003162.1-sediment-metagenome-genome-assembly--contig:-NODE-3162-length-20291-cov-5.048630_pt1 | contig 20291 bp, 13 predicted proteins | sample MGYA00237883_ERZ534232 | MGnify/ENA metagenome assembly ERZ534232
TTTGACCTTTTTTTCCGTCAAGACCAATCGCGCGGGCAGCGTTCAATGAGGAACAGGGCCATAGCTCTTCGAGCGGACGACCAGTTGCCTGGATCAGATTATGCAGCGCAACATCCATGGTGAGGATGGAACCGGCCAGGGTGCCATCATCCAGGCGGGCGGAACCACATGAGACCGTGATGTGCTGTCCCTCGAGAAAACCTTCGGTGTCCGGCATGCCGGCCAGGGCAATGGAGTCGGTGATCAGGATCACACCCTGAGGCGTCTTGGCTTTCACAAGCAGATCCATGACAGCCGGATGTACGTGAACGTTATCTGCGATCAATTCACAGGCCAGTTCAGGGCGGGTCAGCGCGGCACCGGCAGCGCCGGGTTCACGGTGGTTTACGGGTGTCATGGCATTGAAACAGTGCGTGACCTGGTTGACACCCATGCGGATGGCATCCAACATCTCTTCATACGTGGCGGTGGTATGGCCCGCGGCGACGGTAATGCCGCGTTCGCGGCAGGCTTTGATCAGCCACTGATTCTCTTTGATCTCGGGTGCCACGGCTACCAGGCGGATCAATCCGCTGTCGAGGTAGGAGACGATCTCTTGAGGGTCGGCAGTGCGGATGGTATCTCGATTTTGCGCGCCGGCCTTGGAGGGGTTCAACCAGGGGCCTTCAAGATGGACACCCAACAAGCGGGCTCCTGAATCAAATGGCATGAAGGACTGCAGGGTTTGGAGTGCGTAGCTGATCTCATCAGGATTGGCAGCATAGGTTGTGGCAAGATATCCTGTCACACCGTGAGCGGCGTAAAAGGTTGAAATTTCCTCAAGTTGTTCCGCTGACCCAAACACAAAATCTGTACCGAGCGCGCCGTGGGTGTGCAGGTCTATGAAACCGGGCAGTAAAGCGCCGCCCTTGCAATCCACTGTTGAGTCTGACGCATCCAGAAGCTGTTGTTCCGGCTTGCCAGATCCAAAGGAGACAATGCGGGAGCCTTCAACAAGCAGCCAGCCGTTCTCGATCACTTCAGAGGAGCCGATCAGTTTTGCGTTTGTAAATAAAGTGGGCATATTTTTATCCTAATGGTGATTGTAATCATCTGAGAAAGGCATGTCAAACAAAATCAATTTTGCACGGGTACTGAGGCCATGGTGTAAAATACCAATTATGATTGGTTTGAACCTTTACTCTCCGGCCATAAGAGCGATCCAATTGAGGGAAGATCTCAAACAGATCGCCGATCTGATCGAGTTGTGTTTCGCACCCAACATCGATCCGGAAGGCCGGGATTACATTCGCAACATCCGTCAGACCGCCACCAATTTCGGCGGTTTGATCCCTGAGCATTCCACGCCGGAGACCTCCACGCTGCCATTCCACGGCTACGTTTGCGTGGACGGCAGCCGCATCATCGGCAATCTGACGCTTATCCTGCTGCGCAATAGAGAACACGGCAGTTATTTCATTGCCAATGTTGCTGTCCATCCTGATTACCGCGGCAGGGGCATCGGCCGGAGGCTGACCGAAAGGGGAATCCGCCACGTACGTGAGCACCAGGGCAAGCAGATTTTTCTTCAAGTGCGTGATGACAACGAGGTGGCCGTCCAGCTCTATCGCAACCACGGATTTGAAGAAACCTGCCGGCGCACCATGTGGATCTACAGACCGACCAATCCTCCTTCGATGGCTTTACAGCCGGAAATCCATGTAGCCACAAGGCAAAAAGAAGACTGGTCACAACAAAGATTGTGGCTGCAGGACCTCTATCCGCGCGACATCCAATGGAATCTACCATTCAGACTTGAGAAGATCGAGCCGAATTTTTACAACTGGATCAATCGTTTCGTGCTCGGAGAATACCAACGCTCCTGGTCTGCCCATAAACACTCAAAACTGATCGGCTCGGCAACGGTCGAAAGGAGCAGTGACGTTTATGATTACTGCTGGCTGGCCTCTTCTCCCAGCCTGGAAGACGCGGCTGTTCAGTCCCTTTTGCCGTATATCCAAAGGAAGATATTCTTTCCAAAACGGTTGGCGGTGAATTATCCGGCAGGGCGGGCGCGGGAGTCATTCAAAATGGTGGGGATGAAAGAATTGAACACATTGATATGGATGAGATACAAAGTCCTTCCGATGAATGAATCCATCAGTGTATAACGCAGGCAACTTTTTATTTCGTTTTGCGTAAATGGATTGAAAGGACAACAAAATGAATAGATTTATCATTCGCGTATTAGTCAATGCCGCAGCCTTATTCCTGGCCGTGCAAGTGCTGCAGCCTCACATCGTCATGCAGAACAATGCCTGGTATGCCTACCTGGTTTTGGGTTTGGTCTTCGGATTGGTAAATGTGTTGATCAAACCGCTCCTGATGGTATTAAGCTGCCCGATGCTGATTCTAACGCTTGGGCTGGGAACATTGATCATCAATACCGTTTTGTTCCTGCTGGCTGGCAGGTTTGCCACAGTCTTCAATTTCGGTTTCGTGATCCCTGAGAACCAGTATATGTACGCATTTTTCGGCGCACTGATCGTCAGCGCTGTCAGTTTTGTGTTGAACCGTTTCCTGGCACCTGCGAAGAAATAAACTTCATGCGATAAAAAAGAGGCTCACAGAAATGTGAGCCTCTTTTTGGTTGATTTGGATTATTCGGTTTCAGAAAGGGTTGGTTCCGAAGAAGTATCGGCGATCCATAAAAGAAGGTCAGGCTGCCATTTGAAAGCCAGTGAGCCATCTTCTTTGTAAAGCTGCCATTCACCGGATTCAATTTTGCGGGGCATGGCGCCCGGCGCGATCAAATCGGAGATTCCTAAAGGGATGACGGGTACCCACTGTAGGCCGTCCACATCAAGGCGGTAGACATTTTGTCCGTCGGGACCGAGCAGTTGACCGGTACTCTCGTCATAGGTCAATACCGAAGCTGAAGCAGGGAACGCCGGCAGGCTGGATTGAACCACGACCGGATCGGCGGGCATACTGAACCTGAGGATGTAGCCGTTCTCGGCGTCACTTACCCAAACATAACCTTCTTCGTCCACGGCTATGCCGATGGGCTGACCAAAACCGTCAATACCGCTGCTGTAATTTCCCCAGCCTCTGATGAATTCACCCTGATCGTTGAATTCGAGGACGCGATAATCGTCAGGATCCGTCACGAAGACATGACTTCGCTGGTCGACATCGATGAACGGTTTATTGTTGATCGATTGTCCGTCCCAGGCTGAAACTTCCCACTCACGCAGGTACTGGTAGACATTTGAGTTTTCGAATTCTTCAAAGACCTGAATACGTTTGTTCCAGGTATCCACAACGTAGATATTATCCTGATCGTCAACTGCAAGTCCAACCGGCTCATCGAATTCGCCGGAGCTGATCCCGTTGAGTCCGAACTGGTTGAGATAAACGCCGTCCTTGTCGAAGATGACCACGCGGTTGTTGCCTGTATCGGTCACGAAGACCTGTCCCTTGCTGTTGACCACGATACCGCGCGGACCCCAGAAGGCATCAGGTGCGTCACCGGTGCCGGCAGTGCCCCACATGGTAACGAACTGGCCGTCAGCGGTGAACTTTTGAATACGGTAGTTCCAGGTATCGGTGACATAAACCGAGCCGTCTGGCGCTACGGCAATGCCCCAGGGTTCATTGAACGTACCGCCGGGTGCTGCGCCGGCATCCACGCTGCCGAAAGAGCCCCAGGCTCCGAGGAATTGTCCGTCGGATGAGAAGCGTTGAATGCGATTGTTCCTGGAATCGGTCACGTAGATATCGCCGTTCTTTCCGATGGCGATGTCATGGACGGTGTCGAACTGCCCTTCCGCTGTTCCAATTGAGCCAAAGAATTTATCGGGCGTCAGGCTGGTCATCTTCGTTTCATACGGATCCACTTCGACAATACTGGAGATTGTTGGAAGAGTTCCATAGCTCCAAATGGAGGCAACTACGTCTTTCTTGACGAAGAGGTAAATGTTACCCGAAGGTTCCCAATTCTCAACTGTCAGGCTGGAAAGACCCTTTATGCTTGCGTAATGAGTGTAATCCTTGTTTAACCAGATATCGAAGATCGCGCTCAGCATTTCGGGATCTTTTAAGATGGTCCAGGCTGATTTGAAAGACTGGTTCATATAGTCCTGCATCGGCCAAACCAAACGTTTGTATTTAAACTCGTAGTAATCGTTATCCAGAATGGCTCTGGTCTTTTCAACATAAGTATCGTCACTGATGACGGCAGTATACAGACTTAATTCATGGGTCAGTTTGTCTTTGTACCAAATCTTGTTTGAATAGTCGCGGAAATACCACCAATAGGGATAGAGGGCATCGCCGATATATGCTACTTTGATATCCTTGCCGCCGGTCGTCTTGGTGGAGATATCCTCCACCTGTTCAAGTACATCTTTTGGCCCTCTCGCTGCATGAGCGTAAACCAGGAATTCCTTGCCGTTGTCGTAGTTGATATAACTTGCCTGGAAGGCGGATCGGGCAGTCAAGACTGCAGAAATACTAAAGAAGGTCACAACAAGCGTCTTGAATAGAGTACGGGCTTCCCAACCCTTCATCAGTTCAAAGATTCCCCAACCGGATAAAGCCGCAGCGATAATCGAGAGAAGGAAGGTGCTGGTTTGCTGAAGCTGGACAAGTTCCATGCCTGCAAAGGGTTTGTTGGACCCGATCAACGATCCGATCACTTTCGCAAAGCTCACGAGAAAGACAGGGAACAGCAGCAGCGATAGGGCGGATTTGTAGTTCCACTTCTGTTCGATCAGCGTATCAACCAAATAACCGATACCGAATCCGGAAGCAAGAAGCATCGGCAAGGCGATGTGAACGGTCAGCCAGGGCATTTTTTCTCCGGCCACCGTAAAAGCGATCAGCGACATGAAGGTCCAGTAGATCAACAAGGCGACAACTGGCAACTTCTTGGGGTCTTTCGATTCTTCATCGGGAATTTCAATGAGGTCGGCATCGGATTCAAGCGTGTTCTCAATTTGTTCTTGAGACTCGGCTTCTTCCAGAAAACCAGAAGCGAAGCCAGCAGCTTCCAATTCACTTTCTATTTTTGCTGCCTCTTCGGCTTTTTCCATGGCAATCTGGTCGGCAGGTGAAAGGTTCGCAACGCTTGAAAATACTTTATGACGAAATGCCAGAATAATGGTCAGCAGCGTCCCCAGAGCGGCGAGATACTCATACATCGGGATTTGAATTAGAGGATAGTAGTACCAGGGCTGAGTACCGCGGTTGACACTTTGTTGTGAGAGCCAATAACCCAAAGACCCGACCAAACCGGTGAAGAATCCCTGTCCGTTGGTAAACATGGTGGTGTAAAAGACGGTGAAAATGGCATAGAAAACCACCGCGTTTTTTAGCCAGATGGCGGGTTTCCAGAGTAAACCAATTGCCAAAGAAACCAATACAGCCACCACCAGGGCAATGGACGTTCTGATCAGTCCTTGTTGTGAGTAATCGATCGGATTCCAGCCCAGCCAGCTGATCGGAAAGGCGATCAATTGAGGCAGGATCAGCGTCAATGTCAAGAGGATGAGATCAAATGAGCGGACTGAACGGAGCCTTCGCCAGCCAAAACCTGACAGTAACATAAAGGCAGCGAAAAGCAGGGTCATTGCTGCCAGGGCAACACTTACGATTGTTGCAGTGTTCAATATGGCAGGATCAATACCGGTGGTGCTTACGGCATCTGTAGTCTCCACACCAAACTTGGCACCCATGACTCCGGCTCCCAAAGCAACACCGACCAATAAGAGTGTAATAATGACCGAAAGGATGAAACCATCCAACATGCGCGGCTTTTTCCAGTGAAGCTGGCTGATCTCTTTAAGAAAGACGAAGGCCAGGAAGATCAACATTTCAGCCGTAAAGATAAAGGACGTTTCTTTCGTACAGTAATAAAGCGAAAGGAAAATAGTATAAAGATAAATTGTGCGGTGATTGCCCTTTTCAAGGTAATGCAGCACCGCATAAAGCAAAACTACACTGAACAGTCCGACGAACGACTCGTTTCTGGTATAGCGTCCGTAGAAGAGCATATACGGAGAAATGAGGAAGAAAAACCCTGCCAATAAAGCCCCTGTCCTGCCGAGGTAGCGACGCCAGGCGAAGAGAACAAAGGCAATCGTGGCAATACTGAAAAGAGCAGACGGGATCCTGGAACTGAAATCTGAATCACCGAAGAGGAAATAGGAGGCAGCCAGCAAATGGAATTGCAGCGGGCCGTGGGTGACAGGATCGTGCGAATAGCCTGTGCCGAGATAGAGGTCATAAGAAGGCACAACGTGATTGACCTCGTCGTGACTCATCACGCGAGCGCCCAAAATGTAAAATCTGCTGATCACGGCCAGAACAAGGATCACGGTGATCAACAAGTGTTCCAAGGTAACTTTTGGAAGCGCGGGAATTATCGGCCGGTCAAGCCAGCTTTCTTTAGTGATTGTTTCTGAAGAATTGTTCATAGATGCCATCCAAACTTAAAAATCCCTAATTTGAACCCTTCATGACTATACATGAATCCATCCAAACTGACAAGACAAAGAAAATGAAAAAAGATGAGACGCGTCTCACCTTTTCGTTACATACCGGAATAACAGTTTATCCATTGAGGTTGAAGTAGTTATAAACTGCCCGTGATAGATCAGCATAAAGCTGGTTGCCTTTATCGAAAATGATCGGATTCTCATCGTCAATATAAATCGTCAGAATGTAGTTGCCGCCGGGGGAGTAGATGATGGCTGAATCCGCCATATCGTGAATGGCATAGTCGATGTTACTCCATCCGTGCTTGTGGGCAATCTGGGTGCCGTCAGGAAGGCCGGATTCGATGAGCATGCCAATGCGGTCGCCGGAAAGCAAGGCGATCATTGCCCGGCATTCGTTTTGCGAAATCTGACCGGGCAGGGCTGCTACCAGACTTCCGCCGCCGGTTTGCGCACATTGATAAATATCCGCCAATAACGAGCCCATTTCAGTAGGAGTCGTCTGATTATACATATCTGGATCAAGGTTGACATCCACACGCGAGTTTGCCGGTGTGTTATATATCTTCAGGATCGGCGCGCCATAATAGAACATTCCTGCCAGAAATGTGTTTTCGAGACCAAGAATTTTCATGGTGTCGCTAACATCCAATGGTCCATAGTTCGGTTCAATGAGTGTCAGGAGTGAATCTGTGGCGTCATTGTCTGAAAGGGTCATCATTTTTTCGAGCAGAGCAAAAGTAGTATCGTCCATGGGTTCTTTTTTCAGACGATAAATTTCTGTCATGATCGGGATCTTGATCGTACTTTCTGCGGAGAAGGCAATATCGGGTGTGAGACGTTCTCCAGCCTGATATGCAAGCTGCATATCCTGTCCGGTTTGCAGATCCATCATGTAGATCTCAGCAACGCCGGTAAACTCGTTGGCATCTATGATCTGTGATAGAAGGATCTTTAGATTCTCAATTGATGGACGGGCAGACGAGTTTCTTTGCACGGATAAATTGACCACGCGGTCGGAGGGAGATTTCAGCGCTGCACTGATGAGTTCGATGGACCGTTCCACGTCCAGGCTAAGACCCGATTTGCCGGCTGAAAAGTAGGTACTGCCAGCGACCGGAGCAAAAGGTTCCGGATCCTGATCGTATCGGGCGGCCACTTCATTTTCAAGAAAGGCACGCATCTGGTTTACGTCGATCTTGGCGCTGATGGGGATTTCCTGAGACTCTGGATATTGATTGAACAGATACTCCCAAAAAGCGGACCAGAAGGGCAGGGAGGCCCTGGCCTGATCTGCCGCCGCCACCATACTGGTCAATTGCAGAGAAAAACCCAGGGTGGTGGGTTTTACCTGAAATGAACTATCACCGTAATGTAATTCTACGGGTACGGAAAAAGCCTGCGTCAAGCGGTCGGCTGCTTCGTCAACAGACAACCCCGACACGTCCACGCCGGCGATCATGGATCCCGTCGCAAAAGAGGAACGCAAACGGCTGAAAATAACCAATTGAAAAACAAGCAGCAAGACACCGCCGGCAATTAAAGCCAGCGCCATCCATCTAAGCAATGAAAAACTTTTAAATCGTTTCATGATTTGAAACTCCAATAATGCGCCTTTCATTCTGATTTTACCAGATGGAAAGTGACTCGGCAGAGTCGATTGCCTTCAAAATGATATACTTAATATATGATCACAGAAGGGTCAATCCACTACTCAGCTTTAAAGAAAATCTTTCCATTCTCGTCGCTTGATGATGAGTCATTGAAAAGGATCACTCCTTTTTTTGAGCAGGTGGTTTTCCCTGCAGGGGCAACGATAATCTCTGATGGTTATCCGGCCTCGGATTTATTCTTCATCCTTTCAGGTAAGGTCAAGCTTGTATATCATCACAAAAAGGGAGACGTGAACCTCGGTGTTCTCAATTCAGGGGATTGTTTTGGAGAAGAATCTCTAAATTCTGGAAGCGTATATGAAACCCGGGCAGTCTGTCAAACAAGAGTAACAGCAATAAAGATCAAAGGGGCCAAAACTCGCGCATTACGCGATGCCTACTCGGATATCAATATTGCATTATCAATGATGCAGAAGACTTTCCGTTTGACATGTAAAGAGAAGCTGCGCTGGAGGGAAGAGACTGAAAGTGTTGATCTGATCAGCCGCCGGCATCCATTCTTTTTATTCCTAAGGATACTGTTAACGGGCGGGACGACCTTGCTGATATTCTTCTTTTTGTTATTCGCGGCACTCGCTTCAGAAGATTTCTTCATCCCCTTACTGGTAGTGTCGTTGATCGTTTTTATAGTCGGCGGTTTATTGTGTTTCTGGGCAGCCATGGAATGGCGCAATGATTATCTGATCCTTACCAATGGGCGCATTTGCGTGCAGAAAAAATTGATAGGGTTCTATGACAGCAGACATGAATCCCCCATCAATGCTATCTTATCCGTCGGGATCGATACTTCACTGACAGCCAGGATACTGGGATATGGAACAGTCACCGTCAGGACCTATACCGGCGATCTGCAGTTTAAAAGGCTTCCGTATCCTTACACCATTTTAGAGTTCATTGAGAACCGCCGGGATATCGCGCAGGCACAGGCTAACCAGGAAGAGCGCGGCGTCATTCGGGAGGTCATCACCAGTTCAACCGGGCGCACCATGGATTCAAGCCGCAAACAGGCAAAAGATGCGCAGATATTCAAGGATTCGAATTCGTATCAATCGGGTTCGTTTTCAGATTTTTTGGCACGTTTTTTCCATTTGCGCGAAGAAAAAGAAAACACGGTTACTTATCATACGCATTGGTGGATCCTGCTGCGCAAGACTTTTATCCCCGGCGCTTTTTTGTTGGCAATCGTTGTGCTTGTTTTGCTGCGCTTGATCGGATTCATCGCGGCGATCCCTGAAACGGTTATTTATATCGGAGGTTTGATTCTGGCGTTGATCGGGTGGGTATGGTGGTTCTACCAATTACAGGATTGGCAAAACGATGTTTATATCCTGACCGACGATCAATTGATCGATGTCTATCGAAAGCCTTTGGGCAACGAAGACCGTCGTTCCTCCCCGGTGAGAAACATCCAGACAGTGGAATTTGAAAGAAAGGGTTTGATCAGCCTCTTGCTCAATTTCGGAACCGTAAAAATAAAGATCGGCAATGAAGAATTGAGTTTTGACAATGTCTATCAGCCGTCACAAGTTCAGAGTGAAATCTATGCGCGCTACCGCTTCTATCAGGAGAAATCAAAACGGAGTGACCAGGAGCGTTTTGTTGAATGGATCAAGACCTATGATGAATTGCGACAGGAAAAGGAAACTTTCAACAGGGAAGCAAAGGACGACGAAAAAGGGTAAAATTGGTAGTTGAAAGCGAGGTAAGAAAGAGTTATGGCAATTATGGATATCGTTACCGTTCCTGACCAGGTTTTGAGACGCAAGGCTCATAAAGTGACTGATTTCGGAAAAGATTTTCAGGAACTGGTGACCAACATGGTTGATACTCTGCGCGACGCGCCAGGCGTTGGATTGGCAGCTCCGCAGGTTGCGGTTTCTCAACGGTTGATCGTTGTCGAATATGGAGACGACGAGGACGAAAGTGTCCCTAAAAAACTTTTCGTTGTTGCCAACCCTGAGATCGTGGAAAAATCAGAAGAAATGGTGACTGGGGTAGAAGCCTGTCTTTCAATCCCCGAGTTGGTTGGAGAAGTTGATCGTCATCAAAAGATCGTAATAAAAGGGATGAACCGCCAGGGAAAACCCATGAAGATCAAGGCCGAAGATTGGCTGGCGCGAATCTTCCAGCACGAGATCGACCATCTGGATGGTGTTCTTTACACCGACCATACTGAAAAGGTTTGGAAACCCCGTGAGGGAGAAGAAATTCCTCAAGACTGATTCATGTACTTAACTCATTTATCGCTGACCAATTTTCGATTATTTTCCCGCCTGGATATGGATGTTCCACGGCGGATTCTTTTGTTGATGGGGTCGAATGCCCAGGGGAAGACCTCCTTGCTGGAGTCCATCTATTATCTGGCAACCTTTACCTCATTTCATACCACCAGCGATAAACAGTTGTTGAATTTCATCGCCACCCGCGACGCTCTGACAGTTGCCCGACTCGTGGCAACCTATCAAAAAGGGGACCAGGAGCACAAACTTGAAACGCGCCTGATCCAGGATTCCAACGGGAACGGCGGATCGCGGCTGCGTAAGGAAGTGCTTTTGGACGGCGTAAAGACACCCATCACGCAAGCTGTCGGGCACTTCAACGCGGTCATCTTTTTACCGCAGATGACCAGGATACTGGAAGGCGGTCCAGACGAACGCCGGCGGTATTTAAACCTTGCTTCCGCACAGGCCGATCCATTTTTTACACAGACGCTCTCGGAATACAATCAGGCACTTAGTCAGCGAAACGCCTTATTGAAGATGCTTGCCGAGCGAGGAGGCGACACGTCTCAACTTGATTATTGGGACGAGTTGTTAACCACTCGCGGCGCCAAGATCATGCAATCACGCATACAAGCGGTGAAAGAACTTGAAACAATTGCCGCGGATATTCACGAAAAACTGAGCGGCGGCAGGGAAGTGATCCGGTTGAATTATCTGCCATCTTATGATCCGCTGCCCAAACCGGAAGGACAGATCAGCCTGCCAATGCAGACGCAAGCCCATCGTGATGGATTTACGTTCGCCCAGTTACAGCAGGGCTTTTCAGACCGTCTGAAACAGGTGAGGGGAGAAGAACTTTCCCGCGGCGTTACGACAGTTGGTCCGCACCGTGACGAAATGCGCATCATATGTAACGGCGTCGACCTGACCGATTTTGGCTCTCGGGGGCAGCTGCGCACGGCCATCCTGGCTTTAAAACTTGCTGAGGTGACCTGGCTGAAAGAAAAGACCACACAATGGCCGGTATTGTTGTTAGATGAGACTTTGGCTGAACTGGACGTTGAACGAAGACAATTCCTGCTTGATTATCTTGAAAACGTTGAACAGGCCATTTTGACCACCACAGACCTGAACCTTTTCCCCAATGATTTTGTGGACAAATGTGAACGCTGGCAGATCAATAGCGGCTCCGTGGATATGGTTGAAGTGTAAAATCCTACAAGGGTTTCTTTGAAGGAATTCCAACGTTACGGGGGTATTGAGGCAGAGTGGCCGCGTTTTTCTTTACAACGATTAGAAAGCGCTCTTCAACCACACCGGGCAGAATTATGTTGTCAATACGCTGAAGCTGCGCTCCTAGCAATTTAAATGCATTCTCGCTGGCTTGCGCTTCAGCGTGCGCGCTTTCCCCTTTTTGGGCCAGCATATTACCGTCAATTTTTAACAACGGGATCAGGTATTCCGACAGGATGGGTAATCCCGCAACCGCCCGGGCAATCGCCCAATCGTATTGCGCACGGTGGTTCGGCAGACGGCCAACTTCCTCGGCTCGCAAGGTTAATACGTCTACATTCTCAAGATGCAGTTTTTCGACAATATGTTTACAAAAATTCGCTTTTTTCCCGATCGATTCAACAAGCGTCAGCTTGATCCCCGGACAGGCGATTTTTAACGGAAGACCTGGAAAACCCGCGCCGGTACCGATATCGATGATGCGTTCATTGCGTAAAGGTTTCATGACAGAAAGACAGGAGAGTGAATCAAGGAAATGTTTGATACGAATTCCTTCGACGTCTCGGATGGCCGTCAGATTCATCTTCTCGTTCCAACTCATCAATTCGGTTTCATAAATCTCAAACGCCTTTTCCTGCTGAGGAGAAAAGGGAATGCCGGTGTATTTTTGTGCTTCAGAGAAAAAAGTTATCATAACGCTTTACGTGAAACCTTAATGGGTTTATTTGATCTTTCTCGATAAATTCGATTTGCGTGTTTTGATAAACCAAAAAAATCATGATCTTGTTCACGATCACAGGAATAATTTTACCGTGATATACTAGCAAAAATTTATTTCAGGAAAAGAAATGTCGAAAAACATCAAAGCTGTTATTTGGGATATGGGCGGAGTGATCTTGCGAACTGAAGATTGGACACCCAGAACTCAACTAGCAAGTTTTTATAACCTTACCCTTGATGGCATACACGATCTTGTGTTCAAGAGTGATTCAGCAAATCGAGCCACGTTGGGAGAGATAGATGAGGAAACTCATTGGAAGAACCTTGGTGAACAGTTGGGAATCAACGCAGAAGAATTAGCAAGGTTTGAACATAAATTCTGGCAGGGTGATCGATTAGATCAAAAACTGGTTGGTTATATCCGATCTCTACAATCGAACTATAAGACTGCGTTATTAAGCAATGCCTGGAGCGGGACTCGAAACGTCTTGACCAAGAGCAAGCCTTGTATCGACGCTTTTCATTATTCAGTATTTTCCAGCGAGGTTGGCCTGGCAAAACCGAACCCTGCAATTTATCGTTACATTTTGAGTATGTGTGACGTACAACCTTTTGAGGCTATCTTTGTCGATGACGCCATCGAAAACGTGGAAGCCGCCAACCTTTTAGGGATTCATGGAATTAATTTCAAGAATACCGATCAGACAATTACTGCTATTGACGCGCTCTTGAAAGAACAGTAAATATGCAGTCCTTCAAGATCGCCGTAATATCAGATACTCACGTCCCTGACCGGACACCTGATCTGTCACAGCAATTCCTTGCCGATCTGCGCAAAGAAAAAGTGGATATGATCTTGCATGCCGGAGATATTTGTATCCAGCGGGTGATCGATGTGTTGGGTCAGATCGCCCCATTAAAAGCCGTAAGAGGCAATCGAGATCTTTTACTTTTTCGAAATATCCCGCTGATCCAAGAATTCGATGTATATGGTGTCAAATTTGCTTTGATGCACGGACATATTAATTTCATTACCTATTGGTTGGATAAACTTAGTCATATTTTTAAGGGGTATCAACTCAGCCGATATATTAATAGAATAGAAAAAACAGCGCCAGGTGCAGATGTCTACGTTTTTGGGCATACGCACCATGCAGAGAATTTCAAAAAAGATGGTGTTTGTTTTTTTAATCCCGGATCAATTACATATGGAGACGTACTGACGCGCACACGCTCGTGGGGGATCATTGAGGTAAGCGAAGATCGACAGGTGGACTGCCGAATCATCCCATTTGTTGAAGAATGATTTACACGTTTAGACAGGTTAAAGAAACTTGACCTATAACAAATCTTTGATATAATTTAGGTTTGCGCATCCCTGCCTTTAAATTTTAGGAGGGATTAATATTCTTTTTGCCAGGTTTATGATTTAGGAGAAACCGATGGCTTCTGTGTTGCCAACCAAGTCTTACGCACGAATTCCAGTTATATTTCCGATGCCCAACCTGATCGAGGTGCAGCTTGATTCTTTCAGAAGGTTGAAAGAGGAGGGTTTGGGCGAACTTTTTCATGAAGTTTCCCCCATCGAATCATACAACAAGGGGATGAAACTTTATTTCCCAGGACGCAGCCCCGAAGCTCAGCAGTGGGGCCTGAAATATTGGTTTGAGGAACCTAAGCACTCCATTGATGAATGTGTAGAACGTGACCTTACTTATGCCAGTCCTCTTTATGTTTCTGTATTGCTGGCAGGACCTGATATTCCTCAACCTGTAAAATCAGATATCTTCCTGGGCGACTTCCCCGAGATGACCGAGAAGGGTACCTTCATTATCAACGGTACCGAGCGTGTTGTCGTATCACAGCTCATCCGTTCACCTGGTGTCTATTTTGAAGCTCCTGTTGACCGCGCGACCGGTCATCGCCTGGCCATGGCCAAGCTGATCCCTGATCGCGGCGCGTGGATGGAGTTTGAGACACGCAAGAATGATTATCTGATCCTCAAGTTCAACCGTAAACGCACCGTGCCGATCACCATCTTCCTGCGCGCTTTGGCCGCAGTGGATGATCTTCTGCCCGGTGACACACCGTTGAAAACGGGTTCAGACGAAGAGATCATTTCATTATTCTCTGACATTGACACCAATGTTGAGCGGCAGTTCATTGCCTCAACTATTCACCAGGAACCCGTGTGGGATTTGACCACCGGACAGACTGTTGCTGAAGCTGCCTTGATCGAGTTTTTCAAACGAATGAGACCGGGCGATCCTGCCAATCTTGAGAACGCCAAACAGTTCCTTGAAGAACAGCTATTTGACAGCAGACATTACGACCTCGAAAGAGTGGGGCGTTATAAGCTCAATCAGAAACTTGATTTGATGGACCGCATTCCTGTGGCACACCGCAGTGTCACCAAGTGGGATGTTGTCTATCTGATCCGCCGCATGATCCTCATTAACAATGAGATTGAAGACAAAGATGATATTGATCATCTCGGCAACAGGCGTGTAAAAACCAATGGTGAATTGATCCAAAACAAATTACGCATTGGCCTTCGCCGTATGGAACGCGTAATCAAAGAACGTATGTCCATTCGCGACCAGGATCAGGTGTCACCGGTCAGTCTGGTGAATATTCGTCCTGTTGTGGCGGCGCTGCGCGAATTCTTTGGGTCATCGCAGTTGTCACAATTCATGGATCAGACCAACCCGTTGGCAGAACTTCGCAGCAAAAGAACTTTGTCTGCGTTAGGCCCTGGCGGTCTGCGCCGTGAACGTGCCGGGTTCGATGTGCGTGATGTTCACCATTCGCATTACGGCCGCATCTGCCCGATCGAAACACCTGAAGGTCCGAACATCGGTTTGATCGGACGTTTGGCCAGTTTCTCGCGCGTCAATGAGTATGGCTTTATCGAAACACCGTATCGCCGGGTTGTGAAAACCTTAAGTTACAATGATCCTCGTCTATTGGGACGTGTGCTCAACGAGACTATTAAGGATGAAAAAACAGGCGAGGTGATTGTTAAAGAAGGCGGACGCATTGATGAAAAGATGCTTTCCGCCATTAAGAAGACAAAACAGAATACGATTTTCGTTACTCCTTTTGTCTCTGAAGAGGTCGAATACCTTTCAGCCGATGCTGAAGATAAATACGTCATCGCACAGGCAAACGCCGATATTGATACAAACGCTGAGTTTGTCGACAATCAGATCTCATGCCGCTTCCACAGCGATTTCATTATGAGCGCTCCGGACGGCATCAACTACATGGATGTTGCGCCGAACCAGGTTGTAGGTATCAGCGCGGCGTTGATCCCCTTCCTTGAGCACGATGATGCGAACCGCGCCTTGATGGGATCGAACATGCAGGCGCAGGCTGTTCCGCTGATCAATCCGGACAGCCCCTTGATCTCAACTGGAATGGAAAAATATGCTGCCATTGACTCGGGCCAGGTTCTGGTCGCTGAGGATGATGGAGAGATCCTTTCCGTTACAGGACGGCAGATCGTCGTTCGCAACGCAGATAATAAATCTAGGGATTACACCCTTCGCAAGTATCAGCGCTCAAACCAGAGTACCTGTATTGACCAACGTCCCGCAGTAACAAAAGGACAGCGCGTCCACAAGGGCGATATTCTGGCAGATTCCTCTTCAACCGTCAGTGGAAAACTCTCTCTGGGACAAAATGTCGTCGTGGCGTTCGTTTCATGGGAAGGCGGCAACTTTGAAGATGCGATCCTGATCTCAGAGCGCCTGGTCCAGGCGGATAAATTCACTTCTGTGCACATCGAAAAACACGAAGTGGAAGCCCGTGACACCAAACTTGGTCCTGAAGAGATCACACGTGACATTCCAAATGTCGGTGAAGACGCGATCAAGGACCTTGATGAGCAAGGTATCATCCGCATTGGCGCAGAAGTTGGCCCTAATGATATTCTGGTTGGCAAGATCACACCCAAAGGTGAGAAAGAGCTAACCCCTGAAGAACGTCTTCTAAGAGCCATTTTTGGTGAGAAGTCTCGCGATGTGAAAGACACATCACTGCGCATGCCTCACGGCGAACGCGGTAAAGTGGTTGACGTGAAAATCTTCACCCGTGTGGATAATGTTGACCTGCCCGCCGGTGTGGATATGATGGTGCGTGTTTCAATTGCTCAACGGCGCAAGATCACCGCTGGCGACAAGATGGCAGGCCGTCACGGAAACAAAGGTGTTGTCTCTCGTGTCGTTCCGGTTGAGAACATGCCCTTCCTTGAAGACGGCACTCCGGTTGACATCATCCTGAATCCGTTGGGTGTGCCGGGTCGTATGAATATCGGCCAGGTGCTTGAAACCCATCTCGGATGGGCTGCACGTCAGCTTGGTTTTGAAGCTGTCACCCCGGTGTTTGACGGCGCCGATGAATATGAGATCGAAGCTGAATTAGGCCGCGCCTGGCTGATGGATCTGGCCTGGAAAGAATCAGGCGAAAAATCATGGGAATGGCTTAATAATCAGGATTACGATCCCCAATCCATTCGTGACGACGACGAAGTCCGCTTGCTCTATCTTGAGCAGGTTTTAGGCGACAAACACGATATCGCCAGGATGGCCGTGGATATTAATTACGCCAGACGTGTCAACCTTGAATACTGGTTAACTGAAAAGAAGATCAAACCGGATTCCGTGTTGAAATTCGACAATATTAAGGTCGGTACTGCACAATATGATGAGTACGACCGTGAAGCAATCGATATCTGCCTGAAGATCTGGCTTGAACAGCAGGGTGTGGATGTTTCCAAGATCAAAGAGGGTGGGTTCAGAGAATACGCTGAGAAACACTCGTTGAAAACAAACCAACCTCTGCCGATTCTGGGCAAACAATACCTGCGTGATGGCAAAACTGGACAACCATATGACCAGCCTGTTACCGTTGGTGTTATGACAATGCTCAAACTTCACCACTTGGTCGAAGATAAAGTCCATGCACGTTCAACCGGACCATACAGTCTGGTGACACAGCAACCTCTGGGCGGTAAAGCGCAATTCGGCGGCCAACGCTTTGGAGAAATGGAAGTATGGGCATTGGAAGCATACGGTGCAAGTTACACCTTGCAAGAGATGCTGACCGTAAAATCGGATGACGTGATGGGACGCGTAAGCACTTATGAAGCGATTGTCAAAGGTGAGCCGATCGAAGATCCCAGCCTGCCTGCGGCTTTCAGAGTGCTTGTGAAAGAATTGCAAAGCCTTGGACTTGCCGTGGAAGCCATTATGGATTCCAAGGAAGTCATACGCTTTGGTAAGGACGAAGAAAAGGTTAAACCTCCCAAACTTGACACAGGTTTGTTAGGCCTGGGAGAAGAATTACACGGACTGCTGTAAACGCCGCGAATGGCTTGGAAGGGCCAATCTGTTGTCAGACAACGAATTTTGAGTGTCTTGACCGGATAAAACCCTGGTGATATAATTACAAGCCGTTGTCTTGGAATCGTGGTGGTATGGGTACCTCTTCCATGGAGTAATTCCGGTGAGGCCATCGTAGCAGTGGATGGCCTCGCCCTATTAAGTAAAAAACTAATTAATAAAGGCTATATATTTTTCGGAGGCAAAAAGACGTGCCAACAATCAACCAACTGATCCGCAAAGGTCGCGAGACTAAAAAGGTTAAAAGTAAAGCTCCTGCTTTACAATACACACTTAATACAATGAAGCAACGCCGCTCCCGCCTTGAAAAAGGCGCTCCACAAAAACGTGGTGTTTGCACCGTTGTAAGAACAATGACCCCCAAGAAACCTAATTCGGCGCTGCGTAAAATTGCTCGTGTGCGTTTGACAAATGGTATCGAGGTCACCGCTTACATTCCTGGAGAAGGCCATCAGTTGCAGGAACACTCTGTCGTGCTCGTTCGTGGTGGTCGTGTAAAAGACCTCCCAGGCGTCCGTTATCACATTGTGCGCGGAACTCTGGATACGACCGGTGTTGCCAAACGCGCTCAGGGCCGTTCAAAATACGGTTCAAAGAAGCCGAAAGAGTAATCATTTCTGATTTTTTATGGAGTAATTGAATGCGACGGACTAAACCTGAACCACGAGTAGTAAACCCGGATGTTCGCTACAATAGTGTGCCGGTAACCTTTTTTATTCATCGTATTATGAAACGCGGAAAAAAGAGTGTTGCGACCAGTATTATGTACGACACCCTGGATATTGTTAAAGAAAAAACAGGCAAGGACCCCATTGAAGTTCTTGACCTTGCTTTGAAAAATGTTGGCCCGCAAATGGAAGTTCGCCCACGTCGCGTGGGTGGTGCCACTTATCAGGTACCTATGGAAGTTCCTGCCAGCCGCAAAATGACCCTCGCCATGCGTTGGATTCTTGATTCTGCCACTGGCAGAACCGGCAATTCATACGCTGAAAAGCTTTCATCCGAAATTCTGGAAGCTGCCAATAATACCGGGAATGCAGTTCGCAAACGCGAAGAAACCCACAAAATGGCTGAGGCGAACCGGGCTTTTTCACATTTCCGAATGTAATTAAGATTGAGAGTGTAAAGATCCAATGCCCCGCAATTTTCCTTTAGAGAAGTGCCGCAATATTGGGATAATTGCTCATATTGACGCGGGTAAAACCACGACAACTGAGCGTATCCTGTTTTATTCCGGACGCACTTATCGTATTGGTTCCGTGGATGATGGCACAACTGTAACGGACTGGATGGCTCAGGAGCGCGAACGCGGCATTACCATTGTTTCTGCCGCTGTGACTGCTGAATGGAAGGGGCATCAGATTAACGTTATTGATACTCCGGGACACATCGACTTTACCGCCGAAGTACAGCGCTCTTTGCGCGTGCTTGATGGCGGCGTTGTCGTTTTTGATGCCGTTCAAGGTGTTGAGCCGCAAAGCGAAACCGTTTGGCGACAGGCCGATCGATATGGAGTACCCCGCATCTGTTTTGTAAACAAAATGGATCGCGTTGGAGCTTCTTTTGATTACACCTTGGGTACCATTACCAGCCGCCTGGGTGCCAATGTTATCCCCATGCAGTTGCCGATCGGCAGCGAAGCTAACTTCAAAGGAATGGTCGATCTGATGACCATGAAGGCTATCATTTTTGAAGATGAGCTTGGCAAGGAACCGATCGAGATCGCGATTCCTGTCGAACTGCAAACTCAGGCAGAAGAAGCTCGAACTCATATGGTCGAAAAGATCGCCGAATTGGATGACGATCTTACTGTCAAGTATCTTGAAGGTGAAACCATATCCATAGAAGAACTGAAAGCCGGATTGCGAAAGGCTGTTATTGAAAGCAAAGCAACTCCGGTTTTTTGCGGTTCTTCATTGAAAAACAAAGGCGTTCAGCTTGTGCTGGATGGCGTGATCGATTATCTGCCATCACCGATCGAGATCCCTGATGTAAAAGTCACTCACGTCAACACGGATGAGGAATTGACTCTTCCAACTGAAGACAATGCACCTTTGAGTGCCCTGGTCTTCAAAATTGTTAGTGATCCATATGTGGGCCGATTGGCCTATTTCAGGGTTTATTCCGGCACAGTCAAATCAGGTGAATCTGTATACAATCCAACCAAAGGCCGTAAAGAACGTGTAGGCCGCTTATTGCGTATGTACGCAGATCGCCGCGAAGATATTACTGAAGTTTACGCAGGTGATATTGGAGCAGTGCTCGGGTTGAAAGACACTTTTACCGGTGATACCCTTTGCGACGCTTCCAAGCCTGTGGTCCTTGAACGGATCACATTCCCTGAACCAGTTATTGCGATCGCTGTGGAGCCAAAATCCACTGCCGATCAGGAAAAAATGGCAAATGCATTACAAAGACTTGCCGAAGAAGATCCGACCTTCCAGGTGGTTACCGACGAAAATACCGGTCAGACCATTCTTAAAGGAATGGGCGAGCTTCATCTGGATGTGTTGGTAGATCGCATGCTTCGCGAATTTAAAGTTCAGGCAAACGTAGGCA
>ENA-OSEO01003165-OSEO01003165.1-sediment-metagenome-genome-assembly--contig:-NODE-3165-length-20286-cov-38.319808_pt1 | contig 20286 bp, 14 predicted proteins | sample MGYA00237883_ERZ534232 | MGnify/ENA metagenome assembly ERZ534232
TACATGACAAATAAGTTTTAGACTATCCTGTGTCTTGTATCTTGTATCCTGTGTCCTGTGTCTTTTCCTTTTTGCACTTTCTAACTAACCAAGGGCCATTCGCCCTGTATTTTACTTACAATCTCCCGCGTAATGTTCGCAGGAACTTCTTCGTGTCGATCAAACTGCATTGTAAATGTTCCTCTGCCCTGAGTAAATGAGCGCAACGCCGTAGCATAGCCAAACATCTCAGCTAATGGAACTCGCGCATTTATTATTTGGGCACCGGCCCGAATATCAATGCCTCCGATATGCGCACGCCTGGAGTTCAAGTCACCTATTACGTCACCCATATATTCCTCCGGCACAACTACCTCAACATCCATAACAGGCTCTAGTAAAATCGGTTTGGCTCTTCTTACTCCCTCTTTGAACGCAACCGAGCCCGCAATCTTAAAAGCCAGTTCAGATGAGTCAACTTCGTGATAAGAACCGTCGTTAAGAGTCGCTTTGACATCAATCATGGGATAGCCAGCCAAAGGTCCGTTTTCCATTGCTTCCTGAATCCCCTTGTCAACGGCCGAGACATATTCTCTTGGTATTGCTCCACCTTTAATTTCATCAACAAACTCATAACCAGCACCGGTTTCACCGGGCTCCAATCCGATAACAACATGTCCGAATTGACCTCTACCACCGGTCTGCCGGACATAACGTCCCTCAACATTAGAAACAGGTCTGGTAATAGTCTCACGATATGAAACCTGAGGTTTACCGACATTGGCATCAACCTTAAACTCTCTCAATAATCTGTCTACAATAACTTCCAGATGCAGCTCACCCATTCCAGAAATAATAGTCTGTCCGGATTCTTCATCAGTTTTGACTTTAAAAGTTGGGTCTTCATCAGCAAGTTTAGCCAAAGAAGCCCCTAGCTTATCTTGATCAGCCTGGGTTTTCGGTTCAATGGCAACAAATATAACCGGTTCCGGGAATACCATCGATTCCAAGCATATCGGATGTTCCAGATCGCAAATAGTATCTCCGGTAGTTATTTTCTTGAGCCCGACTGCCGCAACAATATCACCGGTCCTGACTTCTTTCTTCTCTTCCCGATGATTAGCATGCATTTGAAGTAAGCGTCCGATGCGTTCCTTGTTACCAGTATTAGCATTTAAAACATGTGATCCGCTCTTTAAAACCCCGGAATAAACCCTAAAAAAGGTTAGCTTGCCCACATACGGATCTGTCATTATTTTAAATGCCAGTGCAGCAAAAGGATCATCATCATTTGCTTTTCTTAACTCTTTCCTGTCCGATTTTGGATTAATTCCCTCAACCGGCGGAACTTCCAGCGGTGAGGGCAGAAAATCCACAATTGCATCCAGTAGTGGTTGAACTCCTTTATTTTTAAAAGAAGCACCACATAAAACAGGTGTAATATTTACCTGTACAGTGGCAGTCCTTAGTGCGCTCTTAATGTCATCTGGAGAGATATCTTCTCCTTCTACATATTTATGTAATAGATCGTCATCATATTCGGCAATAAATTCAATAAGATCATGATGATATAGTTCAGCTTCATCTTTTAATTCTTCCGGAATATCCTTCTCTTCCCATTCTTCCCCTTTTTCACAGGTATAAACAATCGCTTTCATTGTTACAAGATCGACCATTCCGACAAAATTACCTTCCTTGCCGATAGGGATTTGTATTGGAACAGGAATTGCCTTTAGTCTCTCTTTCATCATTTCAAGTGCCTGGTAAAAATCAGCACCTGTCCTATCCATCTTATTTATATATGCGATACGCGGAACCTTATATTTGTCAGCTTGCCGCCAAACTGTCTCTGACTGTGGCTCAACTCCACCAACCGCACAAAAAATCGCTACCGCCCCATCCAAAACTCGAAGTGCTCTTTCAACCTCTATGGTAAAGTCCACATGTCCGGGTGTATCTATAATATTGATATCATAACCGTTCCACAACGCAGTGGTAGCAGCAGACGTAATTGTTATCCCCCGCTCCTGCTCCTGAATCATCCAGTCCATCGTGGCTGAGCCTTCGTCAACTTCACCGATCTTATATACCTTGCCGGTATAGTATAATACACGCTCGGTCGTGGTTGTTTTACCAGCATCGATGTGTGCCATTATTCCAATATTTCTAATTTTCTCAAGTGCTTTCTTTTTTGTCATCCTTCTCCTTAAAATACGGGATTACCGCCCGCTTACTTACCACCTATAATGCGCAAAAGCACGATTTGCCTCTGCCATCTTATGTAAATCTTCTTTTTTCTTAATGGACGAACCCGTATTATTTAAAGCTTCCAGAAGTTCATCGGCAAGACGCTCTGCCATTTTCTTTCCTTTTCTTTCTTGAGTAAATCCAACAATCCATCGCAATGCCAATGTCGTCCCTCGCCTACCTGATACTTCTACCGGAACCTGATAAGTTGCTCCTCCGACACGTCTCGGTTTTACTTCTAGCAATGGCCGCACATTATCCACAGCTTTTTTCAAAGCGTTGATTGGGTTTTCCCCGGTCTTCTCTTTAATAATATCCAAAGCATCATAAACAATTTTCTCCGCAACGCCTTTTTTGCCTGAATTCAGTATCTGATTAGTTATCTGGCTAACCAGCTTCTGACCATACACCGGATCCGGAGCTATTGTTCTTTTTTTTGCTGGTCCTTTTCTTGGCATTTAAGCTTCACCTATTTATCTAGTTCTTACCTTAATATTTTTACTCTTGGCTAATTTGATTTAGCCTTTAGTTGCCTTTGCGCCATATTTTGAGCGCGCTTTCCTTCTATCTTCCACGCCCGCTGTATCAAGAGCGCCTCTTATTATCTTATACCTTACACCAGGCAAGTCTTTCACACGTCCGCCACGAATAAGAATTATGGAGTGTTCCTGCAAATTATGCCCTATTCCGGGAACGTATGCTGTTACTTCCATTCCGTTTGTTAATCTTACTCTGGCGATTTTCCTTAGCGCAGAATTTGGTTTTTTTGGTGTTGTTGTTTTTACCTGAGTACAGACGCCTCTTTTCTGAGGACAACTCTGTAACGCCGGCACCTTACCGCGCTTTTCTATTCTCTTTCTGCCTTTTCTTACCAGCTGATTAATTGTTGGCAAATCTCTCTCCATTCATATAAAAACGTCGTCCTTTGAGGACAGTAACTTGCCCAAATATAGCAGCTGCAGGTATCACATACCGTCTTTGAACTATCTCTTTCTTTACGTCTGCAGCTTATGTTACTGGCCTTTGAAAAGGGCAACGCTTGTCAGTACAATATGTTATCTTATTTGATAACTATTTTAAATCCCTTTTCTTATATTTTCCGTGCTCTCTTTACTAGAGCTACTGACGCTACTCCCACTTTATTCCTGCAGCTTATCCCAAGTTTTTTATTTACTTCGCTCACAGGATTTTATCTTTTCCTACTACTCTGAACTTAATTTTTCTCAGCTCATGAAACTCTTCCATAATCCCTTGGAAGCCACGACTTTACAATTTACCATTATTCAGCTAAGGTGTCAACTCTTTCGCCTGCATTTGTATTGTTTTCTTTAGTTTCTTCATCTAAAGAATCTTTCGATTGATCACCGAAAAATATATCTTGTCCCTGACTATCGTCCATATATTCCACTTCAATCGATCTATACCTGGTCATCCCAGTCGCAGCAGGCACAAGTTTACCGATAATCACGTTCTCCTTCAATCCCAGTAGGGGATCTACCTTCCCGGCGATTGCCGCTTCGGTCAAAACCCGTGTAGTTTCCTGGAAAGAAGCAGCTGACAAGAAGCTGTCCGTAGCCAGTGAAGCTTTCGTGATTCCCAACAACACTTGCTTGGCAGTAGCTGGTTCGCCTCCTTCATCAGTTACCCTTTCGTTCTCTTCCAGGAAAACATAACGATTAACTAACTCACCTGGAAGAAGTTCGGTATCTCCCGGCTCTACTACCGTGACTTTTCTTAACATTTGGCGAACGATAATTTCAACATGTTTGTCGTTTATTTCTACACCCTGAGATTTATAAACTTCCTGCACTTCTCTAACCAGATAAAGCTGTACAGCCTGAATTCCTTTGATTCTCAATATATCATGAGGGTTTAGGGAACCTTCAGTTAACTGATCCCCGGCATTAATCTTGTCTCCATCTGCCACTTTTAAACGAGCCCTTCTGGATACCTGATAAACTCGTTCTTTTCCCTCTCTTGTATGCACTATGATCTTACGGTGTTTGTCTGTTTCTTTAATCTCCACTTTGCCGGAAGCTTCTGAGATTTGAGCCTGGCCTTTTGGTTTTCTTGCTTCAAAGAGCTCAACGACACGAGGCAGACCATGGGTTATATCTTCTCCCGCTACACCACCGGTATGAAAGGTTCTCATAGTAAGCTGCGTTCCCGGTTCACCAATAGACTGAGCTGCAATGATCCCTCCGGCTTCACCAATATCTACCAAGGCACCATTGGCAAGGCTCCAACCATAGCATTTCTGACAAATTCCGAACTTTGCTTTACACCAAAGCACTGATCTTACGATGACCGTATCGATTCCGGCTTCTATTAGCTTCTCAACATCCGCTTGTCTTATTTCTTGATTGGCGTCAATGATTACTTCCTTCTTGCTCTTACCACCTTTAACTTTTTCCATACTTACACGACCTAGCAGATTACGGTTTAATTCTCCTTCTTCATCCACCGTGTTCAAAGGGATGCCTTGTTCAGTCCCACAATCCGCTTCCCTAACAATTATGTCCTGGGCCACATCTACTAATCGCCTAGTAAGATAACCGGAGTCAGCTGTTCTAAGCGCCGTATCCGCAAGTCCTTTTCTGGCCCCATGAGTTGAAATAAAGTATTCCAAAACCGTAAGACCTTCTCGGAAGTTAGCCTTTATCGGACGGTCAATAATATCACCTTTTGGATTGGCAACCAATCCTCGCATTCCGGCTAACTGCCTAATCTGCTTAAGGTTTCCTCGAGCTCCGGAATTAGCCATCATATAGATAGAATTAAAGCGGTCAAACTGAGATTCCATTGCCTCGGTAACATCTTCTGTTGCCTGTGTCCATATATCGATGATTCTTTGATGCCTTTCGTCTTTGGTAATAAGCCCTCTTCTGTACTGTCTCTCAATTTTTTCTACCGCTTCTTCAGGAGCATCTAAAATATCCCACTTATTCGATGGTATTTGTATATCATCAATTCCTATGGTAATACCGGCTTTTGTTGCATAGTGAAATCCTATTGTTTTTATTTCATCCAGTATCTTTGCCGTTTTACCAATGTTATATCTTTCACAGCAATCCTCAACCAGGTTTGCTACTTCTTTTTTTCCAACCTCTTTATTCACATACTCATAATCATTAGGCAGCGCCCGATTAAATATGATTCTGCCAATTGTTGTTTCAACCCTTTTCTTCTTACCCGGCACCCTTAAATTGACCTTTGCGTGAAGCTCAACTTCTCCGCAATCATAGGCCATTATCGCCTCTTCTTCACTGTGAAAGATGTTGCCCTCTCCTTTACAATCATCTTTCGCCGCTGTAAGGAAATAGCATCCCAACACCATATCCTGCGTAGGAGTTGCTAAAGGACGCCCATGAGCGGGAGATAAAATGTTGTTTGCTGACAGCATCAAGACACGTGCTTCAGCCTGGGATTCAACAGAAAGTGGTAAGTGCACTGCCATTTGATCGCCATCAAAGTCAGCATTAAACGCAGTGCAAACCAATGGATGAATTTGTATCGCCTTACCCTCAACCAAAACCGGTTCAAAGGCCTGTATGCCAAGACGATGCAGGGTCGGAGCTCTATTGAGAAGTACCGGATGTTCTTTTATAACTTCTTCCAGAACATCCCAAACAATATCTTTAGCCCGCTCCACCATTCGTTTCGCGCTCTTGATATTCTGAGCATAATCCATATCGACTAGCCGCTTCATAACAAACGGCTTAAAAAGTTCCAGAGCCATTACCTTTGGCAAACCGCACTGGTGAAGTTTCAGTTCCGGTCCGATCACGATAACCGATCTACCTGAATAATCAACACGTTTACCAAGAAGATTTTGTCTAAAACGGCCTTGCTTTCCTTTTAACATGTCACTTAATGATTTCAATGGCCGATTTCCCGGGCCGGTAACTGGACGGCCTCTACGTCCGTTATCAAAAAGTGCGTCTACGGCTTCCTGTAACATTCGTTTTTCATTATTAACGATGATCTCGGGAGCGCCTAGATCAAGGAGTCTTTTCAACCGATTATTTCGATTAATGACCCGACGATAGAGATCATTTAAATCCGAGGTGGCAAATCTGCCACCGTCAAGCTGCACCATAGGACGAAGATCCGGAGGTATTACCGGAATAGCCTCTAAAACCATCCACTCCGGATTGTTGCTGGATCGCTTGAATGCGGATACTACTTTAAGTCTCTTAACTGCCCGATTTCTCTTCTGGCCTCTTGATTTCTTAATTGACTTTCTTAAGCGAACTGCTTCCGCTTCCAAATCAACTTTACCTAGAAGCGCTTTTATTGCTTCAGCTCCCATCCCTCCGTGAAAATAGTCGCTGTAACGATCCCTTAGCTCACGGAAGAGTACTTCATCAGCAATAAGTTGTTTTTTCTGTAGCCCCTGAAATGCCTCAAATGTATGATTTAACCATTCGATTCTTTCTTTGGTATCTTTTTCAGTCTCATCAATGTCTTTTTTGAGTTGTTTTTCTAAATCAGCTTTCTTTTTCTTGGCGGGAGGTTTTGCATTTTCCTCCTCAGACTTTTCTTCTTCCTCTGCTTCTATCTCACCTTTTAGTATCTTTACCTGTTTTTCTTTTTCAGCATTAAGTGCCTTAATTTGCGATTCTTTATCTTTCTCAATTTCCTTTATCTCATTCTCCAGCTCATCTTTCAGCATAGGCAAATCTTCAACTCTCTTGTCCTTATCTACATCAGTAATAAGATAAGAGGCAAAATAGAGAACTTTCTCCAGATCCTTTGGAGCAATATCAAGCAAATATCCGAGACGGGAAGGAACGCCTTTGAAATACCAAATATGAGAGACCGGGGCAGCCAGTTCAATATGACCCATACGATCTCTTCTTACTTTCGATCGCGTAACCTCAACACCGCATCTCTCGCAAATTATGCCTTTAAATCTTATTCTTTTATACTTGCCGCAATAGCATTCCCAATCTTTAGTCGGCCCGAATATCTTTTCACAAAAAAGCCCGTCTTTTTCAGGCTTTAATGTTCTGTAGTTGATGGTCTCGGGCTTCTTCACCTCGCCATTCGACCAGGCCCGTATTTGCTCCGGTGACGTAAGGCCAATCCTTAATGCATCAAAATTGTTTACATCCAGCAAAATTATTACCTCCGCTTAGGTAATTGTATATTTCCCCGTTAAAATATTAAAAAGGACAGAAAGCAGCCTTAGCCTTCTAGTAGAGTGTTGTTTACAATTAAAAGGCATAATTGCAACTCTAAGATTACTTTTTTACTTCCTTGGTCTCTTCGACTGCTACAGGTTCTTCGGCATCACTGGCTTCAGCGGGTTTTTCGGTTTTTTCTACTTCCTCTGTTTCATCTACCGCATCGGATTTTTCTATTTCCACTTCAGCTTCTGTTCTTAATCCCTCTATGCCATCAGTTTCTTCTTCAACCATCTCATTACGAAAATCTATTCCTAGTTCTGCCGCTGTTTTTAATGCACCTTCGTCAGCTTCTTTCAGTTCTATTTCTTTACCTTCATCAGAAAGCACTTCGACATTCAATCCTAAGCTCTGCATTTCTTTAACCAATACCTTGAATGACTCCGGGATTCCGGCTTCAGGAATATTTTCACCTTTCACAATGGCTTCATAAGCCCTCACGCGGCCGATTACATCGTCGGATTTAACCGTTAAAAGCTCTTGCAACGTATATGCCGCTCCGTAAGCTTCGAGTGCCCATACTTCCATTTCTCCGAATCTTTGGCCACCGAACTGAGCTTTTCCACCAAGAGGCTGCTGTGTTACCAGGGAATAAGGACCGGTTGATCGAGCGTGAATCTTATCATCAACCAAGTGTAACAATTTTAGTATATAAATATATCCAATTGATACCGGTTGGTCAAAAGGTTCACCGTTTTTCCCATCGCATAGGATAGTCTTCCCGCTTTCCGGTAATTTCGCTTTCTTTAAAGCCTTTTTTATTTCCTCTTCTCTGGCACCGTCAAATACCGGTGAAGAAACCCAAACCGGACTTTCCTCCGGGCCACTTCCATCATCCCATCCAACTTGGGCCGCCCATCCCAGATGAGCCTCTAAAACCTGCCCGATATTCATTCGTGATGGAACACCGAGGGGATTCAGTACAATATCAACGGGAGTGCCGTCGGTCATAAACGGCATATCTTCTTCGGGGACGATTTTTGAAATAACACCTTTATTACCGTGTCTTCCCGCTAATTTATCTCCTTCTGATATTTTTCTCTTTTGAGCAACATATACACGAACAAGTTCATTTACACCAGGCGGTAATTCATCTCCGGCTTCACGGGAAAAAACTTTAACATCGATTACCGTTCCCGACTCACCGTGAGGAACCTTAAGAGAAGTATCTCTTACTTCTCTTGCCTTCTCCCCAAAAATTGCTCTTAAAAGACGTTCCTCTGCAGTTAGTTCTGTTTCTCCTTTTGGAGTAACCTTTCCGACCAAGATATCTCCGGGTTGAACCTCTGCTCCAACTCGCACAATACCTCTTTCGTCAAGATCCTTTAATACTTCCTCTCCAACATTTGGAATATCCCTGGTTATTTCCTCGGAGCCCAACTTTGTATCGCGAGCATCAATCTCATGTTCTTCAATGTGAATCGAAGTTAAAACATCATCTTTAACCAGCCGCTCGCTAATTATAATTGCATCCTCGTAGTTGTAACCTTCCCAGGGCATAAAAGCTACCAAGAGATTTCTTCCCAATGCCAATTCGCCCTGATCCGTACAAGAACCGTCAGCAATTATTTGTCCCGCTTTAACTTTGTCTCCTGCGTTTACAATTGGTTTCTGATTAACACATGTGCCTTGATTAGAGCGTCGGAATTTATATAGTTTATAGGAGTCCTCTTCAGCACCCTTTTTCTTACTTTTTTCCTTCTCTTTTCCCTTTGATGCCTTAACTTCAATCTCAATACAATCGGAGCCGACCCTTGCAACCTTTCCAGGTCTCTCCGCTATAACTATTTCTCCTGTATCCTTTACCGCCCTGTGTTCCATGCCCGTTCCGACTAGAGGTGCCTCAGTTTTGATTAAAGGAACAGCCTGCCGCTGCATATTCGATCCCATAAGAGCCCTGTTTGCATCATCGTGCTCTAGGAATGGGATAAGAGCAGTAGCAACACTAACAATCTGACGCGGAGAAACATCCATATAATCAACTTTATCCGGCTCAACCGTTTCTACTTCTTCCCTGATGCGAACAAGAACTTTGTCACTCACAAATTTCCCGGTCTTTTCGCTAAACGGTGCGTTGGCTTGCGCGATGATATATTTATCTTCTTCATCAGCAGTTAAATATTCTATTTTATCAGTAACTTTGCCCTTTACTACTTTCCTGTAAGGAGTCTCGATAAAACCAAACTCATTAATCCGGGCATAAGTTGATAATGAACCGATTAGTCCGATATTGGGGCCTTCAGGTGTTTCAATCGGACACATTCTTCCGTAGTGGGAAGAATGTACGTCGCGTACTTCAAATCCGGCTCTCTCTCGAGATAGTCCTCCCGGTCCCAAAGCAGAAAGCCGTCTCTTATGAGTTAGACCGGCTAGTGGATTCGTCTGGTCCATAAACTGGGAAAGCTGACTACTTCCAAAGAATTCCTTAATAGCGGCAACAATCGGCCGGATATTTATTAGGGTCTGTGGAGTTATAGTATCTATATCCTGAGTTGTCATTCTTTCTTTAACAACTCTTTCCATACGAGCCAAGCCAATGCGGAACTGATTCTGAATTAGCTCTCCTACTGTTCTTACCCTTCTGTTTCCAAAATGGTCTATGTCGTCTATTTCTCCCAGTCCATCATGAAGACGCACTAAATATTTTACCGTCTCCAAAATATCTTCTTTGGTAAGAATAGTAGTATTAGTATCTATATCCAGATTAAGTTTCTTATTTATTTTATACCGGCCTACTTTGGCCAGATCGTACCTGTGCTCATTAAAAAAGAGGGTTTCAATGAGCGACTTTGCACTCTCAATTGTAGGCGGTTCCCCTGGCCTTAGTTTCTTGTAGATTTCAACAAGAGCTTCCTCTTGTGTTTCACAATAGTCTTTTTCTAGGGTTTTCTTTATGGAAACGGATTCATCAAACATCTCTATTAGCTCATCATTGCCTGTATTGCCAATAGCCTTTAAAAGCACGGTAACAGGAATTTTCCTTTTCCTGTCAATACGAACACTGACAATCTCACGCTTGTCAATTTCCATCTCCAGCCAGGCGCCCCGGCTAGGGATTATCTTACAGCTATGGTTCATCTTATCCGACGTCTTATCGATCTCCCTGTCAAAATAGACACCCGGAGATCTTACAAGCTGACTTACGACAGTTCGTTCCGTTCCGTTAATAACAAAAGTTCCCTTCTTAGTCATTAACGGTAGATCACCCATGAATACTTGCTGTTCTTTGATTTCCCCAGTTTCCTTATTGATGAATCGAACCATAACGAAAAGAGGCGCTGCAAAAGTCATGTCTTTTTCTTTGCAGTCATCATAATTGTATTTTGGTTCACCAAATTCATAAACGCCGAATTCGATTACCAAATTACCGGTAAAATCTTCAATGGGTGAAATATCGGAAAAAGCTTCTCTTAAGCCTTCATCTAAAAACCATTGAAAAGCATCTCTTTGTACTGCTATTAAATTTGGTACTTCTAAAACTTCTGGGATTTTAGCGAAACTTCGCCGTTTTCTAATACCAAAATCTGACTTCACTCGGCTGCTCACCCTTTAAAATGGAGGTATTTACGGTAAGGTCACAAAGAATTAAGATACCATTTTTTATACTTCGCGTCAACAGATTTAATTAAAATATTTTACATAAAAATTGTACTAATTAGAAGCCCTGATCAGATAAAAGAAAGGGGAGATAGAAATTCCATTAAAATATCCATTCTACCTCCCATATAATATTGGCTCGAATCGTTTACTACTTAAGTTCAACCGTAGCTCCCGCATCTTCGAGTTCCTTTTTCATCTTCTCGGCTTCTTCTTTTGCTACTTTCTCCTTAACAGGTTTCGGCGCTTCATCAACTACCGCCTTTGCCTCTTTTAGTCCTAAACCGGTCAGACTGCGAACAACTTTGATAACCTGTATTTTCTTATCTCCCACGCTGCTCAGGATAACATCAAAAGCATCCTTTTCTTCTTCAGCAGGAGCTGCTCCTCCGGCTGCTGCTGCTCCGGCTGCTGCGACTGCAACTGGAGCCGCCGCTGAAACACCGAAAGTCTCTTCAAGCTCCTTGACCAGCTCTGAAAGCTCCAGTACGGTCATGCCTTTAACGGCTTCGATAACATCGGCAACTACAGTTCCTTTTGCCGCTTTCGATGATGTCTTTGTTTTTGGCTCAGTTTCTCCAGCTTCCTTTTTTGTTTCCTTCTTTTTCTTATCTTCCTTCTTTTCTTCAGCCACTTCTACTTTCTCTTCAGTTGCTTCTACTTTCTCTTCAGCCGCTTCTACTTTTTCTCCAGCTGCTTTTTCCTTTTTCTCTGCCATAACTTTCACCTCCTCAACTCTTGCTATTATACTTAAGATTTATTGTCTTACGCCGCTGCTTCTTTCTCTTTCTGATCAGAAATCGCACTTAAAACTCCAACTAATCCTCTTAGCGGGCCGTTCAATACATTTACAAAACCGACAATCGGTCCGTTTAGATTTCCCAGCATCTTTGCCAACAATTCCTCTTTTGGAGGCAAACTTGCCAGAGCTTTAATCTTTGCAGAATCTACAATCTCGTCCTCTAAAATACCACCTTTTATTTTCAAGGCTTCATGCTCTTTGGCAAAATCATAAACTATTTTGGCGGGCGAAATCATTTCTTCTACCGACATCACTAATGCAGTGGGACCGGTTAGGTAATCTCCAAGGTCACTTAGGTCAAGATTATTTGCCGCGATTTTTGTAAGTCGATTTTTAACTACTTTGTAATCTGCACGTTTTTCTCGTAACTTCTTCCGTAGTTCTGCAAGTTCATCAACATTAAGTCCTCTAAAATCAGTTAAGACTACACAAACAGATTCTTTAAGATGCTCTTGTATTACTTTTACTTCCGCCTTCTTTTCAGCTCGATCCATTTATATCACCAACTTTCAAATCCGCCACATATCAAAAAACCAATAAAAAATCTTCTGCGGACAGCAGAAGACACGATTGATGTCTAATCATCGATTAGACAATCCTTAGTAACCTCGGTGGGTATCTTTAAGCCCTTTTATAAGGGCACCTACTGTCTTTGGTTCTCTCGCTATTAAATTAAACAGCTTTCAAAACTTAACAAATACCTCTACAAAAGTCAACAGCTCTGCCTGGCAAATCTCTCCAAGATTCCTACTACAAACAGATTGAACACATAATTCAGTGCTAGCTTGCTTCCTCCAAAAGATCTCTTACTTTCATTGGATCAACTTTTATCCCGGGTCCCATTGTTGAAGCAACGGAGATGCTCTTTATATATTTTCCCTTTGCAGCAGGAGGTTTTACTCTTATTATCTCATCTAAAAGCGCCGCATAATTCTCAATCAGTTGTTTTTCGGAAAAAGATACTTTGCCTACAACAACATGCACAATTCCGTACTTGTCCGTTCTATATTCCACTTTTCCCTTTTGAATATCTTTAACAGCTTTTCCGACATCGAAAGTTACCGTTCCACTTTTGGGATTAGGCATCAGACCTCGCGGACCCAGGACCCTTCCAAGCTTACCAACCACGCTCATCATATCAGGCGTTGCTATGCTTACATCAAAATCAAACCAGCCTTTTTCAATTTTTTCCGCTAGATCCGCTGCCCCAACTATATCAGCACCGGCATCCTCGGCCTCTTTTGCTTTTTCTCCTTGCGCAAAAACAGCTACCCTTACCTTTTTTCCTGTTCCATGAGGTAAAATAACTGTTCCTCGAACGAGCTGATCAGCTTTTCGGGGATCAACGCCTAACCTCAAATGCACTTCAACAGACTCATCGAACTTTGCCGAAGCATTATCTTTAACCAACCTCAAGGCCTGCAAGGGTTGAACAAGGGTATTTGCATCCACTTTCTTGGCTGCTTCCTGATACTTCTTACCTCTTTTCATCGTTTCCCACCTTAAAAATAGTCCCTCTATGCTTTAAGAAAAAATTTCCATCATTCCGGTTAATCGGTCACATCGATACCCATACTCCGGGCTGTTCCTTCAACAATTTTCATTGCCCCTTCAATATTATTAGCGTTCAAATCAGGCATTTTCGTTTCAGCAATTTCTCGCACTTGCGCTTTTGTTACCGTTCCTACTTTTTCTTTATGCGGTTCTCCCGAGCCACTTTCTATACCGGCTGCTGCCTTTAATAGTACGGCCGCAGGAGGTGTTTTTGTTATAAACGTAAAAGACCTATCCTCATAAACAGTGATTTCAACCGGTATAATTGTTCCACTCTGCGAAGCGGTTGCCGCATTATATGCTTTGCAGAACTCCATTATATTTACACTATGCTGACCCAAAGCCGGACCAACCGGAGGAGCCGGATTAGCCTGTCCGGCTGGGATTTGTAGTTTTATTATACCTATCACTTTCTTAGCCATCTTAATTTTGTCCTTCCGTTATAACTTAGTTACTTGTTCGAAGCTTAATTCAACCGGTGTTTCCCTACCAAATATGGAAACCAGTACCTTAAGCTTGCTCTGATCAAGATTAATCTCAGAAATCGTCCCTGTAAAATCAGCAAGGGGACCGGATATAACTTTTATAGTCTGGCCTTCCGTAAATTCCGTCTTTGGCTTAGGTTTCTCAAAACCCTTCTTCTGCAAGATACGGTCAACCTCATTTTTGGAAAGCGCCGTTGGCCGGGCGTTTGATCCCACAAACCCTGTAACACCTGGCGTATTCCTTACAACATACCAGGAATCATCATCAATTTCCATCTGTACAAGGATATAACCGGGAAAAACTTTCCGCTCGGTAATAGTCTTCTTTCCGCTCTTAATTTCCATAACATCTTCGGTCGGAATAATAACATCAAATATTTTGTCAGTCATATCCATTGACTCGATCCGATGTTCCAGATTCGTTTTTACCTTATTTTCATAACCGGAATAGGTATGGACCACATACCACTTTTTAGCCATAGCAGTCTGCTCTAAGCAGACTTCACCTCCTACATTTTAAACGCAATTAGTTTTACGACTTGTGCAAAAATATAATCGAATCCGCCAACCAATAAGATAAAAAAAGCTACTGTTATAAGAACCACTATTGTAGAAGAAATAATCTCTTCTTTTGAAGGCCATGTAACCTTTTTTAATTCTTGTCGCACTTCTCTTAAATACCGAGAGAAACGCTTAATTAGACTTATCTTCTCCGCCATGAACCATTCACCACAAATCCGGCCTTCATTTTATCTTTTATATACATCTACACAGAACTTTCTTTTATTCCCGATTCTTTATATTTTCCAAGCTTACATCTATCTGACCAGTCCGACTTATACCAAATCTTCAACTGGCAGGCCTGGAGGGATTCGAACCCCCAACATCCGGTTTTGGAGACCGGCGCTCTAGCCAATTGGAGCTACAGGCCTACTTGCTTACCAATTTATAAAGCAACAACTTTAAGCCAATTAGCTATTCTTCTATCCAGAACTGTTTTAAGCCACGCTTATTTAGCATGAATAAGTATAGCCTAGCAAGCTTCGACCAGTCAACGCACATCCTTCTTAACTTAAAAAACTCCAACAACCTTGGAGTCGAAGTTAAAAAGCACCATGCAAGATTAGCATATTACTTATCTTTTAGCAATACTATCAGAATGTATAAAAACACCTTTAAAACACCTAATAATCCAAATCTAATAATAAGAGTTTGTTTTTCTTATCTTGTCTCTTTATGTAATGTATGCTTTCCGCACCATTTACAGTATTTCATTATTTCGATCCTATCCGGATCATTTCTCTTGTTCTTGTTTGACGCATAATTACGACGCTTGCATTCCGTACAAGCCAGTGTTACCAATTGTCTCATTTTCCTAGCTATCCTTTCAAACTCACTCTTTGCTGCACAGCAGGTTATAACCTACCATTTTCTTCTACAAGTGTCAACTCAAATTGTTTTTATTTAATGTTTAAATCCTGCTATTAATGTAAAAGGAGGGCACTTTGGCCCTCCTAATAATTTTTTCAAAATTCAGATTTTAAACTTCAAACTTTAGACCATTTAAACTTTTGTATCTATTAACAGCAATTATTCTGGTCCAAATTTGCATTTTTCCTTTTGCACTTTGCATTTACTCCAATATCTTGGTAACTCTTCCTGATGCTACTGTTCTTCCGCCTTCTCTTATGGCAAAGCGCAGACCTTCTTCCATAGCGATGGGAGTAATAAGATTTACTTCTATCTCTACGTTATCTCCGGGCATAACCATCTCGGTACCGGCTGGGAGAGTAACTACTCCGGTAACATCAGTTGTTCTAAAGTAAAACTGAGGACGGTATCCGTTAAAGAAGGGAGTGTGTCTTCCGCCTTCTTCTTTGGTCAGAACGTATACCTGTCCTTTGAATTTGGTATGGGGAGTAATGGATCCGGGCTGGGCAAGAACTTGGCCTCTCTCTATTTCCGTTCTTCCTACACCTCGAAGCAGAACTCCGATGTTGTCTCCGGCTTGGGCATAGTCAAGAAGCTTTCTAAACATTTCCAGACCGGTGGCAACTGTTTTCTTGATTTCATCGTTCATGCCTACGATTTCTACTTCATCTCCTACATTGATCTTTCCGCGATCAACACGACCGGTGGCAACAGTTCCACGTCCGGTGATGGTGAAGATATCTTCAATAGGCATAAGGAAAGGTTTGTCTACATCTCGCTTAGGCTCGGGGATATACTCATCAACAGCACTGAGTAGCTTTATGATAGGGCCACACCACTGACATTCTTCTTTACCGCATCCGCATTCATAAGCTTTAAGGGCGGAGCCGGGGATAACCGGAGTATCGTCTCCGGGAAACTCATACTCACTTAAAAGTTCTCTTACTTCCATCTCCACTAGCTCTATGAGTTCCGGATCATCAACCATGTCCACCTTGTTTAGAAAGACTACGATGTAGGGAACTCCAACCTGGCGGGCCAGAAGAATGTGTTCTCTGGTCTGAGGCATAGGACCGTCAGCGGCAGAGACTACTAAGATGGCACCGTCCATCTGAGCGGCCCCGGTTATCATGTTTTTTACATAGTCGGCGTGTCCGGGACAGTCTACGTGAGCATAATGACGATTTGGTGTCTGGTACTCAACGTGAGCGATAGCAATGGTGATTCCTCGTTCTCTCTCTTCCGGTGCATTATCAATGGATTCAAACGATCTTTCTTCCACTTCTTGTCCGGTGTGACTCAAACATTTAGTGATCGCTGCTGTAAGCATTGTTTTACCATGGTCTACGTGACCTATGGTTCCGATATTCATGTGGGGTTTACTTCTTTCAAACTTTTTCTTTGCCAATTTAAGTTACCTCCTTTTCATATACATATCTAATATCAATTAATCAATTGCATAAGACCGGGTAATTCTTCCAAGCAATATACACCTCTTATAAATGGTAGTATTGCTTGCTTGTGAACTTATCTTGCACGCATTTAGTTTCTATCCAAAACCCCTTACAAATTCCAGAACTCTAAAAAGTGATTGTATGATACTTGCTTGAATTTTACAATAGTCACCCCTTGTATCTTAAACTGATATATGTGTAACAATATATCAGTAAACAGAGAAGGCGTGACAGACCGATCATCCCTTGGTTACTTAAGACCGTTGAGAAGCTTGGGTCGTCACGCTTTTCCCCAAACAAGCCCGAACAGTTGCCCGGGCTGTTAAAGCCCGCATTTTGCAAGGATGGGATGGAAGGGAGATTAAAGTTTATGGATAAATCAAAAGTATTTGTTGGTATTGATGTCAGCAAGGCACGCTTAGATGTAGGTATCTTACCTGCCCACAGAAATTTCTCTTTTGCTAATGATGAATCAGGAGTAATCAAGTTAGCAAAACACCTCCGAAAAAAGAATCCCACATTGGTAGTTTTGGAAGCCACCGGAGGCTATGAAAATGTAGCTGTTGCCACTTTGGTTGCCTCCAATTTTAAGGTAGCGGTAGTTAATCCCAGACAAGTGCGTGATTTTGCTAAAGCTATTGGGAAACTGGCTAAAACCGATACCATTGACTCTTATATCTTGGCTGAATTTGCAAGGGTTATCAAGCCTGAGGTTAGACCTATTGCCGATGAATTTAGTAGAGAGCTTTCTTTTCTGGTTGCTCGCAGAAGACAGATAACAGAGATGCTTACTGCTGAGAAAAATCGTCTTAGCAATGCCCCTGAAAGCATTAAGCCTGAAATTGAATCTCATATCATCTGGCTTAAAAACCGCCTTAGAGATATTGATAACAATCTTTCTAAGACTATCTGTAACAGTCCTATATACAAGAAGAAAATTGACTTGCTTAAAAGTATGCCGGGGATTGGGCCGGTTGTATCCTATACCCTTTTGGCCAATCTTCCCGAACTTGGCACTCTCTCTCGTAAGCAAATCGCCGCTTTGGTTGGTGTTGCTCCTTTCTGCCGGGATAGCGGCACTTTGCGAGGCAAGCGTACTGTATGGGGAGAAAGAGCTAATGTGCGTTCTGCTCTTTACATGAGTGCACTGGTAGCTACCAAGCATAATCCGGTTATCAAAACCTTCTATGAACGTTTGATTGGTGCCGGCAAAGCTCCCAAAGTTGCTCTTGTCGCCTGTATGAGAAAATTGTTGGTTATTCTCAACGCTATGCTTAAACATCAGACTCCTTGGCAAGTTAGATAAATTTATTGTTTTTGTACCTTGACAATCAAGACAGTTGCTTCTCACCAAGAACTCACCCATCCAACTTTAACATTTTCCAATATTGCCCAGATTTCCTTCTTTTGTTTATTTTGTCTACAACAACCCTTATTACCTACTCTGTTAATAGATATGTTTGCTGTATTCCTTATGCTTAATTATTCTCCCGGCAAGATCACGACCGGACAATTAAGAAGGTTTGCAACTCTGTCGGTAACGCCTGCAAAAAATCTATTTAGAAATTTACTTCTTCCCGATGTACCCATTATTACCAATCCGACGTCCTCTTGACGTGCAACTCTACAGATTGTCTCCGCTATTTTACCTGAACTTTCTACTCTTATTTCAAAATCTATACCTTCCTGCCGCATTAGTTCTGAAAATGTACTGACCACCCGATCAGATATTTCTTTTGCGCTCACCACACCTTTCGGCGAACGAGCATTTATAATATGTAAAGCTATTACCCGACCTTCAATCCTATGGACAAATTGCCCGATAATTTTAGCATTTTTGGACGAAAGTAATTTACTGCCGATTGGTACTAAAACCTTCACGACTTCTTTTTTCTCCACTTCTTCTAATCCTGCATCTTGACCTTCAATGCACACCCCGGCTTCACCCGATTTCTCTAATGCATGTTTCATAAGGTAAGGACCAATCAATTCAAAGAAAACAACTCCCCCGAGAATTACAGCATTTACTCTTTGACCAAGGATTGGATACTTTTCCAATACAATTAGTGAAAGACCGATAGCCACTGCCGACTGAGAAAGAAAGGATAGGCTTATGTTTCTAGCATTACCTACAGAAAAACCTGAAGCTAGTGCTCCCAAGAAAGGTCCCAATATCTTCCCGGCAGATCTTGCAAGGATATAAGCTATAAGAACAAATCCCGAAGCCAGAAGCATATCAAACGCCAATGATGCCCCTGAAAGCACAAAGAACAATAAATATATCGGTTCAGAAATCATCTTTAGGGAACCGAATATGCGGCGATTTTGAACCTCGTCCGCTAAAAGGTTAGTAGTAAGAATTCCTGAAACAAGAGTGGTAAGAATGGGAGATGCGTCAACAAAAAGAGAAATTGCAACCGCCAAAGTCAGATGACCCAGAATAAAAACAAATAACTCTCCGGTATTTTCCAGACGAGGAACCAATAATACCAGGATTAACGAAGTAACTGATCCGATCGCAAGAGACAAAAGAATATTTTTGGAAGCGGAAATAAGTGCTGCCAGCAATGATATTTTTCCTAGTGTTGCCCACATTGCTAAAGGCAGTACCAGGCTAAATAGAGTAACACAAACAATATTATTTAACGCCACGGACGAAGAAATGGTGTCGGTTAACTTACCTTTGGACCTTGTTTCCGAAATAACTGCAACCGTTGTAGCAGGGGCAGTAGCCATAGATAGTATTCCCAGAAAAATCGCTATTACTTCCTGGCCAGTAACCAGAAAAATAGAATAACCGACAATTACAGGAGTTAAAATAATCTCAAATACTGAGACAAAAAGAGACCGCATGCCGAGTTTTACCAATCTCTTTAGATGAAGCTGCTCCCCGATTATAAAAGTAATAACACTAAGAGCAAGCGGCTCAACAAAGCTTAAGCGCTGAAGGATGCCCGGGTTTAAAATATTAAAAACCTGGGGGCCCAGTAGAATCCCCACTACCAAAAATCCCGAAACCGCTGGTAGTTTTGCCTTTTGAAAAAGCTTACTCCCAACATATCCCGCCCAAAGCATCGACGCTATTACGATTAAGTCATAAGCTGCAACTCTCTCCATATATCTCCCAATTATGCTGCAATCCTACAAATAGTTTAAATAACTTTAAGTGATTATGGATTTAAAATGTTGGCAATAAAAACTTATTTAGTCCTTATGGATTTGACAGCTAATACAAATAGCCGCTTTTGAATTTAGGCAGTTTTTCCATACAAGTATAATCTAGTAATAAGATTAAAGAAAATTATTTTAAATATGACAGATCTTATATATATTTCTTCAAATAAATAGTCTTGGCAATATGATCATATAGAAAAAATCACCTCTAAAACTTCTTTGAATGTCGTAGGTCCCCGTTCAAAACCAACAGGATCAGATATAAAGAAAGGCAGCGTTTTATGCGCTGCCTAAAACTGGTAGCGGTGACAGGATTCGAACCTGTGACCCCACGGGTATGAACCGTGTGCTCTTTCCAACTGAGCTACACCGCC